>SDBU01004416.1_pt1 | contig 17239 bp, 15 predicted proteins | sample 2277071 | NCBI WGS metagenome assembly SDBU01 (sample SAMN10397929, study PRJNA504765) | marine sediment metagenome | isolation source: marine sediment core GS08_GC12, 126 cmbsf | place: Arctic Ocean: Gakkel Ridge, Loki's castle | collected 2008 | reverse complement strand
GATGGCAGCTTACGCCATACCAGCGGTATCTTACCCATGGTTGCTCTGGCTCATCAAGAGGGGCTGTCTAACATTATTGTGCCTGATACCGATGCCAAAGAAGCGTCCCTAATAGAAGGCACTAAAATTACCCCCGTCACCTCATTATCTCAGTTAGTTAGCTATTTCCGGGGAGAAATACCACCTCCTGAGTATGAGTTTGATGAAGCTCAGGAATACATCCCTCCTGCCTACTCAACTACTGACCTGGCTTACATTAAAGGGCAGGAGCATGTCAAGCGAGCCCTGGAGGTGGCTGCTGCTGGTGGGCATAATATAATAATGATGGGACCCCCAGGAAGTGGTAAAACACTACTGGCACGCACGCTTCCTTCCATTCTACCGCCAATGACTACTGAGGAAGCCCTGGAGGTTACCAAGATATACAGCGTGAGCGGTCTTCTTCCGTCAGATACTCCTCTAATTAGATACCGACCCTTCCGTTCTCCTCACTACACCATTTCAAATGCCGGCTTGGTAGGTGGTGGACATTGGCCAAGACCCGGTGAAATAAGCCTCAGTCATCGTGGGGTTCTATTCCTTGACGAGCTCCCTGAATTTGGACATTCACTACTTGAAGTATTACGCCAACCCCTGGAAGACAAGGTAATCACTATTAGCCGGGCTCAAGGCAGTGTAACCTTCCCGTCCAACTTTATGCTGGTAGGAGCTATGAACCCGTGCCCCTGCGGCTACTATGGCGACCCTTTTAGACAATGCACCTGTCCTCTCAGTCTGGTTTCCCGGTATCAGAGGCGTATCAGTGGACCATTCATTGACCGTGTTGATATATTTGTTGAGGTGCCTCATATTGACTATGAGAAGTTAGCTGATGACAGGTTAGGAGAAAAGTCGGATAAAGTCCAAGCCAGGGTTAAAGCCGCCCGTTCCCTGCAGCGTGAGCGTTTTAACGGAACTAAACTAACCTGCAATGCTGAGATGACGCCAATGGAGGTCAGGGAGTTCTGCCGGACAGAAGAATCAGCCCAGAGCCTGCTCAAAGCGGCTATGAAGCAACTTTACCTTTCTGCCCGTGCCTTCCACCGCATACTTAAACTAGCTCGCACTATCGCTGACCTAGAAAATACCGATATAATCAAAGCCCACCATGTGGCTGAAGCCATCCAGTATAGACCAAGACGGATGGTATAGTAAACTATACTAGGGATTTGGAGGGAACAGTGAAAAAACTCCAATACGATATCCAAGCTCTGGCTTCCTTAGATATAGATAAATATGTCCGTAAAGCTGCTGGTAAGTGCGAGGAGAATGTCAAGATTAAGATAGTGGTTCCTCTCCTCGGATTGTTGGGCTATAATCCTCAACAAGATATGGATTTTGAGCACCACGTTGCAAACAAGCGTGCTGACATAGCTTTGCTGTTTGATAGTAAACCTAAGTTACTTGTGGAAACCAAGGATTTGGATGAAATTTTAGATAACCATGTAAATCAGGGGCTCAATTATGCGTATACCAAAGGCGTGGAATGGGTAATTCTAACCAATGGATTGGAAATCAGGGTCTACAAATCGTTTATCCTATATATCCCACCAGAAGATAGGCTTATTTTTACTACCGCTCTTTCAAATCTTCCTCAATCATTTAACGCGCTTTTTGAGCTAGTGGGCAAGGAACATCTACAGGAGGCTAAAAAGCTAAATGAGAAAGCGGAAAGCATTAGAGAAAACATCACCACAAAAATTCTTATTGAAGACCTTGCTGAGTGTAGAAAAAGATTGGCTAACGACCTCTTCATTCAATTCAAAGCCAGATATGAGACCGATAGTGAATTTAAAGAGATTATAGATACTTGGGCTACAGATGTGAAAATGAATATATCCGACCCTGGCCTGATAGAGAAGCTATGTAGGGAAGGTGCCTATACACTTATAAATAGAGTCCTCTTTCTAAGAATCTGCGAAGACAAAGGGCATATAAAAGCGAAGCTATCCAAGAATGCTATAGCCAAATGGCGTGAGATGGTAGAAGACCCAAGCAAGATGCTTGGTATGGCATTTGAAGAAATAGGTGAACGCTTTGAAGGTTTATACAAATCCCATCTCTTCGACTCTATCAACTTTGAGGATATTGAGTGGAAGGCGGATACCATTTACTTTGTCTTAGGTAAGCTCGGTGAACACGACTTCTCGAAAATCAGTAAGGACATCTTAGGCAAAGCTTACGAGCAGCACATTTCCAGAAAGGAAAGGAAGGAATTGGGGCAATTCTACACCCCGGATTTCGTTATAGACTACATCCTTGACCAAGTTGGGATATCCCCTGATAAGACAATATTAGACCCTGCATGTGGTTCAGGTGGTTTCCTAATGAAGGCTTACGATAGGTTAAGGAAGCAGTATTTGAAGCAAGGCTGGGCGGAGGAAGTAATCCATAAACACATACTCAAGAATAATCTCTACGGGATAGACATAAATCCCTTCGCCACGCAACTGACTGTTATGAATTTACTTCTGAAGGATTTAGACCACCCAACGGGTGAAATTAATGTGGTAGAAGGAAATAGTCTGGATAAGACCTATGACGGTTTTGAAATGGATATATTAGAAACCGATTCCCCACTAGGTACAATTACCGGCGTGAACAAACAGGTTTCTTTAGTCAAACTCCTAAGAGAACGTCCCTTTGATATAGTTGTCTCTAATCCCCCTTATGTCACGCTTTGGGGCATTGATAAAACGACAAAGAATTATCTACAGAAGAACTACAAATGTGCTACAGGTAGGTTTAATACGTTCACAATCTTCTTGGAGAGAGTCATTGATTTGATTTCCGATGGTGGTACGATAGGATTCGTTGTACCTGAAGGCTTACTTTCAGAAATAGAATATAGATTCATTAGGGAATATATTCTCCGGACGTGCAAAATATTAAACATAGCTTTTTTGCCTAAAGATACGTTTACTGCATCGGTTGATACTATTGCCATTATTTTGCAGAAAGAAAGTAACTATACAAAACGTAAGGAAAACAAAGTAGGCGTGACTGTCCACTCTAATAATCATACCATTGCTTCAACTCCTACATATTACTTAAATCAAGACCTATTTTTAGCTAATGAATACAAGATGTTCCTTGTCTTTTTAACCCCTGAAACTCAGGATATTTACGAGCAGATTCATGAACAAACTACACCGCTTAAAACATTAGTCGAAATACAACAAGGAATTATATACTCCGGCTTACCTAAACAAGACGTATTCTCTAATAAAAAGCAAAACGATGAATATGTGAAGATTTTGGATGGCAGAGATATAGGAAGATATCAGAACAATTATCATCTTAAGGCAGAGAACAGATATTTGTGGTATGGTTCTCATCTACACCGACCAAGAGAGGAAAGATTATTTTTGGCGGAAGAAAAACTCCTGCTTCAAAGAAGAAGTCCCAATATGGTAGCAACTATTGATGACGAACAATTTTATGCGTTGAATACTCTCTATATTTTGCTTCCTTTAGAAAACAAAGAACAGGTAAACTTAAAATATATCTTAGCTTTACTTAATTCATCACTAATGAATTGGGTTTATAAGAAGATGTGGCTCGGATGGCAAGTTACGATTCCTGCGTTGGATATACTACCTATTAAGACAGTAGACGAAGGTATTCAGAAAAAACTGGGGGCGCAGGTCGATAGGGTCTTAAACTTGTATAAGCAACTTAATGACCCTGCTTTTGCTGACGAAAAAGAGGCTATACAAAGAGAGATAGACACTACTGACACGCAAATAGATGAGAAGGTCTTTGTTCTTTATGGATTAACTGAAGAAGAAAAGGAAATAGTGAGAGGAGCATGAAGCTATCCAATATAGACCAAGGAGGATGGTGTAGTAAGCAATGGAGAATGACAATATAGAGCGTGCCGGAAGACTAATACTAGCCAGTAAGTATGTTGTTGGTTTGACCGGGGCAGGCGTTTCGGTGGAAAGTGGTATCAGACCTTTTCGTGGTCCCGGTGGCTTATGGACGGAATATGGCGAGCCTCCAATGGATGGTTACCAGCGCTTCCTCGTTGACCCAAAGGCAGACTGGGAGCGTCTAACCAAGAGAGAAGGTTATGCCAAGGAGCTTTACGAGACCCTTAGCCAGGCAAAGCCAAATCCGGCTCACTGTGCCTTGGCTGAGCTTGAGGAACTGAGGATTTTAAGGTATCTAATAACCCAGAATGTTGACAATCTTCATCGGGCGGCTGGAAGCAAAAATATAGCTGAAATTCACGGAAACTTCTCAAAACTAAGATGTATCCAGTGCAACATACGATATGAAACGGAGGAAGTATCACTAGAGACCCTCCCGCCCCATTGTTCCCAATGCGGTGGGATAATAAAAGGTGACACAGTAATGTTTGGTGAACCCATCCCTACGGATGTTCTTAGGATATGCCAGGAGGAGACAGGCAAGTGTGATTGCATGCTATTAGTAGGGACTTCTGCTTTCGTTCACCCAGCTGCTGGCTTTCCTTGGCAGGTGAAGGGAAAAGGGGGGGTGCTAATAGAAGTCGACCTTTATGAAACTGAGCTTACTCCTTTCTGCAATATTAGCCTCCGTGGTAAGGCTGGGGAAGTGCTCCCCCAACTAGTAGATTGTATAAAGGTCAAACTGCAGGAAGCTGAGTCTCCTCTATAGGGCTCCAGTTATACTCGCCGTCGTCTCCGAGAAGTCCAAGTTCTTAGCTAGAATAGGCGGTATGCTCATAGGCTGCTAAATAAATACTTAACGGGGTGAGGTTGATAGAATTTCAACCCCAAAGCCAGAAGGCACCACCCATAGCTACCATAACCAAGCCAACAGCGATGGCTATCCAGCCGCCTATCTTTAACGCCCCAGGCTCGGGACGCTCTGGCTCATGCTCTAAGAACTCCCTCGCATCGTGGCGAGTAGAAAGGGAATCATAGTAACTCTTCTCCTCACGCCTGCCCCAGATAATTGCGACTAGACCAAGGAGGATAAATAACCCTCCCATGCCCATTAGTATAAACCAATCCGCCCGTGGCATATTCAACCCCCACATATAGGAGCCCATTTAATCATAACTATATGCGTTTTAGGCGCCATTTTCAACTGGGTTAGGGGAAATTATTTAATCTCAACGGTAGCCCCGGCGGCTTCCAATTTCTGTTTTATAGTAGTTGCTTCGTCTTTACTGACCCCCTCTCTCACTGCCTTGGGGGCACTCTCCACTAGGTCCTTAGACTCCTTCAGCCCCAAACTAGTCAATTCCCGCACTGCTTTAATCACACTAATCTTATTAGCTCCCATATCCTTAAGAATCACATTAAACTCCGTCTTTTCTTCAGCAGGCGGAGCCGCAGCTTCGGTCAGTGCCGCAGCAGTGGCTATCACCGGGGCGGCGGCACTGACTCCAAACTCAGCCTCTAAAGCTTTTACTAACTCTGACAGTTCAAGCACTGTCATATTTTTTATAGTAGCCATTATCTCGTCAATGGCTGTTGCTTTCTTTGCCTTCTCAGCCTTGGCTGGAACTACTTCCTTGCTAGCAGCGGCAGTTGTTTTAGCTGCCGTAGGTTTTTTTACAGCTCGTTTTGCTGGCGCTTTCTTCTCGGCAGCTTCCTCCTCGGTGTTTTGCTCAGTTTTGGCTTCTTTTTCCGGCATTTTATTCTCCCTCCAATTGTTTAATTCTAGCTTGTAGCACTCCTATAACCCCCCTTATCGGAGCTGCAAGGCAACTAACTAAAGTAACGATGGGACCTTGCATCCCACCCAGAACCTTGGCTAGTAATATCTCCCTCAATGGTAATGTAGAAAGGGTTACCACATCCTCTGAAGTAAGCAGCCTATCGCCCAAAAAGCCACCCTTGATATTTAGGCTCGCTTTTGAGGTGCGAATGTAGTCAGTTAAAATTTTAGCTGGCTCAGTTATATCGCCATAGCCAAAAGCGATAGCTATCGGACCCTTAAAGAAGCTGACCAAATCACTCTTGCCTGCCCTTTCCCCAGCAAACCGCGCCAGAGTATTCTTCACCACCTTATACTCAACACTTGACTCCCTCAGTTTGCGGCGTAAAATAGTTATCTCCGGGGTTGACAGCCCCCGATAGTCAGTTAGAATACCAATACTACATTTAGAAAAGGTATCTTGTAGCCTATCAATAATCTGCGTCTTCTTTTGTCTAGACATCTTTTATCACCCCTAACTACCGCCGAGCGTTTTTAAAAAACAAGTCCTTGTGCCTATTACACAAGAACTTCACTAAGCATTATTAGCTTAGAATCTTTTTCCTCGGCAGGCACATTAACTTAAGCCTTAATCGGCACCCACTGTCTCAGGATATATTAAACTTCTTTCGGTATGCGGCTAAGTATCTATCTAACGCTTCCTAGATTCTATCAACTCTGTCTGCGAAAGTCATAAGAGACAGAATGTGAGCTCTGGAAACAAGTAATTATATCACTCCTCCATATTTATTGGTAATCATCAGACACAATACTGAATCTCGGCATTAGGATATACAGCGACTTTGGTATCCGCCCCATGGGATTTTTGAAGGAGCTGTAAAACATCATCCCACTTGTAGAAATATAGAATCTTGTCGTCTTCGTCAAACCAGCTACTTCCTGGATGGGGATATTCATTGTAGACAATCAAATTATTAATATGCTGAGGTACTTCTGATCGCTGGTGTTGCTTAGCCCAGCTTGTTTTGCCAAAGGGGCCGTATAGGTAGTGGGTAACCTGACCCTCGGGAGCATTAGCGATAAGGACAACATCCCCACCCTCAGTATTTACTGCCGGGTAAGCTATGCCTAGTCCGATAGGTGTTTCATTAGCCTTAGCATAGGTATTAGCAATGACGATATCTTTGCCCTCTACCCTGGGTGTTAAGTAGTGAGTCTTGGCTTCTTGAACAGCGGCAGAGAAGGCCGGTATCAGCGCTCCAGCAAAAATAGCCACTGACTCTCCCCACATATTGACTATGCAGTTTATTAACACATCCAGACCGACTAGATTAGCCGCCTCATCAATATCATTATGCATGGGGTTATTGTCAAAGATTCCCATCCCAGCAATCGGCTTGTCTCGGTACTCTTGCATGGCTTTAATTGCCATCATGTGGTTCCAGTCGATAGTTTCAAAAGAGACTACCCCAGGCAGGATAATTTTCCCGCCACCACCAAACCCGCTCATAGGGTGGGGGACTACCGAGCCAATAGCAATCTTGAGGTCGCACTTCATTACCTCTTCATTGGCATAAACCCTAGTTTTGTAAGTAGAAGTAGTACCCACGTAGGTGCAATTGCCGAAGGGGTTGTGGTTGTAAACAGGAAACCTGGCTACTACTTCTTCACCTAGCTTCTTGACAAAATGTTGCCTCCACATCGTTGAATGCAAACCCAGGGCAACTATGAATCTTATTCTGTTATCGGGGATGCCGGCTGCTGCCAGTTCCTCGAGAATAAACGGCACTATCTTATCTGCCCTGGTAACACGGGTCATATCATCAAATATGATAACAACCTCTTTCTTACCTCTGGCAAGCTCCCTGATAGGTGGTATGCCGATTAGATTGTTTATGGAGGCTTTAATTTGGTCTGGCTTCATAGCTAGGCGGTTGTAACCAGCCATATTGCATACCTCAACTTGCCAGCTATCAGGTAGAGGCAGTTCCAACTCCTTAGTCTCATACCAAGCCAGTTGAGGCACCCTAATAATATTCATTATTCTCCCCTAAAGTATCAGGCGGAACTTAACGAGAGGGTTGGTTTGAGGTCAAGCCTTATGCCTGGCCCCATAGTAGTAGCTAAAGAGGCAGTCCTAACATACTGACCCTTAGCACCACTAGGTTTAGCTTTCATCACTGCCTCAATCACCGCCGTTAGGTTACCCATCAGCTTATCATCCTCAAAACTAACCTTACCCAAAGGTACATGAATGATAGCCGTCCTATCCAGCTTAAATTCCACTCGACCTTTACGGGCATCATCAATTACCCTGGGCAGGTCAGTGGCAGCAACAACGGTTCCTGATTTAGGGTTAGGCATCAATCCCTTCCTCCCCAGAATTTTTCCTAGCTTACCCACTTTACTCATCATGTCAGGGGTAGCCATAGCCGTATCAAATTCTAACCAACCATCCTCAACCTTCTTAATCAACTCATCACCACCAGCAAAATCTGCCCCCGCCGTTTCAGCAATTCTTTCCGCTTCCCCCTGGGCAAAAACTAAAACACGCACCTTCTTTCCCAGACCATAGGGCAGAAGGGCAACACCGCGTACTTGCTGATTGGCATTTCTGGGGTCAACACCCATCCGAAGGTGAAGTTCAACAGTCTCATCAAATCGGGCATGAGCCATCTCCTTAGCCAGCTTAATAGCCTCCTGAGGAGGATAAGCCTTTATCCTGTCCAGCAGTTTAGCTGCATCTTGATAATTCTTACCGTGCTTTGCCATTTTCCTATTCTATCTCAATTCCCATACTTCGGGCTGTGCCTTCAATAATTCGCTCCGCCCCTTCAATACTAGTAGCATTTAAGTCCTTGGCCTTAAACTGAGCTATTTCACGCAGTTTATCTCGGGATAACTTACCTGCTTTTTCGTGACCTGGACTGCTAGCCCCCTTTTCCAAAGCTAATGCCTTCTTCAGCAAATCAGTGGTTGGCGGCGTTTTGGTAATAAAAGTAAATGACCTATCCTCAAAGACAGTTATTTCGACGGGAATAATAGACCCAATCTGGGCAGAAGTACGCTCATTATACTCCTTACAAAAGGCCATAATATTAATCCCATGCTGACCTAAAGCCGGACCTACCGGGGGTGCTGGATTTGCCTCCCCGGCTGGAATCTGTAGTTTAATCACCACTCTAATCTTTTTCGCCACTTGTTTCTCTAACCATAAAATTTAATAGAGTTCAAAGCTTTTCCACCTGTAAGAAGTCAAGTTCCACAGGTGTTTCACGCCCAAAAAGAGACAGGAGTACCTTCACTTTACCCTTTTTCTCATTTATATCATCCACTACCCCTATAAAATCAATAAAAGGCCCATCAATTACCTTTATGCTCTGTCCTTGCCTAAGGCCAACCTTAACCCTTGGTGCTTCAGCCGTCATCTGTTTCAAAATTCGGCTAACTTCCTCCTCTGGCAACGGAGCAGGCTTGTTTGCACTACCAACAAAACCAGTAACACCCGGGGTGTTACGCACTGTATTCCAGCTCTGGTCACTCATCCTCATCTGAACAAGGATATAACCGGGCAATATCTTCTTGGTTACCTTTCGCCTCTGTCCATTTTTAACTTCAATCTCCTCCTCAGTAGGTATAACTACTTGAAAGACATCTCCAGAATCCATGAACTTGATGCGTTGCTCTAATTTCTTCTTAACTCGCTCTTCATACCCCGAGTAGGTATGAACTACAAACCAGTGTTTTTGGTTCTCCTCCACAAATAACCTCACTCAGATAAAGATTTTCGAAAAGCTTCTATCTACCTATAAAAAGTTTGTCGACGAGGTTGGTAAAACCGTAATCAATAGCTCCCAGGACTAGACCTATGGTAATGGCAACAATCAACACTAGAATTGTCAAATAGGCAGCCTCTCGTTTGGTGAGCCAGACAACCTTCTTTAACTCGGCTATAATCTCGCCAATGAATCTAAACCTTGAACCGCTTCGCTTGGTAGTAGGATGTGTCATAGAAGGAATCTCGTATACCTTTCAGTTGTGTAGTACTACTTTATCTCCCTATGGAGCCTATAAGCACGACAACGGGGGCAATATTTTCTAAGCTCTAATCGTTGGGGGTCGTTCCTTCTGTTCTTAGTAGTAGTATATGTTCTCTCCTTACACTCAGTGCAAGCAAGATGAATGATAACTCTGGCTTCAGTTTTTCTAGCCATATCTACTCAATAATGTGGCTAATGGAGCCAGCACCTACCGTCTTACCCCCCTCCCGAATAGCAAAACGCAAACCTCTCTCCAGGGCTACAGGATAAATAAGTTTTATCTTCATCTTTATATTATCACCAGGCATAACCATCTCTACCCCTTGGGGTAGCTCAATGCTTCCGGTAACATCTGTAGTCCTGATATAAAATTGGGGCTTGTATCCGTTGAAGAAAGGAGTATGCCTGCCCCCCTCTTCCTTACTTAAAACATACACTTCAGTCTCGGCATAGGTATGTGGTTTAATAGAGCCAGGAGCAGCTATTACCTGGCCACGCTCTATCTTATCGCGGTCTATTCCTCTAAGCAAAAGACCCACCGCATCCCCCGGCTCGGCTTCATCTAAGGTTTTATGAAACATTTCTAAACTGGTAGCCACTGTTTTGTGGGGCTCATGATGTAAACCAACAATCTCAACCTCGTCTCCAGGCTTAATCACACCTCTCTCAACCCTTCCTGTAGGCACAGTACCTCGTCCCTTGATGCTAAAAACATCTTCCACCGGCATCAAAAAGGGCTGGTCCTTAGCCCGTGGCGGGATAGGAATATAGCTATCTATGGCATCTATCAGCTTCCAGATGCCACCACACCATTGACACTCTCTTTTACCACAGCCGCATTCGAGAGCTTTTAGTGCACTCACTCTAACTACAGGTATCTCATCCCCAGGGAACTCATATTTACTAAGTAATTCCCTCACCTCCATCTCCACCAGCTCCAGAAGCTCCTCATCCTCCATCATATCTACCTTGTTAAGGCAAACTACAATAGAAGGAACCTCTACCTGGCGAGCTAATAAGACGTGTTCTCTGGTCTGGGGCATAGGTCCATCAGGGGCGCTCACTACTAGCACAGCCCCATCCATCTGGGCAGCCCCAGTTATCATATTCTTGATAAAGTCGGCGTGTCCCGGACAGTCAATATGAGCGTAATGCCGTTTTTCCGTCTCATATTCCACATGAGCAATAGCAATTGTTAGCCCCCGTGCCTTCTCCTCAGGAGCATTATCAATGCTCTCAAACGACCGAAAGCCGGTACCTCTCTCTTTAGATAAGACCATTGTAATCGCTGAAGTTAACGTTGTTTTACCGTGGTCAACATGACCGATAGTGCCTACATTTACATGTGGTTTAGTCCGCTCAAATTTCTGTTTAGCCATTTCAAACCTCCCTTCATTCTAAGCCCACAACCAGATTCGAACTGGTGACCCCGTTCTTACCAAGAACGTGCTCTTCCGGCTGAGCTATGTGGGCACTGACCTTATTATATAGATTTTTATAGTCCAATGTCTAGTCCGAACTCTATTATATTTAAACTATGGTGGAGGAGGCAGGATTCGAACCTGCGTAGCCCTTAGGGCGGCAGATTTACAGTCTGCTCCGATTAACCACTCCGGCACCCCTCCCCTATGCCGCTTGCGCCTTATTACACTTTTCACACTTAACCACACTCGCTACCACCGGTATTATTGATGCCCTCCTTCAATTTTATTTACAAGACCGGTAGGCATCCAAGCGAGCCTGAGAGGGGACTCGAACCCACTGACCTGCCATTTACAAAACGGCTGCTCTCCCAACTGAGCTACTCAGGCATTACCTTTACAAACTTTAGCAACAAATATTAGGCTAGGTGGAATATTATAAAAATTAATGATATAAAAAGTCAAGCTTGGTAGCGCATACCGGATTCGAACCGGTGATCTCCTCCTTGAGAGGGAGGTGTCCTAAACCCCTAGACGAATGCGCCTTAATAATTATTTGGCTGGCCACTCAGGAACCATATCGAACTTCTTGCGACCCGATTGGATGCCAAGCCTCCGTGCACTTCTCAGGAAATCAGAGGCTTTGTAAGCTCCAGCTATAGCTATTATATCAGTAGGTGCACAAAACGGCAACACGGGATTCGAGCCCCCTTAGGTAGACGGTACTGGACTTGAACCAGTGACCTCTTGCGTGGTTTGTTACTTAATTGCAAAAAAAATGGAGAAGGGTTTAACACAGGTTTGCATTCGTAGAAGCTACGTGTTATTCAGAAAGGGCATTTATTGACGGTAATAACAGCGTGGTACAGCTATGTATTACTAGGTAGGTAGCTCGGAGCTAAGAGACTGATACCTTTGGTTATTCAAGTTGATACTTTTGGTACTAGCACCGGCTTTTGCAAATATCATAAGATTTACCTAAGCTTATCGCAATGGTTGGATATTAGTAGATAAAACTGTTGGGAGGTATCAGATGAAACAATATAAATGGTTGAGCAAAAGCCTAATCAGTAGAGTGCTAGTCAGTGTCATGCTGGTAGTGACGGCATCTGTTGGATTGAGCACCAGTCCGATGGTATCAGCTAGTAATCCTCCCCCCGAGACAGAGTGGGAGAAGACGTTCGGCGGCAGTGATTACGATTATGCCCAGTCTGTACAGCAGACCACGGATGGTGGCTATATCATTGCCGGTGCTACAGATTCCTATGGTGCTGGCTCGTACGATTTCTACCTAATCAAGGCCGATGCCTCGGGGAATAAAGAGTGGGAGAAGACGTTCGGCGGAAGTAGTTGGGATAATGCCTATTCTGTCGGGCAGACCACGGATAGTGGCTACATCATCGCCGGTACTACAAACTCCTATGGTGCTGGCTCGTACGATTTCTACCTGGTCAAGACCGATGCCTCGGGGAATAAAGAGTGGGAGAAGACGTTCGGCGGAAGTAGTTGGGATAATGCCTATTCTGTCGGGCAGACCACGGATGGTGGCTACATCATCGCCGGTACTACAAACTCCTATGGTGCTGGCTTGTACGATATCTACCTGGTCAAGACCGATGCCTCGGGGAATAAAGAGTGGGAGAAGACGTTCGGCGGCAGCGGTTACGATGAGGCTTTTTGCGCCCAGCAGACTACGGATGGTGGTTACATCATCGCCGGTGGTACAAGTTCCTACGGTGTAAGCGTAGATGTCTACCTGGTCAAGACCGATGCCTCGGGGAATAAAGAATGGGAGAAGACATTCGGCGGAAGTTATTGCGAGTATGCCCGTTCTGTCCAGCAGACCACGGATGGTGGCTACATCCTTGTCGGTGATTCAGCTGACTTTAGTGCAGACTGGTACGATATCTACTTGGTCAAGGCCGATGCCTCGGGGAATAAAGAGTGGGAGAAGATCATCGACACCAGTAGTTGGGAAGATGGTTTGTCTGTCCAGCAGACTACGGATGGTGGCTACATCATCGCCGGTGATACCGGTTCCGCCGATGTGAACGGGGATGCCTATCTGGTCAAGACCGATGCCTCGGGGAATATAGAGTGGGAGAAGACAATTGGCGGAAGTGATTACGATTGTGCCCGTTCTGTCGAGCAGACCACGGATGGTGGCTACATCCTTGTCGGTGATTCAACTTCCTACGGTGCTGGTGGAGGAGATGTTTACTTAGTGAAGGTAAGCCCACCGACCAATACGCCAGTTGGTTCAAACGTGACCGTCAGTCTAGAGAGTGCAGATGTGACCTTCCAGGATGTTCTCGAAAGTGGAACTACAACCGTGACCACATCAACGGAGAACCCGGGCGAACCGACGCCGTCTGACTTCTATGTCATCGAAGGAAACTTTATCGACATCACTACCACGGCCACCTACAGTGGCCTTATCACTGTAGGCATCAGGTATGACGAGTCACAGGTGGATAACGAGGAGAGCCTCCGACTATTTCACTGGAATGGCTCGGAGTGGGGGGATATCACGACCTCTGTAGACACGGTTGAGAACATCGTGTATGGTCAGGTTGCTAGCTTGTCATCATTTTTCCTCGGAGAGCCAGCAGTACTGCCGATAGCTGATGCCGGGGACCCGTATCTTGTACAGGTAAACTGCAGCGTTGACCTGGATGGGAGCGCCTCGTATCACCCGGACGGAACTTTAGTAAGCTATGACTGGAGCTTTGGGGATAACACCACAGGCAGCGGTGTTTCAGTATCCCACACGTATACTGCTGTTGGTATCTACGATGTAAACCTGACCGTCACCGATGATAGAGGTGCTCAATCCAGTGACACCACAATAGTTGTGGTCTACGACCCTGATGCAGGTTCTGCCACTGGAGGAGGCTGGTTCTGGTCAGCCAAGGGCAACCTCAAGAGAGACCTTGAATCAGAGGGGAAGGCTACCTTCGGCTTCGTGGTGAAATACAAGCAGGAGGCGGCAGCTGGCAACCTAGAGTTCCAGTATCACGTCGGTGATATCAACCTAAAGAGTAGGGACATAACCTGGCTGGTAGTAAGCAGCGCTAATGCCCAGTTCCAGGGCGAAGGTACCATTAACGGCGAGGGTCTCTATACCTTCAGAATGCTGGCCAGGGATGGTGATCAGGCGGGAGGCCAGCCGGATGAGTTCACCATCAGGATATGGCAAGGCACAGATACCGAAGCAGAGCCCATTTACCAAGCAATCCATGCTCAGCTTGGCGGTGGGAACATTGTCATTCACACTAAGTAGATGCTTGCCGCTAGTAGCGGATACAAGTCAACACATAGAAAAGGGTTTCCACTCGGGTAGCCCTTTTCGCTTAATATGCTTCCAGAGTGGCTGGGGAAGTAGGATTCGAACCTACCCCGGCGGATCCAGAGTCCGCTGTCCTACCACTAGACTATTCCCCAGCACCCGTTTATTGTAGCTAGTAGACATTTTAGTGTCAACTTCGTATTGCATCGTCATATCTATATACTGGGACAGAACAACGATATATGCCAAGCTCGTTTAGGCGTGATTATAGTCAAGGGTGTAAATATAGACTTTGGGTAAAGTAGGGCGTTTGGTGTGGTTCAGACGATTGCCTGCTATTTTAGTCACTGCATCTAATGAGCTTTTGTTTATGCTATAATCTCCATATGTTCAGATACATTGGATTGTTGATATCCTTTATAATTGTAAGTGTTATACTCCTTGTCAATCCTTTCGGTTTTTCGGCGGAGACAAAAAATATTATTGTGCCTTGGGCTACATTAGCACTCGCCTTTGTTGCTATTCTTACAATTCTAAATTCAAATATAAGAGAAGAAAGAATACGAAAAGATAGACGATTAGGCGATATTTTAGATTGGGCAATGGATATTATTGAACTAACCCAAGTCATAAAAACACCGGAACCACCATCTTTAACCGATGAGACTTCAACATACGAAATATTAAATCAAAAGGATAAGATAAACAGTTTTAATAGGGTCAAAGTGTTCGGTGAGCATATGAAAATCGTAGCTTTTCGGGTTGACAAACAACTGTGTGCGATGGTAACTAATCTCGTCCAAGCGATAAATGACTTACTAGACGAAGATTGGCAAAGTTTTGATTTGAATACCACGAGATATTGGCTAGCGGAACACGAAAAGAGAATATACGACATTACACAAGACCTAGTAGATGACATCACCAAGAGACTACAGAGAAGCTAAAACTAGATTAGAATAGAATTGTAGGAGAGGAAAATATAGCTTTGGTTGATTTAGCTGCGTTGCAGCAAACTCTGGGTGTCTCCTTTAATGACCAATCCCTGCTGGAGCAAGCTCTGGTTCACAGCTCCTATGTTAATGAGAACCCTGACTTTGCCCCGGTTTCCAATGAAAGGCTCGAATTTTTGGGTGACGCCGTTTTAGGTCTTGTCGTCGCTGAAAAGCTATATCAAGACTTCCCCCATTCCACTGAAGGAGAAATGACCAGACTCCGTGCTGCCCTGGTTCGCCGAGATACCCTAGCCCGCATAGCAAGAACCATTAAGCTTAGCGACTATCTCTATCTGGGAAAAGGCGAGGAGGCAAGTGGTGGACGGCGTAAGCCAGCTAACCTGGCCGGAGCCTTAGAAGCAATGATAGCCGCTATCTTCCTTGACCAAGGCTCAACTACCACCAGGGAGGTTATTCTAAGGTTATTTAATGAAGAGCTACAAAAAATAGCTAGCCAAGGGGCAGGAGTTGATTATAAATCACAACTTCAGGAACTTATCCAAGCCAGGGAGCAGCAGACACCTGCCTACCAACTGGTAGAGGCAGTGGGGCCAGACCACGACAAGAGGTTTACTGTTGAGGTAAGGGCTGGTGACACCGTGCTGGGGAGGGGTTCAGGCAAAAGTAAGAAAGTAGCCGAGACTGAAGCTGCCCGCGCTGCGCTAGAACAGCTTTCAACCGACTTTACACAATAGCCTCCCTTTGCTAAACTTCAATTAACAATACCTGTAGTCCAATATTCAGATTGAGATGTTATTATGGGCAGGCGAGATTTTAGACATAGAGAACCAAAGAAACCCAAAAAGGATGCCAGGAAAGTATCGGCTACTACTATCTTACCACCTCCAGTGACTGTGGAAGTAGTTAAGAGGGAGAGGAAGCGAAAAGTAGAGGAGTAAGACAGATAGCAGCTTACCAACAGCTTTATAGCACTGGAGAGCTAAAGGCTCGGGCTGAGAAAGCCAAATCAATACTAGATGAGTGCTGCCTATGCCCTCGTCACTGCGGCGTTAACCGCCTAGCTGGTGAAAGCGGGAAGTGCCACATTACCAGCCAGGTGGTAATCTCCAGCTATGGTCCTCACTTCGGGGAAGAAGCGCCTCTAGTAGGCAGGCGTGGCTCGGGAACTATCTTTTTCACCTATTGTAATCTACGCTGCGTCTTCTGCCAGAATTATACTGTAAGCCAATTAGGTGAAGGTAGGGCTGTTGACAGGGAAGAACTGGCAGGGATGATGCTTTCCCTCCAGGCAAAGGGCTGCCACAATATAAATCTAGTAGGTCCAACCCATGTAGTGCCCCATATCCTGGACGCTCTAGAGCTAGCGGTAAGCATGGGGCTCCATCTGTCCCTGGTATATAACTCCGGTGGCTATGATTCTGTGGAAACCCTGGAGTTACTAGACGGGGTTGTTGATATCTATATGCCTGATATGAAGTATTCCGACGAAAAGACCGCTGAGCAATTATCTGGGATAAAAGACTACCCCAAAGTAAATAAAGCAGCCGTCAAGGAAATGCACCGTCAGGTGGGCGACCTTGAGATAGATAAGCAGGGTGTAGCCCATCGCGGTCTTCTGGTGCGCCACCTGGTGCTGCCTAACCGGTTAGCTGGAACTCAGGAGGTAGTGCGTTTCCTTGCCCAAGAAATCTCCACCAATACCTACCTGAATATTATGGCTCAGTATCACCCCTGCTATAAAGCTTTTGATATACCACAACTAGCCCGGGCTGTGAATAGACAGGAGTTCCTTGAAGCTATTGACCTGGCTCACCAGCAAGGCTTAAACAGACTGGATAG
>SDBU01004415.1_pt1 | contig 17239 bp, 19 predicted proteins | sample 2277071 | NCBI WGS metagenome assembly SDBU01 (sample SAMN10397929, study PRJNA504765) | marine sediment metagenome | isolation source: marine sediment core GS08_GC12, 126 cmbsf | place: Arctic Ocean: Gakkel Ridge, Loki's castle | collected 2008 | reverse complement strand
AACAAGTCACTCGACCCCTTGAATCCCTGACTCCTCGAACCCTTGAACCCTAGAATCCTTGAATCCTTATGATCCTGCCAACTCTTTTGGAGATGATCCATATTTCTTTTCATCGTTACCCCAGAACCTTGGATTCTATCTTTGGGAGTGGTTCAATGATTGGACAGATCACTATTTTGACTATGGTTTACGCAATATTTCAACAAATCTCAGAATGACGAAATTTAAAGAATTAATAAAATCTTCTCATATTCATATTGACTTGCAACTGGTTTCAGTATCATTGTAATGGCATTTGTATAAAAATGGGTGCTCCCGAACCTTTTGGGAAGGTGCCGTTGACAATACCGCCGTTTCTAATAGTGATAAATGTATAGTGCAAATGCACAACAAATAAAAACTGGAGGTTAATATGGGATTTCAGCAACGAATGATGAAGATGATGATGGGGAGAAAAAGCCCAGAGGATATGTCCAAGATGATGAGCGAGATGATGCCACAAATGATGGAGAAGATGGGATCCGGGGAGATTGAACGCATGATGCTAGACATGATGCCCAGTATGATGGACACTTGCTTTTCGGAGATGGACAGGGAGCGGCGCCAGTTCATATTGACCCACTGCCGAGGCATGCTCGATAAAGTGGAAGAAAAGTACATGGGGCCGGCAGTCACGTAAAAGTTGGTTAACGGCCTTAACCGCTATTTTTACCTCCCAAATATCGACTCTAAGAAAGGATCAAACTACTCATGACCAAATTTGCCAAGAGGCCGTTTTTACTCCCCAAAATCGGGTTTTAAGGGATATTTAAGCAACAGATAGAGGCGTATCTTCTACATTTTAATAAAGATATCTAGGCCCCATTAATTTCAACGTTATATATTTTGTCAATTAATGTAATTGAGGCTATGGTTCAAGCAAGGATGCTGCGGAAAAGAAGTATTGACAATTATCGACAAAAATGTAATCATAACTGCATATATGTAATCATGATAAATGGAGGAAATTATGGTACGAACTCAGATACAATTAACCGAGGAACAGGCGAAAAAGCTCAGAGAGCTTTCTTTATTACGACATGAATCAATTGCCTCATTAATCCGCAAAGCTCTAAATCGATTTCTTATTACTGGAAAGCATGACATCTCAACTTTATACAGGAAAGCTGACTCTGTTGTCGGGAAATTTGAAGCTACTCATACGGATATTTCAGTTAAGCATGACCGTTATCTTGATAAGGATTTTAGAGAATGAAAGTTTTTGCAGATACGTCTGGCCTTTTTGCCCTAATGGTTCATAATGATTATATGCACGTACGTGCTAAGCTGAATTTTGAATATTTTTCTTTAAAAAAAGCTCAATTGCTAACGAGTTCCTTTGTCCTTGTTGAAACACTTGCTCTTCTCCAGCGACGTGTAGGTGTTGATTCCGTACAGGATTTTTCTCTAAAAATTTTCCCTTTACTCGACTTACTATGGATTGATGAGTACTGGTATTCTCGTGCGATGCAGAGACTTCTTATTCACAAGCAGAAAGATGTAAGTCTGGTAGACTTTCTAAGCTTTGAGATAATGGAGGCTCAAGAGATTTCTTGTGTATTTACTTTTGACAAACATTTCGAGGATCATGGATTTACGATCGCAGCTTTTCATGATTTAGATAAAAAAAGATCATTTTAATATACAATTGGGGTGTTATTGGGGTCGGGCTGCTCATTGTCAAATTTTCTTAGATATTTATTTCATTTTTGTGCTTGCGGCAAATCTCTCACAATTCTTCTCATTTTCCAACTACTAACATCCTGGAATGAGCTTATCACAGGAAAAAGATGAGATAAAGGATAACGGGACAAACTTCGATTTATTTTAATTGACAATGAATGCGTTTAAGGGCATAGTACATCTTGTTTAATGAAGTTGCGAATATCGTAACTTCTCAAAAAAAGATAAACAAATGAAAAATGGCTATAAGAATCTCTCAAAAGATGAACTTTACCTTATTTCCCGGGCAGAGTTCGAGAAACAAAAACTGATTACCACCCAGTTTGTTCAAAAGCTTTTTCCTGATAAGAACAAGGCGTCTCGAGTTCTTGTTTTCCTTACTCAAAAAGGACGCCTTATCAGGATTGAGAAAGGTAAATACATTTTAGTTCCGATAAAGGCTCCCAATCAACAGTGGATGCCCAATGAGTTTGTAGTTGCCGATCTATGGATGGGAGATATACCTTATTATATCGGATATTTCACTATGTACAACTACTGGGGATTTACGGAACAGATTCCGCACACGATCTTTGTCTTGAATACTGCGAAGTCATGCAAAAAAGAAATCAGTAACATCCGATATGAAGCTGTAAAGATTAATTCCAAGAAATATTACGGTATTGAAAAAATAAAGGTTGAAGATCAAGAAGTGTGCATTAGTGATAAAGAAAGAACCCTTGTGGATTTTGTTCATAATCCATTAGGATCAATACGTAATTTCGAGTTGGCATTACAAGAGAATCTCAATAGTATTGACCTTGAAAAATTCATTCGTTATCTAAAAAAATTTCCTGTTGTTTCAGTAAGGAAAAGAGCTGGTTTTTTGCTTGAGAAATTAGGATGTCAGGATAAATTACTGGATTCATTGCGCAAGAGAATTGGCAAAAAGAGAGTTCTTGTATTTCTCGATCCATACAGCCAGTCTCGTAAAGGTAAAATAAATAAGGAGTGGAAAATCATTGTTAATAGATAGAGAACAACTCAAAGATATTATTCCGGCGATTGCAGGTAAAATGAAGTTTAGATCTACTATTGTCGAGAAGGATTACTATCTAACGGTTATCCTTAATAACATTGAAGTTCTACTCACTGATAAAATAGTTTTTAAGGGTGGTACCTTGCTTAATAAGGCGTATCTCAATTACCACCGTTTAAGCGAGGATTTAGATTTCACATACAACGCTGAATTTACAGCTCGATCCCAGCGTTCCAACGCCATTATGCCTATTCGTGAAAAGATGCCCTCGTTTTTGAAAGCTCTTAAGTTAACAAGCGATAAGCCGGAGGGAGAGGGCTTTAACAATTCAACGCAATACGTATTTAAAGTCAAATACCCATCTGTTCTGATGAGTAAAGACGATATGATCAAGATTGAAATATCTCTCCGTCAACCGCCGATTGATAAGCCTATTCATACTGAAATTAAACATTTTTATCAGGATCCTTTTACGGGTGAAGACTTATTCCCTTTAGGGAAAATCTGGTCACTATCATGGAAAGAGACAGTTGCTGAAAAACTTAAGGCCGCTATATCCCGAAAGGACGTAGCTATTAGAGATTATTATGACCTTTGGCATATTGCCGAGTCTGGATTTGATTTTTATGACAAGAAGTTTATTAAGCTTTTTAAGCGCAAGGTGACCGATGAGGGCTATACCGGTGATTACAAAAAAGATTTGGGCCTTGGGGCCGATAAGCTCTCATTTTTACACAAGCAAATTGATGATCTTCTTCTGCCTGTGATTCGTTCTGGTGAGACATTTGATTTAGACAAGGTTCTTGAACGATTTAATGTAATTATGAAGAAGCTATAAAAGGAATCTTCCTTGATCCATTCCGATTAATAAAGACATCTCAGCCTAATCACCAATTAAATCCCATAATAGGATGTGTACCTATTTACTATTGGATGTAATGTTGTAACGATGTGAGTCTTTTTAATCTTTCGGACTTTATGACAATCAGGTTTTTAGGAAATTCAGGAATCCGACTCTCAATGGTGCTTATGTTCCTGCTTTTTTCTGAAGGAAGAAGGCACCAGCGAAAAATTTTTTACCCCAAATTTCCTGGCCAATAATTCAAGGCCAATCAAAGACACTCCCCCACCCGGCAGAATGGATACGGAAGCGAAAAATGAGAAGCGGCCTACATCTACCAGTTGTTCAAGGGCCTTTTTGACTTCCTCCTTACTGGGTGGTTCACTCCGTTCATTCAAATTCAATTTATGTTCCAACACTTTAAAGAATGATTGGGCCATTTCCTGTGTTTCGCGCCATTCATTTTTCATCCCGGACCGGACTTTTTGAAGACTGTTTATTGCATAGTTGACAAAACGTTTGGCAAATCCAACATGTTCTTCCGTTTCATTTTCGTGAAGTTCAGGTCTTTCAATAGGATTTTCAAGTTCTCGATTCATAGGCTTTCCTCTTAGCCTCCTGATGACGTCTGTCCTAAAGTTTATCATACTCAAAACGAGATGTTAAATAGAGAACAAGCGAAACAATTGGACTGACTATACAAAAGAATGAGCAAGAGTAAACTTTCCGTGGTTTTTGTAGATGTTTTTTTTTAAAGATAGGATTTAAGTTTTTCTATAAATGCGGGAAGAGCTTCCCTGTAATCCCCCACGATCCCAAAATCGGCCTCTTTAAATATGTGGGCATCGGGGTTTTTGTTTATAGCCACAATGAACTTGGAGTCCGAACATCCGGCCATATGCTGTGGGGCTCCGGAGATCCCTATCGCGAAATAGAGATCGGAATTGACCATATGACCGGTCTGTCCGATTTCCAGGCTTTTGGGCATCCAGTCTTCATCACAGGGGACGCGGCTTATTCCAACGGCACCGTGGAGTTGTTGGGCCAGCTCTTCAATCAGCTGGAAGCCTTCCTTCCCTCCGATGCCGCCGCCTCCGGCCACAATGATTTTCGCTTCTTCGAGCTTAACACCTTTAACTTTTTCCTGAATGGTCTCTAGAAGCCTGCCTTTCGAATCCGTCTCTTCTCTCTCCACTTCCACCTTAATGATTTCTCCCTTTCTTGAAGGGTCGGGATTTTCCGGCTCTGCAGATTTTGGCCGTAAGGATACGATTTGAGGATAACGACCGGCCGAGGCCCAGACCGCCAAGGCGTTTCCGCCGTAAACCGGTTTGGTTTGAAGCAGGGACCCGGTCTCGGTATCGATGTCCAGTGCGACACAGTCCAAACAGACAGATGTGTCGAGTTTTGCTCCCACACGTGGAGCGATTTCCCTTCCCACATCAGTCTGTCCGAAAAGAATGAGGGATGGATCGATCTGTCTCGATAGGTGGGCGATACGATCCGCCGTGCGATCGGGAAATGTTTCAGCTATAGACAGACCTTCTATTGTATAGACTTTGTTCACTCCCAAGGAAATGGCCTCATCTGCGGCGGTCTGGAAAACATTTTCTAACAGAACAAGACTCAACTCTTCCTCAAGTCCGTCGCAAAGCCTCAGGCCCGTTTGGACTAACTCTGCCGTACCCACTGTCAAATGTTCTTCGACGGTCTCGCCGCAGATTAAAACTCCTCGATTCTCTGTCATGATTCTCCTGGCTAGGTTGGGATCCGTATAATTCCTTCCTTCACCAATTTTTCGGCCAGTTTAACCGCTGCCTCTGAAGTTGTTTTGCCTTCGATAATTTCACACGATCGGTCCTGTTTGGGAATAAACAGCTTTGCTAGTGTTCTTCGAGCCGCTCCGGCTCCGGTCCGGGAGGGGTCGGCGCCGATATCTTGAGCATTCCAAACAAGGTGACTTTTCTGAGAAGCGGCGATTATTCCCCACCCCGAAGGCAAACGGGGCTGCCCCACCGCGTTATTGACCGTAACCACGGCCGGAGAGGAGACGGCAAAAAGCTGATAGCCATCCAGGGTTGACCGCTTCACTCGCCACTCCCCATCTTTCTGTTCTAAGTCGTAGGCCAGTGTGACAAGAGGCAAGTTCAAATATTCCGCAAGGATTGTACCGACCAATCCCTCATCCCAGTCCGCGGCTTGTCTTCCACAGAGGATCAAATCACAATTCCCGATCTTTTGAATCGCTTGGCTCAGGATGTGAGCCGTCGAGAAACTATCCGATCCTTCGAAGGCCAAATCAGAAAGGACAATACCCTCATCGGCTCCCATGGCCAGCGCGTGTTTGAGGACGCTGGAAGAGGGTTCATTATCGATGGTCAGGACCGTCACATCGGAGTTGTGTTTATCTTTGAGCCGCAAGGCCAACTCAACGGCCTGCTGATCATAAGGACTCATCACAAGGGGGATCCCTTCGGGAGGGATAACCTTCTTGGACTCCTCATCCAGCCTGAACTTGGCCGGAGGGATCTCTGGGTCCGGGATTTTCTTGACACAGACAATAATTTTCATGGCTACCCATAAAAATAACAAATACCGAAGCCGGCCCTGGGAAAAGTCCAGTCTATGGCCTCTTTATCACAGGCAATTCTACAGCTTCCGCACTCAAGACAGCCTTCGAAAGAGAAAGTGATGTGATCTTCAAACACTGTGAAACAGCCTGCCGGACATGCATATAAGCAGTCCTGCTCTCTACATTGGCTGCAAATGTCCTCTTTTATTCGGATGTGGACTTCCTGATCCACATCGAATTTGTTCACGGCCAGCTTGTCTTCAATTTTCTTTGGATTCACAGGGCCCTCTTTATTTTAAAAAGATCGCTTGCGATTTGCAGGAGTGAAACATGACCTTTCATGGAACGTTTCAGCTGCTTCCAGATTTTTTTTCTCGGTTGGCCGTCGTTGGTGAAGATTTTCTCAGCCATGTCGCAGGCCAATCCGGGATAGACATTGTAGATGCGTGGATTTTCTAAAAATTTGGGCACTTTTTTAAAGGATTCCAAATCCTTCAAAACGAAGCTCTGTTTCAAGAAATGGGGATAGGAAGACAGGGATTTTTTTGAGAAATCTTCCTTTTTTTTGGCCTGGATGACGGCTTCAGCCGCTGCGATCCCCGAAGCCATGGCCAAATTGCTCCCCTCCAGATTCAATCCGGTGACCAGACAAAAAGCTGCCGCATCCCCGGCCACCAGAAACCCGTCCGCAAAAAGCTCCGGCATTTTGACTCTCCCCGATGTGGAAATGAGATGGGCGGAGTATTCCACCATTTCTCCTTCACTCAGATAGCGAGCCACTTCGGGATGTTTCTTGAACTCTTCGAGCAGATCATTGGCTTCAACTTTGTTTTTAACTAGAGCGCTGAGTTGAACCACAATTCCTATGGAGAGGCTGTCTTTGTTGGTGTAGAGAAAGGCACCGCCGGGAATTCCTTTAGTGAAAGATCCGATAAATTCCCAGGCCACTCCCTCATCTCCAGAAAGATTGAATCGCTGTTCCAGCATCTGCCTGGGAATCTGGATAACCTCCTTTACCCCCTGCTTCATATCCTGAGGCAAGGGCCTTTTCCTGAGCCCGGCTTTTTCAGCCAGGAGAGAGTTCACCCCATCACAGGCCACAACCACACTTGCGGGAAGCTCATCTCCACCGGCCTTGATGCCTACTACCCTACTTCCGTCCCAGAGGAGGTCGTCAGCCTGGAGACCGGCAGCCACAATGGCTCCGGCTCGTTGGACCTTATCCGCAAACCAACGGTCGAATTTGGCCCGGAGGAGTGAAAAGCTGCTATACGGTTTTTTTCCAAATTTTATCGAAGAAAATTCCGCAGACAATGCCGCATCAGCCGTGAGAAAGGAGAGTTTATGGTGGAGAATGTATCTTTCAACCGGGGCCTCTTCCCAAAAATTGGGGAACAACTGATGGAAAAGGGGACCATAAAAGACTCCACCCCACATGTTTTTGGCTCCGGCAAATTTTCCCCTTTCGACAACAAGGGTACTCAAACCGGCCTTGGCCAGCGTCAGGCCGCAGGCGCATCCTGCCGGTCCGGCCCCGACAACTATGGCATCGAAGTGTTGTTTCACAGTTTTTTGCTTCCTACCGGAAAGCGGCCATCTCTAGAAGCTGCTGCCCGATCGTCAGTTGGTGCATTTGAGCCGTGCCTCCGAGAATAGTGGCCGTGATGGCATCCTGGTAATGATGGCCTACAGGAAAGTCATCGATCGTCCCGAAAGATCCGTGAATTTTTACTGCTTGTGATGAAACCCAGAGTGCGGTCTCGGTGGCAAAATATTTGGCATAGGACATCTCTTTGATATGGCGCTTGCCTTGGGCTTTGAGATAGGCTGCAAAATAGGTCAGCCATCTGGACGCCTCAATTTTTGTGGCCATGTCGGCTATGATCCCTTGGATCAGCTGGTGCCCCCCTATGGGTTTTCCGAACTGCACACGTTCCTTGGCATACTTGAGGCATGACTTCAGGCAGCTCTGAGAGAGTCCTACGGCACCGGCAGCGAGGAACAGCCGTGCCGTATCGATGCCGCGCATCGCATTCCTCATGGCCTTTCCAGTCTCTCCGATCTGATTTTCCAGCGGAAGTTCCATATCGGTGAATCTGAGAGTGCCTTCACTGCCTCCCCTCCAACTGATTTTCCCCTTCTGGACGGTGCTGGAGAATCCATGTGTTCCCTTGTCGACTATAAAGGTGGCCAAACCCTTGAGGCCTAAACTCTTGTCTGTTTGGGCAATGAACAAGACCACATCGGCGATATCACCGTTGGTGATAAAAATCTTGGTGCCGTTGATGATCCAGTGATTCCCGCTGCGGACTGCGGTCGTTTCGATCATAGAGGAGTCGCTTCCGGCGTTCGGTTCCACCACAGCGCCGGCCAGGATGATTTCCCCTTTGTTTACAGGGGATAGGTATTTTTCTTTCTGGGCCTCACTGCCTGCATCGAGCAGGTTTGTGCCGGGTTGGATGGGACCGCTCACGGCGGCCTGTGTTACGGCCATACTGGCCGAACATAGAGACTCCCAAATCAGAGCCGAAGTGACATAATCGAGCCCCAACCCGCCATACTCCTGAGGCATATGCGGAGCCAGCAATCCCTGGGCAGCCATTTTTTTTATGATTGCGGGATCAAATATTTCCTGGCGTTCGTTTTCCTTCAAGGAAGGCAAAATTTCCTGTTCGGCAAACTTACAGGCCATATCCCGGAACATTCTCTGTTCTTCTGTGATTTCAAAATCCATTTTTCAGTCCTCTTTTTCCACAAATTCGACCAGAACGCCATGCGTATCACGGGGATGAAGGAACGCTGTTTTTCCCTCCGCTCCCGGACGTATTTCTCCCAGGACCTCCAGCCCTTTCGATTTGGCAGAGTCGACTTCAGCGGCAATGTTTTCGACTTCATAACAGACGTGATGAAATCCTTCACCCCGCTTTTCCAGAAATTTGGCCATCACACCTTCGTTCCCTATGGGCTGAAGGAGCTCTATAATGACGTTTCCTGTGTCGACCAAACTCACTTTGATTGTCCCATCTCCCCCTAAAATAGGATCGGACGATTCCAGACCGAACGCCCTTCGATAAAATTCTCGTGATTCCTCAAGGTCTTTGACCGCCACTCCCAGATGACTGATTCCTTTGATCATCCGAAACCTCCAGTCTGTTTTCCTTCACACGGGGGAAGGAGCATCTCTGTGAATTGGATAGCTTGGTTGACAAAATACCATAGGAATAATTTGAAGTCAAAATGTCAAATTCTTCTCGCAATTTGAATCCAATTCTGGCAAACTGTTTATTGCAATAATACCACAAGAATTTTTGCTTCTTTGGTGCGCTTGTCTTTATGAAGAAACTTATTAAAGACTGTGTCTTTACCGTTGAAAATTATGATCCCGGACTCCCCATCGAAATTCTCCAGAGGAAACTTTGTCTAGAAGGCGATATCTGCAAGCTGGCCTCAAACGAAAATCCACTCGGCCCTTCTCCCCTGGCTCTTGAAGCCATAAACAAATCTCTGAGTGATGGACATCTCTATCCCGATACCAGCTGCTATGAATTGAGAGAAAAACTGTCCGATTTGATGGGAATTCCTAAAAACTGTATCTGTATCGGAAACGGCACGACAGAATTGATTTACCTCATTGGTGTGGCTTTTTTAGATGCAGGGGACACATTTATCATGAGTGAGTCCTCCTTCATAATGGGCAAAATCGCTGCTCAGATCATGAATGCGAAACTGAAACAAATTCCTTTGGAGAACTTTCAGCACGATCTCGATTCCATCCTGAAAGCGGTTTCACGTGACACGAAAATAGTGTATTTGGATAATCCAATGAATCCCATTGGATCGATGAAAGGTCGGCAGGACATAGAGCGTTTTATGGAGAGAGTTCCCGATGATATCATCGTGGTTTTTGATGAGGCTTATTACGAATACGTCAGCAGTGGGGATTATCCCGACACCCTTCGGTATGTCAAAGAGGGCAAAAATGTATTTGTTTTGCGGACTTTCTCCAAGTTATTCGGTCTGGCCGGGCTTCGTGTTGGATACTGCGCCGCACACAAAGAGTTCATAAAGGCCATCAAACAGGTCAGTCCGCCTTTTTCCGTGAACAGACTGGCGCAAATTGGAGCTGTCGCAGCATTGGAAGATGAAGACCATATCCGGAAATCCATTGAAGTGAATAAATCAGGGAAAAACTTCCTGTACGAGAAATTTAAAGAATTGTCCGTTTTTTACATCCCTTCCGAAACCAATTTTGTGACCTTAGATGTCAAGACCGATGCTGTTAAGATTGCAGAAGAGCTTCAGAAAGAGGGAGTCATCATCAGGCCTTTGACCATGTACGGAAAGCCTACGTTTTTACGGGTGACTGTTGGGACTTTGGAACAAAACCAGAGATTTATAGACGCCTTTCGACCGATTTTTCAAAGGTCCAAATGATATCTGGAGAAAAGAGGGAAAAAAGAGTCGTCCTGGGAAATGTGGCCATAGCCAGAGGAATTGTCGAAGCGGGATGTCATGTGGTCACCTCTTATCCCGGAACACCAAGCTCTGAGATTCTTCCCGCCGTGGTGGGATTCAAAAAAGAGCTGAATCTGAACACTTATGTCGAGTGGTCCGCCAATGAGAAAGTCGCCTTTGACAACGCCTTGGCCGCCAGTTTGACCGGGAAGAGGGCGGCTGTGGCCATGAAACAGGTGGGCCTCAATGTGGCGGCCGATTCACTGATGAGTTCGGCCTATACCGGGGTGATCGGCGGAATGGTCATTATCAGTTGTGACGATCCGGGACCCAACAGCTCTCAAACCGAGCAAGATTCCAGGTTTCAGGCCATGTTTGCCAAAGTGCCGGTCTACGATCCATCCACCCCTCAGGAAGCCAAGGAAATGGTCAAAGAGGCTTTTGAGCTGTCGGAAGCTTTCGAGATCCCTGTGCTCGTTCGACCGACAATCCGAGTCTCTCATGCCCTGCAGGATGTCGAGTTTGCTCCTGTGGAGAATGTTGACCGATCCGCAGACTTTAAAAAAAACCCGGCCCGTTGGGCGGCAACTCCACGGTTCAGGCTAATCCTGCATGCCGAGTTGAATGATAAGCTCGAAAGAATTCAAGAGAGGTTTGAGAAAGAGGCCATTTGGAATTATGAAAAAGGGTCTCAGCCTGATGCCTCTCTGGGTATTATCACCTGCAGTGCCAGCTATGTCGCCATTATGGATTTAGTGGAAGAATTCAATCTGGCTGGAACAGTCAATGTTTTGAAGATTGGAACGCCTTTTCCACTCCCTCAACAAAAAGTCGTCGATTTTGTAAAAAAACATAAACATGTGCTTATCATTGAGGAAACCGATGTCGTCATCGAATCTCAAATCATCGATAAAAGCAGGATATTCGGGAGGCAAACCGGTCATATCCCCCTGCAGGGGGAACTGACTCCTGAAGTGATCTATAAGATTTTGGCCGATGTTCTCAAACAACTCGGCTTAAAACATTTGAAGAAGACAGGAGACGCCAAGCTTTCCAAGCTGATCGAAAACCTCGATCTGCCTTTACGAAGACCGACACTGTGTGCCGGCTGTCCAGAGAGGGCTGCCTTCTACGCCATAAAAAGGGCGCTTCCCAAAGCGATTTATCCCAGTGACATAGGATGCTACACCCTCGGCTTAAACCTCAATGCCGTGGATACCGTTCTCGATATGGGGGCTGGGATCACTTTGGCCAGCGGTTTTTATCAGGCCTATCATCAAGACGGAATAGATATTCCCATCGTCGCCACCATGGGAGACTCGACCTTTTATCACTCCGGTACTTCATCCCTGTTGAGTGCGGTTTACAATAATGCAAAATTTATTCTTGTCATCTTAGACAACGAAATTACAGCCATGACCGGGATGCAGCCCACGCCCGGTATCGGCATAACCGCCGATGGAGGTGAGGGGGGAAAGATCCCGCTCGAGGAGCTGATTCGAGGCTGTGGAGTCGAATGGCTCAGAACCATCGATCCCTATCAAGTGTTAGATTTTATAAAACTTATAAAGGAAGCCAGAAAATATACCCAGAGAGAGGACGGAGGAATCGCCGTCATCATCGCCCGGCATCCCTGCCTCATCCGCTGTCCGGACAAGCACATGGAAAAACCTCAGCCCGTGGAAATAACCAAGGACTGCAATGGCTGCAACTACTGTCTTGATTTCTTTGAATGTCCGGCGCTCGTTGCAGTCGAGGGAGAAAAACTGGTCGAGCTTGACAGAATTTTATGTGTCGACTGCGGCGTATGCATTCATGCCTGTCCTAAGGGAGCCATCATACCTGTAAAGCGATAAATGGATAAGAATAAACCATGAGAGTCCAAATTATAATGGTTGGTATCGGTGGACAAGGAATCCTCTTTTTCTCAAAGATTTTCTCCAACCTGGGATTGAAACTCGGTTTGAACGTAATGGGATCGGAAACATACGGTATGAGTCAACGCGGCGGTTCTGTAATGACTCATCTCAAGCTGGGAGATTTTCAGAGTCCTTTGGTCAGAACGGGTGCCGCGGATTTTCTCTATTCTCTCCAAGGGGATGAAACATACAGAGCGTTAAAATTTCTCAGGGAAGGAGGAGTGTGTTTTGTCAATCTCCCTTCATCAGAAAAATTCGATAAAAAAGTACTGGATTATCTGAAAAAAAAGAAAACTAGGGTCCTGGTTTTTGACGCGAGTCGGGAAGCCCTAAAACATGGTTCGATATTATCGACCAATATTGCTCTGCTCGGATATTCTGTTGGGACGGGGTTGATACCTTTTGACCACAAAGAAATCAAAAATGTTCTTGAAGCTCTCAGTAGAGGAAGGAACATCAAAACAAATTTGAGTGTGTTCCAAGCCGGTTATGCTGCGGGAAAAGTGATGGCTGGAGAAAAATAATCTCCATCCCCTCTAACTTTTATTTTTTGCGTTTGCTCCCCGATGCCTTAAGCATCGAGTCATAGATCTGGAAGATCTTGGACTTGGCCGGTTGGAGAAATAAATTGATCTCCTCTTCTGCATAAATCTCTCGGGCCCACTCATCAACGGCAAAAACGTCCATCCAACAATCCAGGATAGATCTGCAGGGAAGATTTGTATTTAAACGGCGACAGTACTCGAATGGAACTCTATGTCCAAGCGACCGGCAGTACCGGAGAAGATGATCTCTGCTCTTAATATTCTTTTTTACCATCTCCCGGACTTTTTGATATCGGGTTTGGGGAAGTCTTTCATGACTTCTTTATACTGGGACCGCTCCTCCTCGGAGAGAGAGAAATCTGTCAATTGTCCGGCAAAGAAGCTTTCGTAACCCGTTAAATCCATCAGGCCGTGTCCGCTGTAGTTAAAGAGAATAACCTTTTCCTTGCCTTCCTCTTTAGCTTTAATGGCTTCATCGATGACGCAGGCCAAGGCATGGCTCGTTTCCGGGGCTGTGATGAATCCCTCGGTTGAGGCCCAGAGGACTGCCGATTCATAACATTTGATCTGATGGTATGCTTTTGGCTTGAGCAGGCCTTCCACTACAGCCTGGCTCACCAATGGAGCCATTCCGTGATAACGGAGGCCTCCGGCATGAATCGGTGGGGGGACAAAGGTGTGACCGAGAGAGTACATGGGCATGAGCGGGGTCATCCGTGCTATGTCTCCATGGTCATAGGAGAAATCTGCCCGTGTCATCGTCGGGCAGGACTCGGGTTCAACGGGGATAATCTCGATATCTGCACCGTTGATCTTATCCTGCACAAAGGGAAAAGCCAATCCGGCAAAGTTGCTTCCACCCCCGGCGCATCCAATAACGATATCCGGCTTTCTTTCACCAATAGAATCAAGCTGTTTTTGGGCTTCAAGGCCGATGATTGTCTGATGGAGCAGGACATGATTCAAAACACTTCCGAGGGAATAACGTGTTTTTCCAGTTTCATCTGTCACGGCCGCTTCGATCGCTTCGCTGATAGCAATGCCGAGACTCCCGGAAGTATCTGGCATTTTGTCTAGAATGTCGCGGCCCGCTTTTGTCTCTGTGCTCGGGCTGGAAACACAATTTGCACCCCAGGTCTCCATCATGAGTTTGCGAAAGGGTTTCTGATCAAAACTGATTCTGACCATATAAACCTTGCATTCCAAACCGATAAGCTTGCAGGCAAAGGCTAGAGCGCTTCCCCACTGGCCGGCACCTGTTTCCGTGGTCAGCCGTTCGATACCGAACTGTTTGTTGTACCAGGCTTGAGGCACCGATGTGTTCGGTTTGTGACTTCCCGGAGGACTTACGCTTTCGTCTTTGTAGTAGATTCGGGCCGGAGTTTTCAGGTGCTGCTCCAAATAAACGGCGCGCCGTAAAGGCGAAGGCCTCCAGCGGTAGAGGATTTCAATGATTTCCTCGGGAATATCGATCCAGCGCTCCTGGCTGACTTCCTGTTCTATCAGGTTCATCGGGAAGACCGGAGCCAGCATTTCGGGACCGATCGGATTTCCGTCAGGGCCGAGAGGAGGTTGGAGGGGAGTCGGCAAGTCAGCAGCCAAGTTGTACCACTGTTTGGGGATGTCCTCTTCTTTAAGGAAGATTTTTTTTGTTGTCATGATACTTTCTCCTTTCTGAGTATCCTATCTGAAAATAAAGTTTAGATAAAAGTTCTTGATATCTGTATTATTATAAAAGGAAAAAGTATTTTTTTTCATGTTTCTAAAAAGGTAGACAGATTATAAAATTGTCATTTCTTAAAAGTCAATGAATTTATTAAAAAAACTTGGAGGGATAATATGGTTTGGGACATTTTAGGAAAGACCTTTCATAAGGTCGGAGTCGTCGGGTCCGGTCAAATCGGTCCTGATATCGCCCTTTATTTCAGCAAGGTTCTCCATGGGCATGGAGTTCCGGTTGTTGTTGTTGATGTGGCCGAAAAGGCACTCCAATCGGGTGAGGCCCGCGTGAAAGGCAAAATCAGCAGGGGAGTCAGGAGTGGAGCGTTCAAAAAGGAAGAGGCCGAAGCCATGATCGACAACATCACCTGGACGACCGATTACTCCCTGCTGGAAGGAGCGGATTTTGTGATCGAAGCGGCGACCGAAGACAAAGCCATTAAAAATAAAATATTTTCTCAGCTCGAGAAGGCCTGTTCTGAAACGGCGATATTTGCCTCCAATTCTTCACATCTGGAACCGGAAGTCATCTTTTCCGAAATGAAAAACAGGGCAAGGTGTCTGGTTATTCATTATTTTTTTCCTGCCGAACGGAGCATCATCGTCGAAGTCGTTCCCGGCCAGGATACGTCTTCCTCTGTGACGGATTTCATCATGAAATTCTACGAGCTTATCGGCAAGGCCCCGATCCGGGTCAAGAGCCGGTACGGCTATGCCATCGATCCCATTTTCGAAGGCATATTCCTGGCGGCGGCACTTCTTGTGGAACAGGGAATCGCCACTGTCGAGCAGATGGACGCCATGGTTCAAAAGGCTTTGGGCCAAGGTGTCGGGCCCTTCACGGCCATGAACCTGACCGGAGGGAATCCGATCACCCAGCACGGCACTTCGCAAATGCAAAAGAAAATCATGCCCTGGTTTCACTCCCCGAGAATCCTGGATGACCAGGTCAGAACCGGAAAACCCTGGCAGACTTCCTGGGTTCCCGAGGATGTCGCCTACGGTGAAAATCTATTCATGAAGGTATCCGGTACAATCAAGGGAGCCTATTTCGGACTGGTCTGTGAAATCCTGGATTCGGGAATCGCCAGCCTGGCCGATTTGGAGATGGCCGTAGAGAGTTCCCTGGTCATTAAAGCGCCCTTCCAGATGATGAACAAAATGGGAATCGACAAAGCCCTGGCATTAGTCAAAGCCTATGCTAAGGAATGGCCGGGTTTTAAAGTGTCCGATGTCCTAGTTAGACAGGCTGAATCAGGAAAGCCCTGGCATATACCCATGGTTTTTCGGGAGGACCGTGAAAATATTGCCGTGGTCACTATCAGGAGGCCGAGCGCTTTAAACGCTTTGAATACGCCCATCATGAACCAAATCAGGGAAATTTTTTCCAATATCAAGGGGGACGACAAGATCGAAGGAGCTGTCCTGACCGGGTTTGGCGTCAAGGCTTTTGTCTCCGGCGCGGACATCAAAGAGATCATGTCGATGAGGACACCGGAAGACATGGAGGCCTACGCCCTGGCGGGACAGGACGTGCTGAATTTGATCGAAAATCTGGGCAAGCCCGTAATCTGTGCTATGAACGGTCTCGCCTTTGGAGGAGGAAATGAACTGGCCATGGCCTGCACAGCCAGGATCGCCAAAAAAGGAACAAAGGTTTTGTGCGGACAGCCTGAACCCAAGCTGGGAATCATTCCCGGATACGGAGGCAGCCAGAGGCTTCCCCGGTTGGTTGGCTTGGCCAATGCCTGGACCATCCTTCGGGCAGGAAATCCGATTTCTTCGGCCCAGGCCTTGAGCATCGGATTTATCCAGGAGGAAGTCGAGGGCGATATCGTCGAGGCCGGTGTCTCCCTGGTCAAAAAAATCCATTCGGGAGAGGTAAAAATTCCTCCAATCCACAGAGAGCCGCTCGATATCCCCGATTCTTTGCCCGAGGTCGATATCGGCCATCTTTCACGAAAGACGGATGAAATTCTCCAGAAAGCCGTTCTCCAAGGAGCAAAGATGACCCTTGAAGATGGCCTCAAAACCGAAGCTAAGATTATGGGAGGCTGTGTAAAGACCAAGGATATGAGAATCGGGATGGAAACGTTCACTAAATTTGGCCCTAAAAAAAATGCACAGTTCTCCCATGCATGAAAATCAATTCTATTTAGCCTGAATTATTCACGAGTTAAGAATGCCACAGATGCGAGGCGTCGACGTATGAAGCTGTACTCATGTACCGCAAATACGTCGCAACAAAGCAGATGGGGTATTATCGACTCGCCCCCTTGGGGTAAAAAATGTTGATTATGGATAAAAAATCTAACAAAAAAAGAGTTTTCAAGATGTTTTTCCGATATGATAAGAAACATACTGAAAATACAGAAATTGAAGTAAACATCGACATTTTTTATGAATTATTCAGGTTAGACAATCGGAGGTAAACATGTCTTTTGAAAA
>SDBU01004414.1_pt1 | contig 17240 bp, 9 predicted proteins | sample 2277071 | NCBI WGS metagenome assembly SDBU01 (sample SAMN10397929, study PRJNA504765) | marine sediment metagenome | isolation source: marine sediment core GS08_GC12, 126 cmbsf | place: Arctic Ocean: Gakkel Ridge, Loki's castle | collected 2008 | reverse complement strand
TATAGTATTTTTGCGATTCCGGAAAAGTTGCGGAAAAAATCCATCTCCTCATATAATAGTTTTGAGATCCCTTAACGTAACGTTCACCCATTAAGTTAGCGAAATTACAACCAATTCCATCTCCTCATATAATAGTACGGCCAAATTAAAACCACTGGAGAACGTTAAGTTAGTTAACTTAACAGTCTAAGGTAACATCTTGGTACCGTAACTTAACAAGTTAACCTTACCGTACATCACCAAGGCGGAGCTGTCAGATCCGTGGAAGAAAACACACATTCAATTTTTTTACTTTTCTTAACTTTATGGGAATCCGTTAAGTTAGTGGACAAGGGATTTTTGGGATGTTGCGTGGCGCCTTGGTGTTTTTTTTCATGTTGCGAACCGCCTTGATGTTTTTTTAATTCCCTACAAACCCTTGCGTGTGGCCCGTAGCCATTCCACGTGCGTCACTGTCCGTCCCGACACAACGACAGCACGTCCGTGGGCAACGGGGAACACGCGCGGCTCGTCGATGCCATACCCGACGTCGGTGGAGCTCTCGAGTTCTCCCTTGTCACCGGACTTTGCAGCGACGTAGGCGCGCGGTCCACATCCAGATGAGGCGATGATGCCATTGTCGGTGAAGGCGGCGATGCTGGGGAGGCCTGTGATCTCTGTGTGTGGCCACGGCGCGTACTTCCACACAACGACAGGTTCCTTCGGGGGAATTTCGTTGACTGGACCCACGTCCAAGTACACAATACTGTCCTCGCCGCCGTCGCGCACGTAAACCGCGACGCAGGAATTGGAGGGTGCGTCAGGGATAGGAGCCACGACCGTGGCGTTTTTCATCAGCACGGTGATCTCGCCTCCATACGTAGTAATGCTCACAAGCTCTCTCGTGTTGTCGGGATGGAGCACGGTCGCGACGAGTAAATTTGCCGGCTTGTCGATCCCTTGTTCATCCGTGAACGCCATCGATCCGACGCGTGGACCACTGCGTGCACGTCGGACCTCGTGGTTGAGGTGCCAGCGGTTTAGAGGAATGAAGGACGGCTTCTTGTCGTCGTCCAACATCTTGTACATGGATACACTGCCGTCGTTCCATGCCATCGCCACGAAATGGCCCGAGAGTGACGTCGTCAGGCTAACAAGGGAAACGTCAGTTCGCCACCGTTTCATGAACACGTCTTCCGTTGAATGGTTGTAAATCGTGCGGTATACGCCAGTCGCGACGTCGACGACGACGAAAGGGTCGGCCCCATCCAGTAGGACGTATGCGCGCCCAGTTCCTTTGTCCACCTGTGCGGTGGGAAAGACGCCGCGGATCAGGTGGGGGAAGGTGACCGTGGAAACGATCTCGCCACCACCTTCATCCTCGAGCGAGATTGCTTCGAGGAGTCGACCGGACACACTCAGCAACACGTGCGTGCCGCCCAGCATGCGCACCGTGCACACCGGCGAGGCGTCCTCGGCGAGCACGTCTTCGTGGACCGTTTCGCAAAACTTGAGCATCGCGCGGTCTTTTTTTTTGAGCCCCCTTAATCAATAAAAAAAACTCCCGCCCAAACCAAAAGGGAGGACTCAAAAAAATCTTTGATTTTTGGCCAAATTCATAGATTCTTGTTCTGAGTTATTTTTTTTTTAAAAGGTGTGCGGCAGACCCCTCTCTGCCCCCCATGGACGAGGCGGAGCTGGATGCGATTATGGCGGAGATGGATGAGTGCTACAAGCTGTACAATACGTCACCGGCCTCTTCTTCTGCTGGGGATGCACATCTGGAGTGCAACGATGAGAGCTCCTCTCCTGTTGTGGAGGAAGGGATGCCGCAGGCGGATGAACATCTGGATTGTGGCGATGAGAGTCCCCCCGCTTCGCCTGAAGTGGTGAGGCGCAAGACGCGGCACAAGAAGAGCAGCAAGTCGAAGCGCGCCCGCAAGCGTGCGCGCATGATTGCATTCAGTGACGAGGAGCCCGAGTCCGCCGTGGAACCTCCTCCCCGCCGTCGGCGACGTACCATCGCGTCCACCTCTGATGAGATAGCATTCACCGAGCCCGACAGTGCCCCAGAGTCCCCACCAGAGTCGCCGCCGAATCTTGGAGATATCCTGGACTGCGGAAACGATCTCATGGGAGACAGTCTCTTTGGTGAGGAGCTCGAAGGTAGTGGAGAAGATCTAGGGGATAGTGGTGATGACGCGCCCTCGGCCGCTCCCGCCAAAGGGAAGGCCGCCACCAGTACTACAGACGAGAGCGATGTGCGCAAATTAGACGTGCGCGCCGACGAGCTCGTGAGCTCGCACCCGCCGACGATGATCTTCATGATGGGGAAGACGCGCACGTCCGCCGTACCCGTGACACTCGTTGGCGACTTGGTGCGTGAACTGAGTTGCCCGATGCACACGTTTCGTGTGAGCGTTAAGCCCGTGCCGGGAAGCGTGTCGGACAATGGAAGCCCGGTTCTGTATGTGCTCGACGTGATAAAGGTTCTCAACGGTCCGATCCCCGATGCCGAGAAGGATGCTCAAACCGTGGCAGAGGTTGCGGGGTCGGCTATCGTCGGCGACTGTGTGGCGCGCGTGTCGGCGGCACGCATCAAGCGTTCGATCACGGCGAGTGGTTACCTCAAGCGCGCGACACACAAGTCCGCGATCGTGAAGAAGATATTCGCACGTCTGTCCGACAAGTACAAGAACGAACCGCTCACGCCCGCGCATCTCGAGGAATTTGCGCCCGCCGAAAGCAACTCGCAGGTCAGTTGGATGTGTCGCAACGCGCTCGAGTCACTTCGGTTCTTCATGGCGGCCAACAAGATTGGTGGGTCCGCCGTGCGCGCCATCGGTCTCGATACCAACAAGGCCGCGTGGGACATGATCAATGGCGTGACCCCGGAGGTGGAGGAGGACGAGGACAGGCGGCAAGAGCGCTTGATCGATCTTCTGAAGAAGATCCACTTCGCCAACCCGCTGAGCGAGTTCCGCGCGTCGCGTCTGCACGAGTCACTCGGCGTCGACAACTCGCGCGAGCTCTCGGACATGGCCGAGTGTATCGTGCGTGCGGCGGCGGTTGCACACAACCTCCCCTCTTCGTCGAGCGTACAAGACGACCGCTACCGGAACTCCATCGTGCGCGGTGAGCAGGGGGATGTGTGGCCTGAGCCCATGCTCCGTCTCCTGCGCTTGCGCGGCTTGCACGTGGACCGCGACTCGTCGCAGAGGTGGTACGCGTGTCGTCAACAGACGCGCCAGTTCTTCAACAATGTTGTCGACACCATGTCCACCGGAAGCGTGAAGTTTATACGCGCGGAGATCGACGACGACCACACCGTGGCGGACGAGAATCGCGGCTACATCGAGCGCTTGCGCACCGCCGTCTCCGAGCACATGCGCTCGCTCCTCGTTCTGTCAAAGACCGGTAACCGCATTGACTATCTGAAACACCACACGGGCGGATATCGCGCCAAGTTCCTCGAGTACAACGTGTTCATGGGCAACTTCGCACCGAAAGAGAGCACGGTTATTTGGGTCGACCGCGCGCACCTCCTCACCCCACACGAGCTCACGCGCCTTCTGGAGGATTTCAGCAAGAGTGTGAAGGCTATCTACCTCACCGGAAGCATCTGGGCCGGGACAACACGCTACGAGGTCACGCTCTTCGCGCAGCTCTTTGCCGGGGCCAACAACAGCTCCTGCGAGACGCTCACGGCCGGGCTCGCCGAGTACAAGGCCGCGCCCGTGGGAAGCGACCCGTTGGCGGAGGGTGCCAAGGAGAAAATACCCGGCACACCACTGATTATTGGACGACTCTCCTCCGCGTGTCCAGACAATCTCTCCACGATCTTCCCTGACTCGCGCATCTTCTCCGTCGCGCAGCTCGCCGAGGCCTTTGATGTGATTTCGAACGCCGCCATTGTGCTTTACGACACGCAGTGGACACGAGAAGACCTCGCCACCGTTTGGCAGCACGTATATCCGGTAGAGAACGCCATCTGGATGTTAGGTGGTGCCGATTGGAGACCCTCACTGTTGCGCAGCTCGCGTTCAACCGCCGGATCGACCGCACTCATGCAGAAGGCGGCGGATGGTTGACGTTTGTTTTTTTTACATTTCCTAAACCCTCTTGCACTTCGCATGGTGACCGGCGATCCAGTCCTTGGCTTGGCACGCCTCGCCGCAGTACACGGCCTTGTGGCACGCCGTGCACCTGTACATCTCCGCACCGATCGTCGCGCACGTCCAGCAATTGCCTTTTAGAGGGCGGTACACCCAGTCATGGACATTGCCAGTCACGGCGTAGTGCATCGCGATCGACCTCCACATCCCTTCATCGCGAGCTTGCACGAAGGTGATATCCGGGCTTCCAATTTCTTGGCGGATCTTGGTCATGAGAAGTTGCACGACCCCCGTCCCCACCCTGCCATTCAAGAGCTTGTCGATTCTCTGGGCGACAAGGGCGTCTTCGCTTTGACCGGTGAGGAACGGAGCTCCTTCGAACCCCGCTCTGACGAGGGGGGCAAGCTGCACGAGAGAAATCGGAAGCCTTTCCAACGGGTTGGCGGCGCAATCCAGCTGTTGGAGATTTGACAACTGCCCAAGATCCGGCGGTAGCTCCGTCAGTTTGTTGTTAGACAAATCCAGATATTCGAGGTGCGACAGGTTACCGATCTCTGGCGGAAGGCGCTTCAACTTGTTGAAGGAGCACAACAGCCACTTCAACCTCGACAGGTCCCCAATCTCCGGTGGAAGCTCTTCCAAGGCGTTGTTGTTAAGGATTAGGGACTCCAGCTTTGACAACTGTCCAATCTCTGGCGGAAGCCATGTTACGTCCATGCGGGTCAGGTTCAAAACACTACCCGCTCCTGCCTCTCGTTCAGAAAAGAAGTCGTCGACCCCGTCACGCAAGCGCGGGTCGGCGCCTTCGGCCATTTGTTCATCGGCCCATTCTTCGAAGGCCTCCGCGGCTCGCCTCCAGTCCGGCCTTCCAGCCATCCCCCCTTTCACCTTTGAACACACCGTGATGTCTTTTGTGTGCCGCAGGAACAGAAAAATAAATTTTAGTTGAGCTCGATGGAAACCATGCTGTCGTCGCTGATAACCTCTTGGGACCCGTAAATTTACTCCACAATTTACGCGTCTCGCCGACCGTTTTCGTTACCCGTCTCGGCGTCGCGCGCGCGACGAAACGCGATTGCGGCTTGTTTCTGCCTCTTGTTTTTATCTTCGTCGTCTTTAGGACGAACGGAAAATAATTTGTTGTTCCTCGCGTCATCTTTGTCGGTCCAACTCACTCTCCATCCGTACAGTTCTTTGTCCCAACAAACACCATTTACACCCGAAGTGTTGTTGCAAGTTAATTTCCTGTTGTGGTCGTTGTTGTACCATCGTAAATTATTGTGTTCCGCGTCAACCGATCCACTTGGAATGGCCGCAATGTTGTTCAACGTCGTGGTCGATCCACCGATATGGTCTGCCGCATGCTTGTCAGTGGGCGCTGGGCCGTACACGTTCTCGACAATCAATCGGTGCATTGTTATACGTGTTCCGCGGGACCGCCCATGCACATAAAACCCTTTCGTGCACGAGCTCCAATCCGCGGACCAAACAATGTCCTTTACGAGACCGTAGTGATCTTTTGAGAAAAGAGTCTCTTTTCCTTGTGTTAATTGCATAACGTAAACGTCTTTGATCGTTTCGTGTTCCCAGACGCGGTTTTTGGTCAAGCCCAAGCGATCCGACTCGCGGACTTGCCATACCTCTGCATCATTCAAGGTTGGAAACGGGCGCGAGCTGTTGTGGCGCTTTCCTTTGGCAGTCTTCGTGTAGATAAGCCTCACGTGAAACCGCGATTCCCCTTTCTTCGTCTGTTTTGGCTTGATACCGCCACCGACCTTTTGGCCGACAATTTTTCGCCCGGGGTATGGGTTGGCCGGCATTTCCCCCGTTCAAGAAGTTGAAGTGTGAAACAGTGCGGGCCACCTGCTTGATGTTTGGCATGTGTATGTTTGAATTGTGACCTTTTCCCCGCAAAAAAGGGTGAAGCTCTCGTTCTTTTTTTTGCTATAACGCAGTGAAATTTACGATAGACCGAACTCGCGTGTCAGCGGCGTCCTCTCGTTGATCTTTAGACTCTGCTGCGGTTGAGGCGACACCGTGCGTTCACGCGCCGCACGACGTCGTCGCGCGCGTCTGCGGTTGTTGCGTAGCGTCATCCATACCATACAAATGAGCATGCAGCTCACAATGATGAGGATGGCGATGAGGAGTCCCAGAGACTCATCGGCGGCCAGTGTACGTAGGGTTTCCGCCGCCGCCAACACAGGCGCTGGTACAGCGGGGGGAGGTGGTGGCTCGATGAGGCATATGTCGCTACACCCATCGCCATTAACGAGATTGCCGTCGTCGCACTCTTCGTCCGTAAGACCAGGGACGCCAATGTCGCGATTCCCGTCTCCGCAGGTATGGTTCGTGCAGAAGTTACAATCTCCGAAAACTTGGTGCGAGAACGAGACGAAGGTAGGTTGTGAACAGCCTTGGGCCGAAGGTGGACAGTTATCTGGACAAACCCCGAACTCCGTCGCGCCTGTCGAAACTCGGAGACACCCTCGGCAGCAAGTCGCCGGCTCTATGACGCACAAGCTCGAGCACCCGTCGTTGTCGATGAGATTGCCGTCGTCACACTCCTCATCCGAGGGTTCCAAGAGGAAATTACCGCAGCGAGTACAATTGGCCGTACATGCAGCACTAGTGCTGCCTACTGGATCGCAGCCTTCGCCGATGTCTTCGTCAAAGATGCCATTTCCACACCTTTGTTGTCCGGGGCAGGCTTCCTCACAACTCGAGTTGGCCGTGAGAACTACCGTGGCGAAACCCGCACTTTCCCCCAGGCATGTCAAGCTTCCAAAGGTCTGGCACGTCGGCCCCGGTAAGAAGATCCCATCAACTCGCGATTTGCACGAGGAGATATTCACGTCGTCGATACACGTGAAGCAACACGCATCCTCGAGGAGACAAGTTGGGGTGCACCCGTCGCCAATGGCTGCGTTGCCATCGTCGCACTCTTCGACCACGTTGTTGGTGACGCCATCTCCACAGAACTCATTTTTACACTGTGAATTGCATCCATCGCCGTTGACGAGGTTACCATCGTCACACTCTTCGTCTGTAACACCAGTAACACCAGTGTCAACTTGCCCGTCACCGCAAGTATGGTTCGTGCAGAATGCACAATCTCCGAAAACTTGGTTTGCGAACGGAGTGAAACCAGAGCTGCACCCTCCGGGAGGAAGTGGACAGCTCGACAGGCAAACACCATCTTCTGTCGCGCCCGTCGAATCTCGTGTACACCCAGCACAGCAAATCACTGGCTCCACGACACACAAACTCGAGCACCCGTCGTTGTCGATGAGGTTGCCGTCGTCGCATTCCTCGCCAACGTCCACAAAGCCATTACCACAGACCTCTATCTTGCACGTGGAAGAACAGTTATCGCCACTCACCGTGTTGCCGTCGTCACACTCTTCGGGAGCATTCAAGACACCATTGCCGCAGCATGCGCCCAAAGAGCCACCCTGAGCCTCACAACACACGGAATCGGTGCTTGCGAGGGTCGCGTTATTGAGACAACACGGTCCAGGGCTATTACCGCTAGGCGTGAGGCCGTTGATGCCGCCAGCCGCGCTGCAGCACAAGGGCTCGACTACGTCGAACCCGAAATTCCCGTCGGACTTGCAACACTGGTTGGTCGGTGTCGTGCACTGCGTCTGATTGAGGAATTGCACGCGCGGAGGTAGGCAAGCGTTCGGCAGCAGGTTACTCAAGCAGGTGATAGCTCCGTTAAAATCACAGCAAAGCCCCCGCTTGACTGTGCAATTGGTCGTACACGGCCCGGCGTCGTTGTTAGCGTTGCCATCGTCGCATTCCTCGCCAATGTCTTCGTCAAAGATGCCATTTCCGCACCTTTGTTGTCCGGGTCAGGCTTCCTCGCAACTCGAGTTGACCGTGAGAGTTACTGGGGCGGCCAGACCGGCACCTTCTCCGTCGCATGTCAAGCTTCCAAAGTTCTGGCACGTCGTCCCCGGTGAGAAGATCCCATCAACTCGCGATTTGCACGAGGAGATATTCACGTTGTTGTCACACACGAAGCAACACGCATCTTCGAGGAGACAGGTTGGGGTGCACCCGTCGCCAACTTCGGCGTTGCCGTCGTCGCACTCTTCGCCACGCTCCAAGATACCGTTCCCGCACACCGGACAAGGTCCAAGTGTGTTGTTCAAGGCCACGCAGCATACCGGATCGGACTGAATCGTTTGCGTGAAGAGTAGGAAACAGCATGGTTGCGTCGCCAGGCATACCGTCGAGTTGGGGTGCAGGAGGCGTTCGGCGCCCGTGCAGAGCCCCGGTTCGCGAACATCGCATCCCGAGGAGTCCTCGTCGCAACACGCCGTCTCGTTGACACAGTTGTTCGAGCAGCCGTCGCCTCCCACGGTGTTGCCGTCGTCGCACTCTTCGCTATCATCGACGGTCCCGTCGCCGCAAACCCCGCAGCTCGCGTTTGCGCACGTCACGTTCGGAATAAATGTCTGGATTGCCCCGACTCCCGGGCATCCTGTTTCAAACACCAAGTCGGCGCACGCCTGTTCGCCGACGACATTGATGCATTCCGAAATAAGGGTAGCGTTTGCGGCGTTCCGGCATTGCCAGCAACAGGCACTCTCGTTGCGGCACTGAGGGCTGCATCCGTCATTGGGGCCGTTGTTGCCGTCGTCGCACTCCTCCCCCGGATTCACAATCCCGTCGCCGCAGTGTCCGCAGAACTCAGTCGCGTTGTTGCATCCCACACCAAATGTACGCGTGACGTTTGCCGTTTGTCCTTGTGTGAAGCACTTCTCTCCAAAATTCACGCCAGAGCAATTCGATACGGAGTTCGTGGTTACGCAATCGCTGTTGACGGCAACACCTTCTTGATTTCGGCATTGGAGACAGCAGAGACTCTCGATGCGGCACGTCGGAGAGCACCCATCGTCACCAATCGTGTTATTGTCGTCGCACTCTTCGCCAGCCTCTAGGATCCCGTTGCCGCACACTGGACAGAGTCCAAGGAACCCATTGAAGTGAACACAGCATGCCGGGTCCATGGGTATGTTCACGTCCGGTCCGATATTGCTTACAAAACAACACGGTTGTGCATCACACGCCGTATCGTTCGCCACAATTACCCCGGAGGGGGCGGCATTACACTCATCCAACGTTAAGTTTGAGCACTGAGGACCGATGGCCATGAAGGTGGTGTGGCAGCATTTGTTCTCTAGCACGCAAGCGGAGTTGCACCCATCGTGGTCCACAGTGTTCCCGTCGTCGCACTCCTCCGGCGACTCCACGATCCCGTTTCCGCAAAACTCGCAGCTCACGTCTCGGCATGGCACGCCCTGCGTAAATGTAATGCGTTGCACCTCAATCCGCTCGCACGCCGCAATCTTTATGTCGCTGCAATTCGTTCCGTTGAAAACATTGAAGCACTCCGCGGAGATGGGGAGTGAGAGGGTGTCGTTCGTCAAGCATTGGAAACAACAGGAACTCTCGATGAAGCACTGTGTGTTACACCCGTCGCCATCCACATTGTTGCCGTCGTCGCACTCCTCCGGCGACGTCACGATCCCGTCGCCACACGTACACACCGTGTCGTCGCCAAGGAACGTCGAGTCCGGGAACCCCGCGCACAGGTTGCAATCGCACACGGTGCACACAGGGAGGTTCGTTTGGGGATCGATGTAATTGCATGCGCCCTCTGACACTCCAAGGGGCGGGCATCCGCACGGACGCATCTCGCATGTTGTGCCCGGCTCGGTCCAGTTGCCACCGCTTGTTTCGCAGAGGTTGCACGAGCAGAAATCGCAGAAGTTGTTGGCGCCAATGCAACACGCACCCTCGTTCTGTGGGGTGTCGGGAGGACAGACAAATCCCGTTGTTCCGGTAGTTCCCGTCGTTCCCGTCGTGCCAGTTGTACCAGTCGTCGTCGCAGGAGTACCGGTAGTTCCAGTCGTGGCAGGTGTGCCGGTCGTCCCCGTTGTGGCAGGAGGTGTACCAGTCGACGCGCCAGTTGAAGCACCTGTCGTCGTACCAACACCAGTCGACGCACCAGTCGTTGTACCAACACCAGTTGATGCGCCAGTCGTTGTACCAACACCAGTTGATGCGCCAGTCGAAGCTCCGGTTGTTGTACCAACACCGGTAGAAGCTCCTGTCGAAGCACCAGTTGTTGTACCAACACCGGTAGAAGCTCCTGTCGAAGCACCGGTAGAAGCACCAGTAGAAGCACCAGTTGATGCCCCAGTCGTCGTACCAACACCAGTTGACGCTCCGGTAGACGCACCAGTAGAAGCTCCGGTCGAGGCACCCGTCGACGCGCCAGTTGACGCTCCGGTAGAGGCTCCTGTTGACGCACCGGTTGATGCACCAGTCGACGCTCCTGTTGATGCACCGGATGACGCTCCAGTTGATGCACCAGTCGAAGCACCGGTTGACGCACCAGTCGACACTCCTGTTGATGCACCGGTTGACGCTCCAGTTGATGCACCAGTCGAAGCACCGGTTGACGCACCAGTTGAAGCTCCGGTCGACGCGCCAGTCGACGCACCGGTTGAAGCTCCTGTAGTATCGCCGGGACAATTAGCTTGCTCGCACGTCAGGCCCGTTTGGAAATCGCCACCGTTGACGACACAGTCATCACACGCACAGATCACGCATGTGTTGTTGGTGCAGCATGCAGCCTCACTTCCGGGAACAAACACAGGACATGGAGATCCAGTGGTCTGTGCGGCGCTTGGAACTACTGCACCTAGAAGAGAAAGAGCGGCGAAAAGAAGTAGGTATCGCCGCATGCCGTACACACTCCACTCCCCCACTTGGGGGTTTTACAAGGGCCAGAGAAAGAATCTCATTTTATATCCTCCGAAGAAAAAAATATGTTCCTCGCCAAAAAACCACCACCCTACAGCGTGTTGCGAGATTCTCCGAGAAGCTTCTGTAAAGTATGTCGAAGATCAAGAGTGTGTAAGGCCAAGGCCACGCGCACCTGTGCGAGCTTCCCCGTCTCCTCGTCGCGCTCGAACCCGCACACGAGCGCGCTGCGGTTGATGGCGCTGGTCCATTCCTTGTTGCCGTCGGCGGCGAACGCGTGCATGCCCATAAGCATCGCATCATCGTCGTCGTCAGGTGCGACGGCAGAGGCCGCGCTCTCCGTGTCAAGTTCCTCCACGCGCGATCGCTTGGCGCTCATCGCTCCGTCCAACCACTGAATCCTCTTCCCATTCGCATTGAGCCGATCGAGGTCGACCTCGTCGTCATCGGCCCCGGCCCCGGTGAGGTCGTAGCGCTCGGTGAGCAACCCCACAATGACCGGGGCCTGTGCCATGATGACCACAAGTACATTGACGCGACCGCGTTCGGGGATCCACTCCCTGGGGACATCATCAATAGCGAATTCGGGTGGGTCTTCTTCGTCCTCATCTTCCTCGGGTATGTCGTCCTCGTCCTCGTCGCTCTCGTCCTCATCCACGACAATGTGTCGCATGCGGAACGGTGCCTCGCACAGTTCGGTGCAGTATTTCAGCATCACGCTTCGTTCCACTGTCCAATCGCCAGACTCATGCAGAAACTTGAGTGGTTCGTCGTCGGTGCCGCCGTCCTGCCAGAACTGGACCATCACACTCATGTGAACCGTTTCGAGCTGCGGCACGCCGATGTTCAAGCGTTTCATGTCTTGCGCGATGGACTCCGTGATGTCGTCGATGCTCACGTCGGCCATGTCCCCTCCATTCTGACTCGCATACGCCTGCAGCATAGAATCCGCAATGTCCCCCGCCTGCTCCTCCGCATCGTACAGCAAACATTCCTCCTCTTCGTCGTCGTCGACGTCGTCGGTGAACATGCCACGGTCCAAGGGCGCGCTCGACATTAAGTTGATGCGCCCACCCGACATTTTTTGTGTGTGAGGTGGGTAGGGAGTCTTTGTGTGTGGGGATAACTTGGATTATCGGCGATATTCAAAGTTTTTTTCGCGCCCATTTTTTGTAAATTCAAAGGTGACAACAAAGACTCAAACTTCCTTATTTTCCTCAGCCAGTGCGATCGACCTCCTGATCTCTTCTATCCTCTCGATTGCACCGCCGAGGACGATGTAATACGCTATGTGAACAGCCGTGAAAACGAACGAGAACCAGGTCAAAAATAAGAAGATCCGGTTTGGTTCTTGGTCGCTTGGTAGCGGATCCCCTTCCTGCACCGAATCCCAATTGCGACATATTGGAGCTCCTTCGCATAAGTGTGAGTACGCGATGACGAGGTAGAAGACGGCGATTCCGAAATCAATGAGTCCGTAGAGGAGAATGAACGCGCGCATGCCGTTCATCGGCGCGACCTGACCCGTGAGCGCCGCGTTCGACAGTACCATGTGCGTACCGACTACCGAGACAAGTCGTAAGAACGAGGTCGAGATGAGAATCCACCACGCACCATAGCGATCTGCTTGTTTCCAACCCGCAGAAGAGTCAGGCTCCTTGTAGAACGGGATATCTGTGTGCTTCAAATTCGGGTCGAAGACGAACGTAAGATTCATAAGCACGAAGCTCCAGTAGACAGCCAGGACAAGCAGTATTAGTGAAGTAGCAATCGTGATAGTAAACACGTGGCCCTTGAGGCCGAAGCCGCGTTTCTTGGCATACGAGGACACTGTCGCCACTGGATCCGCCTGCCCAATCTTGACAGAAGATGCGCTCCCCATCAGGATGACGTGCTCGCCGATGGCGTCCTCGTTCTGTCTATTGCCCATCGAGAGCGCGGCCTTGCTTCGCCTGGATCTTTTAGGTTGTGCTCTTATCCCCCTTCCCGGGGCCATCACCCGCGGCGCGGTGAGATCTGGGCGCCGGGGACGTCCACGTCGCTGAATTAGACTTGGAACGAGGGGAGGGGGAATGGGGACACCCTCCTTCTTTCTCACACTTAACGACGGGCGTTCTTTATCAAGGATGCACAACCCATCCCTTTTATTGTATCAGAAAGCGCATTTTTTATTCAAAAAAAAATCTACCCCTCCTCCTACTCGACGTTCTCTAGCTCCCTTGGATCATGTCCGCGAAGACGTAGCGTTCTTGCATGTGGGTGACGGTGCGCGATGCTGTGACCACCCCCGACGACCTCGGTGGCCACCTCCTCACGATCAGCCCCGCTTCCACGTACACCTCCCCCATTGTTATCACCATCGAAGTCGTCTTCGTCGTCAGAGTTGTGATCGGCGGCCATGGAGGCCTTCGCGCCCCTTTCGCGCCGCTCCCTGAACTCAGCATGAGTCTCGTCTATCTCGGGTGTCATGTTCAACGAGAGTTGTCTATGTGCCTGGTTGTCGTCGTCGTCATCACCGATGGGGAGGCCCCCATTCCCGGTGATGATCCTGCGCACAAACCTTGTTTTGAGTGCGTCGAAGCGTTGCTTGGTGGCGTCCTTGAGCGCCTGGAACCGCGACTTGTTGTCGTCGGCCTTGTCCTCGGCTGTCTCGGCGTCCTGCCTCACTCCAATAAAGATGATGCGGCGGCGCAGGTCGAGTGCGAACCAGATAAACTCGAGCACGAACAGGATCGGGATCCAGAGCCATCTCGCGAGCAGGGCGATGGGCCATATCGCGAAAATCAGCAACAGCGCGGCGAGCGCCAAGTTTGACCAGTTCCACCAGAAGCAGAAGGTGTTGAGATCCGGCACGTCGTCGATCGATGTGAAGATGTACTCCTCCACGCGCGCGCGGAGGGGTCGCGTGTCGATTAAGAAGAAGATGATGTGGTCGTCGATCGCCAGGAGGATGTCCGAGAATGTCTGATTGATGTTCCACACATCCGACAGCTTCGGGAACGTGAAGATGAGCGACAGGTACCAGACCGCCCACGTCAGATAGATGATCGCGAACACGAACTTGAAGGTTTTCTTGAGTGCGGGGATGCGCGCGGCGAAAATCAACATGAACATGACGAACCGCGCGGCAATCGGTATGCCCGGGCTCACGGTCAGCACGAGCGCCCAGATGAGGAGCTCCCACCATGCCGGGCTCCGCATCTGAACGTACAGGGAGATGGCGAAGAAGATCAGCGGGTACGGGACGATTTCCCCGAAGAAGATGAACATGGTCCACGTCATCATGTGGCCAAAGCCGATGAGCAGTGGCATCATGACCACGCCGCAACCCAAGAAGAATAAAAACGGGAACGACACGAACATGGCGAAGAACACGATGGCCGGGCCCCACCACAACTCGAAGAGCTTGGTCTCGATGCCGCCGAAGATCGTTTCGTCGACCAAGAACGGCAAGACGCCCGTCACGTACAGGATTGTGTCCAAGACGTCCCCGGCGCCGGCGTCGAGACACGTTTGGTAATCGCGTTCGCAGTAGTCGCACCCGCTCGTTCCGCAGAAGGGTCGCTTTTGGAACGGTTCCAGATCGACTGGAGGATCGCCGGGGCTTAGACATGTCGTTGTTGGCAAGCGCAGCGAGCAGTTCGTGCACAGTTCTTCACCTGATGCCGTCAGAGCGACGAGGGAATCGCCAGGTGCGAACCGCACTCCCTTTGAGAAGGTCACGCGGAACACACACGATGAGCCAATGGAGAAGGCCAGGTCGACGCGCATCAAGTTGGAATTCAAAAGACCCGTCGGGATGCCCGGGACGCAGGTGTCGTTCGAGACACTGACGTCGGAGTCGAAAGACGTCACACAATTTCCATCGCTCGTCACGTTATCCACGGTGGCACAGTCGGGCACAAAGAACAGCATGTTGGTGATGGCGCACGTAGCCCCCTCCTCCGTCTGGTTCACGGTGTACTCGATAATTTCTTGGGTCTGGATGGCATGACGCGACCGCAGAGTCACGTTGCCCGCGCATCCCATTGTGCATACGTCGGATGTTTCGTCGTCGTGGTCCTCGAGGAGGCAGTTATTGCTGAACTCGAACGGCGCAAATATATCTGGGTTGCCGGTGTAGATGCTGACGCAGTCGTCGGTGATGAGCTCCTGGGGCCACGGGATCTGCGGTGGGAACGAGCCTTCCGTACCCGTCACCCGCGTGAACAACGCGAACGCGTCTTCGCGGTAGAGGAACACGCAAAACGGCGAGTACATCGACGTGCCGTCGAAGTTCTCGGGGATGGAGCACGTGAAGAAGGCGAGGATCGTCGTCTCCAAGGTGTCCTCGGTCCACTCTTGGAAGTCGAAGTCATCAAAGAACGCGATGGTGTCGGCCACGAGATCGGTGATGAGCGTCCCTTCTGTCAAGAAGATGGAAATGAACCAGTCCATGGCATCGTACAAGATCTGGTTGGCATCGAAGTCCGCGAGCGCTGTGCTCGTCTTCTTGGCGGCCTCGGCACGCTTGGCTGTGTAGTGGGCGTGCTTCTTGCTCATGTGCTTGTACACGTCGTCCTGCCACCGCGGTCCGGTATCTTCCTCTCCACTAACTGCGAGCGGAGCCACCGGGAACGGTGCGTACTTCCGCGGCATGCGCGAGTCCCACTTGTTGGTACCCGTCAGCGCCCCCCAAAGCGTAGGCACCACCTGTCCCTCGGGCGTGAATGTCCGAGGCGCCTCGGCCGTAAACTTCGCCGGCGTCACGAACTCGGCGCGCGAGGCGACGTACTTGGTTTTGCCTCTCATCATGTCTTTAATCGCCCTGGCGTCGCGCCGTCTGAACGCGTGGATCGTGCCGGCAATGGCTTGGAACCACGGTCGGTATTCGAGGTGCGTGGCATCGTTGACCGCGTTCCACGTCGCCATGGTCTCGGCACTGATGTTGACACGGAATGACATGCGGTCGGCCACCGGGTCAGATGGCTCGACAATGCGCAGTCTCTCCATCGTGCTCCACATTTTCTCAGGGAGTGTGCGCATGTCCTCCAGCGTAGCGTCTTGGTAGACCTTGTTGTTCTTGCCAACATACTGGGCCACCGAACCAAGTTCGTCTTCTTCGAGCAGAACCGTCTCGTTGCGCCACTTGCGCGTGCGGTAGAAGCTCAGGATGTCGTTGACAAAGGTGAGGTACGTGTCGTCGATGTCAGTCTTCATAGACGCCCTCTGCGGGGACTCCTCGGGCTCCGCATCGTAGGCGCTCAGTTTGACACGGTAGGCCTGATAGAAATCGGACGTCCGTGTGTAGACTTGCGTCTTCTTGATGCCTTCCCACACGGGGAAGACGAACTCGGTAAACACGCTCCAACCTGACGTGTTTGACGCCGTCTTCGCAAGTCCGAACCACCAAGTTGCATTGTTACCCTCGTTGTTGAACGTTATCTTTCCAGAAAATGCTGATCTCCAGAACGTTGGCTCGGTACGATTGCGACCCACCTGTGCTCGAACTTCGTCGGAGCAATTCGCGATAAGATCGCGTGTTTCTTGGAGTACCTGAATGACGCCGCTATTGGAGCGTTCGTACGGCACAGACGACACGTTCGTACAAGCTTGCGTATAGCCCAAACGCACTCCGTAAATGGCGAAGCACGTCTTGTACGTTATGTAATCTCCCCACCCGCGCGCCGCAGCGTTGGCCGGAAGCGTGTCGTACAGTACCCTGCCGCAGAAACTTGATGGCGGGACGCGTGCCATGTTCAGGAGCTGCTCGCGCCATCGCTCGAGTGCTTCTGGATTAGGGTCGAGCGCAGCCTTGTTTTTAGACAGGTAATCCATGGTCTTGTCAGCCAGTGGTTCGTCGCAGTTCGAACCGCCATCGAAGCACTCAAAGAGCTCGGCGATTTCGAGGGGCTGACAGCTTTCAACACACTCGAAGATTCCGAGGATGGCATCCACACCCGCTTGAGCGAGCTCGACAGCAGTTTCGAGATCATCGAGGGCATCGTTGATAAATCTGAGTGCTTCGCTCAGTGGGTCGAGTATCGGTCCGAATATCGGATTGGTATTTCCTGTGCAACTGAGCCAATTGACGAACAAGGACAGGTCGCAGACTGGATCGCAGATTCCCTGCAAGTCGCAGAATGGGTTCGTGAAGAGGTCTGAAAACGGGCACACCGCAAAGTCGACGCTGAACTTCCAGAATTCCCTCAGCAAGATGTCGAGGACGGGCTCGAGTCCCACCAGCAGCGGAGCCCTGATTTCAATCTCGAACTGCAGGCACTGGTTCACAAGGTCGAAGCACTCGAACAAACCTCCGTTGGGAAGGAGGCCGACGTTCGGCAAAGCGTACGAACAGAAGCCAGGAAGCGCGGAGTTTTGGAA
>SDBU01004413.1_pt1 | contig 17241 bp, 17 predicted proteins | sample 2277071 | NCBI WGS metagenome assembly SDBU01 (sample SAMN10397929, study PRJNA504765) | marine sediment metagenome | isolation source: marine sediment core GS08_GC12, 126 cmbsf | place: Arctic Ocean: Gakkel Ridge, Loki's castle | collected 2008 | reverse complement strand
AATGGTCAGTATCCTGAAAGATCTGCCATTGGATATCCTTGATTTTACGAAGTCATAGCTCCACACATGGTCCTTATGCTCGGGTCTCAGCCGAATACAAGAACCATCATTAAGCCATAACCTACCCCGTTTATGTTGTTTCCTGGGCACCTTAAGTCCTTCCTTCCTCCAGATCCTTTCCACTCTCTTGTGGTTTACTTGCCAACCATATCCATTCAGTAGCGCTGTAATCCGACGATAGCCGTATCTGCCGTACCTGGTGGCCAGAGCAGTGATATCTGCCACCAGCCTAGCTTCCTCACCGCTTATCTCACGACTATGGCGCTGGGTATTTCTGGCCTGCTTCAGCACCCGGCAAGCCCGCCTTTCGGAGACTTTAATATGCTCACGTACTCTGGTGATTACCTGGCGTCTCCTGGACGGGCTTAGAAGTTTCCCCGGGCGGCCTCCTTTAAGATGGCATTATCCAGGGAGATATCAGCTACCAGCTTCTTTAAGCTCGTAATATTGACACCACTAGCTTGTGTAAGTTATATTAATGTAGATATTAATAGATTTTGCAGTTATTGGCAATTTATGTAGTGAGGTGCACCTTGTCTGGAAAATCATTACTCAGTATTAGTGAGGCTAGTCAATTACTGGGTGTTAGCGAGGGAGCCCTTCGCCAATGGACTGATGAATGTATGATAAACGCTTTCGTAACTCCGGGCGGTCATCGCCGTTATAACGAGGCAGATTTAAACAGGTTTATGAAAACACACCCCAGAATTCTTGGTTTAAAAGACCTAGTTGCTGAGTTAAAAGAAACGGCGCAAAAACACCGTGAGATTGGCCAGATATCGCTCAAAGACAGGCAAAACAAAATAAACCATGAGGCGCAAGAGCATCTGGCTAACCTGGGCAGGCAAATGCTCAACCTGATTATCAGGTATATTACTGAGCCTCATAATCGCGAAGAAACAACCGAACTAATACGAAATGTCGGTCGTGACCATGGGGAAATACTGTCCAAGATGGGGCTCTCACTTACTGATTCCGTCGAAGCTTTTATCCTTCATCGTGACCCCATTATGAATGCTGTAACACATTTAATAAAAAAAAGAGAGATTCTCACGGGTCGCGTTATTGAAAAGATACCAATGGTAGCTCACATTATGGATGAGGCCCTAGTTGCCCTTGTGGCTACTCATCAACAGTACCGTAATAGTACCCAGCACTTAGAAAGCAAATCGATATGATCTCAATAACACGCTTGCTTTGTGATAACGTTGGGCCTGGGGATTATTTACGCTATGAGAAAAAGGATACCCCAAGGCCAGTAGTAGTATGGAATTGCACCCGTCAGTGCAATCTTAGTTGCATTCATTGTTACGCATCATCTGATAACAGGAAATCAACCGACGAGATGAATACTGAAGCGGGGGAAGCTTTTATTCGTGACCTGGCGGACTTCGGCGTCCCGGTAATTCTCTTTTCTGGCGGTGAGCCACTACTTAGAAAAGACCTGTTCCAAATGGCAAATCTTGCCCGTGAGTATGGTATAAAAACCGGACTTTCAACTAACGGTACCCTTATTACAGATGAAATCGCCGGAGAATTGACCCGCCTTGGTTTTGGTGAGGTAGGCATCAGCCTGGACGGCATCGGGAACAACAACGACCGCTTTCGAGGCAAACAGGGCGCTTTCGAGGCTGCGCTGACCGGCATCCGCAAATGCATAGCCCTGGGCATAAGGGTTTCTTTGAGGCTGACCATCACCCGTCATAATTACCGGGATATTCCCGCTATTTTCAAGCTGGTGGAGGACGAGGGCATAGACCGCGTCTGCCTTTACCACCTGGCTTATACAGGGCGGGGCAGCGCCCTGCAAAAAGAAGACATAGACCATTCCCAGACCAGGGAGGTAATGGATACCATTATCCGGCACACACTGGACCTCTATAGGCGCGGTCAGCCCAAGGAGATCCTGACGGTGGGCAGTCACACCGATGGTGTTTACCTCTATCTCAAACTGAAAAAGGATAATCCCCGACGCGCTGAAGAAGTTAAAAAATTGCTACAGATTAACGGGGGCAATAACTCCGGCATTAGAATTAGCTCTGTTGATGACCGCGGCAATGTCCATCCAGACCAGTTCTGGTGGCATTATTCACTGGGGAATGTTATGCAGAGGAAATTCGGTGATATCTGGATGGATGTTTCAGACCCGCTATTAAAAGGTTTAAAAAACCGCAAGGGTCTTCTCAAGGGGCGCTGTGCCAGATGTAAGTACCTCGATATGTGCAACGGTAACCTGCGAGTGCGTGCCGAAGCCGTCTTCAACGATATCTGGGCGGAAGACCCTGCCTGTTATCTGACGGATACAGAAATCGGGGTAAATTGATGACTCTGGAAAAAACCGAAGGCTTAGAACAACAAGATTGGCTTACACACCGGCTACAGCTGGTAGCCTGGGAAATTACGGGCAGGTGCAATCTGTTTTGCGCCCACTGCCGCGGCTCCGCCACCTCCGATTGCGTTAAAGGGGAACTAACCACACAGGAATGCTTTGACCTTATAGACCAGATTTTAGAGGTGGGCAGCCCCATTCTTATCCTCACCGGCGGTGAGCCGCTCTGCCGCGCGGACGTGATGCAGATAGCAAGTTACGCCACCGGCAAGGGTTTGCGAGTAGTTTTAGGTACTAACGGAACGCTCATCAACAAAAACATTGCGGCGCAGTTGAAGGCAATACTCGTATCGCGTGTGGGGATAAGTCTGGACTTTCCGATAGCGGAGTTGCAAGATGAATTCAGGGGTAAAAGGGGCGCCTTCGATGCTGCCATGAAGGGCGTTGCCGTTGCGCGCAAGGCGGGGATTGAGGTGCAGATCAACAGCACCATCACCAAACTGAACGTGGACTACCTTGATGACCTGCTGTCCCTGGCGCTGGAAGCCGGGGCGGTAGCCTTTCATCCGTTTCTGCTGGTGCCCACCGGCAGAGGCAAGGGACTGGAAGCCGAGGAGCTGTCCCCCGAGAGATATGAGCAAACCTTAAACTGGATATATGATAAACAGAAACAACTGGGGGACAGGATATTTTTCAAACCAACCGATGCCCCGCATTACCTGCGGGTAATGAAGCAGAGGCAGAAGCAAGACTGTGAAACAAGGCAGCAAGGCAAAGCCAGTCATAACGCAGCGAATCGAATAACCCGTGGTTGTCTGGCAGGAATCGGCTTCTGCTTTATTTCATCCAGGGGTAAGGTAAAAGGGTGCGGCTACCTGGACGTGGAAGCCGGCGATATTAAAAAAGATAGCTTCTCCCAGGTATGGAATAATTCCCACTTGTTCCAAAGCCTGAGGAACCTTGCCAATCTCAAGGGGAAATGCGGCGCCTGCGAGTATAAGAAGATATGCGGTGGCTGCCGGGCAAGAGCCTACGAAGCTACGGGAGATTATTTAGAAGCCGAACCCTACTGTATCTACCAACCTCAAGAACAGAATGTGGCCGGCTCAGGAATAAAAGGTTAGTATGATTCTGAACGATACCGGTAAAAAATTAATTGACTTGCTGCAGTCATCATTTCCATTGACTATGCAACCATACGCTGATATCGGTTCAAAGCTCGGCATTAGCGAGGAAGAGGTCATCGCTATTATCAACCGATTAAAACAAGAGGACATCATCCGTCGAATAGGACCTGTTTTTAATGCCAAGCGTTTGGGGTATAAGACCACCCTGGCTGCAATGAGGGTAAATGAAAGCAACATAGAAAAAGCAACTCGGATTATCCAGGAGCACCGGGGCATCAGCCACGGATATGAGCGGGATAACTACTTTAACCTGTGGATTACACTGGCTGCTGCCGGAGATATTGAGGCGGAGCTAGCGAAGCTGGCAGAGCTAATCGGAGCCGAAAAGTATTTTAGCCTGCCGGCGGTTAAATTATTTAAACTACGCGCTCTTTTTATCATGGGGGCAGACAGCAAGGAAAAGAATAGCGGCAACCAAAACCATATAGACTATCAGCAGGAAGGCAGGCTTTCGCCTGAAGACAGGATGATAATCAATGAAATCCAGCAGGACCTGCCGCTGGTTAGCCATCCATTTGCTCAGATGTCAGTCAAGCTGGAGCTGGATGAAAGCGAATTCCTCTCACGCTGCATTTCCCTGTTGCAGCGCAGCATCATGCGGCGTTTTGGGGCTGCCTTGAATCATCGCAAAGCCGGCTTTACGGCTAACGCTATGACCTGCTGGTCAGCACCTGCGGATAAGGTGGATGCCATCGGGAAAAAACTGTCGCTGCAACCGCAGGTGAGCCACTGCTACGAAAGAAAACCCAACCCGCTCTGGCAATATAATCTTTTCGCCATGATTCACGGGTATAGCAAGGAAGAATGCCGGAAAGTGGCGGAAAAGGTATCGCTGGAAAGCGGATTAAATAACTACGTCATGCTCTTCAGCACACGGGAAATAAAGAAAACGAGGGTTAAATATCCGGTATGAACAACGGGGAAAATAAATATTACCCGGTATTTTTAAACGTGAGGGGCAGAAAATGCGTCGTAGTCGGTGGTGGTGAAGTTGCCCTACGCAAGGTGGAGATACTGCTTGGCTATGGCGCTGAGATTAAGGTAATCAGTCCTTATATCTACCCCGAACTAGCAGAGCTTGGCAGAAAAAATAGTATCCGGGTTATTGCCAGGGGATATCGGGTGGGGGATCTAAAGGATGCCTTCGTTGCAATAGCGGCAACCGATGACAACAAGATTAATCAACTGGTTGTATGCGAAGCCAGGGAAAGGTCTGTTCTGGTAAACGTGGTAGATGATGCCGAAAACTCTGATTTTATCGTGCCTTCTTACTTGCGCCGGGGAGATATCACCATTGCTGTATCAACCGGAGGTAAAAGCCCGGCTCTGGCGAGAAAGCTCCGTTTTAGGCTGGAGTCTGAATTCGGTGATGAGTATGCGCTCCTGGTTAATGTTATCGGCGAGGTTCGTGACGAGCTTAAAAAGAAGTGCATCAAGGTTAATGCCGAAACCTGGCAGCAAGCTCTTGACCTTGACCGCCTTGCCGGCTTGCTTAAAAAAGGTGAGGTAGAAAAAGCCAAAACTATATTGCTGGATAATATAAAGGCAAAACAATAGTGTTTATATCTCGTAAAGCTGTTAAATAATGAAAGATATCCATCTGGTTGGGGTAAATCATAGCACGGCACCATTGGCCATCCGCGAAAAGGCTGCCATTGGAATCGGTAAGCTAAGTGATGCTTTATACTTACTTTGCTCTCTTGTGTCTCATGGTGTAATACTTTCTACCTGCAACCGTACTGAAGTCTACACCGTTTCCATTGACGATAACAACGCCCAGACGGCTGGCTTGAGTTTCCTGAAAAACTGCCTGGATATATCGGATAACGTATTGCATCAGCATACCTATACCATGGCAGGTAATGCGGCAGTGGAACATCTATTCCGTACAGCCAGCGGCCTCGATTCAATGATTATTGGCGAATATGAGGTTCTGGGACAGGTGAGGCAAGCACTGGAAGCTGCCGAAAAGGCACGGATGGTTAACTTGCCGCTGCGCCATATCTTCCAGAGCGCAATTCGTACTGGCAGGCGTGTCAGAGAGGGGACCGGCATCAGTAAAAACGCCCTTTCTGTTAGCTCTGTGGCGGTGGATCTGGCAGCCAAAGTTGTTGGCAATCTTAAGGGTTCCCGGATGCTTGTTATAGGGGCCGGTGAAGCGGGTAAGCTGGTAGCTAAAGCCGCCAGGAACAGGGGAGTTTCTCAGATAGTTATCGCCAGCCGTACTCAGGAGAGAGCTTCAAGCCTGGCAAACGCATTGGGCGGCACTGCCGTCAGCCTGGATGATGCAATGCAGGAATTGTGTAACTGTAATATTATCGTCACTTGCGCCGATGCTCCGCACAGCCTGCTGGGCGTCAGCCAAGTGCGGGCGATGATGCGGGAGCATTCCAAACTTCCCTTAATAATTATCGACATCGCCGTTCCCCGCAATGTAGAGCCGGAAGTGGCACAAATAAAGGGTGTTTTTCTATACAACATTGATGATCTTTATCGTATTCACAAACAGAATCGCCGACGGAGGGAATCAGGGATAAATAAAGCCGAAAATATAGTATCGGAAGAAATGGCTAAATTTGCTATCTGGTGGCGCGATTATAAAATCAGACCGCTGGTTCGTGCCCTGATGACCAAAGCAGAAAGAATACGATGCTCACAGTTAAATCGCACCATGAAAAAAATGCCATCATTGTCTGATAAAGATAAATATCACTTGGAAAAAATGACCAAAGCGATTGTCTCCAAAATATTGAGTAAACCTATCAATGTTCTTAAGTCAAATAGTGATAATGATAACGATTATGGCGAAGTGCTAAAAGAACTCTTTCAATTGAATGAAACAGGGATTAGATGAGAATAAAAATAACTATTGGCTCCCGGGGCAGTAAACTGGCAATGATTCAGACTGAATCCGTGGCGGCTGAGATCAGGCGAATGTACCCGGATATTGAGGTATGCATCAGCCGGATAGTTACACGAGGAGACCGTGAAAGTAATGCCAAGCTAGAGAATATAGCCGGACTCGGTGTTTTTGTCAAAGAACTGGAAGAGGCTTTGCTTGATGGGCGGATTGACCTGGCAGTACATAGTCTTAAAGATATGACAATTGAGATTCCGCCTGAGCTGCACCTAGCAGCGGTAACAGAAAGAATCAACCCCGGGGATGTATTCATCTCCAGGGAAGGAGAGCCTCTAAACAAGCTGCCAGCCGGGGCAAATATAGGCACCGGCAGCCTGAGGCGCGCTGTTCAGCTTGGCGTCTACCGCCCTGATCTGGAAGTTTGCAACATCAGAGGAAATATCGAGACCCGCATGCGTAAAGTTGCTGAGAGTCAATACGATGGAGTAATACTGGCGGCGGCGGCCCTTAAACGGTCCGGTCTGGAAGACAAGATAAGCCAGTATCTTCCAATAGAGCAATTCCTGCCGGCGGTGGGGCAGGGGGCGCTGGCAGTGGAGATACGCACGGATGATAAAGAAGCAGCTTCTATTATTACGCCCCTAAACCATCTGTCCACATGGCAGAGCATCACCGCCGAGAGAGCCTTTCTTAAGGCTCTGGGGGGTGGCTGCCGAGCACCGATTGCGGCACTGGGAACAGTATATAATGGTTGTTTAAGGCTCAAAGGAATGGTCGGCAGCATCGGCAGAAAGAAGGTGCTGCAAAGCTTCGAGGAAGGTGATGCCGTAAATCCTAAGGATATTGGCGTAAGGCTGGCAAACAAATTGCTTGGCATGGGAGGGGATGAATTTATCACTGAGGTAAGGGAAGATGAAATTCGGTAAAGTATATTTGGTAGGCGCTGGCCCCGGTGACCCAGGTTTGATAACAATAAAAGGTATTGAATGTCTTAAAAAAGCTGAAGTTATAGTCTATGACCATCTGCTGGATGTAGCTCTACTGGAGACTGCGCCATCAGATGCAGAAAAAGTATATGTCGGCAAGATTGCCGGCAAGCATACCAAACCACAGAATGAAATAAACCGGATACTGGTGGATAAAGCGAAAGAAGGCAAGACAGTGATTCGTCTTAAAGGCGGTGACCCTTTCGTTTTCGGGCGGGGTGGCGAAGAAGCCGAAGCTCTAGCCGAAAACGGTATCCCCTTTGAAGTAATACCGGGTATAACCTCAGCGGTAGCCGTGCCTGCCTATGCCGGCATTCCGGTTACACACCGCGGACTGGCTTCATCCTTTGCCGTAATAACAGGGCATGAAGACCCGGGTAAAGAAAGCTTCAGTATAAACTGGGAAAAGCTGGCTGCCGGGGCGGATACACTGGTCTTTCTTATGGGGGTGAAAAATCTGCCGCTAATAGTAGATAAACTGATCAAATACGGTAAGCGAGTAAATACGCCGGCAGCAGTGGTTAAAAATGGCACCCGCCCACAGCAGGAAGTGGTTACCGGTAATCTGGGTGATATTATAGACAAGGTCAAGCAAAAGGGGATTATCGCTCCTGCGGTTGTCATAGTCGGCGAGGTGGTTTCGTTGAGGGAAAAGCTGCGCTGGTTCGATGCCCGCCCCCTTTTCGGCAAACGCATTCTTGTTACCAGGGCGCGCCGCCAGGCGAGTAAGTTGAGTCGCCTCCTTGCTGAACGCGGCGCTGTGCCGGTTGAGCTGCCGGCGATTGATATTCAGGCGCTTGCTGATTACCACGAACTGGATAAATCTATTACTAAATTGGTGGATTATCAATGGATAATCTTCACAAGTACCAATGGTGTGGAGGCTTTCTGGCAGCGGCTTACCAGTCTCAAAATGGACAGCCGCAGCCTCAGCAATCTTATGATTGGAGCAATCGGACCGGCCACCTCACAGGCTTTAGCAGAAAGGGGTATAACCCCGGATTATATACCTAATGTTTATACCGGGGAAGGGGTTACGGAGGGATTAAAAAGCCAGGATATTAGCGGAAAGCGCATCTTGCTACCCCGCGCTGATATTGCCGATTACGAGTTGGTGGAGGGGCTGTGCAACATCGGTGCAGACGTGGATAAAGTGGCTGCTTATCGTACCATTGCTGCCACCAAAGAAACCGCTAAAGCTAAAAAGATGATTTCCTCGGGGGAAATTGATGTTATCACCTTTACCAGCTCCTCTACGGTAACTAACCTGGTGGCGGCGTTCGAAGGGCAAAAACTGGCTATTAACAATACAATAGTTGCCTGCATCGGCCCTAAAACGGCAGAGACAGCCATTAATGCCGGGTTAAATGTGGATATATTAGCCGCTGAACAAACCATACCCGGCCTGGTGAGCTCAATTGAAAATTATTTCAGAAAGGGGGCTTAGATGGTAGCCTTTCCTCAATTACGCCTGCATCGTCTGCGCCGCACGGGAGCATTAAGAGCTTTAGTCCGTGAAAATCATGTCAGTGTCAACGACCTGGTCTACCCCCTATTCATCATGGAGGGAAAAGGGATAAAAGAAGAGATAGCCTCTATGCCGGGCATCTTTAGATATTCAGTGGACCGGCTATCGCCAGAGATAGAAGAGGTAACCAGGCTGAAGATACCGGCAGTCCTTCTCTTTGGCATACCACAGGATAAAGATGAAGCCGCTTCTGCGGCTTACAACCCTGAAGGCGCCATTCAGCAGGCGATACGCCTTATCAAAAAAACTGCTCCAGATCTTATCGTAATAACGGATGTCTGCCTCTGCGAGTATATGAGCCACGGCCATTGTGGGGTGGTTGCCGGTGGACGGGTGGATAATGACCAAACGTTGCCCCTGCTGGCTAAGACAGCCGTTTCTCATGCCGAAGCCGGGGCGGATATTGTAGCCCCCTCGGATATGATGGACGGCAGGGTGCAGGCGATACGCAGTGCGTTGGATGAAAAGGGATTACAGGATACTGCTATCCTGTCTTATTCTGCCAAGTACGCCTCCGCTTTCTACGGACCCTTCCGCGATGCAGCCGAATCGGCGCCGCAGTTCGGAGACCGCTGCAGCTACCAGATGGACCCGCCCAACCTGCGGGAGGCGCTGCGGGAGGTGGAGCAAGATATTACCGAGGGCGCAGATATAGTTATGGTTAAACCAGCGCTTGCCTACCTGGATGTGATACAGCAGGTGCGCAACACCTTTGATTGTCCCCTGGCTGCATACAATGTCAGTGGTGAGTATTCCATGATTAAAGCCGCCGCCCAAAAAGGCTGGCTGGACGAAAAACAGGCGGTACTGGAAACCATGACCGCCTTCAAGAGAGCCGGGGCTGATATCATAATTACTTATCATGCCAAACAGGTTGCCACGTGGCTGCATTCAGATTAAGGAGATATTAAATGGATTTAAGGCGCTCACAGGAGCTTTTTAAAGAGGCTCAACGATACCTACCGGGTGGAGTTGATAGCCCGGTACGCGCCTTTAAGGCGGTGGGGGGCACGCCCCCATTTATTAAAAAAGGGCAGGGTTCCCGGATATTAGATATCGACGGCAATGAATACATAGACTATGTCGGCTCCTGGGGACCGCTGATACTGGGTCATGCACATCCGCAGGTGGTTGCCGCCATCCAGCAGACTGCCGAAAACGGTACAACTTTCGGCGCTTCCACGGAGCCGGAAATAACACTGGCAAGGATGATTACAGAGGCCGTTCCCTCTATCGAGATGATCCGTTTCGTCAATTCAGGTACCGAAGCTACAATGTCGGCTTTAAGGCTGGCACGCGCCTTTACCGGCAGGGATAAAATAATAAAGTTCGCCGGCGGCTATCACGGGCATTCCGACGGCTTGCTTGTTAGAGCCGGCTCCGGGCTGGCGACCCTGGGCTTGCCCGATTCTCCCGGTGTGCCTGAAAGCTATACCCAGAATACACTGGTGGCGCCTTATAATAATACTGAAGCTGTAGCCCAGTTATTCAACAGCTATCCTGATGAAATTGCCGCCATTATAGTTGAGCCGGTGGCAGCCAATATGGGTGTCGTCCCACCGCAGCCCGGCTTTCTGGAGGGCTTGCGCAAGCTGACCAGTGATTATGGTGCTTTGCTTATCTTTGATGAAGTCATCACCGGGTTTCGCGTTGCCTATGGAGGGGCGCAGGCCATCTTTGGCATCAACCCAGACCTTACTTGCCTGGGCAAGATTATCGGCGGGGGGTTGCCGGTAGGCGCCTTCGGAGGGAAAAGGGAAATTATGGAACTGGTCGCCCCGGAGGGACAGGTATATCAAGCCGGCACCCTTTCCGGAAACCCGCTGGCAATGGCAGCGGGAACAGAAACACTTAAGGTTTTAAGCCAGCCCGGCACATACGAAAGCCTGGAGGAAACCTCTGCCCGGCTAAAAGAAGGTATTATAAAGGCAGCTGTAGCCTATAACTACAGGATATACGTTTCCCGCTTTGCTTCGATGCTGACAATCTTCTTCACCGCTAATCCAGTCATTGACTACGGTTCGGTTTCCAAAGCTGATACAGCAGCTTTCAGCCGATTTTTTAACCAGCTTCTAAGGCATGGCATCTACTGGCCACCCTCGCAATTCGAGGCTGCCTTTGTCTCCACCGCTCACAGCCAAGCCGATATCCAGACTACGGTTGAAGTAATCAACGAAGCACTGTTTAATTGCACGATTAATCCATAGCTTCAAATGACACCAAATACAAGATAAATGGATAAAACTTGCAAGATATTTAGATACCTTATTTGTTTAATAATTGAACGATATGACGTTTTGTTCAACACTACTATAGGAAATAAAAGGCTGCCTGGACATCAGAATTAAAGATGCTTTTGTAAGCATCTTTACTTTATATTCTGTAAGAGATTAAACCCAGCTTTTAATCCACTCTAGCATTATCTCTGGCTTGTTTCCAAAATAATTGTAAGATTCAAAGCGATGAGTCGTATCTTCTATCCAGAAAAATTCCTTAGGGTTATCAGGTGTTTTTTCATAAAAGCATTGGATATCGCTTAGCTCAGTCCAGGGGTCATTTCTAGCCTGAATATACATCGTTGGTACCCTTAAATCCTTAACATATTCACTTGGGGACATTTTCTCCAAGGGATGGGCGCCTCTCCAAACAATAAATCTCTTTACCATAGGCAATATTAACTTTGCTCCGATAGGAGTTAGCAATCTATTAGTATAGGTTCGTACAAAAACCTCCATGGAAATTGGTTGAATAGCAAACAGGCACTTAACATTCTTAAGTTTATCCGGTTCCTTGCTCATGGCTATTATTGTAGAGTTAGCCCCCATACAGAAACTTACAAAACCGACGGAAATACCCTTTAGTTCTTTTCTCTGTGCTATATAATCCATCGCTGCCACAACGTCTTTATATTCTTCCAATCCTATGCCAGCTATCCCGTTATTTGGATCCGAACCGCTTTCGCCGTGATTACGAAAGTCAAACATTAAAACCCAGTAGCCCGCTTTGTGCAGGTGCTCAGCCGTTTTTAGAAACTCCACTTCTTTACCATAGAGTTTGGTTAAGCTTTTATATTGGGTTGTTGAGCCATATTTGGTTAAACCACCAACGTGCGTCATAATTATCAATTTATTTACGGAGCCTGGAATGAGCCAACCCTTTATTTTTACGTCATCGGATGTTTTAAACTCTATATTCTCAAAATCCATACCATAGTCTTTTGGGTCTTTGGGAATTGGTTGACGGTCCAGATGGATGATGGTACCAGCAAAGAAGTACGAGATAAATAAGTAGATTATTACGAGAGCAATAATTGTAACTGCAATTATTAAGAATGTCATATAATGAACCGATATCAAGTCGCTTTAATAGTTAACTGATTATAATACACTTAAGAATACATGGCCACCAAGTGATCGTTGCCTTGCCGATTGCACATTCCTGACAATTGTTCACTATGCCGAATCAGCTTCTCTTTGCCTTGTTCCAATAGGACTAGAAGTGTACAATGCAATCGGGAGAGGAGGTAATCATGTCTCTCGTACCGGCTTTTGAAATAGGTGTATGGAATGCATGGATTCCAATGCTTTATCTACCTCTTCATCCTCTCATAATGTTTCTTGTTGACAAACTAGTGGGGACTGGCGGTATGAATGAGAAGATGTTTGCCCCAGCGTATACCAAGTCTGAGAAGAGAATCTTTAACTTTATGATGTTATTCCTGTTAATGATGATCATCTATTCTATTTTTCTACCACTCAAGCTAGGGGCATCCTGGTTTTGGGCAGGCTTGCCAATCTATATACTTGGCTTTATTGTATTTCTGATAGCTATCGTAAATATCAGTACTACACCTATCGGTAAGATATTTACCAGGGGGATGTATCGTTATTCAAGGCACCCAATGGGTCTAGGAATGTTAATAATGAATATAGGTATTGGTGTAGCATCGGCTTCTTGGCTTTTCTTATTGATTGCGATTGCAATGGTATTCATACCTGATACGGCAATCGAAGAAAAATACTGCCTTGAGAAATACGGTGATACCTACCGTGAATATATGGAAAGAACTCCAAGGTGGATAGGGATGCCCAAATCAGAAGGCACTAAATGATTTATAGGTTAAGCCCTTCGGACCTAACTTTTGGATACGAAGGATGTAAGCGATGTTTCTATCTAAAAGTCGTTCGTGGTATAGTTCAACCATCAATTCCCCTACCCTCTATCTTCACCCAAATAGCTAATCTCCTGAAGAACCATTATGATGGCAAGCATACTAGCTCATTACACGCTGCACTTCCTCCTGGAGCTGTAATCTTGGGAGAAAAATACGTGAAGTCATCCATTATCCAGCTACCAAACCATGATGATACCTGTTACATCAGTGGGAGATTTGATATCGTCCTTAGCTTTGATGATGGTAGTTATGGTGTCATAGACTTCAAGACCGGTAACCCCAGTAAGGAATCAGCGAATCTCTATAGACGGCAGCTACAAGCATATGCCTACGCCCTAGAACATCCAGCGCCGAGAGCACTGGCACTTACACCGATTACAAAATTAGGATTACTGTATTTTTATCCTTCCAGGGTTAATCAGCATAGTCTTAAGAGGCTATCTTATACGGCTGATATTACCTGGATTGAGGTAGAAAACAACGAGCAAAGCTTCTTAAGGTTTATAGATGACGTGTTGGGGCTTATTGAATCACCTGAAGCGCCAGAATACTCCCCAGCCTGTCAGTGGTGTAATTATCAAACCAAACTGCAACTCTAGGAGAAGGTATGGATAACGTGGAAAGTCACAGTGATTGGTATGATGGCATTAACAAGCAAATTGACAAGTATTATAATCATACATATAGTGTGCCCTTAAGCACTTTCAAAGCTATCCTAAGATATAAAACCAGAGTGAAGGGAGTTATTTAATGGCGGTCAAGATTGTAACTGATAGTGTTTCTGATATACCACCTAAGGTAGCTAAAGAGTTGGGGATTACAATCGTTCCACTGCATGTTCGTTTTGGCACCGAAGTATATCGTGATGGCGTTGACCTCACTGCCGACCAATTCTTCGATAGATTAACGCATAGTAAAACCCTTCCAATCACTTCAGTGCCATCACCAGGAGACTTTGCCGAGACATATAATAAGCTGGCTGAAGAGACGGATGAAATCCTGGTCATCACTCTTACGTCCAAACTCAGCGGTACAAATGAGGTGGCTAAACAAAGCATAGGATTAACAAAGAAAAAATGCAGGATAGAAGTTATTGACTCACAACTGGCGGTAATGGGACAAGGACTAATAGTTATCACTGCTGCTAGAGCAGCTCGGGCTGGGGCTAACTTTGATGAAGTGTTAGATATAGTCAATCACAATATTCCTCGTGTTGATTTCCGTGCCGCCTTTGATACCCTAGAATATCTTGAACGAGGTGGGCGCATTGGAAAAGCGCAAGCTTTTCTAGGGTCGGTACTAAAGATTAACCCTATCCTTGGCATGAAGGATGGCTTAGTTATTCCCTGTGGCAAGGAACGCTCTAGAGCTAGGGCGTTGGAACACTTATTCAATTTTGCTATAAGCTATTCCCACATCGAAGAGATGGCTGTAGAATATGCTACAGTTCTTGACGAAGCCCAGATGCTTGTTGAACGACTTAGTTCTAAGTTCCCTAAAGAGCGAATATATCTCTCAAGGACTGGCCCAGTAATAGGTACTCATACTGGCCCTAGTTTAATCATTGTAACTGTGTTAGGAGACAGAAAATAACCTACAGTGGGTTATCTCTGTATTTCAAAGGTATTGACAACCAAATCCTGCGGGACTAGGCTCGAGTTCCAAGATGTGAACAAACTAAACAGAATGATTGTAGTATTGGCCTAGTAGTTGTGGGGATGAAAGAGGGGCACCGAATTCGGCTCGGCTGAACGATGGAGGTGGTTATACTTTAGCTAACCAATTGATCGCCCTCTAGCTACCTTTAGTTGTTTCAAGAACGGCTTATGCAGAAAGCTTCGTTCATCCAGTTTGCATAACTGCTCAAACAAGGGTTTCGTTACGGTGAATGCAAGGATGTTGGATGGTAAGTATCGTCGAACGGAGACATCTGTAATACCTATCATCGCTTGCGGAATGCTTAAGTCCTCGAACAACGATACCAGTTCCATACAACCTGACCCAAATGGTGCGATGACTGCTGGTGCGTCTTTAGGTGAGTTATTATATTGTGCACCCAACATTAGTACACTGAATTGATCCGGATTTACAAGAAACGTCACTGTCTTGAGGTATTTATATTGGTCTTGGCGTAAAGGACCGATTAATATATGCTCATACTCAGGTTTATAAGGTTTTACGTAATCTAGCCACTGATTCATTAGATCGTATGATTCTTTAAGCCCTTCCTCATCAACCAAGAATTCGAGATATTCGTCTCGAGACCTTGTTTCATAACCGAATACCCAATGTCCACAACCATTGCATCCATAGTTGTCCTTAGTAAGGTAGAGAGTTTTTCCTTCTAACCATTTCTTGTAAAACGTAAAAATGCATATGGAACTGCCTAATCTGGGTTTAACTAGAGGTCTAAAAGGTATCGGACCAGGCGCGTCGTAGAATCCGATTAGGGGTGTTTCGATATCAACTCTTTCAAGTAATTTATTCGGACTAGGCTGCATGATGAACCTCTTTTAAATTGCTTTTATTATTAAAGAGATATTATCATAAACCAGTAATTGATTAAACCTATCTAGTTAATCTCTTCACAGTGTCACCTACCCGGCTAAGAATTATACTATTTAGCGAATTGGTCAATGACAGGTCTGGCAGATTCAGTTTATCCTGATTTGTTCTTCAACGAGTTTAGAGCATGTGTTAGGCTTGATAGCCGCTGCGGAAGATGCTAGAGTTTGGCTGAAAGGGCGATTTAGCGGACTCTGGTTTCGTGTATATAGTCATTGAAGGACGTTTCCAGGGATAAGACCAACAAGCATGAAGCATATAGAAGGCAAATTTAAGGGATATAAGAACCTTAATCTCTATTACCAGTGCTGGCTACCATCTAATGAACCCAAGGCCGTATTATTAGTTGCTCATGGCTTAGCTGAGCATAGTGGACGCTACATCAATATAGTCAACCACTTCGTTCCCAAAGGCTATGCGGTCTATGGTTTCGACCAACTAGGCCACGGCAAATCACAAGGTCAGCGAGGTTACGTTGAACGGTTCTCACACTTCGTCAGCGACCTCAAAACCTTCTCAGGTATTATACACAGTAAACATCGTGGCGCCAAGATTTTCATAGTCGGCCACAGCATAGGAGGAACGATTGCTACTGCCTATGCAGTACATTATCAGGATGAGTTTGATGGACTCGTTCTTTCCGGGGCAACTCTTAAAATAGGTGCTAGCGTGTCATTAGGGCTAATTCTGGTAGCCCGCGTACTCTCGTTACTCCTGCCGAAAATGGGTCTCGACGTCATTGATGCGTCTGCTATCAGCCAGGACAAAACAGTCGTGGATGCCTATGTGAACGACCCGCTTGTGTATCGAGGTAAGATTCGTGCTCGCTTGGGTTCCGAACTGATAAAGACAATACAGAAACTACCATGCCAAATGCCAGAGATTAACCTGCCCATCTTGATTATGCACGGTACTGCTGACCGGTTGTCCGACCCAAGAGGCAGCCAGATACTGTATGACAGAGTGAGCTCGAGGGATAAGACACTGAAACTTTACGAGGGTTTCTACCACGAAATTTTCAATGAGCCAGGGCGAGAGCAGGTATTTGCGGATATGGAAGCCTGGTTAGTCGTTCACGTGTGACCAGGTCAAGTCTATCTATCTACTTTATCAATAAACAAAAGGGCGTATTGTTTATTTGCAGAGTACGCGCAAATGAATTACCCTTAAGTTATATGGATATCCCTTTCTCAAGATGGCACTTAGCAATTAAAAAGCGAAGATCGCGTAGGCATTTTGATCCACATCGATCCATAGAACCAGACATCCTAGCGAAACTGGACACACTCTGCAACCAGTTCACACCATTTCCTCATGCCCGATCACGTCTTGTAACTAAATCAGCAGGCAATGTTTTCAAAGGTATCATTGGAAGCTACGGCAAGGTCAAGGGTGCTCCGGCATTTATCGCTTTTATTGGGGACATAAACAGTCCGTTTGTTCAAGAGGAAGTTGGCTACACGGGCGAGGGAATTATTCTAGAGGCGACGGCTCTGGGGTTAAATACATGTTGGGTTGCCGGTTTCTTCAGACCGGAAAGCGTGGCTTCTCT
>SDBU01004412.1_pt1 | contig 17241 bp, 24 predicted proteins | sample 2277071 | NCBI WGS metagenome assembly SDBU01 (sample SAMN10397929, study PRJNA504765) | marine sediment metagenome | isolation source: marine sediment core GS08_GC12, 126 cmbsf | place: Arctic Ocean: Gakkel Ridge, Loki's castle | collected 2008 | reverse complement strand
ATAACCAACTTAATCTAGCTTTCTTTTTAGGAAGAAAAAGGTTAGAATTGGGGGTAATAAAAAACACTCAAGCTGTTCGGCTTGAGGGCTGAATGTACCAATGGCGGTTACTCTATTGAGTACAACTATCGTGGAGTCACATCTCACGCGGGTCTGTCTCAAGCTCGATTGATAGCCTCATTGGCACAGTGGGCCCAGTCGTAAAGACACATGGATTAGGAGGAAATAAAAATGCAATCGCATTTAAGCTTTGAGAGATCAGAGGGTTATATAGTCGATGGGCTAATGTCAAAGGAGCAATTTGCTGCTTGGCAGAGCTTAGTCAATAAACCGAAGGGCACTGTTTCCGTACCCTTCAAGAGCCTAGCTTCATCTGAGGTAGACTGGGAAGAGTTCAAGAAAGAGCAGGCGGAAGCTGTGGATCTCGAAGAAGAGATTGTGGCTGGTAACGCAATACTTAAAGGTAAGTATTGTGACGATGATCCTAGCTCCATTACCTCTAGGCATTTCTATGCCAACCCAGAGGCCGTAGCCCTTATTGGTATAGACGACGAAGAAAATCGTTCTACGATGAACACGGCTAAGTATTGGACGCTTCGTTGGGAGGCGGGTTGGGATATTGAATATAAGTCCCGTTCCGGAGAGAGTAGAATAACTTTCTGGAGGCTCAGTAATCATGCGGACCTCGTGGCCTTCCGGGGAGTTGTTTCTCCTCAGACACTGGGCAATCTAAGGGTGGCTTTCGCGAAAGCAGAAGTAGCAGTAAGCTAGAGCATGAAAATGTTCACAACTAAAGCCCTGTGATGGTAGTATCATCACAGGGCTTTTAAAGTGTGATAAGATTCTACCGTGGTAACTCCAGCTCCGGAACTGTAAGTTGGTATATAGAACCACCACGGTTAGCGTTTCGGAAGCGCGCTTCGGTGTACAGGCAGTTCCCATTTGTTTTGAGTGAAGAAAGTTCGAAGATCGTACGCCATGGGGAGCCAGCATTTTCCCTTCCAAGAGAGGGGATTTTGTTTAATATTGATTTTTGTTTGACAATATGGTATGCTTGTAGCGTAAGATAGAGTGAGATGTTTTATTCATTAAAAACTGAATAGGGGGATTTTAGTCATGAAAACACTTAGATTGATTTTGATACTTGTTCTAGTGGTCATGAATTTTTCTTTGGATGTGAGTCACGCACTTCAAGTTACAGGGAAAGATTCGAGTGGTCGTGACACGTCTACTTTTGTCTATCTAGACACAGGAGAATTTTTACGAGTTAAAGTCGGTGAGACTTTAGTTATCAACAGAAATGTTTCTGCAATCGTTAGTAATAGGTGGGATGGTGGTTGGTCAAAGTTTCCTGTTAAATCAAAGATCAAAATACAAATTTCGTTGCGGAAGACGAAAGGCCTAAGTGAGCAGAATGTTATGCTCTGTATGCTTTCTGTCTGTGCTACTGGTAGAAAAGAAAGGGGGGAGTCTTCTTTAGCGTTTTTAACTAGAGAAGTTCCTATACTTTTTTCAGGTAGATTCCCAGACGATCATGTAAATGACGTAAAGTATTGGAATGTTAACAGGGAAGATTTACATTCTTGTCTTCCTGATGGTACTGCGAAACTCCTCGTAATGGATGTAGAGTTCGGCGATGAGTGTGGTTTGCGTTGTGACCATTGTGCTAGGCGGGATGATAGGGTTGATATCGTAACTGATCCCTTAACCGATGATGAAACACTGGATTATATTTGGGAGGCTCATCAATATCTTGGACTACAATTTGTTAAGATTCTAGGTAGAGGAGAGCCTGCCCAACATGTTAGATTTTTAGAGAATCTGCGAGCTATCACTGATATGGGCGTCGGCGTGACTGTATTTACTAAGGGCCATGTACTCGGTTGTGATGAATTGGCTAGTAAGTACAATAGTCATCTTGGGATCAACTCTAGTTGGGAATTAATCAAAGCGATTAAAGAGCTAGAGAATGTCAGCATTTTACTTGGATTTAACTCTTTTAACAGAAGCATGCAGGAAAGGTTTGTTGGAGTTGACAGATATCCTCCCACAGCTTTGCTCAAAGATTTTGTTAAATTTCGTGACAGAGCACTGATCGATTTAGTGCGAGCTGGGTTTAATGACTATGTGTCAGGGGAAGCAACTAAACTGGCAATGATAGCAGCTCCCTGTAAGCCTGAAAATCTGCATGAGATATTTGAACTCTACAAATGGGGGCAAAGAAGGAATATTTACACCCTCACTTGTCCAACCAACATTTGTGGCAAAGGTGCAGACGAATTTGAGCGGGAGAAGGAGTTTAAGGATTATATCCTTAAACTCGAAGATGTCTGGGCTCAAATCTATGTTTGGGCTATCAGGACAAATCTACTTTCGCTAGATGTGTTCAACGAAGACGGAGTTGGGCTATATCCTGGTTGTCCTGGTTGTCATCAGACAGCAGCAGGATTTTATTTACACTTATCAGGACAGGGAAACTTATGTCCAGGCAGGAAGGAAGTATTTTTCGAAGATATCAGAAAGTGTGGTCTTCGAAAAGGGTGGATGGGTTCTGCTAATTATCAGCGAGCTAAGTATGGTACGAAGTATAACTATCATTGCGTAGCTCGTGATGGGTACTCACTTTCGCCTGACTTTTATAGAAACATTGAGAGAAAAGTAAGGCAGGCGTTAGAAGCATAAGTTACTCAACTGAAGCCCTGCGATACATCATCGCAGGGCTCTTATATTATACTAAACAACAACAGGACATACGGGCCAGTTTCGAACGTTGTCTCGTTCGGGGAGCCAGCACTTTCCCCTCCAAGAGAGGGGATTTTGTTTATTTTGGGTTGACAAACCAGTATAATATGTTACAATATAGGTGAAATAGAGTATGGTGCGTTGTACCCCTAAGTGCAACATCCTGAAAAGCTACACCCAACAACATATTTAAGTTGAAAAGCGACTCAAATGCAGACATTACTGCATTTTAGCTGCTTTTTAACAAAGCGGTGAAGTGCAAATTTTGAAGCTGATTTTACTTCAAGGTGTTGCACTTCAAAACGGAATTTGGGGTAATCAAAACAATAGGAGGAAGCCATGGGACGATACATGGAAGATGAACAATGGTATAACCTTACTCCGTCAGCAGAGATAGGAGGCAAAAGATTTTCATTAGTCTTTTGTGAATTTCAACATCCAAAAGTCTCTAACGAGTATGTCGTTAGGGGCGTACCAGATGGCGAAGAAGAGGAAGAATCTTTTGTCTTGAGGTTCTCAGAAAAGGGAAGGGTAAAAGCTGTTCCTACAGAGCCACCATTAAAAAAACCAGATTTACAACTGGTTCAATAGAGTCGTCCGAGGAAGGTGGCAAGAATTGGGAACTGGTGTTAGCGCAGCTTTTAGGAGTAGATGCCAAGATATCTCGATCCGACATTGTCGGTGAAATGTAGCTTAAGAAAAGCAGTAGTGTTTATTAAACTATATCCTTTCAGTAAATAGGATCAATATGAGTAAGTGTGAACTGGGCACACTTACTCTCTCAATTTTTTTAAAGCGATAATTGTTAATAAAGAGTTTGTTAATAATTATCGTTTTGGAAAGTCTGAAACGGGTTCGTCAGTCTTTTGGCTGAAAGTTTTTAGCACTTCAAAAATCAAAAAGGAGTTGAACATGAAAAGTCTATTGGTATTGACGTTGTTGGTTCTAGCAATCATTAGACTTAAGCAATGGTTGTCTCTGCCGCATCGTTGCCCAAGTTGTGGCAGTAGATTCGATGAGGTAAAAGTTGATCGTTTTTACCAAATTGGAGGTAAAGACGTGTACTTTTGTAAAAAATGCATTGATCATCCCGTAGATAGATTAGAAATAAACCATGTTGCTTTTGCGGCTAAAGGGTTTTCTGCGGAAGATATTGATGAATTGTATAGTGCAATCTATGATTATAAGCAGTAATTAGGGGTTGTCTTTCAGTAACAATTTGAGAGTCTTTTGAGATACAAGGGGACGGGTATATTGTAGCCAGATGATGCTGCGATTTACCCGTTTTTTATTGCGTCAGACTCCAGTTGGGCATATCAAACAGGCTCTAACAAAGTCCGTCTCTCGGAGTAAATGTGTGAGAACCCTTTGTTTGTAGGGATTTTTGGGTATATAGGGATAAAGGTTAGCTTTTGAGTTTTTCTACAAGGTGTTATAATGGATTTGAAGATATTAGAATAGAAATTAACATCAACTTTTAGATGAGGACGGTAGGAAATGAGCACTTTAACAAAATCAGTTTTCTTAAATGCACCGAAAGTTTTATTGGCTACTGTCTATCATTTGGTTTTATTTAGATGTCATTCATCTATTTGGTTGGTAGTGGTAGTCATATCAATTGTTGTCTCGGATGTTGCTGACGGTAAGATTATCATTCGTAACGCGTTGTCTAGAAGGTTGCTTGACAGTTTACTTGATAAACTAATTATCAATTCCATTTCTCTGGCAACAGTTTTATATTACAAACTACCCTTGTGGTTCTATATACCTCTATTTTTTAGGGACACAGTAATCCTTTTAGGAGGTATTTACTTAAAGAGGAAACAAATAGTCATTTTCCCTAACCTATTACATAAAGCAGGTATGCTCAGTATCGCAATTACGGGTATGGGGATTATAATGGGACTACGTTCTATGTGGCTGATAATCGCAATGTATTGTTTGTGTTATGCCTCTTTGTTGGACTATATTGGCCTATTTCTTGTTTTCGCAAATTCAGATGGTGGAAGCTACTACCCCACTATTTTCCAAGGATTCAAGAATATAAAGGAGGTGTGTGGATTATGGCTAAGAAGTCAATGTGGCTACTTACAGTAGCAGTTTTCATTCTGTTGCCAATACTGGCACAAAGTTGCTAGAATTCTGAGACATTTTGACATTAGGTATGTGGAGGTAGGCGAATACGCTTACCTCTGCTTTATTATGAAATAGGTCTGAATATCGTCCCATAGATGGAATAAATAATTCAGAATTTTTTGAATTATGAAGAACTTATAGTTTCTGATAATTTAAAAAATAATGGAAAATCATTCAAATTTTGCTGTATTCTGCTCCAATCAATGGTTCTGAATGCGTTCAATAGGGGGAGCAAATTCTTGAAAAACCCTTTGTTTTTAAGGGTTTTTTGGGTAGATGGGGATGGGCTTAGAACCTTTTGATGGTGCAAAGCTATTAAGTCGTTACAGGGGGGTTGCATTTTTTAAGTTTTGTGGTATACTAAAAATGTACCTAAATTCTACCCATTTCGGGTCAAAGTCTAGTAAGGAGGTATAGTTATGATAGTTCTCAAGAAGTTCGGCTATGACCATGTGTCTTTTGAGGGGTCATCTAAAGCCATTAATACATTTACACGTATTCATGGCAAACTATCTTCTCGAGGTTATGGGGTTGTGTTGCCAAAAGAAGATGACCAGGAAATTCGCGTTGGTATGCCTGGTGTTGGAGAGGTGCAAGTCTATCGGAAGTCGACAGGCAAGATGGAGATATTTTGTCAGGTCGACTTCTGTTACGGTGTCATTTTGAGTTGGCTAAGGAACATTTTTAGTCGGTCTTAAGCGCACTACCGTATAATGTGTGGCGGGCTTTATAGATGAAAATTCTATGATTGCCCGTCTTTTTTAATTGAAAAAAATAAGGCTTTTGTTTTTTTACAATTTTTAAGACAGAAATTGTTCATAATTTGCAAAATAACTACTCACATACACCCAATCAAGGGTTCTAAAGTCGTCGCGTAGTCCGAGCCAGCACTTTCCCTTCCAAGAGAGGGGATTTTGTTTTGACCAGCCGAGCTTTACTTTTTGGGGAAAATGTAGGTAGAAAAATTGACAATATATATGTAATATGTTATCATTTCCATAGCTTAAAATTATTGTTGAACTAGTGAAAGGAGACGAAAGTGAAACAAATTCAGCATCCACGATACGGTCAGTGCTACAAACTAACCAATTCAAATGATATTGCTTTTGCAGAGATAGCTCAAGGGTCAATCGTGAACCAGACCGTTTTCCCGAGTGGTACTAAGACGCCTGCGGAGAACCTTTGGATTCGCGAGAAGTATCTTGTATCTCGTGAGCACGCTCCCAAAGGTGCGCCTCTCGTCTAACCGCCTACCGAAAACCGCACGGCTTGGGTCGGCGGTTTTTTTATAGAATTGAGTGTGTGGACGTGAGTGTTCACCATCAAACAGGTTCTAACATCGTCTCGTAGGCGGAGCCAGCACTTTCCCTTCCAAGAGAGGGGATTTTGTTTTGAATACCAAAAAGTGTTATTAATGTGCCCGTCAAGCACATACTATTGACAAATTGTATAGATATGGTATAATATAGACGCTGAAAGTTAACCTGTCTTAACTAAATTGTACTTTTTAAGTCTTTGTGACAGGACAGAGATAAGGAGGAAGACTGAGATGAGAATTTTTGTTGTTTTCTTAGCTATGAGCTTGTTGGTTGGTTGCGGGGAAGGAAAGTTTTATCCCCTTGATGTTACCTCGGATTATAGAGGGAATATTTATGTGATGAATGAAGACACGATAAAAACTCTAGGTGGGACGGCAATCCAAACCCTAGAGCATACTGAAATAGGTATCCATCGGATTAAAATAGTGGATGGTTATATCTATGTAAACGGTGAGGCTTGGATTAACAAATTCGCTCTTAATCCTGATGAGGGATGGCGTGGATCGTTTAATTTAGGCTTTTTCCCAACTGGTTTTGCGGTTAAGGGGGATAAGTTCTACGTTGCTGGTAAAGATGTTTTATTGATGTTTGACGACGAAGATGTCCAGACGATAGAAACTCCTTATGGAGTTAACTATCCTCGAGATATAGATGTTGATTCAGATGGGAACATCTACGTTGCTGATACAGATAATCATCGCATCCAGAAATTCACCCCTGACGGTAAATTCTTGATGAAATGGGGGATTGAAGGATCAGACGATGGAGAGTTTGATGGTCCCTGCGGCATAGCCATAAGTCTACTTGGCAACGTGTATGTTGCTGATACTGGAAATCATCGCATCCAGAAATTCACCCCTGACGGTAAATTCTTGATGAAATGGGGCACAGAAGGGAACGGTCGTGGGGAGTTCCATTTTTCTCACGGATTGGACGTAGATGTATTCGGCAGAGTTTATGTTGCTGATGCTGGCAACCGTCGTATCCAGCAATTCAATTCTGAAGGTGTCTTCCTAAAAATGTGGAAGTAAGTGACTAGTCAGAGGATAGTTACTTATAAAAAGGTGCAGAGAACGCTCTGCACCTTTTAAAATACAACAAATTCTGGCCATATTGATGAATTGTTTGGAATATATACCTAGTCGGCAATTCCGAAGTCGTTGCGTAGTTTGAACTAGCACTTTCCCTTCCAAGAGAGGGGATTTTGTTTTGGGGTTGACTTTTACTTGACATTATGCTACAATTGTGTTGTTAATGTTTCTTAGAGGCTTCTACGATTAAAGAGCTGAATGTTCAGCGAAAAGGAGGTAGAAGATGTATTTTTCAGTTAGGACGAGAACGGTGGTAAGGGCGTGGCTAATCATTACTGGTACTATTCCTCATAGAGTAGAGTGGAAAGGTAATCGTGCCAAAGTCTTTGGCCAAGGTTTTTTTCAAAAAGGAACCGTAACTCGTATCGACTTCAAAAGTCATAGGATAGAAGTTAAATCGCCAGGGTTACCTACTGAAAATCCTTATGTTTACGCTTTAAGCGTAGAGAGAGTAAAGGGTGATCCAAAGAGTGAAGTGACGATTGGTGATTGCGAGGTAGAGCTTGAAACATACTGCGAAGCTCAAGACATGGCATGTAAGAGCTGTGGAGGCAAAACAGTCACTAAGCGTGACGAATTACCTTGCGTTGATTGTGGTGGTACTGGTTGGGGAGGAATGATGTATTTTATTCCTAAGTGTATACCAGTTTCTTAGAGATAGCATTATCTGAATCAATAAGGAGGGCTAAAATGCCTGAAATGAATTCACCAGAAGGTGCAGAAATCTATTTAGAACAAGATCTTTTTGATGCAGCAAACCCTGATGGTGTGATGGCGATTTCCGTTCACAAAAGAGAGGAGAATAGTCATTGTAATATATGGATAAAATTGCAGGGAGAATGGATTCGCTTGATTGACGAGCGTGTTCTGGAAGGCCATGAACCAAGTTTGAATATGGCAAATGGTGAATTGTTGAGGTTGGCAATAGCTAAAAGAGACCAAATCAACGCTGATTTACGTCTGAAGTTGGCCATTATGGGTCTAACGAGTGCAATTGAGGCGGAGCGTGAAAAGAAGGCGTAGCCAAGGAGGTACAATCAATGGGATGCGTAGAGACAAAACTATTAGAAGTAAAGGAAAAGAGCATCCATTACGAAGGACGATGCATCGTGATAATCTTGGTTGATAATGTATCAGTTGATACTGAGAAAGCAGTAATGTTTTCTTCATCAACCGACGACAGAATTGTCGTTTTGAGAGGTTCAGGGGTGATCGCTAAAGTAGGAAAGGATTTAGATGGTTTTCCTAAATTCTATCCTGTCGATGTTCCGTCAGTTGTCTGTCAGCACTGTGGCTCTATTCAGAGTTCGTGGAGTTTAGAAGTTGTTGATAGCAATATGGAAGATACTCCGAACATTGAGCCTGATCAGAGGCATCGTGAGAATACCATTAAAATTAGGACAATTCAGTTCAAGTGCTCTGATTGTGGTGGTCTTATTGAACATACGGAGGATTAATCCGTAGTGTGGCTGATAAAGAGTGAATTAAGACCTCTTATCAGCCACCCATTTCTAAGTTTATAAATCAGCATTTGTAAGTTTAGAAATGGGAAGTTCTTTAACAAACTTTTATTTTGATAATTTTGATACGGAGGAACTGAGACAATGAATAAGATATTGAAGTTGTCACGTCGCACGGGCGTAGTCTTTGACGGCCTGTGTCCATGTATTAGTTGTCCGGAAACAGGACCACATTCGCATCCTATTTGTCCTAAATGCGGGGCTGTAAAATTTGGGAATGCAAACTGTGAGGAATGCCGTAGTTATTGGAAGAGATTTGAGGTTAAGGTCATTTCAATAAGACCACGCCATTTCTGGCACATTAGAAGAGGGCAACGTTTAGTACGTTGTCTCAAGGACCTTGAAGGCGGAATAACACAGCTTGTTGTTAGAGTCATCGAAGTAGAAATATACACTAAAAAGTGTGAGTACAACCATAGAGGTAGTTGGTGGCCCATGGATTTTGACAGAGACACAGGAATTAGTCTTCTTGACGAAGACTATGGTTGGCTGGAAGAGCCAGAAGGAGACAAAGATGGGACAGAAGACTAAAGAAACTTATACGATTATTGCAGTAAGTTCTGAAGAGCATCAGCAGTGGGGATGTCCGTATTGCGGATACCGTTCTGGCTATATGCCTATTTCAGGTGGCGGAACTGGTGCGTGGATTTGTGGTGAATGCGAGAAGCAGTGTGCTGTTCTAGCAAAGGGAGTGACTAAGTCCACAATGGGATTTGGTGATTTTTATCCAGAGCGACAAGAACATCCGAGGAAGGACATTTCTTCTCACGGTAGGCCCGATAAGAGACCTGAAGGCGGTGGCGAGTATTTTCGTAGCCGTGGTATTGGTTTAGACCAAACGCCTGGCTGTTTTGTTTGCGGAGGTGACAGAGGTTTTCATTCAAATATCGCTGCTTTTGTCCAGTGTAAAGATGCTGGCTATCGTGTGGTAGCAATGTTTCACGGTAAAGGTGCTTGGATGGATTTTCGAGAGAGTGAGCCAGACCGCATTCAAGTGAAGGTTGGTGCTTGCAAGGAACATTTCCTTAATCTTGAAGAACTTCATAGACTCACAAAAGAGGATTGGGTCATTACTCAAGAGATGGTAGGGCAGGCGACATCCTTGCGATGAAGCAAAGGCGGGTATTACGCAGAAAGTGCAATACCCGCTCTTTTTTTACATCAGTTGTTTATTGAGTTTTTAGCTTTGTTACCTTTGGGGAAGAGAGTTTAAGCAATAATGGGGCACACAGGCCAGTTTCGAATCCTTCGATAATCTCAGGACAAGCTGTTGTCTCGTCCGCGGAGCCAGTTTTTCGCTATTATAACTCTAAAAAATTCGCCAAGAAAACGATTTTTTGGTAAGATAAAGTAACATGAAAGAATTTTTTAAACCCATAAAATGGAAGATAATGCTTATTATACTGCTGATGATTCCTTCGTTTGTGATTAGTTTCTGTGTTGAAAGGGGATTATTTTGTCAGTTTTTATCGAATATGCCGTCTGCAGTATTTGCGCTAGTTAAGTCTTTCTACGCATTTATCAATTTTCCAATTTTTGCACTTTTGAAATTATTGGGTATTCCTTATCAATTCTTTTTGCCACATTTTTTGATTTTACTAATAAACTTTATTTATTGGTATTTTTTGATTTGTTTGGTTGCATATTTAATCAGGAGACTCAAAAAACACTAAACAGGTTCTAACAAAGTCCGTCCCTCGGAGCCAGCACCTTCCCTTCCAAGAGAGGGGATTTTGTTTTTATATTAATGATCCTCGGCTTTTTCCCAGATGTATTCAAGGGCTGAACGATGAAGTTGAGCTATGGTTTTGTTCTCTATTACTATGGCCGTTTTATCGTTAGTTAATGAGAAGAAGATAACTTTGTTGCCAAAAACAACGATGGTTCCCTGATGTTTGAACTCTAAAGGAATCATTTTGACTAGCCTTAATTGTTGTAATCCTAACTTTTTTCTTTCGTGAGCTTTGGGGGTATTTAATAAAATGACCCTAGAGATAATTTTTCTTTTTACTCTTTCTTGAACAAATCTAGGCCAGTAATCACCGAACAGCCTTAATAAATCGTCCACTGCGGAAAAAGCTAAAACATCTTTTTTATCTTGTAGAATTTCTTCAAGGATTTGCTCCATGCCTTTTTCTCCTTGAAAAAATCTTACTCTTGGTCTTTCTTTATCTTCACTGTAAAAGATAGCCTCAAGGTGGGGGAGTACATTTTTTAATTCTTGAGTCTTTTGTTCAGCAGAGTGTATAAGTTTTTTAGGGTCTTCCACGCTGTAATAGCGTGTTTTCTTTTTAGTAAATCTTGAAACAATGCCCATTCTTCTTAGAGATTCTAAAATATCATAACAGGTTGCTCTTGGGGTATCTGATTTTTCAGATATTAGATTAACTGGAGCAGAGCCTAATTCTAAGCAAGCCAAATATATTTTGGCTTGCTTTTCTGTTAAACCGGATTGCTTTAAAGCATTATTAATTTTCATAATTTTTTATGTTTATCATTCGTCGGTCTTTCCGACGACAATTTACTACCTATTTTGCCTTATTTTACAACAAAAGTCAAGTACTGCCTTTGAAAAGTGTCGTATTTGTTGATTATTAATCTCAGTCTTCTAAGATGATAGAGTTTCTTTTGTTTTCGTTCTTTACACAACTAATATGGAGAGATTTGTCATGACAAGGTTTTTTGTTTTTGTCGTTATTTTGCAGTTGTTTATTGTGAACTCTGTTTTAGCTGAAGACACTTTTAAGCTCAAGCAGACAATGGGTAAAGATGGGGTAACTGTTTATTGGGTTCGTAGTTTTGGAAATGATAATAGGTGGACTGCGTTTGTCCTAAGCCCGACTAAACAGACGTGGTTGCTTCCTGGAGTAGGCTATTCTTTTAAGTTTGGCTATGGCGCTGTGATGCCAGTTTTTTACTTAGAATTTGACACCACCAGAAAGCACTTGCCAATTAGTGATCTCGTGCCTGATTTATTTATTTCGTTGAAATATGGCAATTGGAAGGGTCAGATTAGGAATAAATTAGAGATTGACCCGCGGGGCAAAGACGAGACTTTACTCTTCGGTCGCGATTACTTAGAGCGCCAATTCAGTGCTATAAGTTTTGGCATTCAGGATGAGTATTCTTATTCTTCAGGAAACTTTAAGCTGTACTTAGGTTTTCGTTCAGGCTTGAAGCTGACCAAGGTGGTTTCCCTAGTTAGCTTTTGTGGAGTGAGCCCGAAACATTCTCATTCCAAAAAGATTTGGCTAGAGTTAAAGGTTAAATTATAAGGAGAAAATGGTAATGAAAGTACTATTGGTTGATATAGGCGAACATTATGGTAAAGACCCTGGTAGGGATTACATTTATCAGATGAGAAAAGCTGAGCCTATTGGCCTTTTATCTCTTGCTGCTTATTTACAAGCAGCTGGACACGAAGTCAGGGTTGTCAGTCCGATTGTCTATATATATGATGTTTTCTATTTTGATCCTGATGTTGTTGGTATATCAGTTATGAGCTGGCAGCATAACATAGCTCTTGATATGGCCAGAACCGTAAAAGTGCATAAGTCTTCTGCCAAAGTAGTTTTGGGCGGGCCACATCCTTCAGGCTATCCTGAGATTGTGCTTGATTCAAACATTGACACTGTTGTTATAGGAGAAGGCGAGTTAGCTTTTTCCCGGTATCTTACGGCTCTGGAGAATGGCGTTCCTTTAAAAGAGGCACAGGGCATTGCCTTTGAGCATTCTGGCTCTTTGGTAATAACAAGTCCTTCACCTCTTGTTGAGGATTTAGATAGCTTACCTTTTTCTTTGAGGACTAAAAAGTTCTTAGATCGTACAAAAATGGGGCTGATTGATTATGATGTTGATGGAACTTTGTCGCCTCGTAATGCGCAAATTAGCTCTTCTCGTGGATGTCCCTATAATTGTAACTTCTGTCTTTCTTCTAAGATGTGGAGGTGCAAAGTAAGATTCCGTTCGTCAGAAAAGGTTGTTGATGAAATTGTTAGTATTAAAAGTAACTTTGGTATTACCTTTTTTGCTTTTAATGACTTAACGTTCAACCTTAATGCAAAGCACGTTCATCAGCTTTGTGACGAGATGATTAGACGAAAAGTTGATATCCATTGGCATTGTCTCTGTAATCCTGTGTTGGGCGATAACGAGTTATATCAGAAAATGGCTGAGGCTGGTTGCATAAGGATTGGCTGGGGCATAGAGGCATCGCTTTCTTTGAGAGAGCGATATAGCAAGCCTCAAGGGACAATTTCTAGGATGATTGCTACATTAAGGGCAAGTGATCAAGTAGGCATTCTAAACCGTGGTTTTATTATGTTGGGCCACCCGGAGGAGACAGAAGAGGATATTGTAAAAACTCAACGGATGATCCAAAGCATGCCATTAGACGATTTAAGTGGTCGGTTTGTTACTCCTTTTCCTGGCACTGCTCTTTGGGAGCAGTATAAGGATCAGTTGATAGTAAGGGACTGTTGGCCTTTCTTTGACTTTACAACCTATAAGCCCATTATTAAGTCTCCGCACTTTTCTCCAGAGGAACTTGTTGAAAGACAAATAGAATTTGCTCGGACTTTTTATACGAGTCGGGATTATTGTCGGCGTCGTGAAAGTAAAATAAAGAGGTTTCCTCATTTGGAGAATTCCTTTCGAGCTCTTTCACAGGACATGAGCAAGAAGGGGATTATGTAGCGGAGCTTAATCAAGGCTTGTTAGGAAGGAAGGTAGAGGACAATGCAAGTAATAAAAAGAAAACCTATTGAGGTGTCTTTAATCAAAAACCTTAAGCCCGGCAGTATGTTTATTACTACATCAGAGAAAGGAAAAGTTTCTGATGCAGCGCAAAAGGCATATGAAGCGAATTCTTACTTTACGCACGAATCTTATATGCTAATTGGGCCGTCTGACAGTATAAACAAAGAACGGGCATGGGATTTCGGTGGACCAGGAGGGGATAAACCAATAACTGCCTTTGGGTTGTCAGACGGCCTATTGTGGACTTTTAACTATGAAGATGAGGTTGTGGCATTTAACGTTTCTCGTCTTACAGGCCGTAGTGAAGAGGAAGAGTTTCTGAAGAGTATCCAACGGCACTTAGGCTGTATACTAGCTCAATAGAAAGGTAAGGTGTTAAAAATGGGGATGAAGGTGCTTCATAGGATGTTCGGCAGAGAAGAAAGAAGCGAATGTCCCGTTGAAGAAGCGAAGAGTCGTGGGGTGAACAAAGAGAAGCTTGAGCTGATGAGAGATTGTCCGGTGACCATTTATTTGTCCAGGCCATCTCATCAGACGAGTAAATTTTTCTGGGATGGCACACCTGTTGCGGATAATCTTTTTTGGATTACGCCAGAGGATGGAGTGAGAATTGATAGAATTGAATTTGAATCGCCGCTTGGAGTGGAATTTGGAACTCAGTGGAGTAGTGGTCATAGGAGTTTAGTGCTCTCAGTTAAATACAAAGAAATAGAATTCAAAATAGCTATTCACCAAACCAAAGTTGTTATTGGCTGATTGAGAGATATACAAGGATAGAGGCTAATTTCAATTAGCATTTGAGCATTTGCCACAAGGTGCAAATGCTCATTTTTATTGCCTTAGATAGCAATTGGACATTCAGGCCAGTTTCGAACGTTGTCTCGTCCGGGGAGCCAGATTTTAAGCCCTTATTCCATAAGGGCTTTTTTGTTGACCCCGAGTGGGATTAGAACTTTTATGTTATACTTAGCTATATGAAATTATATCTTTCATCATTTGATATAGGTAATCAGCCAGAGCAACTCATTGCTCTTGTTGGTTTTGGTAAGAGTGCTGTTATTGTTTTTAATGCACTTGATCATCGGCCAGAATCAAGAGAGAAATGGCTTTCTAGCCAAACGAAAGCTCTTAAGGAGTTAGGTTTTGTAGTTGAAGAGTTGGATTTACGTAAATACTTTGATAAACAAGAGGAATTAAAAAGATTGTTAAAAGAGAAAGATTTAGTTTGGGTGAATGGTGGTAACACATTTGTTTTAAGACGAGCAATGAGGCAGAGCGGATTTGATAATATAATTAAGAAGTTAATCAGAACAGATGCCATTACATATGGAGGTTTTAGTGCAGGCGTAGTAATTCTATCAAAAGATTTACACGGACTGGATATTACAGATAATCCTAACGTTGTTCCTGTTGGATACGATAAAGAGATAATATGGGACGGTTTAGATATTATAGATTTTTCGGTAGCTGTGCATTACCAATCAGATCATCCCGAATCTCATTTAACTGATAAAGAAATTGAATACTATAAAACTAATAATATCCCTTATAAAACCTTACGAGACGGTGAGGCAATTATAATAAGAGACCATAAGCTAGCTAAGCTAGATTAGAAGGATTAGTTTTTAATAAAATTCGAATAATCGTCAAAAAGACGATTTTCGTGTTAAAACAAATATATGGCAAAAATAAAAGTTTTGATTAAAGGTTACGCAAAAGAAGTAAATGGAGAAGAGTTTGCTTCTTCAACAACTACTTTAATTCAAGATAGCAACTTGAATGTTGTTGTTGACCCTGGAATGAACAGAAAAGCGTTACTAAATGGATTAGCGAAAGAAGGATTGAAGCCCGAAGATATAAACTTTGTCATTGTAACCCATACTCATTTAGACCATTCTCTTTTAGCTGGTATCTTTAAGAATGCTAAAATTTTAGATGATAATAGTATTTATTCTTTTAATGGAAAGATAGCAGAACACGAAGGAAAAGTTCCAAATACTGATATTGAAATAATATCAACGCCAGGTCATGATCCTTTCCATTGTTCTGTTCTAGTAGATACAACAGAATATGGTAAGGTGGCTGTAGCTGGCGATGTGTTTTGGTGGGTAGACGGCCAAGAGCAGAAAACGGATAAACAAAGTTTGTTAGAACATAAAGATCCTTATGTGAAAGATGAGCCAGTGTTAATAAAAAGTCGTCAAAAACTTTTAGAAACTGTCGATTATATTATCCCCGGACACGGCAAAATGTTTAAAATTATAAAATAAATTTATGCAAACAAACAAAATAATTAGGACGGTTTGTTATTTTAGTGATAATCCAAATGCAGATACCGTTAAAAAGATTAACTTAATTTCTGAAAAGTTAATCGAGAAAGGTTATTTAGTTCAGACAAAAAGAGTTTGCTCTAACAACATAAGCGTTCATCAGTTAGAAAAAGCAGTTAATAACAAGGAGATACTTCTTAACGTAGGAACTTTAGACTATAATCTGGCCATAAAGCAGTTGGATGATTTTTATTCTGCCCGCGAAGTATCGTTTAATGTGGATTTAACTTCAATAAAGATTGAAGAAAAATATGTACGAATATTGTTTGATATCATTAAAAACGCACCAGGAAAAACATTTAATTTTACATATGTTTTTAATAATAGTGTGTCTAGTCCTTATTTTCCTTCTGCTAGCTATGCTCGTAACGGTTTTGCTATAGGATTACAGTCTACTGATTTGTCTGAAGGATGTTCTTCTCTTGATGAATGGTTAAAAAAGATGAAAGATACTTGGCTAGAAATCCATACCCTATTTAAGGATGAGCCAGATTTTTTAGGCATTGATTCATCTGTTGCGCCTCTTTATGAAGAAGGTGGCTCAACTAATGAGAAAGGAAGTTTAATTAACTTTATTCGTAGACTCGGATTATCATTTTCGGAATCTACAACGACAGATACATATTTAAGAATTACCAATTACTTGAAAAAACATAATCCCAAACCAGTCGGGCTGTGCGGACTCATGTTCCCATGTTTGGAGGATTTGGGTTTAGCAGAAGAGTATGAAAAGGGAAATTTCACAGTAGAAAGAAATATCTATTTGTCACTTCATTCTGGTCTTGGTATTGATACTTATCCTATTGGGGTTAATGAAGAACCAGATAAGATTTTAAGCGTTCTTTTATTGCTTCAAGGACTTTCTAATAAATACAAAAAACCACTATCGGCTCGTTTCGTATCTGATGGAAAAACAAAAATTGGTGGGATGACAGATTTTAAAAACCAATATCTGAAAGATGTTGTGGTCAGGAAATTGTATTGAATCTATCTAACCGCTAAAGCAGAATATTCGGCAGAATACTGCTTGATTTCCTCCAGTTTTGCCTTCAAAACAGCCATATACCCTTGATTTTGCAAGGTTAGTCAATGGCTTGCGAAGCAAACATACAAGGTTCTGCGAGTGTAACCGCGAGCAGGTTCTTATAATAAGCTTTGGACTGGGGAGCCAGCACTTTCCCTTCTAAGAGAGGGGATTTTGTTTTTCATATCATAAGGTGTTACCAATGTACCCTTCAAGCACAAATGTTTTAGGACAGGACATTTTGCACTTTCCATAGATAGAGATATTCATTAGGGGTTAAGCCATCTAAGGCGATATTTTCTAAATCATTATACCACATAT
>SDBU01004411.1_pt1 | contig 17243 bp, 41 predicted proteins | sample 2277071 | NCBI WGS metagenome assembly SDBU01 (sample SAMN10397929, study PRJNA504765) | marine sediment metagenome | isolation source: marine sediment core GS08_GC12, 126 cmbsf | place: Arctic Ocean: Gakkel Ridge, Loki's castle | collected 2008 | reverse complement strand
GCAGTTGACAGCGGCGTGGACGGCGAGGTATTCCTCGGAATCCGCATCAAGGAGAAGGGCAAGTGGGAGCTCGGATTCAAAGCATCAGGCGGAACTCCAGACGTTAACTGGAGACTCAGGGTCAGGCACTTCAGGAAGAAGGGCTGAGCATGGTCGAGACAAAGATCCTAACGCTGCAGGTTGAAGTAGCACCACCACCCCCACCACCAGGAGAGCCAGAGTTCATATTCACTGCGTGGAATCCGCCGGTTGACACAAGAGAAGTATTCCCCGTAACAGCTGCATGGCCAAGCGTCACGAAGACCTACAAGCCAGGCGACTCCGTCTATATCCAGTACAGGGTTAAGAACATAGGAGCCGGACCAGGAAGATGGACAATCGTCGTCAAGGATCTCGATACAGGTGCGACTTTAAAGACATTTTATGGCGACCTTGATCCAGGCTACTCGTTTAAGTCAACCCCTGGAGTCGGCGTTCTCATCGGGAAGATGCCGGACCAGGAATGGAAACTCTCAGTCAAAGTAACGCCTTAATTCTTTCCCCCCCTTTTTAGTTTCAGGCACACCCAGGAGAGATGGTCAAATGGAAGAGAAAACCCTGACGCTCAAAGCATGGAGTGTACCCAGCGATACCCTTGCTTTCACCATTCTCAAAGACGGTGCGCCCGCAGCAGGAGCCATCGTCAGCCTAATCACGAAGGGCGCGGTCCCTCAAAAATATGAGGCCACCGCCGACGCAGAAGGCCAGGCCCTGTTCTCCGGTATCGTCCCGGTGACCCCGGAGGCCTTCAAGTTGATTCCCTGGCTGCTGACGGCTTACCAGGAAGGAACAGAGTACGCCGCCTGGCAGGATCAAGCATATTTTGAGCTTGGCCAGGAATACGAGTTTAAATTGAAGAAATATAAGGAGGCTCCGACGTTTTTCGTAAAGCTCCAGCTCAGGGACATTATCGGAGTGGAAATCTTCAGCAATATTGTTACTCAAATTCAAACGAAGGCCTTGGAGACCGCTGGCCTCGAGGTCGTGGGGATCTCAGGGCAGGGGACCAAGACTGTTGAGATCCGGTTCAAGCCTCCGGTGCACTCGAGCCCGCTAGTCATAAGCTGGACCGCTATCTGGTTCATAGCCTCAATTATGGCAGTAATCGCATTACTCGTGGTCCTGAAATGGGCTTTCGGTGAGGTCGCGCGCAAAGGCGCCGGGCTGGCAGCACTGGCTGTAGCCGTACTTATCCTAACCAAGAGGCCCAAGAGGAGGCGCTGATATGGGCGAGACTTTTCTGGGAACGTACCTCGGCTGCGAAATGTGGTATATGACCCCGCCCCACGTCCCCGCTTCTCTCTATCGCTCCCCCTGCGTCCCAGACACATACGGCACTCTAGCCGCCCTAAAAATCGCCATTAAAATAGCGCTCGCTACGGGAGAGTTCATCTTCGCTGCGTACACGCCGTTCATCGACACGCGCGAGATCTTCCCTGTCGGGGCGCCCTGGCCATCTGTGACGAAGAAATACCAGCCGGGCGACTCCGTTTACGTCCACTATGCCGTGAAGAACATCGCCCGCGTTGAAGCAGGGAAGCCAACAGTCACGGTCAAGGACCTCGACACAGGCGCGATAATAACGACGTGGGCTGTTCCTGAGTTGAGGCCAAACGAGAGGTTCAAGACAACCGGCTCAGGCGCCTACGTAGGGAAAATGCCAAGTAAAGAGTGGCGCATTGAGTTCAAGGTGGAGCCATAATGCTCGAGCAATCAATCTATTTCATACTCCTCGGCCTGGTTGGAGGGCTTACATACGTTTTCATGCACTCCGACGATTGGGAGGATTTAACGAAGTTTGGAGTTTTCAAGCGGGTTGTCATCGGTGGGATCGTGGGCGGAATATACTTCATTTTGTACTCCGAGCATGACTTTCCGAATACGGTGATGGCATTCGTCAGCGGGTACATGGGACCGGACTTTATAGAAAGGCTGGTTAAAAAGGGAGAAAGGTTGGTTAAGAAAGGAGGAGAGACATGAGCTTCCTAATAATCGCGAACAGGCTGGATGTCCTGATCAACAGAGTCGAGCGGCTGATCGCCGCAACGACGGGGGTTCCCATGGACGAGCTCCCGGATATAGTGATCCCAGCGCCCGAGGTGGTCATAAGCCAACCTCAGCTGCCGAACAGGTACAAGCTCTTCAGAATTGACCTGTCAGAGGTTCACGAAGACGAGGCGCTGGGCTTAGACGACATGCTGGCAGGTGTCGGAGCAACCTATGCCTCATATATGAGCATCATCACGCGTCCAAACGCATTCACCTTCAAGCTGAACTCGAACGATATGGACGCAATTGACGCAGCCGTCGGGCTCGAGATGGATGACTTCGAGATAACCGAGATCTTCATCACGAACGCGGCGCTTGCGGGAACTGCTATAATAAACGTCGAGTACAGGGTTGATTGACATGGTAAAACATATTGCGAAACTGAAGCGTAAAGGCCCAGGCGGAGGAATCTTGGAGATAGAGATTGAGAACGGCAGGTTCAACTTCAAGAAGGACGAGCCGCTCTTCGCACCAGTTGAGACGGCTGCGATCATAAAGCAGGCCATCATCATCCTGGAGAGAGAAGGGCTTGAATGGCTGAGGGTTGAAGAGGTTCCTTAGGTGCCGCTGCACATACCGACTGTCGGTGAGAGTCTCACAGCAGTATTGGTATGGGCAGCCGCAGCGAGAACCCTGACGGACCCGGGCAACTACAAAGCCGATGTATCAGCCCTACTCGAGCTGACTCATTTTGACCTCGCCGAGTTCGAGAAGTGCCAGGCTCCAGCAACACAGAACAATGTCGTCGTAGTCAACGTAACGACGGGCGACCAGCCTCTGGGCCCGAAGGACATCACCGTCGACATTCCAGCTGGTGCGACAATCATCTCAGCCATCGCCGTAGCGAAAATAAGCATAGTGAACGACTCGGCTACGGCTCAGAAGATTGACCTGAAGCTCGAGGTCGAGGCCGTCACGCTTTTCGACCAAGCGGACGTTATCGGCTTCGGAGCTGTAGACGGAGCCTCAGGAACCTTCGTAATCGCAGAGGATGCCACAGGCGAGGTCACGGCAGACGCTCAGGTTGTAACCCTCGCGGCGAGTGCAACCCTCTCGGCGGCAGCGTCAGTCAGGTTCCAAGTGCAATACTACTTGTTCATAACGTACAAGATGGGATAGCCATGTCTCTTCTCTACCGCCTCCTCACAAGCGGCATGGTAGGAGCATCCGAACTAATTGAGTTCGGGCTGAATCCTTACCTAAATGTTGGTGGCGTTGCTGGAAGAGGCGGGGAAATCGTTTCCTATGAAAGCTATGACATTGGAGCCACTTGGGCGAAGAAGGCTGACATAACAACAGGAGCAGCCAAACTGCATAGCTTCCCTTTTTGGGTGCTAAATAAATCAGATATTGCACTTATATGGAACTACGGTAGCGGCCCTGGCACAGACATTCTATGCCGTTTCCCAAGTTCACCTCCTGATGCTCAAACACTTCAATTACTGGATGATGATTTTGAAGGTCAAGTCGTTGGGGCTGTGCCTTCAGACTGGTCTGATATAAGCTCTGCTGCCTGCTCCTGTCTTATAGATGATACCTACGTTCATGGTGGCACTCGCTCAGTTAAGATGATAGATGGTAACAACAATGGGTGGGCGATAATCGAGCGAGCTGCAAGTGAAGATAACAATATCAAGGAGCTTTGGTGGTGGTTCTACTGCGAAGCTGCGGCTGCATGTCTCTTATACCTTTACGATAATCTAACCGATGATACAATCGTTCTACTAGCAGGGTTTGACGACTTGGGTAAAGTCAACGCATGGGATGGAGTATCCAAGACTGAAGTAGGTTCATACTCAACCAGCACATGGTACAGGCTCAGGGTGGTTATTGACCTCCAAGCTCAGACCTATGACGCTTATCTACAAGAGGAAGGAGAAGCAGAAGCACAGATTGTTAACGATTTCGATTTCTACGCTGCAGTTACTCATGCGAAGGGAGTGCGCTTTCAATTAGGCAAGACTACTGAGACGACTTGCTGGATTGACGATGTAAGGCTTCAGATTCCGCCTATTGATACCTCCGCATGGGATAACGTCAGGGTTGTAGCCAGCATGCAGGGATATTGGGCATCTGATGTTCCTGCACCTATGGCTTTCACATCTATCACAAAACCTGTGGCGCACAGGCATGATGGAACAAATGACCGAACTTACATTACCTACATGGGCTCAGACCAAGGCATCTACGTTACATATTTTGACCATGACACCCAATTATTTGCTTTACCTGTTAGAATTGGAGTGGTTACAGTCAACGGTGCGCCCGGCCACGGGGCTCCAAGCATTCTTGTGGACAGTAGTGGCTATATCTACGTATTCTATAATGCCCATTTCACAAATATGCCATTTAAAAAATCCACTAACCCAGAGGACATTTCAGCATGGGGTGGTGTGCAAACAATAACAGAGACAGGAGAGGCAACCTATCCCGCACCTATTGAAGTGGGCACAGACATTTACCTGTTTTACAGGGAGCGAATAGACTCATTTGAAGGCAATCTAAGATATGTCAAGTCCGCCGATGGTGGCTCCAATTGGGATGCCGCAGTCAATGTCGCAGACTTCGGAGCCAATGAGATGCTTTACTCGTTGGTGGTAAAAGGCGGAGATGGAAGGGTTCACGCCTGCTGGTCACGTTATCCACAGCCCTCTGCTGACCCTTGGCCCAGATTCGATGTCTATTATGCCTACACTGTGGACTTCTCAACTTGGTATAAGAGAGATGGCACTCCAGTGGCTTTACCCATAAATGCGGGCACTGCCGACAAGGTTTATGATAGCGGAGCAGATTGGTGCCAGTGCAGGGATTTAGTTACCTTAGATAACGAGCCTTACATACTCTACATTTCCAATTTGAAATTTAGAATAGCCCTCTACAATGGTAGCTGGGCCAGCTATGATATTGTAGACGGGGACGACCATTGGGACGGAGGAGCTTTGCTCCAATAATGCCCCTCAAGATACCAGCCCCAATTACAGTCACGGCGGTTCAATCAGACGGAATACTGCTGAACATGACATTAAACGGGTTCAGCGCACCCGACTTGGTTCAGAACATCCCCCATTTCACAGAGCTTCCGCATGACACTCTAACAATAGTTTGGACTCCAGCATCAGGATGGATGCCACATATCATAAGCCTCATAGTAAGCACCGAAGCGGCAGGTGTCTGCTACATTTACAAAAATGATGAAGAGTTCCTGCATTTGGAGTTCAATGAGAAGAAGAGCCAACCATTCGGGATGGGGACGGACGTACACTTCGTGGCTGACACGGTTATCAAGGCAAAGTTCGTGGGAGACGCAGCCACTCCCAGCGGATACATAACGATTGTGGGGCATGAGCATGAAGCCTGAGACTGGTCCCGTTTTATCCATGCAACAAAAAGGGATCCCTCGGAAAATAAGCCCTTTTCAGGCTCCAATTTACTAAACATGCAACACAGCCCTGGCTTAGAACCATTTTATATAATTGGTTGGTTGGTTGATTGATTGAGTATTATGGTAAGGATTATTCAGTTGAGGGTGGACGACGACGTCCACAAGATATTGAAGGCGATCAAGGGCGACAGGACCTGGGAGGCCTTCCTCGTCGAGGCGGGGCTGAACTACGTTAAGCCTGAGGAGGAGGTTTAACATGAGCGCATTCGAGGCGACGTGCCCCGCCTGTAATGGCCCCCTGGAGAAGCGTGACTTCGAGGACGGTGAGGACGAGATCAACCGTGACTGGTGGTGCCCGGCCTGTAAGTATAGGTGGATGAACTTCTCCGGCGAGCCCCTGGTGGCCTCGGGCTGATGAAGTGTGAAAAGACCGGGGAGCCGTGCGACCCTGAGTCTTACTACTGTCACATGGTCGAACACACCTCCAAGCGAGTCCGAAACAAGACCTGTGAACGCATTATCCCCGACGAGGAGGCTGAGGGCTGACATGGCTGACATGGCTGACAAGATAGAGCCCACCTGCAGAGATTGCCTCATTGACTTCCTGAGATGGTACACAAGAAACAGCACAAGTAGGATAAAGGGTAGCCCTGGCTATTCGGTTGATGCGTATCTCCGATCGAAGGAGGCTGAGGGCTGATGGGTGAGATTGTGAAGTCTGAGATCTACATGCAGATGGACGTCCTGGATCAGCAGCAGATAGTGGCGGCGGCCACCGGTGAAGTCATCGATGAACTCGTCTACAAGGTTAAGGGAAAGACCGCGATAAGCTGGGCTGGAATCAATCATATCTCCTTTTTCATGGGTGATATTGGAGTTGATGATTGGGTTCAGTGGGAGCGGATAACCATGTTCGAGGGCCGAGTTTACTGGTCGGCCACCATTCGTGCGCAGAACACGAAGTATGGGCTCTCGTCCCTGGGGACCGCTGAGGCCCCGGAGCTCGCGGATACCCACGTCGTCGACGATGAGGGTAGGTGGGTCAAGGCCCCGGATGGTAGCTGGGAGATGACGCTCAGAGAGGATCCCCACTGCCGCAGGAAGGCCCTCAGTATGGCCCAGAGGAATGGTAAGCGAGCTGTCATGCCCGCGGCTGTCCTGAAGAAGTGGCTCGAGTACTTCCTCAAGCTGAAGAAGGGTGAGAGTGTGGATCCTCCGTTCCAGCCCAAGTTCGTCGAGTCGACGCAGTTACCTCCGAAGAAGGCGGAGAAGAAGCGGGCGCCCCGGAAGAAGAAGGAGAAAAAGGATCCCGCGAAGTCTAAGCAGGCCTCGCTCGTCGAGGGATCGGTCACGGTCGAGACCGTGAAGTACACCCTCCACGGCGCGGGCATAGGGGAGGATATGGTCGGGGATCCCCGGGAGGAGGGCGATCTTATCGTCGTCGAGGCCGCACGGGCGATGGAGGACGCGGACCACTATAAGATCTTCGCTGCTCTGGAGCCGATGGGGGCCGAGTGGCGTGAGGTGGGGCATTTTGGCCAGTGGGAGCTCAAGAAGAAGGAGGGAGGCTGATATGGGGAGCATGCTTGATCTGATTGCCGACCAGCTCAAAGCACATAAGAACTTAATCTCAAACCCAGATCTTAATCTTCCCGAAGCTCACAACCATGCATTTAGGATCCTTGAGTCCATGAGGATCGCTCTTCAGCAGCACGAAGCCCTCCTCCTCTACGCGCACAAGACCCTCGACCTGGATTACCACAGACGAGCAGATGAAATATACGAAACATGTCAAGCCAAGGTCGACGAAGACAAGGAACTGAATCTTCCCCATAAGGAAAAATTAGCGCGGATAAATCGGTTCTTCCAAGAGGCTCGGGAGGCGCGCGCGAAGCTGGATGAGAAGTTTAACATTGGGGAGGAGGCCTCGAACTGATGAAAATAGCCCTTGGCTTCAAACCTGGGAATAGGGTAAGTATCGGTGGCATATCATACGTGGCGCTTATACCTCATAGGATCCTAGAAGTTGATCTCTATAAGGACCTGTTTCTGGTTGAATACCCTGAGAATGGTATGAAAAAGGAGTGGGTTTCAATTGAAGACCTTGAGGAACGTGGAGTTATAAACCTCATTAAGGAGGCTGAGGAGAAAGTAAGTCTTGAGCGCAGTTAATATTAGATTAGACTACTTCCAAACTGGTATCTTATTTGGTATGATCATGGAAAGTGACCATAGAAATGGTTCCCTAAAAAGCGTGTATGAACAGTTGATTGAAATAAAGAAACAAGTAGAAAAAGCGGATGGTGTAGAAAAAGAGCTGCTTCCTGATGGGCTTCTAAGAATTACAGACCGAGCTGGCACCACAATTATTAGACCCCCTCAGGAATGGGAGGGCCTTGACATTCAGGGAGAGAAAGTAAAGTGAATATCAGGAAGACGATCATAATCTGCGATGATTATGATATTGGCTGTCCAGCAGACTGTATCAACCTGGATGTTCCTGAGGTTGCCTGTTTTAGTTCTGAAGCAGATTTACTTAAAATTTACAAGGAAATTGAGAAAATTAGAGGAGAAGACAAAATATCAATAGTTATCAAAAACCTTCGTGACCTGCTTGACCTTCTTGAGGAGAGATTTAATGGATACATTCTTGAGGAGAGATTTTAATGGATAGCGAAGAACGAGAATTTTATGAGAAATGTCATGAATGCTCCTTTGAAGGAACCGTAGAGGAGAAGAGAGATTATAATGGTGAATTATTGGCTGTTGCAGTTTGCCCCGTATGTCATTTCTATGATTGGATGCTGCCAAAGGATTGGGACGAGGAAGACGAAGAAACTCTCTATCTGACTACCGAATGGGCTAGAGAGGAATCCCAGAAAATATTGAAAGAGCGTAACCTTTTTTATAAAATTGAGTTTTCTAAACCAGCTAAGCAGACATTGATTGAATTAGATCTAATGGATGCCATTAAGAAGCACATTATTGCGCTATGTGACCTTTTCAACGTAAACTATGCCTCTGTAAATCGATACCGAAAGGGAATCAAAATCAGCTTGAGAGTGGGTCCCTGATGTCTGAAGTGCAGGAAAAGGCCGTCGCCGAGAGTGAGCTGGCGCAGAAGCTCCTGGACACGCCCCTCCGGAAGGTATACGCTCGCATTATCTCGATGATCGGGGTCCCCTCCTGGGACCAGGCCTTTGTCGCCAGGCTCCTCGAGGGATTTGAGCAGTGCCTCAAGGCCCTTGACGCCGACTATGAGACGATCGACCTCCTGACCATGATCCACCACTTGAGGCTGGGGGTTGAGCTGGGGTTTGAGGAGGAAAAGTAAATTGACTTACGGGTATCGCGGTGACTTCGGCGATTATGGCGACGAGCCGGAGGACCTGGGGCTCGGGTGCGAATACGGCTGCAGTGAGTTCTGCGATGACCCCGGGACCCGGGAGATAGGGCTCTGTACAACGGACTGCAGGACATACATGAAATCCCTCGAGGGCAAGTGGGAGGAGGAGAGCGGTTGGCTGCTGGCCATACGCACGGAGGGAAAGTGTGGCTCGTGTGGGGGGAGCCTGGCTAAAGGCTTCATAAACGGTGTGATGCTGGATAAGTACGCGACCTGGGCGTTTCCGTCTTGGGGGAATATCCTCGCGCGCGATGAGGATAAGCGGCAGTTTAAGCGGGCCACCTCATTTGTCTGCGATGATTGTATCAACCTCAGAAAGCTGGGGAGGGGCCCCCCGATCAAGTGGGCAGTCGAGATCTACCAGGAGGATGAGGGTTACAAGGTTCGTCTGCATGACATCGACGGCCTCGAGGCTGCGCAGCCAATAACGGAGGAGGATCTCCATAGTCCGGAAGGTCGGCAAGCCTCGGAGTGAGCTCCATTTCCCTCGGCGCCGCATTCCGCGCCGCAGGCGGCCCCGCTGGCAGAAGGGAGGATACGGGGTGTACGATCTTCGGATCCTTCGTTTATTCGGAGGCTGGATCAGACGATTAGAGGGTGTCCAGGACCCTGGTGACTCCATGAGTGACGTAAAGAGTGGGCCCCGGACAATGAGAATATGAGCAACTTGGCTTTTAATTGCTTTTAGTAGGACAAGTTTTAAGGGGCCTTATGCCCCCTTTGGTGCTGGTGATGTCCGTGAGGAAACCGGTGGAGACACCTGTTAAGATCAGGATCGGTTCTAATACCCGAGACGATTTACGGGCCCTGAAAAAGGGAGGAGACACCTGGGACGACGTGGTCCGTCGTCTGATAAAAACTGAGGTAGTGGCGAAACTTGAGCTCGGAGAGCTCCTACCCACGCTCCTCCTCGACATCGAGGAAGAGGGCTGAAGAATGCCTAAGATCGAGGAGCTGTTCGCTTACATCGCCCATGAGAAGGGCGACCCCGACGATGAGGGGCTCTGCGCTTTCAAGGCTCCCGCGGTGGGATTCAAAAAGGCGCAATGGATGCCCATGGTCGGTGCCGACGAGGCGCGGATGATGTCGCTCAAGCCGAGGGCTCAGGAGGTAGCGAATGCCTCGGGGCAGACGATCATCCTCGTGAAGTTCAGCACCAAGACGGAGCTGGAGACGATTGACCCTGTGCGATGAGGCCGTAAAGAAGGAGGAGTAACGATGGACACGTTAAACATAGACCCAGATATGCGGAGCATGTTGAACAAATTAAAAGAAATCTACGTTATGGATGATAGCCATATTATTAGAACCTTACTGCGGAATCGTCTAAAGAAAATTGACGAGGACAGGAAACTGTGATAAAAGGAGGCTGAGGGTTGAAGATCGTCGAGGTCAACACCAAGGAGTTCAAGAAGATCCCGGGCTATACCACCGAGATAAGCCCAGGCAGGTGGAGGGGTATGATCGACACGCTTCTCTACGAGCTCGATGAGCTTGAGGGGGTCAGCGTTGAACGGCAGGCTTGGCTTCGTGAGAAGGGTATCAAGATGCCGACTCTAGTTATTGAGCTATTGGCCCAGGTGGGAAACGTGGAGCGCCGGTTCCAGTATCAGCTTGAGCCCGTGTTGATCAGGAAGAAGACACGGGTCGGTGGAAAATACGGCAGGATAAAGTTCGTCGACGAGGAGAGGGCCTCCTGGAAGCTCTTTCATGACCTGATGAAGCTCAAGTTCACCGCCGCCCGCTTGGGCGTCGTGGAGGTTCACCATGAGTTTATGAGTTATATCGCCAAGCGGCTGCCCGACGATAGTGTAGGGACCTTCGGAGAGTTTATGGACGTCGCCATACAGCGTCCGGAGGGCCTCGAAGGGCTCCAGCTTGAGCATATACCGGAGGTCAAGGTCGTCGAGGCCGAGGTCCTCGAGAGGGGGGGGTAAAACTGGTTAGAGATTGGAACGCGTTCATAAAGGCTGTTGACAGGGCCCCCAAGGAGTTTGCGAAGGCGGTCGTAGACCATCTAGATCCTCCGATATACGCGAAGAACGCTCTCAGGACACTTGAGTATCTCTGTGGCTGGCCTGGCTGCTGGACCCGCAGGATAGATGTGTGCTTCAAGTGCCATAGGAGCGTCTGTGAAGAACACTGCGAGATGATTCCTGGGCCGAAGACCAAACTCGAGTGGTATGTCTGTAATGGCTGCGTAGCTAATACTCCTCGTGAGGAACTTCTGAAAGAGATCGCTGAGCAGGATGAGGAGTTCTGGGTAGAGGATCAGGAGGTGGAGGCTTGAGCGAGGAGCTCCTGGTCTCCCGTATCAAGGACCTCAAGGCTCAGGAGGCTCAGATCCGCCTAGCCCGGCAGCGCCTCGAGGACGACCTTCGGGATATCCTGGTCAAGAAGGGGCTCGAGGGGGCGGAGAGTTGATCGAGGAATTAACCATGATTGGCGGTCTCGTGGTGGGAACGCTGATACACCATGTTGAAAGGAGGCTCAAGATAGAGCCGGGGCTGCTGCTGCTGGTCTATCTGGCTGGCATTCTCTTTGGCTGTCTCATGGGTGTCTGAGGGGATTAAGTTGGGTATGTATAACATGCTGTTCGGTGTGAACCCTGCTAAGCCCTACCTTTTGGCCGCCATGAATATGAGTTTTCAGGGTGAGAAGGGGATGGTCGAGGGCGAGTACGACCCGGGTCGTTTCAGAGATATTTTTCTGACTGTGAATGATGAGGGTGAGGATATCGTTATTCTCTACACTCGGAACGGGGCTGGGAACCGGGAGTGCTGGGATCTCGAGGGTTGTCCGAGCAACGGGGCTGGGGACCCCTCTGTGCATGACGAGGGTTGCATGGTTTTCATTAACTGGAAGCTGACTCAGCATCCCCTCTACATTCGGGACTACGACGATGATTTCGACGGCACCTATGCCTACTTCGAGTTTCGTATTCCGTCTTTCTTGGAGGAAGCGAGGGACTACCTGATAGAGGCCCAGGGCGGAAAGCCCAAGTCGGTGTCGGAGGCCTTCAAGGAATTCGTCTCGGAGATGAAGGAGGGGAAGCACGACGATCATCCTGGTGTCATTGCCCTCCAGGAGGGCCTGTCCCGTCTGTTGGAGGGCAAGAGCGGTGTGATGGAGATCGGGTCCGACAAGGTGACTGTAAAGACCATAAAGAAGGAGGAAAAATGAATGGCTGAGGAAGACGAGGTCTTGCTCCGGCTGCCGATGAAGGAGATCGCTCTAATCTGCATAACATGCACGGAGCTCCTCTTTATGACCATCGCCAACGGCATGAAGGATCCCATCACGGGGCGCCCTCGATCATACAGCGACCTCGCAGACTTAGGGGGGATCGTGGAACGCTTGAATGTGGCGGTCGGAGAGGAGCCAAACATAAATCTCCGTAAAATGCTGGCGCAGCTGCGGGAGATGGGGTGAGTAAAAGTGCCTCAGTACCGGTGTCCCTCGTGTGAGAAACGGTGGCGGGGCCGGGGCCGGCCCCCAGGGGGCACGGTCCACTGTCCCCGGTGCGGATTCCTAACTTTCACCTACCAGAAGGCCGCGAAGCCGATGAGGGGTGCGTGAAAGTGGCCGGCAGCGACCAGGTGTCACACGTGAGACAGCTTGCAGACGAGCTCTACGTTGTTGATTACGATCTCCCCAGGGGCAATGAGAGAAGGCGGTTTTACAGGGCGATTCAGCGTTATCTTCGGGAGCATTTGATGGAGGAGACGGGTTGGTCCACGTGGTCGGTGGTCTTCACGGAGGATGTGAATTTTGCTTGGTTTGTGTATCGGGAGGCCTTGAAGGTGGGGGGTGTGGCCCACGTGTGGCGTGCGGAGAGATTGTATGAGGAGCCGTGAGGACCTGGAGAGTCACTTACGCTGTAATAGTTGCGGGGCTAATCGCGATTATATCAAAAATACTAAAACCGGTTATCGGTGCACCCTCTGTGGCAATACGTGGAAACGATGGAGAAGGTGAAGAGAGGGATAGGGTGCCTTTCATTAGGAAGGTGAATAAATGACGAATCTCAAGGTCGACCCCGAGTACGAGGCCCTATGGGGTGAGCTCCCCCGGGCGGAGTTCAAAGCCCTCAAGGCCAGCATCCGGGAAGATGGTCTCCTCGAGAGGATCGTGGTGAATCCTGAGCTCACCATCCTGGACGGCCATAACCGCATTAGGGTCCTCGAGGAGCTCCTCATTGACGTCACGGAGGAGCACTACCGGGTAAAGGATCTCGGCAGCCGAGAAGAGGAGATCCTCTACATTATCCGCAGCCAGATCAACCGACGCCACGCCACACCATACCACCGCATCGAGAACGCCCTGCCTCTCCTTGATATAATGAGGGCAAGAGCAGCGGCCATAAGGGCTTCAAATTTACCGAATACCCAAACGGGAAATATTGCCCGTTTGGGGCGAGTCAGAGAACAGATCGCGGAGCTTGTAGGAATATCAGATCGCACCGTTGAGAAGGCCCTCTACATAGTCGAGCACGGGGATATGATACCAGGCTTGAAAGAAAACCTCCGGCGAGGAGTGAAACCAAGCATTGATAATGCCTACCGACAGGTTCGGGAGCGAGTTGAGCCGAGGCCTACGCCAGTTCTGCCAGAGGGAGTCTATAACGTCATCTATGCCGATCCTCCGTGGGACTACTCGTTCAGGCTCAGGGGAGCCCCTGACGATCACTACCCCACCATGAAGACAGAGGAGATCTGCGCCCTCGAGATACCAGCTGCGGATAACGCCGTTCTCTTCCTCTGGGCCACGAACCCGAAGCTCGAGGATGCCTTAGCCGTCATAAAGGCCTGGGGCTTCGATTACAAGACAAATCAGGCCTGGGTTAAGGATATCTGGGGTACCGGTTACTACTTCCGAGGCCAGCACGAGCTCCTCCTTCTTGCCACCAGAGGAGATATCGGGCCACCCCCGATCGTAGCCAGGCGCTCCTCGGTAATACACGCCCCTCGAGGGAAACACAGCGAGAAGCCCAAGGAGATCTACGAGGCCATCGAGGCAATGTATCCTGGGCACAACTACTTGGAGCTTTTCTCAAGAAACAAAAGAGAAGGATGGGAGATGTGGGGCATTGATACATGATAAGGCGGCCTCAATGCGTCGAGAGCGTCAGTCCATGCCCAAGGTCCGCAGCTGGCTCGAGAACCTCCTCGGCTGCACCTTCCAGGACACCTCCCTCGCCGAGCAGCTCCAGGGCAAGGATCTCATCAGCTCGGATGGCGAATACTACGAGATCAAGATCAGGGGCACCGAATACCGGCCCTTCTATATGAAAGACCTCCTCATCGAGACCATCAGCAACGACCAAAAAGCTAGTCCAGGTTGGATCCTCTATTCAAAAGCCGACTGGTTGATCTATCTCTACGAACCCCTCGAGGACCTCATCGGCTACAAAATACCAATGCAGATGCTGAAGAAATGGTGGGAATATAATAAGCACCGAAGACTTTGGAAAAAAAAGAAGGTCCAAAACAAGGGCTACAATACAATTAACCGGGTCATCCCCCTAAAATTCCTAGAGGATATGTATATCATTTACCTGCCCGGGGAGGCAGGCGGATATAAAGTTGGATGAGAAAGTGGACGATCCCAAGCTGTGCCCTGATTGCGGGTTCCCTCTCGTGCAGAGGAGTGTGAACGGACGGTATTTTTGTGATAACCCTGACCCTGAGTGCCTCATGATCTACGGGGTGGCCCCCCATCGTGGGGATGACAGGGAGGGCTTCACCAGGATCACCAGGGCCGCAGTCCCCATGGGGCCCTCTCGTGGGGCCCCGCGAACGAGAATAAAATGAGGAATTGAAATGACGCTAAGAAGAGTTACTAGAATTCGAGGCATAAGAGGAAGACCAAAGTGCAATGTATGCGAAGCAGACATAAAAGACCTAATCATTAGAGGATATGCGGTATACCGTAAAAAGTCAAGTTCACGGAGGGGAGTTTGTTATTATTGTGCTGGATGTAAAGTCGATCTATTTGAAGGCGTGAAGCTGAGAGACGAGGTTTGAGACTTTGCTCGCCGCCGGCCCCGTGGGGCTTCACCTCCAGACCGCGATAACATGTAAACAAATAAACAAATATTTGGGAGATTAGAGGTTATGTCCAGACCTTGTACCCTTGCTCCCTCATAATGGTGGCTGCCAGCAAGCATACGTCGTGAATTCTCTGGCTGGAAATGTGGAGTTTTTGTTTGGCTTTCCGCAGGATCTGCGTGCCAGTTATCCCGTCTTTGACATAGTCCTCGAGGAGGTATTGGACGAGCTCCTCGGCGACCCTGTAGTTGGGGGACAGGGCTCTCTGGTGATCACGAGCAGCTCGGGCGACGTCTTCCTGGGTGGAGTCGAGGAGGGCCCACACATGGGGTCGGGGTCCCCCTCTGCTTTTCTTAGAACTAGGGATCCTCCACTCCGGCGTGATGAGCTTCAACGCTCTCAGCCTCTTCAGGGTCCTGTAGGCCGTGGCCTCCGGGATCTCTAGGTCGACCTGCAGAAGCCAAGCAGTGGCAGCCCCGCGATCCAAGAAATAAAGGAAAACCTCTCCCGTGGACCGGGAACTAAAGATTTTTTCAATGAGTGACAGTAACCTCTGAGCCTCTCTAACACGATCTAGGGGGTTATTACTCTTATTATAGAATAATAACTTCATTTTCTGTATGAGTATAGTATCGGGGTTATTTTCATTTGGTGAGAGAGTCATAGGGTTACCTCCAGCATGGCAGGGAAGCGGTGTTGAAGGCAGTGGCAGCCCGCGCATTCATGAATTTTAAACGGGTGATCTGGCCCGAATGGGTGATGGAGTTCTAGTAGGAATGGTTCTATTTCGCCGCAGAAAACGCATATTCCTGTACCCCGGAAATAGCCTTCTCCTCTTTCATTGGGTCTGTATAGAAAGTTGCATTCTCTTTGTTTGAGCAGGATGGTAACTCTATTTTCTTCCTTATATTTCTTGAAGTATTCAGAGTTATTTCTGTAAAAATCTTTACTATCCTTTTTATCGCATTCTTTACATATACCGGTTCTACCGTCATTTGAGGACCTATCTCTATAAAACTCAGTTAACGGAAGCGTTTTACCGCATTTTCGGCAGGCCTTCGAGGGAGACTCTGTATAGTTTTCTAGTGTTTGGATGGCCACCTCGGCCATTATCGCAGCCTCGCCTGGCCGTCGACGTCGAGGGGTTCAAGGAGCTTTATGGTCTGCTTTCCTGGTTGGTGGGGTTGTTTGGTATCCAAATTTCTACGGCTCCCGATAAGCAGATGTCAAGACCGTTCTGATCATTAAAAAATTTGGGGGCCGCCAGGGTGCTTATCGGGACCTTCTCTCGAAGAGGAGGGCGGCCCCCGTTCCCTGCATGGAAGGGTGAAATATCACCCTATAAATTTATGGTTAATTAACACGTATTACGTCTCCATAATTGCCTTATAACGGCAACGGACACTGTCGCTCACCATGAAAAACACCAAGAGAAGAAACGACCTGGATATCTGCGCCGACATCCTCCAGGTGGCGAGGGCGGGCGCCCGGAAGACCCAGATCGTCTACCAGGCCAACCTCAATTTCAAGATCGTGAAGGGCTACCTCGAGAGGCTCATCTATAACAAGATGCTGGTCCATGAACCCCCTAGATACTACGCCACCAAGAAGGCGACGGACTTCCTCGAGGCCTATGTGACCCTCGTATCCTTCGGGGAGACGGGGGCCAGCCCCCTTGTCGCACGTGTGACATAGCGGAGGCTTGAAATGAGTCAAGTAATCGAGTCTTGGACCAAGATAAAGGCGATGATCGCCGAGAGGGAGATCGAACCATGCCCACGCATGAACACCGAGAGCTGCCAGTACGACGAGTTCCCCGACCCTGAGACAAGTCCCATCGGCTTCGATGTGGCGGTCCTCCAGCGTTGCGATCGGTGCATCTTCAGGGTGCTCGAGAAGGTCGAGCGTCACACGTGAGACTTAGCGGTGATCGAGAAGAGTTATTAAACCAATTCCACCTTCTTTTTAATGTGTTTATGCCTTGACCGAGAAAACCAAGACAGTTTCAGTGTATGTTCCTACCTTTCTCTACGACAAGATGCAGCAGGCCATGGGGGACGAGGGTTGGCACTCAGACTCGGGCTATATTGTCCACGTGCTCCGGAGGCACCTAGAGGAGAAGTGATACCTGTGACTGACGAAGAGTATAGACGGGCTGTGCGGAATACCAGGATCCTGCTGTTGGCCAGCATCGCCATGACAACCCTCGCTATCTACCTGCTTGCGCGATTCGCGGGAGGCTGAGAGCGGTTGAGCATCTACGATCTGGACTGTGTGCTGGGCTGCCGCTTACTCAAGGTGGAGAGGGATAAAATCA
>SDBU01004410.1_pt1 | contig 17246 bp, 6 predicted proteins | sample 2277071 | NCBI WGS metagenome assembly SDBU01 (sample SAMN10397929, study PRJNA504765) | marine sediment metagenome | isolation source: marine sediment core GS08_GC12, 126 cmbsf | place: Arctic Ocean: Gakkel Ridge, Loki's castle | collected 2008 | reverse complement strand
AGAAAAAATATATAAATTCGACCCTAAAAGTAAAAAGCCAATTTATTCTATTGATACTCCCCCTCCTTATGTCTCGGCAGAACATCTCCATGTCGGGCATATTATGAGTTATACTCAGGCTGATTTTATGGCCCGTTTTTGGCGTCAAAAGGGATATAATGTATTTTACCCCATGGGATTCGACGATAACGGGCTACCCACAGAAAGATTTATAGAGAAAAAGTACAATTTAGACAAATCAAAAATAACCAGAGAGAATTTTATTAAGCTCTGCTTAAAAGAAACAAAAAGAGTGGCAGAAATATATAAAAACCTTTGGCAAAAAACTGGCCTAAGTATTGACTGGTCTCTCAGCTACAGTACTATTAGCCCTTTTTGTCAAAAAATAGCCCAAAGATCTTTTATTGACTTGTATAAAAAAAATAAGGTCAAAAGAATGGAAGATCCGATCATCTGGTGTCCTAAATGCCAAACCGCTCTTTCTCAAGCAGACATGGAAGATAAAAAAGAAAAATCTTCTTTACACTTTATTGAGTTTCAATTCAATGATGCTAAACCAGCAATAATTGCTACTACCAGACCAGAACTAATTCCAGCTTGCGTTTCTTTATTTGTTAACCCTAAAGACAAGCGCTATAAGAAGTATGTCGGCACCGAAGCTAAAATTCCATTATTCGATTACAAAATACCGATCCTGACTTCCCCAGAAGTAGATATGAAATATGGAACCGGTTTAATGATGGTTTGCACATGGGGAGACACAGAAGATATTTACAAATGGAAGGAATATAAATTAAAGACCCGGCTTATTATTAATAAATCAGGCAAACTAAATAAATTAGCTGGACGCTATGAAGGCCTTTCTATTACTGAAGCTAGAGAAAAAATCCTTGAAGATCTCTCAAAAAAGGGATTGTTAAAAAAACAGGAGAAAATAACTCATATTCTCAATGTTCATGAAAGATGCAACACCCCTATTGAATTCTATAAAACCCATCAATGGTTTATTCAGATTTTAGAAAACAAGGAAGACTTCAAAAAACAAGGCGGAAAACTGCACTGGTATCCTCAGTTTATGAAAATAAAATATGACAATTGGGTTGACGGCCTAAAATGGGACTGGTGTATCTCAAGACAACGCTTTTATGGGACTCCTTTCCCGGTCTGGTATTGCTCTGACTGTAAAAACATCATCTTGGCAGAAGATAAGGATCTGCCGGTTGATCCTAACCAAACTAAGCCTCCTGTTAGCAAATGCCCTAATTGTAAAAGTAAAAAAATAATCCCTGAAACAGATGTTATGGATACATGGATGACTTCTTCCTTAACTCCTCTCATTAACGCCCGATGGCAAGAAAAGAATAACCTAATGAAAAAAATATATCCAATGAGTCTTAGGCCCCAAGGGTTTGAAATTATTAGAACCTGGCTCTTTTATACTATCGTTAAATCTTTTTATCATACTAAAACCCTGCCTTGGCATAATGTAATGATTTCTGGATGGGGTTTAGACTATAACGGTAAAAAAATGTCTAAATCTTTAGGTAATATAGTGACTGCTGATGAAATCTTTAAGGATTATTCAGTAGACAGTTTAAGATATTGGACAACCGGAGCCAACCTAGGCAGAAATTTAAAATATGAGGACAAAGAAATAAAAAACGGCCATCGCTTAATAACCAAACTCTGGAATGCTTCTCGCTTTTCTCTTTCCCACCTTGAAGACTTTAAAATGAAAAAAGAAAACAAACTCTATTTACTAGACAAATGGATTCTTTCCAAACTCCAAAACACTATTAAAATTAGCACAAATCACTTTGAAAAATATGAATATGCTAAAGCTAAAAAAGAAATCGAGGACTTCTTCTGGAAAGACTTCTGTGATAACTATTTAGAGATAGTTAAACACCGACTTTATTCCACTGAAAATAAATCAGAAAAAAAATCAGCCCAATTCACCATCTATTATTGTATCCTGAATATATTAAAACTCTTTGCCCCTATCCTTCCTTATATCACTGAAGAAATATACCAATCCTATTTCAGAAAGACAGAAAACATAAAAAGCATACATCTAGGCCCTTGGCCAGAATATGATAAAAAACTAGTTAATAAATCTTTAGAATTAAAAATTCAGGAATTAATGAATCTAATAGTAATAATAAGAAAAGAAAAATCAAACAAAGATTATTCCTTAAGAAAAGAAATAGAAACACTTACGATTGGTGCTGATAAAAATACCATTGAAAACATATCTTTATTCTTAAAAGATTTAAAGGAGGTAAACAATATTAATAAGATAGAGTTCAAAAAACTAAAACAAGGATTAATAGTACAGAAAGGATTAAAAATTAAAATTAAATTCTAATTTAAAAATCCCGCTTCAAAACGGGATTTTTTGATTATCTAAAAATTAAACTGTTACAGCTTTTTTTATTTGAGCTGCCACTTTAGGATTTTCTTTAAGAAAAATCTTCACTGCTTCTACTCCTACGCCTAATTTAATATCTTCAAAGCTATAGGTATTGCCTAATTTCTTAATCACCTCTTCTTTTAATCCAGCATTTAATAAATCAGAATATCTAGAAATGCCTTCAGCATAATAAATATCGAATTCAGCAATTTTAAACGGAGCAGCCACTTTATTTTTAACAATCTTTGCTTTAATTCGAGAACCAACAATTTCCTCTTTTTGCTTGATCTGAGCAATTCTTTGGAGTTTAATTCTTACTGAAGAATAAAACTTAAGCGCTAAACCACCTGGCGTTGTTTCTGGGCTATTATGAACTATAACTCCATCTGCTAAGAAATTATGCGTCTTAGGGACACCGATATCAAACCGAATCATACTTCGAGTACGAGGCTTAATTTTAACGTCTAATACAGGTAAACTTATAGGCTTCAAAACTACATTAGAAAAAATTGGTTTAATAGAAAATTTCCCACGATAAACAGGCAAAAGTTTATAATCCATAGAAAAAAGAATGAAATTTTTAATTAATGATAAAAATTTATTAGTATTTTTTTGATCAAAGGATAAAATAGTCTTTCCTCCTTGTTTTCTTATTATTGTCTGAATATCATAACGATTTTCTAAAAGATTTTGAAGCTGGACTCTACTTTCAGGTTGAATTTTCTCAATACAAATAACAATCCGGGCTTTTGTTTGAGCTGAATCTCGAATATCTAAATGAGCATCATCCATATACCAAATTGCTAATGATAATGGCGTAAGCTTAGATAAAAAATCAGCTGATAAAAACTTATATTTTCCTTTATACATCTCTTTTCTTAAAGGATAAAGCTCAAATAAAGGCATTAAATCAAATTTAATACTTTTTTCGTAATTAGAGATACTATGTGGAATATTTTTAAATAAACTCGCTTTCCATTCCAAATATTGTTTTTGCTTTAAATCATGACCTAAGCGAAAACGAACACCAAGACTATTTTTCTTAGCTTTACTTAAACATCCATCTCCAAGAAGACTACCTCTGATTACCTCTAATTGAAAATCACTTAATCTAAATGGCGCAGCAACAAGGACTAAATCATTTCTTGAAATATCTCCAGCTTGTCTCCATCCACTCGGCGTAAGAATCGGATGATTTGAAGTACAAGCTAATTGCGCTCTTCCATTGCCATATGGCTTATAAGTAGTAATCTGTAAAAAATCATCTACACGCCCGTTACGATACCATGCCTTAACTTTTTGTGGTATTATTTTTTCTTTTTTCCAGTCATAAGAAAGGACTTCAACAGTTTTGCGCTGGTTAACGACTCTACCAATCCACTCTGTTTTACCATTAGAAAGATTTATTTTTGATTTATAATTCAAGCATCCAAACATCACTCCGATTTTCATTCTTGTTTGATTTAAAAAAACAATCACGGTTCGGCTTTGAGCAACAATAGAGGAAAGCTTTCTTAAGGCCGAGGACATTAAACGAGCCTGAAGCCCTATCTGAAATTCTCCTATCTCTCCAGCTACTTCTGCTTTAGGAGTTAAGGCAGCCACAGAATCAATCACAATCACATCTACTTTCTCTGACCTGACTAAGGCCTCTACAATCTGCAATGCCTGCTCTCCAGAATCTGGTTGGGAAATTAAAAGGTCATCAGTCTGAACCCCTAGCTTTTTAGCATAATCAGGATCTAAAGCGTGTTCAGCGTCTATAAAAGCGCCTACGCCGCCTTTTCTCTGCGCCTCAGCTATAATATGCAAAGCTAAAGTAGTTTTACCAGTAGATTCTGCCCCATAAATCTCAATAACCCTTCCCCTGGGAACACCTCCTACTCCTAAAGCTAAATCCAAAGAAATAGAACCTGTAGAAATAGCATCTACATCCACGGCTATTACATCTTTTAAACTCATTATCGCGCCTTCGCCAAAACGCTGCTTTATTTCATCAACAGCTTCTTGTAAATTATCATGTTTAATTCTTTCTCTTTTTACTTTAGCCATATATGTTCATTCGTGAGCGAAGCGAGCACCAATTACTCAATATTTTGAATGATTGGCGAACAACCTGCCCAAATTTGAAACTCTTCATAATAATAGAATTTTAAAAAATTTATTCAATTGTTCCTTAAACTATATTATCTTCCTCATTTTCATTATCTTCATTATCTTCATTATATTCTCTTTCTTGGGGAAGAATAGGTATATCATTAGAAGAATCAATTTCAACTGGTTCAGATTCTATCGGATGATCTTTAGCAATTATTTCTCTTGGCTTGGCTCCATCTCCAGGCCCTACTACGCCGCTTTCCTCAAGCATATCAATTAAGCGGGCAGCCCTGGCATATCCAACCCTCAATCTTCTTTGAAGCAGGGAAGCCGAAGCCTTTTTTGATTCAATAACTATTTGTTTAGCTTGTTCATATAAAAGGTCTTCACCCTCAGTAAAACTATCTGCTTCTGAAAATTCAGTAAACTGCAAAGCGGTTTCTAAATCCTCGGATATCTTGTCTTTAGCCTCTTCTGGCTCTTCTTGAGTATTAAACTTCTTAATATAACCCACTGTCTTTCTTACCTCTTTTTCTGAAATATATGCTCCCTGAACCCTCTTAGGTTTAGAAATATCGGTAGAAATATATAACATATCTCCAAAACCTAATAATTTCTCTGCTCCAGCCATATCTAAAACTGTTCTTGAATCTATTTGGGAGGCAACTTGAAAGGTCATACGAGAAGTAATATTAGCTTTAATAAGTCCAGTAATTACCTCTACTGAAGGCCTCTGAGTAGCCACAATAACATGAATCCCCACAGCCCGAGCCATCTGGCTTAAACGAACAATACCAGCTTCTACATCTCTGCCTCGGGCAGCCATAACATCAGCCAATTCATCAATAACTAATACGATATAAGGCATTACTTCTTGCTTTAGTTCTTTGGAATTATTATTTTCAGTTATGATTTTATTGTAACCAATTATATCTCTAGCCTTGGCTTCAGATAAAACTTCAAATCTTCTTTCCATCTCACTAATTAACCATCTTAAGGCGTCCACTGTTTTCTGGGGAGTGTGAATAACGGGTGTTAAAAGATGAGGCAAACCATTATAAACTGGAAATTCCACTCTTTTAGGATCAACTAAAATAAACCTTAAAAAAACAGGCGAACTCTTATAAAGTAAAGACAACATAATAGAATTTAAGGATATTGTTTTTCCAGAACCAGTGCTCCCAGCGATTAAAAGATGGGGCATTTTAGCTAAATCAGCATATACAGGACTGCCAGCGACATCTTTACCCAAAGCAATAGTGAGCCTAGAAGAAGGATCATTAAATTCTGGCTTTTCTAACAACCCTCTCATACCCACAATAGTCCTTTTTTTATTAGGAAGCTCAATCCCCACTAAAGAACGGCCTGGTATTGGCGCTTCAATTCTAATAGGATGAGCAGCTAATGCCAAAGCTAAATCATTACTTAAGGTAGTAATCTTTGATAGCTTAATACCCTCAGCTGGTTTTAGACTATACTGAGTAACCGTAGGCCCAATATTTATCTCTGACATCTCGACAGGAATATTAAAATTCTCAAGAGTATTTTTAATAATAGCTGAATTAATTCTAATATCGCCAGAATAAGCAACACCCTTATCTCTTTCTAATAAATCTAATGGCGGAAATTTATAAGATGATCCATCAAAAATAGATGCTGTATCAGTTTTTATACCCAAATCTTCTGGTTTATTTTTCTTATCAAAAAAGCCTTTTTTCTCGATCTGGATCCCCTCTCTATCTTCTTCTGAATCTGAATCAATCTGTTTGATTTGAAACTCAGGAGCACCAGTAACCTTTTCCAACATTCGGGAATATAAAGGTTTTTCCTGTTTAATAGGTTTCTCTTCTTCTTTCTTTGGCTTCGGATTCCAAAAATTAGAAGGCACTGATTGATAAAAAATAACACTGCCAATACCAATTACAGCAATAAAAATTATAGTAGCTCCCCAAATGCCAAATAATCCAATTAAAGGTGAGGCTAATAGATAACCTAAAAATCCTCCGTATTCTTTGACTGCTTGCTGAGAAAAAGCAAAGGTTTCTAAAATTCCTGTTATGCCTAATACTGTTAGAATAAAAGCAAAAATTATTAATTTATTGTCTTTGCTATAATTTATTTCTGGTTTTTTTCCAAAAAATACAAGGCCTGCTATAAAGAAAAGCAAAGGAAGAATAAAGACTGCTTTACCAATCAAAGAAATAGCTGAATTCATTAAAAATTCTCCACCCCAGCCAGCTTGACCAAAAAAAGAGAGAAAAAGAATAATAGCGGTTAGAAACATTATTATTCCATAGATCGTTCTCTTAATTTTTTCAGGTAAATCAAAACTCAAAAGACTATTCTCTCTTTTAAAAAAAGACTTCTTATTTCTTTTAAATTTTTTCTTTCCCATATGATAGTTATAATTTAATTTTACTAAATTTAAAGCAAAATTAAAAGAGGGTAAAATATTATTTTATCCTCTTTTGTGTAAAAAATTATAGATGATAGATTATTTTTTGAATCCTGTTCCAGAAGGAATTAGTTTTCCTATCATTACATTTTCTTTAAGCCCTCTTAACTTATCCTCCTTGCCTTCTAAGGCAGCCCTAATTAAAACTCGAGAGGTCTCTTGAAATGAAGCAGCTGATAAAAAACTGTCTGTTGTTAAAGCTACCTTAGAAATTCCTAATAAAGTTAAATTAGACTTAATCAATGCTTTATTTTCTTTTTTGAGCTCTCTATTAATTCCTTCAACAATTAATTTTTCTGATAACTCGCCATCAAATAAAAGGGAATCACCACCATCTGTAACCTTAACCCGGGAAAACATTTGACGAATAATCACCTCAACATGCTTATCATGGATAGAAACTCCTTGAGAAGTATAAATCTTCTGAACTTCTTTCAAAATATAGCGTTTAGTTGTATCAATATCAGTGGCTTTTAATAATTCTTTTAGATCAATATTTCCTTCACAAAGCTGATGGCCTTTTTTAATCTCATCTCCTTCCTTCACCCAAATGCTTTTGTTGGCTGAAATCTTATATTCCACTATTTCCTCCTTCTTAGTTTTACTTCCCTTAACTGCTTGTTCTTGGGCTTTTATTCTTACCACACCCTCTTTAGTAACATCCTTAACCTTTCCTTCAACTAAAGAAATTATTCCCTTTCCCTTAGGAGGCCGAACCTCGAAGATCTCTTCTACCCTTGGCAAACCCTGGGTAATATCTCCCCCACTAGCTACTCCACCAGTATGGAAAGTTCTCATAGTAAGCTGGGTTCCCGGCTCTCCAATGGCTTGAGCAGCCACAATGCCTACTGCTACTCCCAACTGGACTAATTTATTAAATCCTAAATCCCATCCATAACATTGTTGACAAACGCCTCTCTTAGCTTCACAAGTTAAAGGAGAACGGGCTTTTACTTTATTAATCCCTGATTCATCAATTAACTGCGCCTTAGCCCAATCAATAATTTCTCCTTTTTTAACAAGAATTTTCTCTTTATCTGACTTAATGTCCTCAGAGGAAATTCTTCCCACAATCTTATAGGAAAACTTCTGGCTAATTTCCTCAGCATCTTCCCTTAAAAGAGTAACTGATTCCTGGGTTCCACATTCTTCTTCTGTCACTATTATTTCGTGAGAAACATCAATTAATCTTCTGGTTAAATAACCTGCGGTAGAGGTTCTAAGGGCAGTATCGGTAGTTCCTTTTCTAGCGCCATGAGTAGAAATAAAATACTCTAAAACATCAAGACCTTCTTTGTAAGAACTCTTTACTGGAAGTTCAATAATTCGGCCCGCAGGATTAATCACTAATCCCTTCATTCCGCTCATTTGAACTGGCTGAGACCAAGAACCTCTAGCGCCAGAATCAACAATAGTAAATACAGGCCCTAACTCTGGCAAGGTTGCTGGCACTATTTTCTCAATCTCTGATTTAACTTTATGCCAAACCTCAATAACCTGAGAGGTTTTTTCTTCCTTAGACAATAAACCTTTTTTATAATAACTTTCTATCATTTCTACTTTTTGTTCTGCTTCTTTCATTATTTTTTCTTTTTCTTTTGGAACTATAAGATCGTCCATGGCCCAGGTGATTCCAGAAATTGTTGAATATTCAAAGCCAAGATTTTTAATTTTATCTAAACTATTATTAGCAGTATCAATATCATAGTCTTCAATAATTTTAGCTGTTATTTCTTCTAATCTTTTAGAGTCCATTTTTTCATTAATAAAACCAAAACCATCAGGAAGAGTTATATTAAATAAAATCCTTCCAACAGAAGTATTTATAGGTTTCTCTTCTTCTTTTATATATACTTTTATTTCCGCCCTCATGTCCACAACACCAGTATCATAAGCTAAGATTGCCTCATTTTTAGAACTAAACACTTTGCCCTCTCCTTGAGCTGATTTTTTTATTCTGGTAACCCAATAACAGCCTAAAACAATATCCTTGGTAGGGCTAATAATAGGAAAACCAATAGCTGGCTTAAGTAAATTATTACTAGAGAGCATTAATTCTTTTGCTTCCTTTTGGCCTTGATTAGAAAGAGGTAAGTGGACTGCCATCTGATCACCATCAAAGTCAGCATTAAAAGCCCTGCAAACAAGCGGATGAACTCTAATCGCCTCTCCCTCAATTAAAATAGGGAAAAAAGCTTGGATGCCTAACCTATGAAGTGTTGGAGCTCGATTTAATAAGACTACCCTGTCTTTAACTACTCTTTCTAAAATAGCCCAGATTTCGTCAGTTTCTTCTTCGATTAAACGAGAAGCCCCTTTAATATTATAGGCCAATTCTTCGTCTAAAATACCTTTAATAACAAACGGCTTAAATAATTCTAAAGCCATTTTTTTAGGCAAACCACATTGGCTAAGTTTTAATTTTGGACCGACAACAATAACTGATCGACCAGAATAATCAACTCTTTTTCCTAAAAGATTTTGACGAAAACGTCCTTGCTTACCTTTTAACATATCAGCCAAAGATTTTAAAAGACGCCGACCGCCAGTAGTGGCCTGAGTCATTACGCCTCTTCTCATAGTGTTATCTATTAAAGCATCAACTGCTTCTTGAAGCATCCTTTTTTCATTTCTAACAATAACCTCTGGCGCTGATATTTCTAAAAGATATTTTAAACGATTATTTCTATTAATCACCCGGCGATAAAGGTCATTTAAATCTGAAGAAGCATATCTTCCTCCATCTAATTGAACCATTGGCCTTAGATCTGGAGCAATAATAGGTAATACAGTTAAAAACATCCATTCTGGCTTAACTACTGCCTTTAACATACCGCGCAACACCCTTAACCTTCTAAACATTTTCCTTTTTTCTATTATAGAGCTGGTTTTTTCCGCCTGGCTTTTTATTTGTTTAATATCCTTTTTTAAATCAATTTTTTCAAAAATATTACGCAAGGCTTCAGCTCCAGTTCCAGCTTTAAAAATCTCTCCGTATTTTAAAGAAAAACTATTATAATCAACCTCAGAAATAACCTTTAATGGTTCTAAGTTTGTTACCTCTTCTTTTGCCCTATCTCTTAACCCTTTTAATTCTTTTAATTCTTCTTTGTTTTTACCTTTAGCCTTTTGTTTATACTCTTTTTCTATTTCTTCTAAAACCTTGTTTTTAGCTTCCTCATCTACCTCACTAATAACATAATTTACAAAATAGATCACTCCCTCTAATTGTTGTAAGGGAATATCTAAAACCATTCCTATTCTAGAAGGAACTCCTTTTAAAAACCAAATATGAGAACAAGGACAGGCCAGAGCAATGTGCCCCATTCTTTCTCTTCGCACCGAGGACTTAGTGATCGTTACTCCGCATTTATCACAAACTATCCCCTTATAGCGGACTTTTTTATACTTCCCACAGCTACATTCGTAATCTTTTACCGGACCAAAAATCTTTTCACAAAAAAGTCCTTCTTTTTCCGGACGCTGGGTTCTATAATTAATAGTTTCTGCCCGAGTAACTTCACCACTAGACCAAGATAAAATATCCTCTGGCGAAGCGATTTTAATTTTTATTGATTCAATATCAGAAACGCGCATAAACTTGTAATTTATAACTTGTAGCCTATAATCCAAGGTTCTAAAATTTCCACCTTCAATTTTTAGTTACAAATTATAGTTTTAAAATTATAATTATTTTTACTTCTTTTTTTCTTTTTCATTTGTGAGCGAAGCGAGACCGAAGCGCTCAAAGTATTGAGCATTTGCCTGCCTGCCGGCAGGCAGGGCGAGCAACCTGCCTCGACGCCCGCCTTGCCGTCGAGGCAGGGCAAGGCGGGACGAACAAATTTAGGGCGCAGCCCTTCATTTTTTGACGATTTTTTTGATCTTTGTTTTAGAATCTTCTTTCTTGGGTTCTGCTTGCTTAGTTTCTTTTTCGGATTTTTTTTCACTTATTTTTGTATCCTCTTTTATTTCTTTTTTCTTAAGGGGTTCTTTTTCAAATTTTTCTTCACTTGTTTTTATAGGCTCCTTTTCTTTTTCTAAAAAAGAATCTTTTTGTCTATTCTCATTTTCCTCTCTCTCTGTATCTATACCCTGTAATTCTATATTTAACCCTAAAGATTTTAATTCGGCTAATAATAAATTAAACGACGCAGGAACATTAGGATTTTTAATTTCTTCTCCTCTTAAAATTGATTCATAAGCAGCCGCTCTTCCTTGAACATCATCAGATTTTATAGTAAGCATTTCTTGAAGAATATGAGCCGCCCCATACCCCTCTAATGCCCACACTTCCATTTCTCCAAACCTCTGACCTCCAAACTGGGCCTTTCCTCCTAATGGCTGTTGAGTAATTAAAGAATAAGGGCCAATAGAACGGGCGAAAACTTTGTCTTCCACCATATGGATTAATTTAATAATATATGGATAACCAACAGCAATTTTTTCTTCAAAAGGAAATCCTGTTTTTCCGTCATATAAGGTAACTTTTCCATCTTCAGAAATACCAGCTTCTTTTAATTCTTTTTTAATATCTTCCCCAGTAGCTCCTGCTAAAGAAGGAGTAACAGCAATATACCCTAATTTTTTAGCGGCAAAACCCAGGTGCATTTCTAATATCTGACCCAGATTCATTCTTGAAGCAACGCCTAAGGGATTTAAAATAATATCAATAGGAGTTCCGTCTTCTAAAAATGGCATTTCTTCTTCTCTCATTATTGAAGAAACCACCCCTTTATTTCCATGCCTTCCAGAAAGCTTGTCTCCAACCTGAATTTTACGCAATTCAGCTACATCTATCTGTATCTTTTTTATAATCCCTGGCTCTAATCGATGACCCATTTCTCTGGAAAAAATCTTTACTTCTACTATTCTACCCCTTTTACCATATTCCATACGTAAAGAAGTATCTTTTACCTCCTTAGCTTTTTCTCCAAAAATAGCTAAAAGCAAACGCTCTTCTGGAGTTAAATCTGCTTCTCCTTTTGGAGAAATTTTACCTACTAAAATATCATTAGGCCCAACTTCAGCTCCAATATTTATTATTCCCTCTTCGTCTAAATACTTTAATTTTTCTAAGGAAACATTAGGAATATCAGGAGTAGTAATTTCCGGACCTAATTTTGTATCTCTCACATCACAAAAAAAGCTTTCAATATGAATTGAGGTATAAAAATCTTCTTTTACTAAACGTTCTGATATTACAATAGCGTCTTCATAATTCTGGCCTCGCCAAGGTATAAATGCTACTAAGGCATTCTTACCTAAAGCCAAACGTCCATCTTTAATCGCTCCTCCATCAGAAATTATATCTCCCTTCTTAATCTCTTGTCCTTTTATAACTCTTGGTTTTTGATGAAGACAAGTATATTGATTTGTTCTAATAAATGTTTTTAAATTATATGATTTAGGTTTACTAACCTCTCCGGATCCTTTTCCTTTTATTTCTATATGCTGACCATCTACTGAGCTTACCACCCCATCTTCTTGAGCGATAACTACCTGGCCTGAATTATGAGCCACTTTTTCCTCTACGCCAGTGCCCACTAAAGGCACATCTGGATTGATTAAAGGCACGGTCTGCCTCTGCATATTAGAGCCCATTAAAGCTCGGTTAGCATCGTCGTTCTGTAAAAAAGGAATCATGGAAGTAGCAATAGAAATAGATTGCTGAGGAGAAACATCTATAAAATCAATCTTTTCTTTTTCAATCTTGCCTGGTTCCCCTTTAATTCGTGCCTCTACTTTCTTAGGGATAATATAACCATTGTCATCAATAAGAATTCCAGCATGAGCAATATTATACTGCTCTTCTTCATAAGCATTAAGATAAAGGACTTTTGAAGTTATTTTGGTTTTTTCCACCTTAAAATAAGGGGTTTCAATAAAGCCATAAGGATTAATTCTAGCAAAACCAGCCAAATGTCCCACTAACCCAATATTACCTCCCTCAGGCGTCTGAATAGGGCATATTCTTCCATAATGAGATGGTTGGACATCTCTTACTTCAAAACCAGCCCTCTCCCTTGTTAATCCTCCTGGTCCGGTAGCAGATAATCTACGCTTATGCTCTAACTCTGATAATGGATTTTCGTTATCCATAAATTGAGAAAGTTGAGAAGAAGCAAAAAACTCCCTTACCACTGCTATAAAGGGCCTAGAATTAATTAATAAAGAAGGAGAAAGAACATCTGGTTCTAAGGTAGACATCCGATCTTTTATAATTCTTTCCATCCTCATTAATCCCAACCTTAAACGATTTTGTAAAAGCTCATTAATAGACCTAACTCTTCTATTTCCTAAATGGTCTATTTGGTCTGCTTTTGCTTCGGGGTCATTATTAAGGCGAATTATTTCTCTTAATACTGCTACTATATATTCAGCGCGCAAAACCCTATCTTGAACAGTAATTTCATCTTTATTGTTTCCTTTTTTAGATTTTTTAGATTCCGGCAACCTCATCCATGTTTTCCAGACACCAACATTGGAAAGATCATATCTCTGGAAATTAAAAAACATATTTTCGATCAATTCTTTAGCTGCATCCGAACTAGCTAAATCTCCCGGCCTTATTCTTTGATAAACTTCTTGAACCGCTTCCTGCTGATTATGAGAAGGATCTTTAGCAAGCGTTTCCTTAATGTATTTAATTTCTCCCTTGTCTATGTCTTGAAAAAGCTTTTCAATTTCTTGATCTTTATCTATGCCAAAAGCCCTTAATATAGTAGTAGCTGTAATTTTTCTTTTTCTATCTATTTTTACAACTATAACGCCGGACTGCTCTGTTTCAAATTCAAGCCAAGCGCCGCGATTAGGAATAATCTTAGCCCCAAAATAATTTTTACCTTTACTATCGCGAGAATTAAAAAAAGCGCCTGGCGAACGAATAAGTTGCGAGATGACTACTCTTTCCACACCATTAACAATAAAAGTTCCCCTTTCAGTCATTAAAGGAAAATCAGTCAAAAATATTTCCTGTTGGTTTTCTTCTTTAGTTTTCAGATTAACTAATTTTGTCTTAACTCTTAATGGCGCTTCGTAAGAATCATTATTTTTCTTTGCCTCTAAATCATTCTTGTATTTCGGCGGTCCTAATTTATAATCTAAAAAATAAAATTCAAATTCCTTACCGGTATGATCTTTAATTGGAGAAACTTCAATAAAAAGATCTTTTAAGTCCCTATCCCAAAATTCCTGCCATCTTTGATGCTGGATCTCTAATAGATTAGGCAAAGGCAAATAAACTTTGGACTTTCCAAAATTTTTTATCTTCATAAATTAAAACTCCCCTAATTGTTTCTTGTCTTAGGGTAGGTAATGAGATTAAATTTTTATAATAGAGAAAGCAATATAAAAAAGTTAATAATATTAAATATTAAAACCTATTTTTATTTTAGTTATATTAAAAAATTTGTCAATAGTAAATAATCCTTTTAATTTATTTTTAAGAAAATATATTTCAAGACACTGACTTTTTAACTTTGATAAATTAAAATTGATTTACTTTAGTTTTTTTTTATGTCTTCGATTCCTTTTCTATATCTTCAATTTTTTCGCTTTTCTTTATTTCTTTTAAAGTTTTTCTTCTTTGATAAAAAATTCTAAGACGCTTCCAGATTAAAAAAATAAATATTAATACTAAGAAAAGTAAGATTAAAAATATTACTAGCCAAGGGATAAAAATTGTGGCAATATTAATTCCATTTTTATTAATATATAATGTTTTGCTGACTGGAACAATTTCAATTCTTTCTCTAGCATCCTGCGAATTTAAAGCTTTATCAAAACTCTTAACTATTATTTCATATTCTCCAGCATTTAGGGTAGCCAATTGATAAGGAGAAGATGCTTCAATAAAAAAATCCGCGTGTTGAGAAGGATTATTTAAATCAATAACCTTCACTTCATAATGAGATACTCCGGAAAGTTGATCTGTAGTTATAAAAGAAACTATAGAGTTTTCAATAATTTTATTTGGAGAGATTAAAATTGGTCCAAAAGAAAGATCAAAACTAGCTGGAGGACTAATATCTATAAGTAAAATATAGGTGGATATCCCTCCCCAAACATTTCCTTTTTTAGCTTTTAAGTGAAAATACCAAATATTATTTTCTAAATCAGAAAAAGAAACTGAATTATCGCTTCCTTCAGAAATATTGTCTGGCGTTCCATAAAAATTAGTATCAATACTATAACTAAAATCAGTTATTCCTTCCTCTTTTTCCCAAAAAATAGTAGGAGAACTATTGCTATACCATTTGTCCTGATTAGGATGAGAAGAAGAAAATATCTTAGGGCCCTCAGGGGGAGGAATAACAATTTGATAAAGTCCATTTCCTACTGAATTTAAAACATTAGTCCCTTTACCATCATCTAAAAGGATTTGAGATGAGTCTAATATAGAAATTGTAGCTTCTCCCGGACGAATAGCTCTAAAGGTAATAGTAGAAACTAAACCTGAAGAGGTATTAATGCCTGGAGAAGGTATTCCTCCTTGAAAAGTAGCTTCACCTTTAATATTAGAAAAACTTGGCTGAGAAACCCAAACTGAAATAAAAGACTTTCCAGTACTAGGACTAGCTATTTGAAGATTTTTCTGATCAAACTTTAAATCTACTTTTATAGCATTAATATCATTTTCTTTAGTATTCGTAAAAATAGAAACATTAAAAGTATCTCCTATGAAAAAAGTTCCGGTTTGGGGAGAAAGATAAAAAGAAGCTCCCTGAGCTTTAACAATATTATTCCCAGTAAAAAAAAGTAAAAATACAATAAATAATATCAATAATATTTTCCTCATTTTACTTTAAGCTTTTTAATATGAAATATTTTAAAACTATTATTAATAATCAAGTTTCTAATCTTCTTTTATTATAACCTTTTAGCTACTTATTTTCCAATGAATTTAATGCATTTTTAATTCATCAAATAATCTTCGATTTTTTAATCAACCACCAAGCTATAAAAATTCCGGACAAGATCAATAGTAAAATAATGACATCTTTCCAAGTTATTTCAGTAATAGGTTTAATTTCATCAATTTGATAATTTCCCGCTTTATCCACTACCTTCACCTTAATTTCTTTAGTCAAATCCTGATTTTCTAAAAGATAAGGACTTTGAGCTATTTTCCATTCGCCCCTTCCCTCTTTAGTTTCGTAGTGATCAATCCCAGTTTCCTTATCAGTAGCAGTAAAGATAATGAAATATTTTCCCTCAAAAATACTATTGTCTTGGCTAATTTTTATTTCAAACAATTCAGGCGGAGTTAGGTCTTTTTCAAGTTCTTTTTGCCATTCATTTTTAGAAACTCCCGATTCTTTAGTTGAAATATTAAAAACCGCTCTTTGAGTTTTTAAATCAGCTGCTGTGCCAAAACCATCGTTTAATAAAACTCTAGAATCTTCTTGAAACCAAATTTCTCCTTTTCCTTCTTTCTTTGCCTCAAAAATGATTTTGCCTAAAAAACCATTTAAGCCATTATATCCTCCCTGAACTCCCCCGCTAAAAGAAATAACGCCATTTTGGTTAGAAATATTTGGCTCTTCTGCCCAAAGATTTAAAATAGAGTTGCCTTTACTAAAATCTTTTACTTCTAAAACATCTTGGGAAAATCTCAAATTAGCTTCTATCACATTAATGTATTCTTTTTCAGTATTAATCTTAACTTCTAATATAGAAATATCTCCTTGACGATATTGGCCCTCATTCGGCTCCAAATACAAAATAGCGGCCTCTGTTTTAAAGGGAATAAATATGTAAAATAATAGCGCTATTAATATTTGTAGAAATTTATAGAAATTCATATATCATTTGAAACTTGTTGAAATTTACTCACTTCGTTCACGAAACTAATTGAAATTTATTGTATATTTATTAGTTTCAACTAGTTTCAATCTTTTTATTATTCTTTGATTTATAAGTAGAACTAATAAAATTATTCAACTTTATTGATAATTTCTCAGTAATCAATTTAAATTCTTTATATTTCTTATTATCTACTTCCTTTCTTTCATTTAACAACTCTAACCAATGATTATTAGATTCGCTTAAAGAAGCTCTGCTATTATAATAAAATTTTATCTTGTCTAAGTAATGAAATCGATGATAGCCTTCAGCAATATTAGCCCCTACTGAATCAGTTGACTCAATAAATTGATCACCCATAATTTTTTTTGTTTGCCAATCTAAAAAATTATAAATTTCCCAACCAATCTTTGATAATTCCCTTACTAGCTGGTAAACCTCTAAATTTTTTAATAAAATGTATTGCTTTTTATC
>SDBU01004409.1_pt1 | contig 17252 bp, 14 predicted proteins | sample 2277071 | NCBI WGS metagenome assembly SDBU01 (sample SAMN10397929, study PRJNA504765) | marine sediment metagenome | isolation source: marine sediment core GS08_GC12, 126 cmbsf | place: Arctic Ocean: Gakkel Ridge, Loki's castle | collected 2008 | reverse complement strand
TCACCGGCTGGACCACTGATGCCGCGCCCGAGCCGATCTTTGACTTCACCGGTCCGGCAGACACGTTCATAGATGACCCTGGCGAATACTCGCGCTGGCGGATACAGCTCGGTTTGAGGTACTACTTCTAGCGGCTGTCGACTAACCAGAATGACACCGGCCGGTGCTTGGGATCCAGGTGCCGGCCGGTTTGTTTATGGGGGCGGGCCTATGGCGGCCTATTAATCGACTACTCCCAGATCGAAAAGGGTTTTTATCTCGGAGCTAGTTCGCCGGCCTGAACGAACTCGTGATACAGGAAGTCTACCAGGTCCCAGATCATCTCATCAGGAATTATATCGTTAAGTGCCGGCATGGCACTGCCGGCTATGCCGATATTAATGGTCCGGTACAGATCCAACCGGCTGCTGCCCCTGATAAACAGCCACGGCTTTGACAGATCCGGCGGGTTGATCCGATTGCCTTTCTCATCAACCAGGGTCGCACTACTGGGTCCGTCACCAAAACCGTCACGACCATGGCATTTCCAGCAATCCAGATCGTCATACAGTCCCCGGCCCCGGCGAATCGTCTCCGAGGTTATTGGAGGTTCGATAACGGGCAATGGAATGATCTTCGGAGCTTTATCCGCCTCCTCGGTGAATCTGGGATATAAGGACTCGATATACACCAGCACCGCTTCCCGATCACCACTGTTCATACCGGCCCAGGCCGGCATGGAGTTCCGCTGTCCCATGCCTAAACCGATAGTGGTGTAAAGATCCTCGTGTAACGGCAGCTCCCCGTCCGCAGTGGATTTGATTTTGTACCGGCCCTGGGTAAAATCGCGCGGTTTGACAAACAGGTTGTACGCTGCAATCCCATCACCCTTGCCGCTGATCCCATGACAGGATGAGCAGCTATCCAGATAAATCCTTCGACCTCGCTCCAGTGTATCATCTTGGCCGGTGATGCCTGAGATCAAGAGAACTAACAGAAAAAGTACAATCAATTTCTTCATTTTCCCTGCTCCTAAAATGTGAACATGATCATCAGCATCAGCCAACTGCTGTCAACTTTTACCACCCGGCCCATGCCGGCCACCCAGGTGGGATTGTACATCTCCAACGGCGGTTCCGGGAAGCCGAACATGTTCGTCTGCCGGCCCACCTCGATCATCATGGCCACCGGTTGGATCGGGTGGTAATGGAGCTGGACTGTTAAGCGCGTGATATCATTCGCACTCCCGGTCATCGACCGGGTCATTCCGTCACTCCCCACGTAGGTAGTGGTATCGACATCCCAGGATTGACCCATGCGAATATCCACGCCATCAACCTTGTCCGCCCATTGATTGGTCACGTTGACCCAATCCAGGCGGGGGGACAGATACAGTTTGGTGGGAATCAGGATAATATCGGTTCCGAAAAAGCCACCGGTATAATCGAACGGCCGCTCTTGCCATTCCAAGCCATGTTCGCCGCCGGCGGGTATAAGGGTTTTATCAACATGTCCGCCCCCTTCGCCGCCACCATCGCCCGCCAGGTAGGGCATCTCCTCATCGGTCATGTCGATATCGTCGTTGTGGCCGATCAAGTATTGTCCAAAGAGATTTAAATGGTAACCGAGTAGTATAATATCGAGCGATGCATCCAGGCCGATCCGAGTGAAAGGAGCGTTTTCCGGGGTTATGTGGACGTTAAGCTGGGCCTCATCATCCCAGTAATCCAGCATGGCTTCATTGGGGAAAGGATTGCCCGGTAGATCTTTCAGATTCTGGGAGCCGAAATAACCCAGCCCCCCAACTGTTATCTTCTTAAGGGCACCGTCTAAATACCGGGACAGGGCCAGTCGCCCATAGAAATCCTTCCTGGTATTGGTATCGAAATTACCGTTGGTTCCATTCACCAGCGAACCATCATATATGACCCTGTTTACCCCCAGGGAGTAGGCGCCGTAGATAGACGCTCCCACTTTCGGGGATGAAAGGTTCGCTGCTCCCAATACGGGTCGAATGGCATACACTTCATAGGGCGACAGGGTGGAACTCAGCCGCCGCAGGGAAGAGTAGGGTAGTTCCAGCTCGAAGCGGCCAAAACGGAAATTAAGCCGGCCGGTACCGCTGCTAAGGACATTGTTCCAGGCAAAAAACGCCTGTTCCCAGTGCGCACCCACCGGGGATTTAAAACGTCCTGCTTCCACTTCCAGTTCCTGTTCGATGCCTAACGCGCCGAAAAAGGAAAGGTGTCTTCCCAGTACGCCCCCCATCCATATGTGCCCACCCATATCACGGAAACTGTTGATGTCGTATTGCCCATTCCCCGGCAGACCGGTGGGGGGGACGGCCTGCATATTGCTTTTAATGGTCCGTTCGACGAACATCTCGTGCAACATACCGGAGAAATGGATGGCTTGGATTGACCAGGGGGCAGTGCTTTCCATGGTACCCGGCAACTGGTAGCCATTCACCCTTACCCGCTCGCCGAAATCGTTGAGCTTAGGGATAGCAACATGGCAGGTCTGGCAGGGCTTGCCGTATTTCCGGCCGAAGGCGGGAATGGCCTGCAGTGATGAACTGGAAACAACTAATAGTACGAGAATTGCAAGTGGGTGGAGCAGTTTCTGGTGAAGCTCCATATTTCCTGGTCCTTTCTTTTTTCTTGTGGGGCACTTGTACATGTTATCCTGGCGCTGCTATCGATTCAGCGTCAATCTCCTATGGCATAGATATAATCTCGCAAAGCCTGCAACAGTGCGTCCGAGTCACCGGCCATTTCGATCACGGGTTCCGGAAAGTACTCTTCCGCTCCTTCGAAGTCAACATCTTCCCGGGCGGGGATATAGGGCTGGGGCATCTTGGTACCGGGCATAATCGCCTGAGGATCACGCAGCCACTCAACCACCCAATCCGGCCGCAGCCGGTGCTTGGTCAGGGCCAGCTCGGGAGCCCAGTCCACCCGATTGCCCGTAGGTTGCCGCCCCGCCATCAGATGGCATTTGCCGCAATCTCCCACATCCCCCGACGCCAGGAACTCTCCCACACCGTATGCGGCTGATGTAGTTGACACCTGGTGCTCCATCTCAAACGCGGTGTTGATACCGTCGAGGTACTGGAAGGTTTTGATGATGTCGTTCCACATCTGGTCACTGAAGCTATAGGTGGGCATTCGCACTTGAAGATTGGGGCGGATAACGCTGGGGTTTTTAAAGAAATTGAATAGCCACAGTGGTTGAACCTTGGCGCCCTCGGTGTTCAGATTGGGTGGTGATAGGGCCACCTCACCGATAATTTCCCTGATCTGCCCACCAGTCCCATCAATCAGGTGGCAGCCCTGGCAGTTGTAATCCTTAATGACCGTCAGGCCGCGCTGGATTAACTCACCTTCCGCCTGTTGGTTGGCAAGCTTATCAGGACCCACGTCCGCCTTCACAAACCCCAGCAGGGCCGTCACGATGGCTGCGATCTCTTCCTCGGAAAAATGGAAATTCGGCATGCGGAGTTTTTCGTCAGGAACCTTGACGGTATGCCGGTCAAAAATACGCGGGTCAGCCAGTTTGGCTTCGAACCAGTTATAATTGGTATGGCCAATTTCATGAACTGAGCCAAAATCCAGATTATGTACCGGTTTACTGCCTTCAAAAGTAAGAGGAGTACCGATAGGTTTGGCATCTTCAAAGCCCGGGAGAATATGACAGCTGAAACAGCCGTGATGCAGGATAGCACGTTTACCGACATATTCCAGTTTTTCGTCCAGGGACAGCTCCGCCATCATGCTACGGGCCCTTGGAAGAGTGTTGTCCTTGGCCATCCACCCCAGGGCGATGCTCTCGAGTTCACCCTCGTCGAGCGCTGGCACGCTCATTTCCTCGAACTCCGGGATGCGCGATTCCAGCAGATAAGCCGTGATATCGGCCGCCTCCTGATCGCTCAGGCGGAGATTGGGCATGCGGCTGATGGGATTAAAATAAGTAGGGTCCTTGAGCCAATTGAACAGCCAATCGGCGGATACCTTTGATCCCATCCCGATCAGGTTAGGGCCGTGGCGCTGCAGCATTCGCTCCAGCGTGGTCTCGACGATTACCGGCTCCGGCTCCATTATGTGGCAACCCAGGCACCCGACAGACTGAAAGAGTGCCTCTCCCCGCGCCACCTTCCCAGCAACCGTTAAGCTGGACGGTAATTCCGCCTCACTGGAGTTGGCATACAGGTATCGCACGATGGCATGAATCTCGGTATCACTCCGATGAACGGCTGCGGAATCGGCGGTATTGGTTTGATTAAAAAACGATGGCATCCAGGCGTTATGGCGGAATGATCGCGGTTCGCGGACCCATTTAAATGTAAAGTCCTGTTCCAACTTCCCCGCTACCCTGGTCAGGTTCGGTCCCCGTCGATCCCATCCATCATAGCGGTCCAACTGATGGCAGCCGAAGCAGGCGGCTTTCTCAATTATGGTCAGTCCCAGAGATAATTGCTCGGCCCCTTTGATAATTGGTTCTGAAAGGTGACACTTCAGACATCCGGCCTGACTGTAGGCCGCCGGGTGCATCTTTTCTTCCCAATGCTCCAGCGGCTCCCAGTGGTAATCTTCCTCCCACGCGCGAGCCTGGTCCGGTGTGGCCGGCATGTGACCGGCACTGATAAAGGAAGTACCGCGTCCTCTCCCGGCATGGCAGCCGGTGCAGCCATAGTCATCGATCGGGTGTGGTGAAGCCGTGCCGAGGTACAGGTCCAGGTTGGGGTGAGTAGCGAACGGTTGAAGCGCATCCTCATAACCGGCCCGGTCGATCGCCAGGTGGCAGGTAGTGCAGCGGTCAACCTTGGGAACGGTGGTGAAGTTTATATTATCCTTGATATCCTTGACTACAATCTGGTTGATTTTAATCGAAGGGGCGAGGAAATCCACAACCGGGAGATCGCGAAAGACGGTTGCCACCCGGTTGGCGAAGGTCATTTCCTGCGGGTCGATAATTGTCAATTTGCGCTCCAGGATAGCAACGTCACGCAGTAGGGCCGCTAATTTCTGTTCGCTATCTTGAACACCCGTCCTTAATTCTTTCAGGTTCTGCTGATGATCTTCAACGGTTATCAATAGCTCTTCGGCTGTAGCCTGATAGCGGGAGTCCCTGTCGACCAGTCGCTGGTAGGCCCGTTGTGCGCGGTCGATACCCTTGTTGGTTGCCAGTGCCTGTTCCAAGCGATAGCGGGCTACTCCCAGGTCGGCAGTGTTACCCTGATGGCGAAGATTGGCCCCATAGTATTTCCCCTCGACCTCGGCCAACAGGTTTTCCAGTTCCATGATCCGTACCTGCTTGTCGGCCAGTGAATCCCGGGCGGCTGCCAGGTTGGCCTCCAGATGCTCTTTTTGTTTTTGATCGACCTCCAGGTGGCTCAGGTCTGTCCTGGTCTTTTCTATTTCCAGACGGCGGAATTCCAATTGATACGATTTCCAGTCCCGGCTGTAGTCATCGCCGAACATCCAGAAGATGGTTCCGACAAATATTATGCTTGAGATGGCGAACCACTTGCCCAGCAGCTGGGGTCGATAGTACCGCTCTTCCTTGATCAGGTCCATGACGGTTAAATATTGAAAAACGCTTCGGGGATGGCGATGATGTACTTGAGATTCAGCGTCCACCGCAGGTACATTTTGATTGGCAGCAGCAGCATAGCCAGCGCCAGGAAAACAATCAGGCCATAGCGGATAGGCCCCAATTTTTCCCGCAGCGGCCGGAGTTTGCCGCGGGCCAGCAGCACCGGGGTGAGGCCGAAATAGGCCAATAAGAGCACGATCCCTACCGATTCACGCAGAAACAGATTGGAGGGCAGACCCACTCTAAACATCTTCACCCAGATGTACTCGGAGAGATTTACATTGCTCAAAGCGACCACTTTAGCAACACTCCACTGCTCGAAGGGCCCGAAGAAGTTCCAGTTCGGGCCCCTGAAAAAGGTCCCGATAACTATCAGGAAAACCCATAGCACCAACCAGCCATAGAGAAAAATGGAAATTGCTTTGCGCCGCTGGGCGAAACTGTAGTAACCGCTGCCCTCTTTATTGCGATCAAAATATGGAATCGCCATCAAACCCAGAATCATCAACGAAGGGAATAATACCCCCGCTATCCAGGGATCGAAGTAGACCAGCATCTCCTGCAACCCCAGGAAATACCAGGGAGCCTTGGCGGGATTGGGTGACAGGGTGGGATTGGCTGCTTCCTCCAAAGGCGCAGGCAAGCCGATCGACCAGATCACCAGGAAGACCGTCATGAGAATCAGTGCGATTAATTCGATGAAGACCAGATCGGGCCAGACCAGGACTTTCTCCTTTGGCGAGTGGTATTCGGCCACCGGTTGACCAGCCGCCAACCGTCGATCATTCTCATAGGCCTGGTGCATCGAGAGCCATAAGAAGAACAGGCAACTGTAGATTAGGATGATGATCGGAACGTTATCGGGTTTTGTGAGTATCAGGCCGAAATTCTCGTCGGTAAATCCCAGGAAAAAAAATAGACTGAGGACCACCAACATGACCAGCCCGCCCCGTCTGGTCCAGAGCGAATCGAGCTTGAGTTTCCGATGCCAGGCTTCGAATTTGTCCGTGGGTGGAAACACGAAGGGGAAGGCCAACAGTATCAGGGTTAACGAGATATTGGGCTGCGATAGGAAATCAATCAGCTTCTTGATCAGTGCCAGCATGCCTGTGCTCACAAAATTTTCTTAATGATGTTTACCTACAGAGGTCCCGATATGTTGCCATCCTTGCGGATCCGCCAGAAATGCACCGACATCATGACGATAATAATAAATGGCAGGCCGACGCAGTGTAGGACGTAGAACCGCAGCAGGGCGGCTTCACCCACAAACCTGCCGCCCAGCAGAGCGAAGCGTACATCGCTGGACATGGTAACCAGATTGATGTCGCCGATAGCCAGCAGTGAGGCCCCCGGTCCCTCGTGGCCAAAGAACGGTGTGGCGCGGGCCATATTCGTTCCGACAGTAATAGCCCAGATGGCCAACTGGTCCCAGGGCAACAGATAGCCGGTAAAGGACAACAGCAAGGTGAGGGACAGCAGGGTGACGCCCACTCCCCAGTTGAACTCCCGGGGCGGCTTATAACTGCCCGTCATGAACACCCGGAACATGTGCAGCAGCACCGTGATCACCATCAGGTGGGCGCCCCAACGATGAATCTCACGCATGACTCCCAACGGAACCTGTTCTGAAAGGTCGACGATATCGGTATAGGCGTATTCCACTGTGGGACGATAGTAGAACATCAACAGAATACCTGAAATAGTCAGGACCATGAACAGGTAGAATGATAGTCCCCCCATGCACCAGGTGTATTTGAGCTTGATTGCGTGCCGCGGTAGCCGGGCCGGGTGCAGATGCAGGAACACATTGTTCAAGATGCTCTTGATCCGTTGGCTTCTACTTTCAGGGAAAGGATTCCGGAAGATGGACTTCCAGATCATGGAGCCCGTCAGCCTGGCGCCCAGACTTTTGCGCTCAGTCTTTGCCATTATCAAACCACCTCATCAGATTTTCAGTATGGCTCCCGGTAGATTCCATTGCCCTTTCTCATACAGGAATTTCACCGATTTGTCCACGAACACCTGGCCGTCTTCCGTCAGTGTGATCCTGAACCGTTCCAACGGCCGGGGAGCGGGGCCTTCGAAATTGATCCCCGACCTGCGGAAACCGCTGCCATGGCAGGGGCATTTGAATTTGTTGTCGGTAATCAGCCAGTTGGGGGTACACCCCAGGTGGGTGCAGACAGTCGAAAGAGCATAGAGGCCACCGTACTCGCGGACTACCCAGATCCCTCTGGAATCCTTGAACCTCTCATCCACCACCCCGATCTGAAAATCATCGGGATAGCCGATCGTAAAACTTTGCGGCGGCTCGAACAGCACGTTGGGAAACATGAACCGGCCGATCATAGTCATGAAACCACCCATAGCGGCGGCAAAGGCCAGCCAGCCGACGGAGAGCCAGGACAAAAAACTCTTCCGCTCGATGGGCTCGGTCGAGTCCTGCTCCGGTTCGCGGGCCGGCGCCTGGTCGGGGGTAGATTGGGCTTCACTCATGGCTCGACCCGCTGCTGTCTCTGATGATTTCAGTCATGGAGTATGCTAATATTCCTTCAGGGCCAGCAAAGCGGCGTTGGTGATACTGAGATTCTCATCCGACTCAGACAGCGCAATTAAGTTGTTCTCGAATATCGGGTCCTGCAGTTGAACGGCCATTTCGATCGCCACCGCGATGGCTTTTTCCCGCTCATTAATATCGACCTGGGGAAACTGCTTGAGGTATTCGCGGCTGAGCAACTGGTTGATAATCGGCAACCCCGCCCGGTTCTTCAGTTTAGCCAGTGCTATCGCTGTGTCCCAGCGGATGTTGGGCTCAGGATGCTCAAGCAGCGACAGCAGTGCCGCAGTAGCGCTCGACCGGCCGATACGACCTAAGGCAATCACGGCTTCGAGCACAAACAGGGGATCACTATGGTCCAGCAACTCCAATAGGGCCTCCTCGGCGGCAGCGCCCCCTACCAGTCCCAGCGCCTTGATGGCCGCCATGCGATTGGGCTCATCCTCGTCGTTGAGCCCCGCCAAAAGTACCGGCTCGAAACGAGAGTCCCTGGTCAGTCCCATCGCCAGGGCCAGGTAGGTGCGCAGGTAAGATTTTCTCTCACCGGCCGATCGATTATACTCAAAGGATAACTGGTTGACGAAGCCCTGGTCCAGCTGATCCGCTTCAGGCGCTCTCAGGAGACTGATCATGTCCAGCGCCGACTGCCAGCGCTCGGTCTCCGATCCCCGGGAGATGGTATCCAGGGCGGAATGGATAGTAGGGGGCGCACCGACAATCAGCCTCATGGCAGAGAAAACCACTACTCCAAAGAAGGCGATCAGGTAAGGGATCACCACAAAAGAATAAATGATCACCTTAGCACGACTCCACTTGGTCGTTTCCAGTGAAATTTGGGCACTCATGGGATTGACCAATTTAAACCATGATCAGTACTGTAGGGGAGGGACAGTAGATCAACTATATTCAAATTGGTAAAGCATCAGATAGATCGCCACCCCGGTCACAGAGACGTAGAACCAGATTGGCAGCGTCCAGTGGGCAATTTTCCGGTGCCGGCTTAATCGGCCCCCCAGACCGGCGCGCAGCGTCATTATCACCAGGGGCACATTCGAGACGGCCAGCACCGTATGACTGAGCAGCACTGCGAGATAAAGCCCCCGGACCGGTCCCTGGCCTGGGAAGGGAGTTGCACCGGCCGTATAATGGTAGCTGGTATAGGAAAGCAAAAAGAGTACTGCCACCACAATCGCCGCCAGCATCGTATTTCTATGCCGGTTGACTTGCTTGCGGCGGATGAAAAAGTAAGCGGTCGCCAGTAGAGCGGCGCAAAGGCCGTTCAGTGAGGCGTTGATCAGTGGGAATGACGAAGCGGTCATTTCTGCGAAACGAGCAATCCCTGAATATCGTAAATCGGGGTATTAATGGCTGGTTGATCTTCGCTATTATAACAATCGCGCAGTCTCCTTTGGCCGTCCACCAGCGCAAAAAAGGTGCTGTGGTTCACGGGTGCGTCCATCGACCCCATTTTGAAGCCCTGGCCGCGAGGCTGTGAATCTCTCCACTGGCGCCGGTCAAGAATGTCCAGCGATCGTTTTGAGCGCCGTAGCGATCCGCGTATTGCGCGAGAACTTCGGGTGTATCGTGAACCTGATTGTCAGTATACGGGACAAACCGAACCTCCGGATGCAGACGAAAGTAATTTTGCAGCCACTGCGATCATGTCCCCCGTTCAAGTGATCCAAATTCCATTTACGGAACGGTTAGGTCCGATTAGTTGGTATACTGCCGGGGAAGGGCTGATTGATAGATTGCCCCAGCTCGCTTTGCGCCAGGCTGATATTGGTTTGAGCCAGTTCAAGGATAGTCTTGCTGCCCAAAGTGTTAAGGAAAGCGGTCTGGGCCTCATGCCAAATCTGGTGTACGGCACAGGTGACGGTAAAGGTACAGGCCATAGGTCCCATCAGGCAGCGGTTGAGAAATATGGGGCCTTCCGCCGCTTCGATAACCTCCAGGAGGGTCAGTTTAATGGCCGATTCGGGGAGAGACACCCCCCCACCGAGGCCGGGATGGCCTGTCAAATGTCCCATCTTGACAAACCTGGAGATAATTTGCTGAAGAAATTTCAGGGGGATTTCCCGGGCCTTGGCAATCTCCTTGGCCGGTATGATGGTGCCGATGGGGTAGGCCGCCAGATAGGTTAAAAGTCGAACGCTGTATTCACCGGTGCTGGAGAGTTTGAATGCCATCTAACTCCTCTTGATTATCTACATTAATCTAAAACCCATAATACGACTATTGCAATAGACTTTATCGAGTTTCAGCCGGCCGCTCATATCTGTGTCGGTACTGTCGGACTGGTGGACGCTTGCGGACCGAGTCGATCCAGCCGAATCGTGAACAGAAACCACAGGCCCAGCAGGCCGGCGCCGCTGGCCACAGGGTAGGTTGTCGGTTGGAGATAAATGAGTATTGAAGTGCTCAGGGCCCACAGGCGAATCCGGGCGATCTCATCCGAAACCGGAGCGGGGGAGACCTGCTGGTGGAATTCCCGTGAGGTGGCGTAGGCCAGCGTAATGACGAGTAGCAGAAACGTTTGGGCTAAGGTGGCATGGGCTACCGATACCGGCGTTGGCAATAAGTAAAGCACAGTCAAGCCCCCCAGCAATCCTTGGCCCGCCACCGCGGCGACCGCCAGCAGACCCAAGCGCCGTACCCGGGGCCGGTGCTCGCTGCGCCGGAGCCAATAGGCCAGCAGCAGGGTCAACAGCCCCACGGCGCTGGCGAAAAGGCGATGGCTATGTTCGTAGAAGATTCCCCCCACCATGTCGGAGAGTGGAAAGGTGAACATGAACCGGCCGGAGGTGTTGGGCCAGTCGGGTACGGACAGACCAGAGCCGGTGCGGGGAACCAGGCCGCCGACGAAGATCAGTCCCAGAGTCGCCGCCACGGTCAAGGTGGCGAACAGGTGCAGTTGACGGTTATACTCAGGGGCCATGATCAGTGAATGATCACGGTTGTCTTACTTCTTCTTCGGCGGTTCAAAGGTGAAGTCCAGGGTGACGGTCTCACCTTCCTTGACAGTGATCTCCTTGGTCAGCGCAGGCAGGCGTTCATGCCAGGCTCGCAGGGTATAGGTGCCGGCCGGTAATTCGGCGATAACGAAACCGCCCTCGGCGTCGCTGGCAGCGAAGAACGGGTGATTAAAAATTCCAACCCAGGTCTTCATCCAGGGATGAACATCACACTTGATAGCGAAAACATCCTCGGTCTTCTCAAAAACACGGGTTTTCTTGCGAACGATCTTGGGCATCGCCATATTAAATTGCGGGTTCACTTCCGAAAGGCTGTGCACATTGTGCAGGGTGCGGTCGCTGTTGCGGATCTCCACCGGTTGTCCCGCCATGACGCCCCAGACATGCGGCACATAGCGGCACCCTACCTGGTCCAGAACCACCGGTTCTTCCGGTACCGGAAAAGTCTGTCCTTCAAGGCCTGCTGCAATGCTTACCAGAACATTCTTCAGGGTGGAATTGTCGTTGATCACCACCGTTTCGGAATAGACCGGTTCAGCGTGGCCGGCCTGGCAAACCGGATCGGCATCCATTTTGATAGGCTTGAGTTTCGGGCCGGCGCCTTCAAAGTGAATTGTTCCTTTGATTGTACCGCCCGCGGCCAGCAGTCCCGTTGCGACTGAAAGGAAACCAAGAATCAGTAATGTGTGCTTTGTAATTAGCATGAGCCTTCCCTTTTATTGTATTTCGCAGGTAGTGGATGCTGCGTTCATGCTGAAATTAAGTCTTGGCCCGGCCGGAGGGAACCAGGTAGTTCACCAGGCCGCCAAAGCAGAATTAGAATGGTGAGAAGTTTCATTCTCCTCGTGAGAGTGGTTGCTGATCGATACTGTTGGTCGTGTGGGGAACCTGGCGCAGCCGGATTGGGCGGGTCAATGACCACAAATCCTAACTTAAGATATTGTACAGAAATGGGGGGCGGGCCACAACTAAAAATCCTAACTTAAATAGTGGTCCAAGGAGTGGAGGCAGGTCAGTGTTGAAATGAAAAGAATCATTAGAACCAAACCGCTGTTGCTATGTTTAGCAGTGGTGCTGACAGTGAACCACATTCTCTTTGCTCAGGTTTCTGTATTTCCCGAATTCTTGAATTTCGATGCGGTAATCCTTCCGCAAACCGTATCACGACCCCTGGTCATATCAAACCAAGGGGATACAAATATTGTAGTAAATGATATCAATATTTCCCACACTTATTTCCAAGTTTCAGATACCTCGTTTTTGATAGCTCCACACGATAGCCAAACTGTAGTTGTTACTTTTTCTCCACTAGAGCAAGGCGTAGCTGACGGAACTATGAGTATTTTTGTAGAGGGCCCATCTGATACAACATTGGAGGTGGAATTGACCGGCTGGACTCCAATTGACTTGAAAGTTGAATTGGCCAGAAACGAATTTTCGACGCCAATATCCTTTGACTTGCAGAAATCCAGAGAATTCCTTCTCCATCTGCGAGTGTCCTCTGAGACCAACTGGTCTATCCCCGGCTCAGAAAGTGCCGTACTGACGATCTATATCGATAGTACGAACAGCCCTCAAAATCAGGACATCGTGCTTTTTAAAGGTGATGAACTTTTCGTATATAAGGTATCATTAGGCAGAATAGACAGTGGAGGCCATTCTATAGAGTTTTATTTCAATGGAGACAAATCCACTCCAGGCGCCCAATATGTTTATCTGGAGAAATGCTCTATCATTCCTGTGCCTTTAAGCGACCAGGACTATGATATCTATCGATTTTCCCCCGTTTTGTATGGCAGGGATCTGATCAGCGACGATGAGAGCAATCATACGGACACGCCGCTTTTGCTGTGGCACGAAGTTGAATATGACGGGGTAAACAAGTGGATTCAGTACAGTTTGATATGGAGTAATGAGGATAGCAGAACCGGGATCGGCTTATCGAGTCTAATGTCCAAGTGGAGCCGAACGACCGATATTGAATGGATTTATAAAGTGAAAGTCGATCCCGGAGGATACGTTCTTGAGGAACGTTTTCAGGGTCCAGGGCATTCATATTCGCTTTTTGATGGTAATAGGATTGATGATCACCCGATTTTGAAAACGGTTACCGAAAATAATATGGTGGAAGATGAAGGGGTATCAAATTATAAATTTTTTCTTTCTCCCGAAAGGAGCAAACATGAAAGAAACTCACGGGAAATCCTTATGGATGAAGATCCATGGACTTATGAAATCATGGCTTTGGAAATGATCGCGGAGGGTAAATATGAAAGTCCGGCTGACCCTTTTACTTGGGATTTAAGCGATGCCCGGAATTACCTTTACCTTGAATTTAATACACAAATGGTTGGATCCAACTTGAGATTGACTTTCGCAACGAAACTAGGAAACGAAGCGTTTTGGTACTATTCGGATCACGATAACTCCTCTGTGAATGCCGTGAATGCGGTAGGGTGGAGACGGTCTACCATTGAACTTCCACCAGAAACTACCCTTGAGGACCTTGACTCATTGAAAATAATGGGTTCCGCTTCCGGTTCCTTTTCCATTACCTTTGAGGAACTTTCTAAAGTTTTTTTGTTAGATGAAGACTTTACCTTGTTGGAATCTCCCTCACAATTGAACGAAACTTTTGTTTTGAATGAAAGCAACAGCTCGATCCAGTTTACCTTTGACGAATTGATTTCTGTAGATGGAGAAGAGGTGGTTCATACGCCAAAAATATTCTTATTATCTCAAAACTATCCGAATCCTTTTAATGCAATAACTAACATACAATACCAGCTTCCAGCGTCTAGTGAAGTGCTCTTAACTATATACAATATACGTGGACAGGAAGTTTTACGCTTGGTTGAAAGTGAACAGCTGGCTGGATATCATCAAATCACCTGGAACACTACTAACGTCGCATCGGGAATTTATTTCTACAGGATTCAGGTGGGCGATATTGTACAAGCGAGGAAGATGTTTCTGTTAAAATAGCAGTGTATCATAAACACGTCCGCTATGGCATAAATTCCTGTAAGTATCTGAGTAATAACAGGAGCCACGATCTTCAAAAACCGCGGTACCGGGGATTATCAAAGCTGAATCCGGGATCTTTTTTACTCGCCTGGTAAAATAGTTGATAAGGTCGTTGGTCCTCATTGTCCGGCAGGGCCTGTTTATATCCCGGCGCGGGCAATAAGTGCCTCCAGATATCTGGATTTGACCTGTCGGCTGGCGACGGCTTGTTTGATAGGGGGTAGCTTCAGGATCACGCCCAGAACAGCCGCCAGGGCGCGATGAGACCACAAAACCCGGTTATCGAAAATCAAATGGTGCAGCTGCCCCCGCTCGATGGCCATGACGACGGCTCGGTGGACCCCATTGAGGGGCGTGATCACACGCTCGCCCCGGGCCACCAGGCGGATGTCCCCCTTCGTACAGGCCTGGACACAAAGACCGCATCCCAGGCAGATATCAGCATTCAGCCGAGCCAATTTCATTTTAGGCCGGGCCGGATTATTCGCGGTCACCAGGGTCATGGCCTCCACGGGACAGACATTCACACACTTCCCGCAACCGTTGCAAGTACCAGTATCAATCTCAGGCAGGAAATTGGTGGTGTGTACCGGATTCAGGACCGCAAAACGCCGTGCGGCAATCATGGCTTCGCAGCAACAGCCACAGCAGTTACAGATAAAATTGACATATTCCCGGACATTTTCGCCAAACTGAACCAGCTGGTTTTCATAGGCCTGCTGCAACAGGTCGAGCCCCTCGGCCGTATCAACCCGGCGGGCATGACCGTATTTGATCAAGGATGCGGCTGAGTTGTTGAAGGTCATACAGATATCCATGGGAGCATCACATGCCCGGTTGACATGCATCATCTTGTGCCGGCAGTAGCACATGCTGACACCCATGTGGGCGGCGGTTTTAATGATTTGGGTAGCCCGTTCGTAATCCAGAACGTATAGGGCGTTTTCGTCGGACAACGAGGGTTCGTGTACAAAAGTCCGGCCCAGTTGCGTTTCGCCCCGGGTGAAAAGATCCCGGATAAAATCTTCCTCCACGTTCAGATACTCAAAGAAAAGTTCGCTCAGCAGTTTCTGATTGATATCCTCTCTGATGCGCATCATGGAAAACTCGAAAAAACCGGCCATGGGCGGCGGCAGCGCATAGACGGACTCGCCATTCTGCTCGATATCCACCAGGATTGCCCGGCCGGCCAGTTCGTCCAGCACTTTCTGCGCGCCCGCCGGGTCCATTTTCCAGATTCGGCCGGCCGTGTGCACCGAGAAGGGCTTGATAGGCAGCAGGGAGACCAATTCCGCTTCCCTCTCACTGAACAGCATCTTGAGTATCTTGAATAACAGCTGCGACGGCGGCGCCCCCTGGGGATGGCGGTTCAACCGTTCCGTTAACCTGGAATATGCCGACCTGGTAGTTCGATGGGCCATACTAACGCTCCTCGATCCTCGCTGACCAGGTGTAAAGTACAAGACTGTGCCGGCACTGATCAAGGGTTAGTTACTGCATAGCACCGGGGGTACCGTAATGTTGAACCAGCACCCCTATCACCGAAGATCACAAGGCCGGTTGACGGCATGATTGTCAGGGTGACCAAGGACCTGATAAAAATCAGGGAGAAGGATACCGGGCGAATTCACAATGTGCAACTGTACGATAACATGCCGCTCAACGGAGGGAGATTTATTCATAGTGAGCCGCTGATAAAGAAGGGCGACGAGGATAGCAAGGGTCAATCTTCGAGGAAAAATGGCGCATCCGAACGACAGGCAGTGACGCAGTCCAAACGTATGGCCCAACTCGTGGAGACACTCCTTATAAAGGCGGTCGCTGTATACCGCTGCATTGGCAATCATACCGTAAGATTCATTCTGAAGGCGTAGTCCGGACACAATCGCCGCTTCTCCGTTCAGTTGAGCTTCACCAAAAATAAAGGTGAAGATTGGAATAAACAGGTCGGCAGACCGGTCGATCCCCAGGGTCGAGGCAGCCTGAGAAATGTTCCACCCGGTCCGGTGGAGGAAGCGTAAAATGTGGGCCTGTTCCAGGTTAGTCAGTCAATCACGATTGTTCTCCTCGATCTGGGTATAAAGTCCCAAGGCAATTCAGCGGGGCTGATCCAATACTTTACCCCTGAATAGCCGGCAGCAGTTTATTCCACCGTATGCCCGGCGCTCTCCAGGTTTGGGAATGTGATCAGAGTCACCGAAATAGATAACAGGACCTATTTATCATCTTATGTTCGCTTAACCGCAGTAATTTTGGGTGTGACTATTAAGAACTCTAAGGGATACTACCCTGCGGGCGATTACCAAGAGTTGGGGGAGAACTGAATGCTGCACAAGACCATCAGCAAACCGGATTTTAGAAAGTTCGTCGAGCTGCTTCTGGCTGATATTGAAGTGATTGCCCCTCAGAATGTAGGGACTGACCGGGCGGGTAAGCCGATGCACCAGTACCTGCCGGTAAATCGTTACGAGGATATCGACCTGGAGTACGAGATAACTACCTATTCCGCCAAGACCTATTTTCTGCCCTATAACGAGAATCTGTCCCAGTGCCGTTTTATGGATAGCGACTGGACCCAGGAAATCAATTACCGGCTCCAGCCCCGGGTGCTGCTGGGATTGCACGCCTGCGATATAAACGCCCTGCTGAAGCTCGACAAGGTTTTGGCCCGTGACAATTTCCCAAGCCCCTATTATATCTCACGACGCAAGAACACCTTTATTGTCGGCCTCGACCACGACCCGTGCGAAGGGGGCTTCTGCCGCTCGGTGGGGGCCGACGTGGTGACCCATGGCTTCGACCTGTTTCTCACTGATCTGGGAGATCGCTATTTCGTGGCGATCAACTCGGATCGAGGCTATGACCTGTTAAAGCGGGTGAAAACGAAAGACATTCTCAATCGGGATACCCGGGACTACCTGGAGGTGCGGAAACGCATAGCCGGCGGTTTCCGGACCTTTAACATTCACAACCTTCCCAACCTGATGGATATCGAGTTCGAATCGGAGGTCTGGAATAAGTGGGGGGCCAAGTGCCTGAGCTGCGGTTCCTGCGCCATGGCCTGCCCGACCTGTTATTGCTACGGTGTAGAGGAAGTCACCAGCCTGGATTGCAGC
>SDBU01004408.1_pt1 | contig 17255 bp, 16 predicted proteins | sample 2277071 | NCBI WGS metagenome assembly SDBU01 (sample SAMN10397929, study PRJNA504765) | marine sediment metagenome | isolation source: marine sediment core GS08_GC12, 126 cmbsf | place: Arctic Ocean: Gakkel Ridge, Loki's castle | collected 2008 | reverse complement strand
GCCACCGACGAGCGGAGAGGGGGATTGACCTGATTCAAAAAGAGATACTCTCTTCCAGCTTAGAAAGATTGCCGCAAACGGAACATATTTTTGACAACCACTATAATTCCGAAAATGCTCAATGTCGCTCGGAAAAGACTTTCAGCCGGCCTCATAGTAATAAAACTTATTTCTGAGATACGACACTGGCTCTTCCAGCTATAAAGAAATTTAATAGCTATAAAGAAGTTTAATAGTCGCGCATTCATCCTTCGAGTTTTGAGTCTTTGGTTTTAAAATGGTATCATGCTGATATGATTATTAAAGTATGATCATGAGCCCGTATTGCACATGATGGCATAAAACTTGCGTACAATCTTATGTTGAAGAGACAAGTGATGAGACAAAAACAAGCCAAAGGGTTCACCCTGGCTGAGCTTATGGTTGTCATCGCTATTATCGGGATCACAACTGCGATAGCCATTCCTTATTTTGTTGGTCAGATGCCGAGATATAGATTGAACGGTGCAGCAAGACAGGTTATGGGGGATCTGATGTGGGCCAGGATGGAGGCGGTTAGCCAGAACAATGAATTTAAGATATTTTTCTTAAATAATCATGAGTATAGGATATTGGACGATGATAACAATGATGGCAGCGTGGACGGTGGTGAGTGGACGAAGACAAAAAATATTCAGGACGAATACCACGATGTAACGATTAGTTCCAACAATGACCCGATATTTTTGCCGAGAGGGACGGCTACCAGTCTGCCCACCATCACCTTAACAAATCCAAGTGGATCGAAAACGATAACGATCAGTATAGCGGGTCGTGTAAGTATAAGCTAATGTGATTTGAACAACAAACAAAAGAAAAGTGCTGCCAATGTGCAAATTGCGCGACAATAACAATAATGGCTTTACGCTGTTAGAGATTCTGGTTGCCATCGTGCTTCTGTCGATAGGGCTGCTGGCAATGGCAAGTCTGACAGTGGGGATCATGGGCGGCAATTTATTCAGCAACCAACTGACCACTGCCACGACTTTGGCGCAGGACAAGATGGAAGAAAATAGGAGGCTGGGATTTAGCGGGGTTGCAGCCCTCACCGAATCTTCTATTACAGGTTACCCGGAATATAATAGGGTGACAACGGTGGCATCCATCAACAACCCTGCCACGGGCAATCCCGCGGGTATGAATATGGTAACTGTTACAGTATCTTGGGATTCTGACCAGCACTCTGTCACTTTGAGAACGATCATTGCAGAGTAAAAACCATGTGTTACTCACTTGAAGACAAAGAGCGCGGTTTCACCCTAGTAGAGCTACTAATTGGTATGGCAGTGGGCCTGATTGTCCTGGGCGCTCTGGCCAGCACATTCATTATTCAAAGCAGATCTTTAGATGTGCAGGAACAGGTTGCGGAAATGGTGCAGACCGCAAGGGCAGCCATGGATATGATGAGCCGTGAGATCAGGATGGCGGGATATAGTCCAACTGGAGCAACTTTTGATGGTATTACGTATCATGCCACGCAACTTCAGATACTCGCAGATTTCCGCGGAGCTGGCGAAAATGATCCTCCAGATGGGGATACTGGCGACAATAATGAAGATATCATATACACACATGACGCTGCAAATCTTCAGATTGATAGAAATACACAACCATTTGCCGAGAACATTCAAGCATTTGACTTCCAATACCTGGAAGCCGACGGTGTGACGGAAGTGAGTTCAAGTGCTGACAATGACGAAATTCGACAAATCAGGCTGACGATAACCGCCAGGACGAGCAAGCCCGATCCTAATTATGGCATCAACTGGGGGTATAGGAGGTACACGCTGACTTCCGTGATCACCCCGCCGAATCTTGACATGCCGTGATGGGGCCGGCAGCGTGTGGATCCAAAAGGAGGTACAATATGTTACTAATACACTCAATATACGAGAATGAAAAAGGAGCCGTCCTTGTTGTAGCCCTTGCGTTCATGGTTGTATTAGGATTGCTGGGGACCACGGCTGTTCTGATAACGACGACCGACATGAAGATCGGAGGTAATTATAAGGTAAGCCAACAGGCATTCTATCAAACCGAGGCAGGGGTGGAGGAGGCCAGGGCAAGAATGAAGGGGGACGCAGAAGCCGAAATAGATATAGACGCCGATGAGGGCAATATCAATTGGAGGAGTTATATCGGAGATGTGGGAGACCCACGATTGGCGGAGATAGGGTATAGTGACACCGACCCCGACCATCAGTTGGATGCTAGCCTTTCCAATTTTGACTATGTGGTGGAGATAGAGCACTCGACGGATCCTTCGTCCGGCCTCATGCTTAGATGGGGGGACACGGATGGTGACGGAATCCCTCAACGGAACACTGCTACCGGTGAGAGGATCCTTCTTGTCACCAGTTATGGTTCTTGGCGCGGTTCCAATGATACTGTACAGATAGAGATGACAAGGCTCCCGCCCATAGTTGTCCCGGGCGCCCTTTATGTGGAGGCGACGACGACAGTTTTGGGAAACAGTACCAGTATCATCGGCGTGGACGCCTGCGGTGGCACTAGCGTCCCTGGTATTGTTACCCCAATGTCATCGGGTGTTACAGAGTCTGGCGGCCCTACTATATCAGGAGTAAATTCACCAACACCTCCACCCAGCGACATTGCATACGGCGAAGTGGACATGGATATCGAGGGCCTTTTTGGGCTTTATGCCGCAGGCGCGGACTTCTATTACAACGTAACGAGTGAAACCCATACTGGTTCGACCATACCGGGACCTGGGGACGGCTGGGGGAGTCCCGTACAACCTGATTCTACTCCTCCTTTGGATCTAACACTCCCGTCAACATGCAGTGAGAGTAACATTGTCCATTACGATACTAACGGAACCGATGTTAAACTTTCAGGCGGCGTCGAGGGGTGCGGCGTTCTTCTCGTTGACGGAGACTTGGAGGTCAATGGCAACTTCTTCTGGCATGGTGTTGTAATTGCGACGGGATCTATTAGATTTACCGGTGGCGGAAATAAGAATATAACGGGTGGGATGTTAGCTGGCAGCGACGTGGACGCTGATGTAGTGGGTGGAAATGCCAATATTGTCTATTGCAGCACGGCCATCAATAACTTGCTCCAAAACAGAGCTTTCCGTAAACTTAGCTGGAAGGAAGAGATGTAAGGGAATAGGATTTGCCCGCTAAAATGGGCCATTCGCCTCGCCCGGATGGGTACACCAAAAAGTTCATGATGGTCGTTTCAAGGAGTTATGCAAAGGTGTCACTATTGCGGTTCGTGCCCCGGGTGCCAGCCGTCTGGCAGCACACCATTGTTCTCTTTCTTTAGTTCATCCGTAAGATCATATATCTGCGTGGCAACCCTTCTCATATCCTCCTTCGCCTTCTTCTTTGCTTCTAGATCTTTATTCCGCGTGGCTTCCCGAACCCTTTTCAATGTCTCGTCGAGTTCAGACATTAGCTCTGCTTTCTTTTCTTTGTAATATTTGATATCTACCTTTTCCTCTGTTTTTCCCTTTTCCGGTCCCGTCTTCTTTCCCGCAACAGGCTCTTTAGCTCCGACCTTGGTTTCCGCGGCAGGTTGTTTGGCTCCTATCCCTGGTGATTCAGGTGCCCTGGTATCAAGGACTTCCTCCACATATGCCTTATCTGATTCCGTGATGGCTTGAATCTGATCTTTGTCGATCGTAATAAGCCCCCCGTAGTAGTAAAACTTGACCTGGTTGCCCTCTTCCCAATACTCAGAAATGATAAATTTCTTTCCGTTTGTCAGCTGGATGAGATAAGAAGCCATGCAGATAGAAGGATAGATAAGAAGCGCGATCATAACCCATGTGGCGAGTAGTCTTTTCATGACGACCCCCTTTCTCATATCTGTTTGAACTGCAACAGGGAGCGCATTACCCGTCCCGATGTATCGGGACTGCAGGGAGCTTCAAGTATCATGCGGAAGAGCGTCCATACATTGAGGCCTACAGTCCGCAGAACGGTCCAAAGTGAAGGCACGAGACACTTGATCATTTTTTTAGTTTATCCTTGTCTTAGCTCAAAGTCAAGGGGCTGCCGGTCCATTCCCTTTTCTCTTGCGGGTGAATGTTGAGATGTAATTTCAGTTTGATGATCAATGTTGAAAATGGTGGATTGATGTGCCATTGTATAGATAGCATGCAGGATCGCGGGCACTATGTCGTTATCCCGTTGGACATTGTCCAGTCGTTCCGCAAGCCCTTAGTCTCAGTCAAAATTGGTTTCCTACGGATGGGGGCTCACATGGAAAGAAGAGACTCCGAAGATGTCTGAAAAGGGATTCACACTCGTTGAGCTTTTGGTTGCCATCCTGGCTTCTCTGGTTGTGCTCGGCGCCATAGCCGCTACGTTTATCCTGCAAGACAGGAGTTACGATCATGAGGCACAAGTTGTTGACATGCAGGAGAATGCCAGGGCCGGGATGCATGTGATGATGCAACAGCTTCGCATGGCAGGCTATGATCCCACCGGCACTGCCGGGGCCAGCCTCCTCACGGCGGCTTCCGACGAGATTCGGTTCACCATGGACCTTAACGGGGACGGAGATGTCGACGACACCGGTCCGGATGAAGATGTCACGTTTGCCCTGGATACGAGTGACCTGCAATTGACCATGGACGACCAGCCTTTGGCCGAAAACATCCCACCAGATGGCCTTGTGTTTTCGTATTTCGATAGCAACGATAACCAATTGAGTACCCCCCTGACTGCTGAGGACCGGGCCGGTGTGACGCGGGTTACCATCCAGTTGACCGCGAGGACCCAGGATCCTGATCCGGACTACCCAGGCGGTTACAGGACAAGGACACTCACGTCCGAGGTGTTAGTGGCGAATTTAGCCTTTGGCGACACCACGACAGCCACGACGACCGTGGAGAGCACGACCGAAGGGACGACATCAGCAGGGACATCGCCAGAGACACCAACGACCGAAGGACCAACGACCGAAACGACCACCACAGAGCCTCCGGATACGACAGGGCCTGCGATTACGAATATCACACAGGTTCCTGACTAATCGCAGATACTCAACAACACTGATGTTGTTGAGACCTTTGAATAACTCCTTCGAACGGCCCTCATGAGCTTTTTGGGGTACCCATTCCCGCCGTAGCATGGCCCGGTTTCTTTTCTTGACCAGGGCCTCCCAGTGTGAAATAGAATGCCGATGAATGCTGTGGCTTAGTAAACATCTTCATAAATATGGTGACGTAACCTGGATACTCAGTGAGGTGTAGGGGCAGGTTGTTTTTGCCCATCATCGCCTGCCCTGTGGAATGCGAAGCCCATTCCTCCGGGGTCTCCCGATGGGCAAAAAAGGAAAAACCCTCTGTGTCTCTGTGGTGAACCAATACGGGTCAAAATATGTTACCGCAATTATGAACTGCTACAGCGAGCGCATTCCCCGCAGGTTCTGCCTGACGGCAGTGCTCCGCGGGCTGCGGGGCTAGCGAGCGAATCCAAAAATTGTAAAATTCCTTACAGTCGCTGCTAAGCACTGCCGCAGGGCAAAACATTCCCTGCAGCTTGCTGCAGGGAGCTTCAATTAGGGCGCTTAGGAGATGAAAAAGGCATTTAGAGATTCTTTCCGGGCGAGGTTAAGTCTAATAGCGTCGTTGGCGGTGCCTTTCCTCATCGTCCTGGCGGGCTTGTCGTGTTATCCTGCGTGGGGGGCAACGCCGTATAAGACCTACGTCATCAAGAAGTACAAGAGCTGGGACATCTTGTGCGATACCTACACCGTCAAAAAAGGGGACCACATCTGGGAATTATTCCGCCGCAGGGGCTGTATTGCCGAACATGACATCGCCAGGTTTACTGCCATCTTAAAACGCCTAAACCCGCACATAAGAAATGTCAATCGGATCTATCCCCGCCAAAAGATTTTCATCCCGTTAAAACAAATGAAGTCCCAAGAAAGCAGATCAGGCGCAGAGGATCGCCTTGTAACCATTCCGTTCATACCGGACATCCTCTACAGCACTTATACCGTTCGCCGGGGTGATTACCTGATGAAGGTCGCCGCAGACCACCATGGTTTGCGTGTGGATCAGATCCCCAAGGGGTATATCAAGACCCTAAAGCGGGTTAATCCCGGCGTCAAGAACCTGAATCGGATCTATCCCGGACAGAAGGTACGCATCCCCGAGATCGCTTCAGAAAGACCCAGGGGAATCGCCTTGCTCACCCCTTCTTCTGCCAAGGCCAGGAGTGTTACACCTTCGTCAGAGCGCCGAACCCATGCATCGCCCCAGTCGGCAGTATCCATGTGTGTGAAGCGATTGGGAGGCACGCTGATTGAATCCGGGCACTATTTCTTTCCCGCAAAGGAGAAAGGTGATCTCAAGCTGGACCTTTCGGCTTTTCCTGTGATAGAGCTTGCGGGTGGACGACGCCTCCTTTTGGACACAGGGAAAGGACTCTCGGAAGATGTGGAAAACGCTATACGCGTGTTCTGGAAGCCTCTGACTATCATCCGGACAGAGCCGGGGGAGTCAAGGCGCACGCTGCTGGACAAGATTTTTCGGGCGATCCACGGTGGAGAGGTGCGGCAGACCTTGGAGATGCCGATGTTTGACGACGGCATTCAGGTGACGCTGAGAGGCGATTGGATTCTTGTTCAAGAAGAGAATGAAAAGGGTCTTCAAGGATACCACTGCATTACCTTGATTTCAGACCCTGAAGAGCGCACGTCGGCTGCGCTCCGGGATTATCTGGCGGGAAAGAATATTCGGGTTTCTGATCTGTTGCCCGAGGGAGATGATCAAAAGAGTGCCCCCGAGACCCAGGAAGGCGATTCGTCGGAGCCCATGGTGTTGAACATAGATTCTTCAAATCAAGAAATCTTTGTGGCCGAATTTGCCAGGGCCATCGGTTATTCGTACAACTGGAATGTGCCGCTTTCTTTTCAATACGCCGGTTTGCAGGTCCAGACTGTCACCGATCTGCTGCATGGTGAGGATGGTCAGGATATTGTCGTCGACTTTGGCACGCTTTACGGCGATGCAAAATCGGCTGTTGAGGCGGGCGGGCTGAAGGTTCTGTCAGTCGGGCCCGAGGATGAAGCCATGAGCATTGCCCGGAACATCTTCAGGACAGCTGGGATTTCCTGGACTGAGGACCCTGTTTTTTTTGGCGCAAACCGGAATGTATTTGAGACCACTTCCCTGACCATTTCGGGCCTGCTGGCATCCCGACCCGCTCAGGGGAGGACCTTCTTGACCTCGGCACGGCTGCACCCGAAGATATGCGATTTCTTGAGGGAAAGAGACATCAGAGTTCTCAAGATGAGACGTCGTTGAGAGAACCTGCTGAAGAATTTGACCGAATCAGCTGGTTTTGTCGTTTTGCAACGAACCACGGACAACCAACAACAGACATTATCTGAGAATTGAGGAGGCTGTTATGCTGAAGCGATTACCCTGGTTCTTACTGTCGTTTTACTGCGCCTTATGCTTGGTGTCCTGCGCCGCGGATATGGCCGAGCGCAGAGAGCAGTCAGAGGCGTTCAGGCGTCTTGGTGAAAGACACCTTGCCGAACGAAATCTTACCGGAGCGTTCAGAGAACTCTTGAAGGCGGAAACGCTTTACGAGCAGGATCACCTTCTGCAAAATGATCTCGGACTGGCCTATTTTGCAAAAGGAAAGCTCGATCTGGCCCTCGTCCATTTCGAGAAGGCCTTGGCCATCAAACCCGACTATGCAGGGGCCTGGAACAACATGGGGACCGTCTATTTGAAGCTGGAAGAGTGGGATAAGGCCATCGACAGTTTCAATCATGCCCTTGACCATTTGCTCTATGCCACACCACATTTTGCTCTGAACAATCTTGGTGAGGCATACCGTGGAAAAGGAGATTATGAGCGTTCCATCGAGTTCTACAAGAAAGCCCTTGATGCAGAGCCCCGCTTTTTCAGGGCTCACAGGGGATTGGGGCGCATCTACATGGCCATGGGAGACTATGACGCCGCGGCCTCTTCCCTTCAAAAGGCAGTTGACTATGCCCCAGGCTTTGCCCCTGCCTACTATGACCTGGGACGTGCGTACGTCGGCAAGTATAACCGGGAGAAGGCCGTTTCCGCCTTTAGAAAGGTCGTGGAGTTGGTGCCGGATTCACCACTGGCTGAGGCAGCTTCGGCTGAGATCAAAAAATTGCAGAGATAAGGTAACGCCACTTTACGAAAACATGCCAGGATGCCCCGCCAGGAAGGGCGGGGAGCTTCAGTCTACAATAGAAGACATCGAAGGATTGAGCGGTTCAGGAATCTTTGTTGGCAGGTTTGGCGGGTTGAAATGACCGGTGACAAATGACTAATGACTATGGGGATGCGGTGTGGATTGTTGCCCCAGGTTGGATCGACTTCTCTGAATAGGTAACAAGGGCCGTGGCCGTGGTCTCCTCAGTGCGAAGAATGAGAATTTCCGCGTAATCGACCGGCGTCAGCAGGACTTCTTCTTTTGCCTTGGGATCGATACGCTCCTTTTCCTGATAGTAGACACTGTAAGACTGACCGAGCTGGATGCCGTCTTCGCGACCCTTATTGATAAAAGCAATCTCATGTTCAGCAAAGATCGTTTGACCTTCCTCTGCGGCAAAAATCTTGCCTTCGAGCCCTTCTTTGCTTTCAGCAAGCATGATCCTGGGTGACCGTGGCTCATACGGCATCAAAAGGTCATGTGGTTCAATGTCCCGGTACGATTGAACAATCCTTCCCAAAGAAAATTTCGGCTGCACGTCAGTGATTTCAACCACACCTGCCAAATAGTGCTGAATGCCGACGAGCTTTTTGGTCTCTTTGTCCTTCAGAGGCTTTAGCGTGCGGAACACAGTAAAACGATCTCCAGGCTTGAAGGTGACATCTCCGATCGGCCGGATATAGACCAAATCCCGCTGGCTGATCGTTGTCTTGCCTTCCTTGACCTTGAAGATCGTGCCAGAGGGAGGAACAGGCTCCTTGCTAACAAATCCCACCTTGTTGATGGAGGGATAGAGATAATACTTGGGTTCCGGGGGTGGTGGGGCTACTTTTGGTTCCGGTTTCCTTTCAGGCTTAGGCCGGGCCATCGTTGCCAGTTCCTCGCGGCTGAAAAGCCGGATTTGCTCGCCCGGGTAAATCCAGTGGGGATTCGCAATCTCCTGATTCTTTTGCCACAGATCCGGCCAGATCCACGGGGAATCATAAAAATGCTCGGAGAGGTCCCACAGGGTATCACCCTTCTCCACGGTGTAATAGAGCCCTGACTCAAGTTTAACACGTTCTCTCGGGCCTTCCTGTGCCAAGGACGGAGCAGGTTGTACCAGTCCCAGACAAATCACGGCAAGCATGGAAAAGATGGTCCTAAGCATCATAAGTCATTCCCGTATGACAGAATCTTTCGAGTGCACAATCGTAGTCATGTGCCCGGCTGGGCACCACAATCAGTGAGTGCGTTTTCTATCCTTCGTTTCCAATAGAGATATTTAGCCGTTAATCCACTGTATAGTACAGACTCCTTTTGTATGTCGTACCCGTCGTACCCGTGCAATTAGGCCAAAGAGACAGACAACTAGGACAAATGATAGCCCATACCGAAGATATTCTTTTTTCATTGCAAGCTTACCTCTTCAAGCTCAACGATCGTTGGTGTAATGAAAATTAGTAACTCGGTCTTTGCTGATCTCTTAGATTTGCTCTTGAAAAGCCATCCCAGCACAGGTATTCTTGAGAGCCCTGGCACGGATTCTTGGCCTATTCCTGTTTCTTCCGTGATGATTCCCCCGATCACAATGGTGTCACCATTGTTGACTAAAAGTTCCGTGTTTACTTCTTTCTTGAGAATCGCAGGCTGGCCCAGGACATCAACAGCAGGGTCGGGTGCATCCTTGGTGGCGTTAATCTTCATGGAAATACGATTATCCATCGTAATATGAGGGGTGACCTCAAGCTTTAACACAGCGTCCACGAATGTAACGGTAATGGTTCCCTCCTCCGAAGTCTGATACGGGATCTGTCTTCCCTGTTTAATAACGGCTGTTGTGTTATCCATGGTGAGGACCTTTGGAGACGATATGATCTTTCCGGCGTTTTGAGCTTCCATGGCCTGGAGAGTAGCCTCGAGCATTAAGGGAGAACCGGTTAATCTGGCAAAATTAAATCCAATACCACTTGTGGCGGCGGCCGGAGGCAAATTTACTGCCCAATTATTGGCGGCTCCCAACGTTCCCAACCCACCACCCAATTGGTACGTGCCATCACCCGATACGCCGTCATATGTTCCCCCCCACTGTACGCCAATCTCACGAGAAAAATCGGTGTTCGCCTCCACGATCCGAGCCTCTATCATCACCTGGCGCGTGACCACATCCAGCTTTTTGACAACTTCCTTAGCGCGCCGTATCTTATCCTTGACGTCTATCATGATAATCATATTGGTCCGGTCATCAACGGTGACCTTTCCACGGTCACTCTTAACCTCGTTCAGGTGCTGTTGAATGGCAGCGGCTTCAGCGTAGTTGATGGGTATATATTCTGTGACCAAAGGCGCTGCCTCTTGCTTAGCTTCCCTGGCGCTCTTTTCGGCGGCCCTTTCTGCCACAAGGGTGGCAAGTGGGGCGACTCGTATAATATTTCCCTCCTCAGCGATTCCCAGCTTGTTCATCTTCGTGACCAGATCCAGAACCTGATCCCAGGGGACCTTGTCAAGCTTTAACGTGACCCTCCCTCTAACATCTTCCCCTATGATAAAGTTTTTTCCGCTTATCTCATGTAAGATGCGAAAGACATTGCGAATATCGGCATCCTGGAAATCGAGGGATATCTTTTGTCCTGTATAGACCTTTCCCGTCTCGGGCGACACAACCTTCACCGACGGCACTTTCGCTGCTTTTGTGGCAATCACCTCGGTCTCTCTCATCACCTGTTCCCATTTTGGCATTTCCACATCTGCCAGGGGCCTGGGCGGCACGGTGGAAGGCTCAAAGTCAACAAAAAAACCGTTATCTTTCTGCTCGACTCTGTAGGGGACTGCCTGCCGGAGTTCCATGGCTATGATGGCTGTATCTCCCATCTTGGGTGTCTGTACTGGAACGACACGATCAACTGCGCTTTTGAACCGTGTGGTAATGAGAGGGCGCTTTTCAAATTTCGGAATCCTTGCATTAAAGAGCTTCAAAAGGACTCGCTTGGGTGAAGGTCTCTGTGTCTCGTACCGGACCCTCCTAGTGGTTTGCACGATAACGCGTGACTTACCCTCTTCCATCATGAGAAACTCGATCCGGTTCACCCATGCCGGTTTTCCTGCTGCCTCAGCTTCTGCTGGAACTGGTGCAGGCTCTTTTTCTGGTTCCGTAACGGTCGGCTCACTGGCCTCTGTGGGGGCTGCGGCGGCTGTCTCTTCGGCTGCGGGCTTCTCTGCTGCTGGTTTTGTGAAGTTTACCAGAAGCTTGTCCTCTTCCTGGCTGACCTCGTATTGAACATCATCTTTCAAGTTGATCTGGATCCTGGAAGCCCCTTCTTTCTCTATCTGTTGAGAGGCAACAATGCTCTTGATCAGGGTGCTCTCCGGGGCATAGGTCTCCTGAATCCCTTCCAAAGATGTGTTCGGGAAATAAAGGACCACTCCAAGCGGGAAAAGGCGTTTAATTGCGGAGTAGTTCAGGGGCTGGTCACTCTTTATCGTGACAACAACCGCGGTTTGTTCCTCGCTGACCGTGACCTCGTGGATAACGCTCTCTGAGGCAGCGGGTCCTGCCTCAACCTCCTCTGGCTTGGTCGTTGCTTTGGTCGCGCAAGCGGTTGTCACGAACAGGAGTATCAGCGGCAACAAGAGCCAATAATTACTCCAAAATCTTCTCAGCAAGCAGTTCATTTTATACTTCCCCAAGTTTCTTTTGTAGTATTAAGTCCACTGTTTGCAGTCTCATTTGACCAGTAAAGAAATCTTCAACCTCTTCTTCAATAACGACTCTATCCCTTACTATTCTTCTCACCCGCCCAAAATTTGCACCGACGTATGTCCCTTTTGTGATCACATATCCCTTACCTGATGGGTCCTCCACCAAGGCTTTATTTCCAGTGGGAGCGATAATGATCCCAACCACTTTCAGTTGACTCAAGCTTATCCTTTGAAGCGGTGTGAGGGGCAGCTTTCTTTCGCGGGCACTTATCTGGAGCCTGGTTCCTTCTCGGGGCTGCGTTGTGAAAACGGATTGAAATGGGTCTATTTTCCCCTTGGGGTGATAAACATAGGCCGGCTTTTTCCCAATCTCTTCGGGGGTCGGCTCTGGCTCTAATTCGGCCTCGGGGGTCGTGGGTTCCGCCTCGGGTGCAGCCGGTTCAACCTTGGCCTGTTCCAAGGGAGGCTTCTCCGGAGCCTCAGCCTCCGGGGGGGCTTCTGCGGTGACGGGCTCTGCCGCTTCCTGATCGCTGGGTTTCACGGCTTGGACAGCGGGCGGCTGGGGCACCTCAATCTTTTTTCGAACCACCACAGGTTTTGGGGGTGGTGTGGGTTCTTGCTGCTCTCCGCACCCCCCTGCGACAAGGACCATCAGGCCCAGGGCAAGGAGAAGCTTACAGGGAGTCCATGGCATCGTCATATCAGCCTTTTTCCCCTCCTTCTCATGGTGCAGCTGCCAGTGCAGCCTCCAAAAATCTGTAAGTCATGGCCACACATGAGGCATTCAGGATTCCTGGGGTCCCCGGGGGAGCCGTTAGATTAATGTTCAATATATTGACGATTCGGGAGAGTCCCGCGACTCTGCCAAAAAACACGGCTATGTTGTGATATCCACCAGATATCTGAATATTGACAGGAATCTCGGCGTAAAATCCTCTTGGTACCTCTGTGCCGGGCTGGAATAGTATGAATTGAAGCCCGGAATCTTTGCCCGACGTTGAGATCCCTTCAAGGAGGCTTGGGATTTCCCTCTTGTCCGGCAAAAGCTGGAGGGCCAATTTGAATTTTACCTGTGCATCCTCGTACGCTTTCTCGAACTCTTCGAGGTTTTGTGCGGCTGATCTGGCTGTGAAAAGCTTGCCTTGAAGTGTTTCGAATTCATCCTTCAACTCAGTGAGTTTGCGGGATTGTGGCATATAGATTGGATAATAGAAACTACCGCCTAAGATCAAGAAGACGCCCACGCAAATCAAAATCCTTTGTAAGCGCCCTATGGCTGCAACTTTTTCAAATGGAAAGGACGGGAGTGAAAATTTTGCCATCTGTCTCTGCCGAGTTTGTGGTTATTGTGGAGGTTGTAAAATCAAGGCCTGACAGGTGACGCTAAAACCTTTGAATTTTCTGTCCTGGGCCACTGCCACCTGTCTGGACGAAACAAGATTGACTTGATCAAAATATGGTGATGCTTCAAGGCGCCTCATGAAATCCGCAACGGTTTTGTTATCCACGGCCACCCCATTGAGGGTCATCTGGCCACCGGCCTCGCTCAGGTTGGTGAGCCACATCTTTTGTGCCACCACCAGGCTCGTAAGGGCATCCATGATCCGGACCGATCCGGTGCGGTTCGCGTCCAGCGTCTGTATGATATCCATCTTTGCTTCAAGTGTATTAAGCTTCTCTTTGATTTCCTTTACCTTCCTGTTGATGGCATCAAGTTCCTGGAGTTCCTGCTGAGCATCTTCTATCTTGTCATTCAGGTTGGATATGCCTCGGTTCAAGCTAAACGCCAAGTAGCCCATAGCACAGAGACCAAAAAAAATGGTCAGAAAAAAAATGGATGCCTGCCGTCTAATATTTTCCTTTTTTCGTGCGGCTCGAACCGGCAATAGATTGACACGGATCATTTGTCGTCTACCCTCCTCGATGCCAGGCCCATACAGATCGCAGCTTGAGGAGCAATCTTCTGAAGATAGTCTGCGTCGTTATGTTTTTCGTTAATATTGACGCTCATGAAAGGGTTACACATTTGTACATCTACGGAAGTCTCAGCTGAAAGAAGCTCAGAAAACCCTTCCGTCTGTGCGGCACCACCACTCAGCACGATCCGCCCAATGTCCTCTTCCGAACCAGTAGAATAGTAGAAATCAATGGCCCGCCTGATCTCAGCACCCCAGCTGGAGATGGTGGAATAAATAATCTCACGAACATCTTCCTCGGGCACCTTTTCTTTGTCCTTGCCTATCTTGACAGCTTCAGCCTCCTCAAAGGAACACTCAAACCGGGAGGCAATCTCGCGGGTAATTTGCTCTCCTCCAATATTCACATCTCGCGTGAAAGCAGACATATAGCCTTTCACGATGTTGATATTCATCTTGTTGGCTCCGATATCAATAAGGCCAACGGTTCCTTCTTCGCTCAAGTAGTTTTCTTCAAACACCCTTTCCAGGGCAAACACATCGATATCGATCACGCAAGGATTCAGGCCTGCCATGTCCAGGAGGTCTACATACTCATTAATGATCTCCGTCTTGGCCGCGACCAGCATCACATTTAGCTGATTCGGGTTTAGCTCACTTTCTCCAATAACGTGAAAATCGATATTAACATCCTGCAAATCAAAGGGGATATACTGTTCGGCCTCATATTGAATGTTTTCATGCAGCTCCTCCTCTGTCATCTTCCCTACAGTGATCCTCTTGATGATCACTGAATAACCCGCAACAGAAGTGGCTACATTCTGTTCACTGACTTTCAAGTCTCCCATGAGACCCTTGATGGCTTCGGCAACCGCAGTGGGTTCTTTGATACGACCCTCCACTATGGCGTTCTGAGGCAGCTCAGTCATGCCGAACCTCTCCAAGATACGACCTTTCTTTGTCTGCAGGACCTGACCCACCTTAATCGTTCGAGAGCCAATGTCCAAGCCTATGAGGTCGTACTTTTTAGCAAAAGCCATCTCGCTTCCTCAGCTAAGAAATACTTTGTCTTTGTCTGAAAGCTTGTAACCAAGAGCCAGCAGGATCTTCCGCTTGGTCTCCATGCGGCAATCCAGACCCTTTTCTATCCTGTCGATGGTGATAGGAGAAACACCGGCCTTTCTCGCCAGTTCGGCCTTGCTCATCAAAAGCGATTCGCGAATCTCCTTTAATAAATTCTTATTCATTTGATTCCGGCCCTGTCAATCAAAAAAAACTAGATTGCCGCGAAAAATTTCTTTTGCATGGATGCTTAGCAGTCTTAAACCCGGATTGAATAGGCTCCTTTATAGCTTATAATTATAAACTTGTCAAGTAAATTATATTAAATTATGTATAAATTATTATAAATTATCTTATGTTGTACCTGTTCTGAAGGGAGCCTACAATATATTGTAAAGGGAGCCGACCGGGTTGGCTGCTATGTCGTCGAATGGAATTCTGAGACCCGGGAAAAATGCTTGAGATCCCTTTTCAGACTAAACCACCGTATACCCGGGCCCATCACCCCCTTCCGGGCAAATCCAGGTTATGTTCCCATACGGATCCTTGATTTCGCAGGTTTTACAATGAAGACAATTTGCAGGATTAAGCTTGAGTCTCCTTCCCCGACCCTTATCGTCAATCTCCAATTCATAAACATTGGCGGGGCAAAACCTTGTGCACGGACATTGATAGGTCTCAAAACAGGTATCCACACACAGATTCAGGTCGTGAACAATCAAATGGCAGGGCTGATCTTCCCGGTGCTGTGTTTTGGACAAATAGACACCGGTGAGTTTATCTACAAAGAGCACGCCGTCATAAGCCTGCTTTTCATACATCTTTGTACGAGGCGAATGAACATCTCTCAAAGGGATTAAGGTCTTGCTGTCTTCCTCAATAGGCATTTTACCGAATATGCCCCGTCCTCCCGTCAGATATTGCGCTCCTATGTGAAAAAACTTGACGAGACCTTTTTTGGATATGGCCTGGGTGAAGTTCCTCCCCATATAAAGCTCTCTTTTCAGCCAACTCTCTTCAAGTTTATGATCATAGCTCAAGGTCTCTTGGGTAAAGCTCCCCTTACTGAAGGCCTCTATAATGGCCTCCGCAGCAAGCATGCCCGACTTCATTGAGGTATGGATACCTTTGAGAGCTGGCGGATTTAGCATTGAGGCGCTACTGCCCACAAAAAGACCCCCGTTAACGGCCAGCTTTGGGACTGTGTAGTATCCACCCGAGACGATAGTCCTGGCACCCTGCTCAATCACTCGGCCGCCTTTGATGAGTTTACTGACGAACGGGTGTCGCTTAAACCTTATGAATTCTTCATACAGATCTATCATAGGGTCCTGATAACTCAATCCCACGATAAGCCCAAGGGAGACCCTGTTCTCCTTCATCTCGTAAATGAAACCGCCCCCATGGGTATTCAAACCCAGCGGGTAGCCAAAGGTATGAATATCATTCCCCTGGCTGTCCGAAAAATAGTTGGTTCCAGGCAGTTGGATCACCTCTTTGATACCGGTTTCAAACACCTGTGGCATCTTGCCATCAAAGATGTGCAACTTCTTGGAAATCGCCTGCAAGAGACTTCCCCTGGGGCCTTCCCCAAAGACAGTCACCTTTGCCAGGATATCGATACCTGCCTCAAAGTTTGCCTTAGGGACGTTATCCTTGCCGACACCTTTATCTGCTGTACGAACGCCGATGACCGTCCTGTCGTCTTGGCCGTAGAGTACTTCTTTGCCTGCAAAACCCGGAAAGACGTTAACCCCAAGACCTTCAGCAACGCTCCCGAGCCAAGAGACAAACTTGGACAGGCTGATGATATAGAACCCCTTATTGTGCATGTACTTGGGCACAAAAGGAACTCCGTAGTGGCGTGTACTGGTCAAGAAATAGAATTCATCTCCACGAACGTCTGTCTCAATGGGACAACCCGCTTCCATGTAGTCTGGGATAAGCTCTTTGAGGGCAATCGGGTTCAGTACTGCACCGCTCAATGCATGAGAACCTATGTTGGCTCCTTTTTCGATGAGCGCCACCTCAAGGTCAATGCCCCGAGTTTTGGCTAGTTTCATGAGATGAATTGCACCAGCGAGGCTTGCAGGACCACCTCCCACAAACAGCACATCAAACTCGATCTGCTCTCTGACGTTATCCATTGTATGTCGTTTCAACCTGCCCAGAACGAGCCAGAACCTGATTATAGCGGTTGTCAAAAATATGTTCCGTTTTGAACCATTTATAAGGAGCTGGAAGGGAGTATCTCTTTTTGAAGTCAGGTCACTGGATATTTCCTGACAGGTCCCACAACGGCACTGTCTTCTGCACAGTTTTGACGCATTTACAAACACGCTACCAAGCGTATAGGGGGCGTTGCCGTGTGCCT
>SDBU01004407.1_pt1 | contig 17259 bp, 15 predicted proteins | sample 2277071 | NCBI WGS metagenome assembly SDBU01 (sample SAMN10397929, study PRJNA504765) | marine sediment metagenome | isolation source: marine sediment core GS08_GC12, 126 cmbsf | place: Arctic Ocean: Gakkel Ridge, Loki's castle | collected 2008 | reverse complement strand
TAATTCGTAATTCGTAATTCGTAATTCGTAATTCGTAATTCGTAATTCGTAATTCGTAATTCGTAATTCGTAATTCGTAATTCGTAATTCGTAATTCCTCCGGAGCCGTTCAATGCCCGACAACCACAGCGTGCTCGGGGCCCGCCTCGGTATTGTCGCCGGGGCTGGACGGTTTCCCTTCATGGTGCTCGAAGGTGCTCGGCAGGCGGGGTGCCACGTGACCGTCATCGGGCTGCGCGGGCTGGCGGACGGCGCTCTTGCCGGGCGTGCGGACGTATTCCGGTGGGCCGGTCTCGCCTCTATCGGGCGGTGGATTCGAATCCTTCGGCGAACCGGGGCCCGCAGGGTCATCCTCGCGGGGTCGGTTCGCAAGACCTGCATGTACGGCCGGCTGCGAATCCTGCGCCTTGTGCCCGACCTGACCGCGCTTCGCATCTGGTTTCTGAGGCTTGCGGACAAGCGTAACGACACGGTCCTGTCCGCCGTGGCGGACGAGTTTGAAAGGCACGGCATTATCATGGAAGACTGCGTGCGATATTCCACCGAACATCTTGCACCAAGAGGCGTGCTCACGGTCCGTCAGCCCTCGGGCGATCAGCTCAAGGACGTCGAGTTCGGTTGGCCTCTCGCCAGGGAGATAGGCCGGCTGGACATCGGGCAGGCCGTCGCCGTCAAGGAAACCGAGGTCATCGCCGTCGAGGCCATCGAAGGCACCGATCGCATGATAGAGCGTGCCGGCCGGCTCTGCCCAAGGGGAGGCTGGACCCTCATCAAGGTCTCCAAGCCAAACCAGGACATGCGCTTCGACGTCCCCACCGTAGGCCCCGAGACCATCGCCAACCTCCACCGAAACGGCGGCAAGCTCCTGGTCGTCGAAGCCGGAAAAACGCTGATCATCGAACGCGAACGGATGATCGCCGAAGCCAACGCCGCCGGAATTGCGGTAGTCGGCCGGGGTGAATGAGGACCGGGCGATTGCCGGGCGTGGCACCCTGCGTCCCCAATCGACAATCCGCAATCCGTCAATCTCCGAGCTCGAACCCCATTCGCAATCGACAATCGACAATCCGCAATCCTCAATCGACAATAGACAATCGTCGATTCCCTTGACCGACCGAGAAGTCGGCCCCATACTGCCCCTGATTGGCGTTTCCCGGGTGTCACGGACAAGCTCTGCTTGTCCGTGTGGAATCTGCTGGCCCGGTGTGCATTGGAGGGATCATCCCATGAACAGACCCGCAGCCGCTATTGCCGCTTTCCTTTGCGTTTCAACGTTCGCCGTGGCTTTCGCCGGTGCTCCCGACACGAGTGGGGACAGGTATTGGCCGCAGTGGCGCGGGCCCACCGGGACAGGCCTCGCACCACATGGGGATCCGCCCGTCGAATGGAGCGAGACCAAGAATCTACGCTGGAAGGTGGAGATCCCCGGCGGGGGACACGCAACACCCATCGTGTGGGGAGATTGCGTTTACGTCCAAACCGCGATCAAAACCGAGCGGAAAGGCGAGCCCGAGCAGTCGGGCGAAAAGCCCCCCGACCAGGGGCGGGGCCACCGCGGAGGCAACTGGATGGGCAGCGCGGAACCGACCAACATCCACGAGTTCGCCATCATGGCCCTCGACCGCCGCACCGGCAAGACCCTCTGGAAGAAGGTCGTTTCTGAGGAGTTGCCCCACGAAGGCGGACATAGAGACGCCTCCCAAGCCTCCGGTTCACCGGTCACCGACGGGGATCACCTTTTCGCCTTCTTCGGCTCCCGCGGCCTCTACTGCCTCGATATGCGTGGTGAGGTCATCTGGAGAAAGGACTTCGGCAAGATGCAGACCCGCATGAGTTTCGGCGAGGGCACCTCCCCGACGCTCTATGGCGATACGGTCATCGTCAACTGGGACCACGAAGGGCAGTCGTACATCGTCGCCCTGGACGCTTCCACCGGAAAACAGCGCTGGAAGATCGACCGCGACGAGCACACCTCCTGGGCCACTCCCCACGTCGTTCTCGCAAACGGCAAGCCTCAGGTCGTCACCAGCGCTACCAAGTTGATCCGTAGTTACGACCTTACGACCGGGGAACTCATCTGGAAATGCGCCGGCATGACCGTCAACGTGATCCCGTCCCCGGTCTCGGGTGACGGACTGGTCTTCGCCACCAGCGGTTTTCGCGGCAGCGCTCTGCAGGCCATTCGCTACGCCGACGCCAAGGGAGACATCACCGATACCGCGGCGGTGGCCTGGAAGTACGACGGCAAGGGAACGCCCTATGTGCCCTCGCCGCTGCTGTACGGTGATAGGCTGTATTTCCTGTCCGGCAACAAGGCGATCCTCTCGTGCGTCGATGCCGGGACCGGCAGAAAGCTCTACGCCAAAACGCGTCTGGAAGGCCTGGATGGCGCCTACGCCTCACTGGTCGGGGCGGGAAACCGGGTCTACATCACCGGGCGTAACGGCGTCACCGCGGTGATAAGACACGGCTCCGAGTTTGAGTTGCTGGCCACCAGCAGCCTCGACGACAGCTTCACCGCCTCCCCGGCGATCGTGGACGGCGAGCTGTACTTGCGCGGGCACAAGCACCTGTATTGCATCGCCCGGGACTAAAAACTGTCCCCGTGAAGTTGTAGCGCCGGGAGTCACCCCCTGCTCGGCCAGCCCGCCGCCATCTTGCGCCCACCCCTCTCGAGTGATTGTGCCCAGGGTGTAGGGTGGGCAGTGCCCACCATCCTCGTCCGCGATATTGCAGATGGTGGGCGATGCCCACCCTACAGCTTTGTCCCCAATACTGCGGTGAATGAGCGAGCTATCCCTGTCCTGCAAGGGTGAGCAAAGCACTGAGGATTCCGATACACTCCCCTTTCTTCTTCACCGCCAGCAGGGGCACCGGGCACTCGCGGATCAACTGCTCGGTTACGGTTCCCAGCAAGACGCCGGCTGCCCCGGTTCGGCCGCGAGCCCCGATCACCACCGCCGCGAGCCCGGCGCCGGCGACCACCTCCAGAATAATCGGTACCGGTTTACCGTGAAGGTCCGGCATGCATCGGCACTCCACCTTCACCGAATGGGTGTCGACTTTTTCAAGAAGCCGCCCGCACTCGCGTTTGGCCCCGGCCTCGAGCAGCGCCTGATGCTCCTCGAGGCTCGTGCCGACGCGCGCATACCCACCTCCCACGTGGTAGACGTTCAGCGCCGTCACCGTGGCACCGGTCGTCGCCGCCACCCCGCAGGCGACCTCGAGGGCGTTGGCCGAACACTGCGAATCCCGCACGGGCACCACGATCGCCTCGGCCTCCACCGGAGAATCCTCCGGCATCACCAGCACCGAACAGGTCGCCTTGCGCGTGATCCGCCGGGCCAAGAGGGCCTCGTCGTCCGCGTCACCGGCGCGACCGTAGTGACGCCCCAGGATGATCAGGTCGACATCCTTCTCATGTGCGAAGCGCAGGACTTCCATAAGCGGTGCACCACGAAGCACCTCGCATACGAGTTTCTCCGCACCATGTCCTTTGAAGTGCTCGGCGATAAGAGCTTCCAACGTCTCGCGGGTTATCCGTGCGCCCTCCGAGGCCTCTTCGGGTGGCTCGGTACTATCGGGCCCCGCGTCAGTCGTGACATGAAGGAAGTGGACCTCCTCAGCCATTGCCAGGCGCGATCTGCCCCCGGCGTAGACGACCATACGATAATCGTACTCCGGCCGATCAATACATACGACAATTCGCTTGAAACGCTTCATGACATAATGCACTCCGGTGAATTGCGGATTGTGGATAGCGGATAGCGGATAGCGGATTATGCGCGGTGGATTACTACGTTCGTCGTGCAAAAACGGGCGGTCCACAATCTTCAATCCTCAGTCTTCAATCTCCAATCTCCAATCGGCAACCTCGTTTACTTTTTCGGCCAAAAAACCGAGAGCCATTTGCCTGCCTTCGATTTGGTTTTCGACCACCAAGCGGCGAACCCCATCTTATCCACAGCCTGCAGCTTCTTCTTTCGCTCGAGAGCTTCCGCCCGCCGCTTTTGAGCCTTGGCCTCTGCCTCCGCTTTTCGTTTGAGAGACGTTTCCTGTCGCTTTCGGGCCTTCGCCTCCCGCTCTTCCTTTAGCCTCAGGGCCTCGGCCTCTGCGCGGGCCTGGACCTTCGCCCGCTTTCGGGTTTGCCTCCGCTCGAGAGCCTGGGCCTTCTTCTGCAGCCGGGCGGCTAGATCGCGCTCCTTCTCCAGTGCCTTTTGCTCGAGCCCATCCTCCCGCGCCTGTTCGATGGCGTCGCGATGTCGTTCGAACGCATCGGCCGCATCGGCCGCTTCCCGGTCGAATGTTGGGGCCCGGTGTTGGATGGGCTCTCTTAGCGGAACAACCCGTTCGCTCTTGGCCGCTTGTTTGCGTTTTTGCGTTTTCTTTTGCTTTCGAACCCGTTCCTGTTTGCCGGTTTCCTCCCGTTTCAGGGCCGCAGCCAGTCTGGCCGCCTCGGACTGCTGCTCGGTCAGTCGGTCGACGCGTTTAGCAGCCTTCTCCAGTTCCTCCTTGGCAGCCTCCGCCTCATCCCCGGTCAAGCCACGTTTCTTGTCGAGAGCCTTCTCTCGCTGAATCAGAGCCTCCGCCAGCTCCCTCTGGAGGATCTCTACCCGCTTGAGGGCCTCTGTGACCTCCGGATTTTCAGCGTTCGCCTTCTTATCGGAGCGTCGTTTCATTCCAAAACCGTCCAGTTGCGAGGTCCGCGATATGCATTATAAGGCTCCGTGTCCGCGCTGGCTAAAGCCCGCGGCTCGAAGGCCCGCGGGTCGGGGGGCGACGCTTGCGTGTGGACGTCCCGTTGGTATCGCGGCCGAACGTTCCCGCGGAAGGGCAGTCTTTGGCCAGCGTGCAGGCTGGGCAAGCCGGGTTCCGCGCCGAGCACACCCGCCGACCATGCCAGATGAGTGCGTGCCCCAGGAAGGTCCACCGCTTTTTAGGGAAGATCTCGATCAGGTCGCGTTCGATCTTGACCGCGTCCTTGCTGTCCTTGCTCGACCAGGTCAGGACCAACCGGGTTGCCAATCGCCCGACGTGGGTATCCACCACCACGCCCTCATTTATGCCGAAGGCCGTGCCGAGAACCACGTTCGCCGTCTTGCGGGCAACGCCGGGAAGTGTCACCAGCTCGTCCATCGAATCGGGAACCTCACCACCGTACTCCTCGACGATCCTGCGGCAGACTCCCTTGATGCTCTTGGCCTTCTGTCGGAAGAAGCCGGTCGAGTGGATGATCTCCTCGATCTGCTCGAGGGGAGCGCCCGCGAGCGCCTCAACCGACTTGAATCGCCCGAACAAGATCGGAGTGACTTTGTTCACCGTCTCGTCCGTCGACTGGGCTGACAGGATCGTGGCGATCAGAAGCTGCAGCGGATCGCAGTGACGCAGGGCACAATCCGCCTCCGGGTAGAGCTTGCCCAAAGCGCTTAGAAGACGGCGGGCCCGCTTTTTTCTCTGGTCCGGTGTTTCGCTGCTTTGGGCCATTGCGTATGCTCGATTGTCAATCCGCAATCCGCAATCGTCAATCCGCAATTCCCTTGACCCAACGCGAGCAGCCGTCTTCGAACACGTCCTTTTTCCAGATCGGCACGTCCTTCTTGAGCGTGTCGATCAGCCAGCGACAGGCGGCGAAGCTCTCCGCCCGGTGGCCTGCGGCTACGGCGATCATCACCGAAACCTCACCAACCCCCGCGCCGCCAAGCCGGTGAATGATCGCCACCCTCCCGCCACCCCAACGCTGTACCGCTTCGCCGGCGATGCGTTCCAGTTGGGTTTGTGCCATCTGCCCGTACGCCTCGTAGTCCAACCGGATCAGCGGGCCGTGCTCCGGGTCGATCTCCCGGCGGGTCGCACCCTCGAAGGTGACGATCCCCCCAAGCTTCGGATCACCCATAACGAACGCCCGCACGCGGTCAACGGGAATAGGACCGTCCACCAGATCAACCCAGATCCGATCGTCTTTTTCGCCGCCGGATACCGGGGGAATCAGAGCCACCTCGTCGCCGGCTGTCAGAGACGTGTCATCGTCGGCGAACTCCTGGTTCACCGCCATGCGGATCGTCGGAAGCGCCGGCCCCAACCCCGGATACCGCTCAGCAAGCTCGCCCCGCAAATCCGCGAGCGTCGCTCCATCGGCAAGTTCCAGCGAGGCGGACTCCGCGCGGGCGAAATCCTTCGCCGGGCCGAGAAACACAACCTTGATCGAAATCACATCGATCCTCTCGTGACCGAAAGCCCTACTGCGCTAGGACGAGATTTCCTTCTCGTCCCGATTCTGGCAGAAATCCTGTCGTAGAAATCCGGGGTACCCATCCTGAAGGCTCTTAACTAAGTCGGAAAAAGTTCGCGTTGCACAGCGGGTGAGGACGAACGTTTCTTCTGCCGATCAGGTGTCTGGGACAAGTACCCACTCATTGTTGGTTCCGTTCCCAACTCGCGAGCGAGAGCTAGCAGGTCCAGGCGGGCAAGTAGGTCAACGGTGATCGGGCGCTTTGTGTCCCAAAAGGTGAAGGCCTCGAAGAACTCCTTCGCGATACTCGAGTTAAGTAGTGATGCGACGTATTGAGCTTCATGCTTGGCGCGGCAAGGTACGAAGTAGGATGTATCATCAAGCATGACGGGCTTCGCGTCGACACTGCCAACAATTCTAAATGCCAGTTTCTTGTAGAAACCGGATATACCGACTTTCCAGGGCGTGAATGAGTAGGGCCCAACACCGAAAACAGAGAAGCGTGGACGGTTCTTGTAGATGGAGCTCGCCCGCCGATCGAGCAGTGTGGCGTGCTGCAACAGATAGTCCCAGGTTCGGGGGGCAAGATGTTCTATTCTGTCTGTATCGTCACCGATCGCCCGTTGCGTTACCAACAGTACGCGTACGGGGTTCCCTTCTGAGCCCCTTGCCAGGTCGGAACTCTTAAGCATTGGGAAGAGGTACTCGTCTTCAAGCTCAACCAGTTCCGCGAGGCCGTTTCGATAGCCTGTTCCCTCCTTGCGCAACTCCATGACCTTGGCGCAGTCGTGTTTCACCCCTGAACGCCACTTGTAGCCTTTGTCCCCCTGTAGGTGCTTCCAACGCTCATACAACTCCGGTTTGGCAACAAGTTGCGAGTCTCGGTATCCGAAGGTGCGTTTGGATTTCGTCGCAGAGAGGCTCTCGTACACTGCGCAATCGTTGCTCTGGGTCGACGGCGACATACCGCAGACCAGAAAACACGCATCTACCGATGCACCAAACTCCTCCAGGGCATCGATCAGGTGAATATCTGCGTGCTTGAGGCTAATTCCATTCTTCCAGGCGTGCAGAACGACCTTGCGAGCGACAGACGTCTTGCAGAGCATAGCCATGGTCGCGTCTCGCCCATCGAGCCATTCAAGGATACGTATTAGCATCCACTCGGAAATATCAAAGTTGCTCTTGCCTGTAAGGGCCTCGAGCCCGTTGCGTCTCTGAAAGTTGCTTTTATGCGGAAGGTTGGAGCTTCCAAGCGCGCCAAGGTCCGCGTTCGTGACCCAGGGTGGGTTCCCGACTACCAGTATGGGTTCGGGTAGGTCTCCCAGGAGTTCGGGCCAGTCGACCGCAAAAAACGTGTCACAAATGATGCGGCACTTGCCTGCCTGTCCTCGGTTTCGAAGTGTGCGGGCAGCAGCGTTTACATAGAGCGGGTTGACCTCGAGTCCAATTGCCTTCCGCGCCTCAGGGAATTGGTCGAGGGCGGCAAACAGGAAATTCCCGGTTCCGCATGTTGGCTCGATAATGGACGCTGGGAAGACCCCGCGGCGGCCCAGCAAACGGCAGGCGTCGCGTGCGACTCGTGTCGGCGTCTGGAAGTCGCCGAACTCCGCGGTCTGTTTGCTCTTCTTTGCGGTTGCCATGGTGCCTAACCTAGGCGTGTGATGCCTTCTACCGTTCCCGCCTTCTCGATCACTCTTCGATACTGGAACCGCCATTGAAGGGCGTTGGATATCGTGAGATACCCTTCGGGAGGCGGTCCTCTTAGAAGCTCTTCCGCGATTTCATTGGCCCCGATGTCATCGACGGGCAAGTTGCGGTCGCTCATGAAGGCCAACACGTCGTCGAGATTGCCCTGGTTCTGGAGGATTTGCCGAAGCCCCGTGGTTGTCTGGAAATCCGCCGTTCGATGTTGCTCGACAAAAATCGTGTGGAGAATGTTTAGCATTCCTGTGCGCGTGTGTTCATCGTCCGTTTTGTCATAGACGAACACCAAGATGGAGTAACCGAGGCCGAAAACCTTCTGGCGAGCCGACTTGAACGGGCAAGAGGATTGTGGCTGCTTGACGCTCGTCACCTTCACGTCCACGCCCAGGTCGGGGAAGTCGATGCCTTTGGCTGAGCTTCCTTCGATGTAGGTGTATCTATCGCGCAGGTATGCCTTGAACTTGTGCTCGAAATATGTCCCGACGGCCTTCCCGTCGGTGACGCCGTAAATAGCTGGTTCGCGGTGGGTTGATTCTGCTTCAGCGAACGTCTTGGCTTCCCGGCAGAGAGTACGTACAGTCAATTCCTTCATAACCTCTAGGCCTCATGCGCAGGGAGCGGCTCCGGAACCTGCTGTATTCCCTTCAACAAGAAATCGCGGATCGTCATATGTCGTGCGCTCCTACGGAATCATGTCAATACCCGCCAATTATACACCGGCGCCTCTCTGAAGGGAAACCGGTTGGCCATGCGTGCTCCGCGGTGAATCATGCCGCCTATTCGGCGGACAGCGTCGGGGCGACCTGCAGGCGGCTCTTTACGCTGATCTGACCGGCCACGTTGGCGACCACGCGGTTGATGGCTTCGATGACGTATTCGTCCGTGTCCGTGAAGTTCCCGTCGGGTCGGCCGGCGTCGGCGTGCATTCGCAGCTTGGCGCTCAGGGGGATCTCCCCGAGGAACGGAACGCCGAGTTCCCGGGCGGCAGTCTCAGCTCCGCCGTGATCAAACGGCTCGTCGCGATGTCCACAATGCGGACACAGATAGTAGCTCATGTTCTCGATGATGCCCAGGCATCCGACGTTGAGCTGTTCGTACATCATCACCGCCCTCCTGGCGTCCAAGAGGGCGAGGTCCTGCGGCGTGCAGATTACCACCGATCCGGTCATCGGGATCGACTGCGCAAGGGTCAGCGGCACGTCACCCGTTCCCGGCGGAAGGTCGACGATCAGATAGTCCAGGGCTCCCCACTCGACCTGCTCGAGGAACTGTCTGATCGCCCCGTGCACCATCGGTCCTCGCCAGATCACCGGCTTGTCACGTTCGAGAAAAAGCCCGATGCTGATCACCTTCACCCCGCCGGCCGATAGCGGGAGCATCATCCCACCTGAAACCTGTGGGCGCCGGCCCTCGATTCCGGTCATCGTCGGGATGCTGGGCCCGTACACGTCGGCGTCCATCAGCCCCACGGTGGCCCCGCTACGGGCCAGCCCGTAAGCCAGCAGAACCGCGGCGGTGCTCTTGCCCACTCCGCCCTTTCCCGCCCCGACAGCCAGGATGTTCTTCACTTCCGGGAGCAGGTTGGCAGACGGCCGGCTCGAGCGAACCTGGGCGCTCCACTCGATCTCCACCGCCTCGACCCCGCCGATCCGACGGACCGCCCGCTCGACGTCGCCCCTGATCTTGTCCTTCAAGGGGCACGCCGGCGTGGTCAGCTCAATGCCCACCCGAACCGTCGAGCCCTCGATCGCAATGTCCTTGACCATCTCCAGCGACACGAGGTCCTTGTGCAGTTCAGGGTCTTGAACCGTCCGAAGCTGTTCGAGGATCCGTTCTCGCGTGATGCTACCGCCCATTAAATCACTCCCGCCACCGTTGTTATCCGTGATGGCTGAACCGGGAGGTCGCTCCCGGTACAGCGAGGAACCGTGAGTCGCCGGGGACCGGTCGCCGCTAGCCGGCGGCACAGCGATCCGCGGGCAGGGCCGGATGATGGATCATCCGTCCCTCGCACGATCGCCGGGCGCCTGGCCCCGCCCGGTTTGGAACTCCCCGCTCCCTCGCGGGAATATAGTGTTGTATCGGCGTCATATCCACCTGGGTGACCACTTCGGCTTGATGGATGCGGGGAGGTGGCGGAGCTTCGCAGGCAGCGCACCCGCGCCGATCCCGTCTGGCCCAGACATTGGCGATCGGGTAAGCTGGGTCCTCGCGGTCTGATCGGACGTGGCCTAATGACGGAGTGAAAAGCAATGAGCGCCAAGCCGTTTACAGCCCTGCAGGTTGGCACCGTCGCTGCCCTGGTCCTTCTGACCTTCGCGGGGCCGGCTCGGGGCGCGCCTCTTGCCGAGCTGCTCGATCGGCTCCAAAAGCAGCGCGCCCGCGTGCAGACTGTGCAGATGACCACCAAGTCGACCAGCCGGCAAACCGACGTCACCAGAATATCTACGATACGAACCTGGGAGAAACGCGACGGAGAGGTCCGCAAATCCCGCGTGCTAAGCGAGACGGCCATCGGCACCAAGCCCCGCAAAGGGGTGAAGTCCAAGGTGTCGATCGCACTGACCGTCTTGGACGGCAAGTGGGAATGGCGGCAAACCCGCGTCCGCGAGTCAATCATGGTGTTCAAGAGCCGGCCGGCGACCAGGAACGAGTTCGACAGGCTCAGGGACAAGGTGAGGCGGGGTGACGCCAGGATCAAGGGCAAGGAGACGATTATCGGACAACCGTGCGTGATCCTGGAAATCGTCAGTGGTAAGGGCGGCAGGCGCGCTCGGTCGACCTACTGGATCAGCGAGTCGCACGGGCTTATCCTCAAGAGCATCGTAACCAACGCGGACCGCACCAGCATGGAAATGACCACCACCGCTCTGCAAGTGAATGAGCCGATCGCCGATGCGAAGTTCGCCTATACCCCGCCGGCCGGGGCGACGGTGATCGACATGGAGGGGTTCGGCCAAGGGCGCGGTGGAGGTGCGAAGCCTTGACCGTCGCCCGCCCGGTAGGCCACCCCGGATGATTCACCGCAGAGCACGCAGAGAAAGCGCAAAGCGAGGAAGAGACTTGAGAGAGTTACACCGGGAGCGAGGATTCACCCGCCGGCGAAATAGGAAACACCCTGTGTCTTCCTTGACTTCTTTCCTGATAATACTCTGCGTTCCCTGCGCTCTTTGCGGCAGGAATAATCCGGGCTTAGGGTGATGTCGCGCGCAGGCTTTACTCGCAGGAAGTCCTGGTTGACCCGGCGGCTGGCTGTCTTTTCGGTCGTGGTCTTTGCCATCGCCCTGACCATAGTCGGCATCGCCCGTGCAAGTCAGCAGACCAGGGCCCTGTGGCACCGCTTGATGGGCCAGGCTGAAGGGCAGGCCCGGATCATCCGCAATACGACGCGGGAGCAACTCGAGCGGGAGCTGCAAGCCTCCCTGCGCCGTGTGGCTGATACCCGGCGCGCCCGTCCTGATGCTCCTCTGGACCCAACGGCCTTCGCCCCTATCTGGATCGACGGCATCTACGTATGGGACGGCGTCGCCGCCACCGTTCTTGCACTTCGCAGAAGCCCTCCGAAGGGCTTCACGAGCCTCCTCGAGGCGCACCTGGCCAGGCGCTCTTTGGACCGCCCCGGCGAAGTCGAGTCGGACCGACCGGAGCTGATCCACGCCCGGGCTGACGGCATTCCGTTGGTGATAGCCTGCTTGAGAGCGACCGACGCCCGGGGTCGCCGAGTGATCTATGCCGCTTTGATCGACCACCTGGCCTTGAAAAGGGAGTTGCTCGAACCCCAGCTTGCCGTCGGTGACGGCCTGGAGATAGTGCCCACCGGCGAGGAAACCGGGCCGTGGTCGCTTGCGATGTACAGCGCTCTTAGGGTCTGGACGATTCAGCCGACTGAAGCTTTCGTTCGCGAACAGAGGCGGACAGTAATATGGCAGACGTACGCCTCCTTCGGCCTGACCATCCTCGCCCTGGTGACGGTGCTGGCAGCCATGTGGTTTCTTGTACGCGTCGCCCGCCGCGAGGTCGACCTGGCCGAGCTGAAATCGAACTTCGTGGCCGATGTCTCCCATGAACTGAAGACCCCCCTGGCCCTGATCCGCTTGTTTGGCGAGACTCTCCAGTCCGGGCGGGTCCCCTCCGAGGAGAAACGGCAGGAATACTACTCGATAATCACCCGGGAGAGCACCCGCCTTACCAGCCTGATCAACAACATCCTCGACTTCGCCCGCATCGAAGCCGGCCGCAAGGAGTACACCCTCCAGCCGACCGACGTGGGGCAGGTGGTCAAGGAGACGTATGAAGCCTACCGGGCGGAGCTTGACCATGCCCGGTTCGAGCACCACCTCCTGGTTGCCGACCGACTCCCCCCGGTCGACGCGGATGCGGGAGCCATCTCCCAGGTGCTGGTCAACCTGATCGGCAACGCCCTGAAGTATGCCGGAACCGAGCGCTACCTGGCAATCGAGGTCTCCCGCGACACCCGGAGAGGCTGCCGAGGCGTCCTGATCGCCGTACGCGACCACGGAATCGGCATCAGCCCGGAGGATCGCATCCACCTGTTCGACGGCTTCTTCCGGGCGTCGGACCGCAGGGTCCGAGAGCACGGCGGTGCCGGGCTCGGTCTCGCCCTCGTCAAACACATCGTGGACGCCCACCACGGCTCGCTCGAGGTGGAATCCCGACTGGTCAAGGGCAGTACGTTTCGTGTATTCTTACCCGCATCCGAGCGGACGGAGGCGTAGGGTGGGTACTGCCCACCATCCTCGTCCGCGTTGATACCTGTGGTGGGCAATGCCCACCCTACCAATCTGAGGTCCCCGGCCGGTACGGAAATGGGTAGGGGCAAAGATCATCCTTGCCCTCCCCTTTGCCCTCCGGGGCCCCATGGAGACGCACGGATATGGCACGAATACTGGTAGCCGACGATGAGGTGGACATGGTGATGGGGCTGCGCGACAACCTCGAGTTCGAGGGATACGAGGTCGTGATAGCCGAGGACGGTGAGGCTGCCCTGACGGCTGCCACCCAGCAGAGTCCCGATTTGATCCTGCTGGACATTATGATGCCCAAGATAGACGGTCTGGAGGTTTGCCGCCGTGTTCGCCAGGCAGGCTTCACCGTGCCCATTCTCATGCTCACCGCAAAAGGCCAGGAGATCGATATCGTTCGCGGGCTGGAAGCCGGTGCCGACGACTACGTCACCAAACCGTTCAGCATCCGCGAGCTGGTGGCCCGGATCAAGGCCGCCCTACGCCGCACCGGTGTGGGAAAGGGACTCTCCAGAATTCTGCGCGTCGGGGAAGCCACCGTCGACCTGGTCAAGGGCAAGGTCGAGCGCGGGGAGCACACCGCCCACCTCGGGCACTTCGAGTTGGAAATCCTGAAAATGCTCGTGGAAAGTGCCGAGGTCCCCGTGGAACGCAACAAAATCCTCGACGTGATCTGGGGGTTGGAAGGCTTCCCCGCAAACCGTACGGTCGATAACCACGTTGTCAGCCTGCGGCGCAAGCTCGAACCGGACCCCAAGCATCCCAGACACATCGTGACCGTCCACAGCATCGGCTACAAGTTCGTACCGTGAAGCGCCGTGCTAAGGGGCAAAGATCCGGAAAGCAAAGATGATCTTTGCACTACCCTTTGCCCTGCCCTGCGGACAAACTCTTACACAATAACGCTGACCGGACAGGAATACTGGGTCCGTCTGTACGTATAAAGAAGGTACGGAGAACGGCGGCAAGGTACGTGTGATGATGAATGCGTTAACCGGCTTACAACCTGACCCTTACCGGCTGCAACGGCAGCTACGCCGGTTACGCAATTGCTTGGCCGACGCCTGGCGGCGGGGACGCCCCGAGCCGGTTCTTCGGAGTATCGAGGCGAAGATGCGCCGCCGCTGGGAACTGCTCGACGAGTCGCGCCGGTACGGCAAGGATCATATTTGCCCTACTACAGCAAACCACCACAGCCGGCATGACGCACCGGCATAAACGATGCGGGCCGGGTGCTCCTGCTCACCGACCCGGCCTGCATCTCCCCCTTCCACGCCTGCGCACTTTCCATCGTCTGCGGGTCTCGTTCGCCGTCGTGGCGAATCCGGCGTGTTATACCGATTCTGGTTGGAAGTTGCCGACACAAGTTCTCCCGAGCCGCGTGGCTTTGGCCCGCGCGGAGTCGCCAAGCCGGTAATGCCCAGCACGCAGACGGCAGTTCTTTACTACGATTCGTATTACCCTTGTCATCGAAGCAAGGCGCCATACAATCATAACCACCGGGGACTTCGGCCGGTGGTGATCCCCGGAGGCGGGGTCAAACCTGCCTGTGGTGCTGCCCGACATGCGCGGCTCATCCACCCGGCCGCGATCGGGATAAAACGACGCGCTCGAGGAGCGCATAAGGAGAGAGGGTGACGCGCCTTTACCAAACAGATCTTGGGCCCGCGCGTTGCCCGCTTTGTTGGCGAAAAGCCACGGAATGCCGGCCCGTGCCGCCACGCCAACGCGCCGTTGAAGAACGTCACGAGCCATGTTGGTCAATGGTATCACGCGGTCGGTCGCGTCCTTGGGCCACCACAGCCCACGCGAGGTGTCCTTGAGAAGCCGACGAACCATCTCCGGCATCTGATAGGGAAGCTCTTTGTATCCGATCAGGAGCGTATCTTCGTCCAGGTCAGTTACCGTCAGAAACATCAGTTCGCCGTAGCGGATGCCGGTACTGGCTATGAGTTGCACGGCGTCCGCCGTCCAGGGATCGCAGGCCTCGACGAGGCTGCGGAACTCGGCACCCAGCAAGCTGGCTTTGCCAGTGTCGGGACCCGTTTCGCGCCGTCTTTCTGACGGATGGATCGCTTGTCCGCCTCCGGCACGGTCGGCAACTTCAACTTCCCGTCCCTGCCGATCCCCGCCGGGTAACGCTTGACCTTTGGCGGAGGAAGCGTGACGAACGACAAAGGACGTTTGACAACCGGCAGAGGACGCTTGACCCGTGGCGGAGCAGATGTAAAACGCCAGAGATCAAGCGTGGTACGCCGTAAATCAAGCGTAAACGGTGACCGGTAACGCTTCAAACGTCGCATTTGAAGCGTGGAATGCAGTATTTGAGCTTATCGGGTTGACAATCCGGGCGAGAAAGAATACAAATAACCCCTAGATCGGCTGGGGCGGGCGCAGGGCCAGGACTTCACTGGAGGCTCCCGGTCAGGCGCGCACGCTTGAAGCCCCGCGCTAGGGCGACGGCTGGGTTTTCCTGGACTGGAAAGACCCGGTGGACGGCGGGAAAGCCGCTCTGCGGTCGGCAAGGTCGCGGTGTACAAGATGGAGTGCCGCGAACGCCCCTCCGAGGCCTAGACGGATGCAGGCATGGCCATCGAGAGCGAAATCACCCTCTCGGGGCAGGAGCGCGGCAAGGAATGGGAATACCGCGTCATCGCGGTCAACAAAGCCGGCGAAGGCACGCCGAGTAATACCGTCATGGCCGTGCTGTGAGGTCGCATGATGAGCGACCGCGCCCGCTTGCTATCCTCGGACCTTGAGTTTCATGGAGAGGTCGGTCGCGAATCGTATGGGTACATTCTGGAGGAAGAAGTCATGTCACGCGGGACTGTTCTCGTTATGTTTCTTGTGCTCTTCACCGTTGGCCCGGCGACAGGAAACCCCGGGGTAATCACCGAGATTATCGACGAGACGGGCGACGGAGGGGGGAACGTCCTCGAGTCGGCGGCGGGCATCGCTGTGGATGGCTCGGGGGTTGTCTACGTGGCGGGCTTGATGAGCAACAACGCCTTTAAGATTACGCCGGAAGGGGTGATTGCCGAGATCATTGACGCATCCGGTGACGGAGAGGGAAACACGCTTGGCAGGACCAAGTGCATCGCTGTCGACGGGCTGGGGAATGTCTATGTGACCGGGCAGTCGAGCGACAATGCCTTCAAGATTACCCAGGATGGCGTGATTACCGAGATCATTGGCACGTCCGGCGATGGAGCGGGCAGCGAGCTCACCATGCCGCTGGGCGTCACCGCAGACGCCTCGGGCAACGTCTACGTGGCCGGGGGCTTAAGCGACAACGTTTTCAAGATTACGTTCACGCCCGGCGGCGACGTTGACACGATTAGCGAAATCATGAACGCGGCCGGCGATGGAGCTGGAAACGCCCTGGATCGGCCATACGGCATCGTCGTGGACAGCTCGGACAAGCTGTACGTAGCGGGGGCCACCAGCAACAATGCCTTCAAGATTACGTTCACGACGGATGGCGATGTTGACGTCATTACCGAAATCATTAACGCGACCGGTGACGGGGTACACGCGCTGACCGAAGCGTCGCGCATAGCAGTGGACGACCTGGGGAACGCGTACGTGATTGGGGAGACGAGCGACAACGCCTTCAAGATCACACCAGATGGGGTCGTCACTCAGATCATTGACTCGTCCGGCGATGGACTGGGAAATGAGTTAGATAAACCATTGGCGATCGCCGTGGACTGGGCGGGCAACGTTTACGTGACTGGGTTCATCAGCGACAACGCCTTCAAGATTACGGCGGATGGGGAGATTACTGAGATCATCGATTCAACGGGAGATGGCGCGGGGAACACGTTCACCGCGTCGGAGGGCGTAGCCGTGCAGGGCTGGGGAAACGTCTACGTAACTGGCTTCCTCAGCCACAACGCCTTCAGGATTTCGTTGTGCGGTGACGGTACTTGTGATCCGAGCGAGAACTCTTGCGACTGCCCCGTGGATTGCGGCACGCCGCCATCGAGCGAGATCCCGGACTCAACCTGTAGTGATGGTTTGGATAACGACTGCGACGGCGACGCCGACTGCGACGATCCAGAATGCGACAGTGACCCAGCCTGTGACGGGGTAATCGTCCCGACCGTTTCCGAATGGGGAATGATCGTAATGGCATTGCTGCTGGTTACAGGGATAAAGATCAAATTCGGTCGGCGTCGGGCGGCTCGGGCGTGACGCCTTTGCCTCCGCGTGGCGAATTTACGGGCCGCCTTCTTCCACAGGTGGCCCGCTTTTTCATCAGCCTGGAGCAACCGCGCGGGACTCATCGAGAGCCAGAGAGGGCCGAACGGCTGCCGCATGTTCAAACCGAGCGAGCTGGCAAAGCTGCTTGCCGGCAAGGTGAAACGGCCGCGGTGCGTCCCCTTGGACCGCGTGCATCGGTGTTCTTTTCTCAAAAACAGCCTCGTGGATGACTGCGCGCAGCTCGTCTTCCTGCGGCCGCCCACGGCCGACGCCCGGGCCGGCATTCATCCCGATCGATTCGTCGGATTCGTTCGACCGTACCTTGAAGAAGCGAAACGTATTCTCACGCGAAAG
>SDBU01004406.1_pt1 | contig 17260 bp, 18 predicted proteins | sample 2277071 | NCBI WGS metagenome assembly SDBU01 (sample SAMN10397929, study PRJNA504765) | marine sediment metagenome | isolation source: marine sediment core GS08_GC12, 126 cmbsf | place: Arctic Ocean: Gakkel Ridge, Loki's castle | collected 2008 | reverse complement strand
GATGATTCCTGGCAAGTCTAACATCTGAATTCTAGCCCCTCTGTATTCCATCATGCCCGGAACAACAGTTAAGGTTGTAAATTGAAAAGCCGCAACAGAAGATTTTGCTGAAGTTAATTTGTTTAGTAATGTAGACTTGCCGACACTTGGAAATCCAATAAATACAACTGTTCCATCTCCTGCTCTTCTAACATCAAAACCATCAGATTTGACTGATTTTTTTGACTTTGTTTCTTGTTCTCGTTTTAGCTTTGCAATTTTTGCTTTCAGTAAACCAAGATGGTGTTCTGTAGCTTTGTTGACTTTAGTCCTTGCCATTTCATCTTGGATCGCTTTAATTTTTTCTGGAATTCCCAATTAAAATCAGCTTATCTTTTAATTTTCTAAATAAAAGCATAGGGCTGTAGCTGATTTTTGATTACGTAGCAATTATTATCCAGCTGATAATATGAGATTTAATGAAACAAAAAACATTTGCAGTAGACATAGATGGTACAATTACCGAAAATGGCGTGGGTAGAATCAATCTTGATGCATTAAGTGCTTTACGTCACATGACAAAGATTGGTCATAATGTAATATTTGTTTCAGGGAGATCCTCTGTTGAAGGATATTTACTATCAGTTTTTGGTGGAACCACCCATGTCGCTGTTGGTGAAAATGGGGGCTGTATAACTAATGGACCAAATAACCATACATTATTAGGAAATAAAGAAAATTGTTTTTCAGCATTTGAATTATTAAAATCAAAGATTGAAAATGTGATTGAAAAACCTGTTTTTCCTCGAATGACAGAGGTAGTACTTGAAAGGTCATTTGATATCCAAGCTGGTAATAATTTTTTCATCGAAAATAATTTGCCAGTTACTCTCTCTGATAGTCAGTATGCTTATCATATTAATTCCAAGGGAATTAACAAAGCACGTGGATTTGAAGAGGTAATGAAAATGATGTCTATTCATCAAGATGATGTTATAGCTATAGGTGATAGTGATACTGATATTCCATTATTTAAAATTGCAAACATTAGTGTTGCACTTGGAAATTCATCTGAATTTGTAAAGTCTCAAGCTAGCATGAATGTTTCTGCCAAATCCGGAGATGGATTAATTGAAGCGCTGGATAAAATAGCACCAAAACTTTCAGAGGCATAATTAATGACATATAAAAAATTACTTGAAGAAATTCAATTCAATATTGAAAAAATAATCGAAGAGCAGGATTGGCCTAAATTATCTTTTGTTGTAGAAATTGCAAAATCAAATTTTGGAGATGTAACTTGTAATGTTTCTTTCTTAATTGCAAAGCATCTGAAGAAAAAACCTTATGATATAGCAAAAATCATTTTAGAAAAATATCAACCGTTTCTTGGAACTTATGTGAAAAAAGTAGATGCTCATAAATCTGGCTTTCTAAATTTTTTTGCTAATTATTCACGTCTTAACGAAATTATTCTAAAAACATCTTCAATTGAAGATTATGGATTTGTAGATATTGGAAAAAAAACAAAGTTAGTTGTTGAACATACTAGCGTTAATCCTAACAAGGCCCTGCATATAGGACATGTAAGAAACATTATCATCGGTGACTCGATAGCTAGAATCCTTCGAAAGGCAAACTATGATGTTAGAGTTTTAAATTATGTTGATGATTCAGGCCTTCAGGTAGCTGACATTATTGTTGGCTTCAAATTTGGTGGTTTTTCTGAAGATCCCCCTTCTAATCAAAAATTTGATCAGTATTGTGGTGATGTAGTTTACGTCAAGACCACAGAAAAGTATTCTTCAAATCCAGACCTAGAAGAAACTAGAAAAAAGATTCTGCAAGAATTGGAAAAAGAAAAATCAGAAATTGCTCAATTTGCTGATAAGATCACAAAGAAAGTACTTGCTGAACAGCTAAAAACATGCTGGAATTTTTCAGTTACATACGATTGCCTAAATTTTGAATCACAAATTATTCGTTCAGGATTATGGTCACAAATTTTTGAAAAAATGAAAGATATGAAATTAATTGAGCTTGAAAAAGAAGGAAAAAATGCTAATTGTTGGATAATTAAAGGAGAAAACAACGAAGAAGACAAAGTTCTAGTCAGAAGTAACGGAACTGCAACCTACATTGCTAAAGATATTCCTTATGCAGCTTGGAAATTAGGTATTCTTCAGGATCCTTTCAATTATACTCATTATACAAAGCAAGAAAATGAGAAAATTCTCTGGCAAACAACTCTAGAAAAAAGCTCTTATCCAAAACAAGATTTTACTGGAGAAAAAGTAATTACAGTAATTGATTCCAGACAAAAGAGATTACAAAAAATTATTACAAATTTAATGGCAAAATTCAAATCAAATGAGCAAGCTTATGTTCATCTTGCGTACGAATCAGTTACCCTTAGCTCCGATACTGCAAAACAATTGGGAATTGATACTGGAGGGAAACAAACTCAAATGTCTGGAAGAAAAGGACTGTATGTAAATGCTAATTTAGTTTATGATATGTTAAAAACAAAAATCATTCAAGAAACAAGGAAAAGAAATTTGGAAATGAGTGAGGATGATGTTATGCATATAGCACATCAAGTAGCTGTTGGGACTTTGCGTTATGAGATGATCAAACAAGATTTAGACAAGATAATTACCTTCGATCTTACAAAATCCATGAGTTTAGAAGGTGATACTGCTCCTTATCTTCAATATACTCATGCAAGATCTTCTGGAATTTTAGAAAAAGCAGGTTTTTCTCCAAACTTTGATGCTTCATTTGAATTATTAACTGATGAATTTGAAATTCAACTTTTAAAACAGATTGGAATATTTGATTTACAAGTTAAAGATGCTGCAAATAATTTTTCTCCCAAAGTAATCGCAAAGTATTGTTATAGGTTAGCTGTGGCATTTAATGCATTTTATGAACATGTAAAAGTTCTTGATATTAAAAATGACTCTTTGACAAATGTAAGGCTTTGTTTGGTTGCATCTTTTCAATCAACCTTGACAAAGGCATTAAACCTTCTAGGAATTGAAGCTCCGTCAAGAATGTAGTTTTTTTTAAAATAGGTAGGGTATGTTCACAGCGGACATACAAGTAGATAATATTGGATTTTCGGTATATTTGCGGTATGACTAGTGTAATCGTAGTAGATGATGACAGAGACACAGTCGAAGTATTCTGTGAATATCTAAGCATTAAGAATATTCAAGTTTTGGGAAGAGGATATGATGGAAAAGCTGCAGTAGAATTGTATAAAGAACACAATCCTGATATTGTACTTTTGGATGTAATGATGCCTGATTTTGATGGATTTTATGGTTTAGAACAAATTCGAAAACATGATCCAAACGCAAAAATAATTATGGTAACTGCTGACTTGACATCAGATACAGAAAAGAAATTAGTAGAATTAAAAGCATCAGCAATGATTTACAAACCTTATGAAATTGATAGTGTAATTGAAACAATTGAGAAGGTTAGTAAAGAAAATTTTGTTCTTTCTACACCAACTTCTAATTAGTTATTAAAAAAATTTCTAAATACTAGATCATTATAGTTAGATAATATCTGAAATGAGAATATTAATAGCTGAAGATGAACCTGATTTAAGATCACAGTATAAGGAGTTTCTTGAACAGAATTCCCACGAACCAATAACAACTAAAGATGGTGAAGAATGTCTTACGGTTTACACAACTGAATATAAAAAATGGTCGTCTAATAAAAATAATGAACTGGAAATTATCTCTCCTTTTGAAGTTGTAGTACTTGATTATCAAATGCCCAAAAAAAATGGACTTGAAGTAGCTAAAGAAATTCTTACTCTGGTTCCTAAACAGCGGATAATATTTGCATCAGCTTATGTAGAAAATACCCTAAAAGATTCTATTAAGAATTTAAAACAAATTGTAGAAACTATGCAAAAACCTTTTGCTTTAAAAGAATTATTAAATACATTGGAAGATAAAAAAATTTACCAAGAATTAGAAAAACTAAATGTAGATATAAAAAATCTTAAGGAATTAGAGCCTACTCATGCTCAAGTAAGAGACTATTTAGATGCATTAACTAAAATTCAAAAAGGGAGAACATTCTAAAATAAAGAACTAAAATTCTTTAAGAATTTTCGTATTGATATATGAATATATTTAAAATAACAAATTTTCAAAAACAATAAGTTCTTATCTAAAAAATATTGCCTAGTTTTGTGAATAAAATTAAGAATAACTCATACGTTTTGTTTTTTTACAATAACACAAAAAAATGGCTTGCCAAAATTTCAAAGGGTAAACAACTTCATACTCATATTGGGATAATTTCCCATTCGGATGCAATTGGAAAAGAGTATGGTTCTAGAATTATCACTAATAAATCGAAGTATGTATACGTTCTAGAGCCTACTATACACGATTTTATTATGAAAATTCAACATGCAACACAAATCGTTTATCCAAAAGATCTTGGTTATATCGCTGCCAGAGTAGGACTTGAAAGTGGTCAAAAAGTAGTTGAAATTGGAACAGGAAGCGGATCCATGACCATCTTTCTTGCCAGTATCCTAAAACCTCGTGGTCATGTATACACATTTGATGTATCAAACGAATTCATGAAAATTGCTCAAAAAAATATCGAAAAAGCTAAGATGACAAAGTATGTCACCATGAAGAATCTTGATCTTAAATTAGCTAAGAAAATGCCAATTTCAAATGTAGACCTTGTTGTAATCGATTTAGGTGATCCTTGGTCTGTAATTCCACAAGCTAGAAAAATGTTAAAGGGTAGCGGGGCCGTAGTTGCAATTTGTCCAACTATGAATCAACTTGAAAAGTTAGTAACCTCATTTGTCCAAAATGAATTTACAGATATTGAATGTTCAGAACATATTTTACGAACAATTGAAGCAAGGGAAGGAAAAACTAGACACTCTTTTCAAGGAATAGGTCATACTACCTATATCGCTTATTCTAGAAAGGCCTTTTTTGGTAGAGAAAAATTAAGAAAAACTAGAAAAAATAATGACTCATAAAGTCAATCGGAAATGATATCTCTTTGTTTAAAATTTCTAATTTTTAATTTGGATTGGACATTTTCAATAAATCTCAATTGTTTCAAGTCTGTATTTTTCAAACAAACATATCCTAATAGCAAGAAAAACGGTAGTTAATTAGATTTAGGTTGACTTCAACTAAATTGGAAAAGGGATCTTCAATCAAAGTTATTAATTCCCTAGATGAAAGAATCAAAAATTTAGTAAAAACTAAAGATGATATTGAACGAAAGGAAAATCAGTTAAAAGATTTTAATCCTGTTACGAAGGAAGATCTTGAGAAATTAAATTTTGTCGATGATTTATCAAAAGTAAAGGAGATACAAAGAGAAAAGATTCTTGAAGATTTATCACTACTTCTTAATGAGAAAATAAAGGAAGTTGAACAAAAGGATAAAGAAAATAAGGAAAAGGAACAAGTTTTATCTGATTTAACGTCAGCCCTAAATGAAAAAATAAAACAATTGGAAACAAGTAATCTCCAACTCACACAAGAAAAAAAGTATTCTGACGAATTAAATGAACAATTAAAAACAACATTAAAAAAATTAAGTGATGCTGAAATTCATCTTAAGGTAGAAAGAGATTGGTTAGCCGAACAAGTTGAGAAAAAATCCCTTGAGGTCTTACATACAATCGAACAATTAATGAAGGCAGAAAATGCCAAAAGTTAGTAATTCATAACAATTTTTGAAAAGAGAATATTTATCCATCGATAATATGCATAGCATCTATTGACTACAAAAATTCTCCAATCATCTGTTGTTAAGAAATTCATTCCTGAAAGAAAAGCTTCATCTAGAAAAGGTGATAATGGTAAAGTCCTTGTTGTAGGAGGTAGTTACATCTATCACGGAGCCCCAATTCTTTCATCATTGGCTGCATTGAGAACAGGGGCAGATCTTGTATACACTGCAGTTCCAAAAATTAATGCTCAAGCTACAAGGGCAATTTCACCCAACTTGATTGTTATTCCATTAGCAGATTCAAAACTTACACGTGGTGCTGTAAACAAACTATTGGGACAAATTCCCTCTGATTTAGATTCTGCAACAATTGGAATGGGTTTAGCAATCCAAGATGTGGAAGCATTAAAAATTTTAGTCCATTCACTATTAGACCGTGATGTACGACTTTCCCTTGATGCAAGCGCTCTCGTTAGTTCTGTCTTACCATTGTTGGTAAATCAAAATGTAGTTGTTACTCCTCATACAGGCGAATTCAAAAAATTGTTTGGAGAAATTCCTTCCATTTCTATGAAGGAAAGAATAGTAACAGTAGAAAAATTTGCCAAAAAACACTCACTTACTATTCTTCTTAAAGGATTCACAGATATTATTTCAGACGGTAATACTACATTTCTTAATGTAAAGAAAACCCCAGCAATGACCGTTGGGGGAACAGGAGATGTATTATCAGGTATTGTTGCTGGATTATTGGCTCGAAATAGAAACTCGTTAGGAGCTGCAGCTGCTGCAGCATATATCAATGGTCAAGCTGGGAAACTTGTTCAAAAGAAACTTGGTCTTCATATGGCTGCTACCGATTTACTAGATGTTATTCCAAATGCGTTTAAACCATTTGATCGAATACGATAAAACATGAAAAAAATCCTAGGCTGGGTTGATGCCAACATTGGAGAATTAGTGTCTGATTTACAATCATTAATTCAACAACCAAGCATTTCAGCTAAAAATGAAGGGATAGAAGATTGTGCAAAATTAGTTACAAAAATCCTTAAACAATCTGGAATAAAATCCCATATTCTTAGATTAAAAAAAGGAATAGCACCTGTTGTTTTTGCAGAAGTTAACTCTAAAAAAAATCCAACAAAAACTCTCCTATTCTATAATCATTATGACGTTCAACCAGTTGAACCAATTGAATTATGGACTGATAAACCATTTTCTGGAAAAATTAAAGGCAACAAAATTTTTGGTCGTGGTGCATCTGATGATAAAGGAGAATTAATTACCAGAATTAAAGCAGTTCAAGCATTTCTAAAAACCAACGGAGACGTTCCTTGTAATATAAAATTTCTAATTGAGGGTGAAGAAGAGACTGGGAGTGAACATATTGATAATTATCTAAAAAAATACAAGAAGAAATTTTCTTGTGATGGAGTAATTTGGGAATTTGGTTACATAGATTCAAAAAATCGTCCTATAGTTGGTTTAGGAATGAAAGGATTACTTTATGTGGAATTATCTAAAAAAGAATCTGTTAGAGATGCTCATTCTAGTCTTGCCGTAATTATCAAAAATCCTGCATGGAGACTCATTGAAGCTGTAAATACATTACGTAATTCTAAGGGCAAGATATTGATCAAGGATTGGTACAAAGAGGTCAAACCACTATCTAAATCAGAAATGAAAATAATAAAAAATGAACCTATTGACGAGTCTTCATACAAAAAAGAATACGGAATCAAAGATTTTGTAGATAACAAAAAGGGACTTGAATTAAAAAAAGCACTAGTAGGTGACCCAACCTGTAATATCGCAGGATTTGTATCTGGTTATACTGGGAAAGGTGCCAAAACAGTTCTCCCAGGGCATGCTTTAGTGAAAATTGATTTTAGGCTAGTCCCAAAAATGGACCCAAAAAAACAGATAGCAAGATTGAAAAAACATCTGAAATCAAAAGGTTTTGGAGATATTAAACTAACAATCTATCATGGCGAAGCAGCTGCTAAAACAAAACCATCAGATCCCTTTGTAACTATTGTGAAAAAATCAGCAGATGAAGTATTTGGAAAATCTATTCTAAATGTTTCTAATGCAGGAACTGGTCCAATGTATTCATTTGTGAATATTCTTAACGCACCCTGTATCTCAATAGGAAGCACATACATTTTTTCACGAATTCATTCTCCCAACGAATTCGCTAGAATTGATTTACTGAAAAAAACAACAAAATGTATATGTCAAATTATGAATAAATTTTAGAAATAATTTAGAATTCATTATTTGGGTAGAAAGGACTTTATTGTACTCTAAATTCAGTTGATCTATGTCATACATGTACATGCCTGGCGCAACCGCAGTAGGAATAACATATCATGAAGGTGTGGTTTTTGCAAGCGAACGTAGAATAGCTTACGGAAATTTTTTGGTAAGTAAATCAACAAAGAAAACATTTCAAATTACCCCGAAAGTTGGCGCAGCATGTGCAGGCTTGGTAGCTGATATGCAAATTTTATCACTCCAAATATCAGCATTAGCAAAAATTCGTAAAATGGAGATCAAACGAGAGATCCCACCAAATTCTATTGCAAAAATGATGTCAAATATGATGTATGAGAGAAGATTCTTTCCGTTGTTAACTCAAGTAATTGTAGGTGGTATTGTTGAAAAACCCGCTATTTACACATTGGATCCTTTAGGTTCTGTACTTCCTGATGAATATGCTGCAGTTGGAACTGGAGCAGAGATGGCATTAGGGGTTCTAGATCCTCAATTCAAAGCAAACATGGCTGAACAAGAAGCAAAAGAATTAGCAGTTAAATCAATTCGTTCAGCTAGTTTAAGAGATTCTTTTAGCGGTGATGGTATTGACATACTTGTCATTGACAAAAATACCTCAAAAATGATGACTGAAAAAATTAATTAATCTAAAATATTTTTACATACTTCCCAATACTTGTCAGAAATATAATGGAGATTTTTTAGAATTTCGCCTTTAGTTAGTGTCTCCATCTCTTTGCTAGAAACGCAGGATTTTCCTATTGCAAGAAACTTATTTTTTGATTCTTCTACAACACAAACAATCTCATCTTTTTTAAAATCTGTGAAATTTGTTATACCTGGTCTCATTACATTTGCTCCGTTACACATGAATTTTACAGCACCCATATCAACGGTAACTTTAGGGAATTTTTGTAGCAACTCTATTTCTGAAAGGAAAGGCAGATAGGTGTTATCTGTTTTGATTGCAGTAATGCCTTTTCCAGAAATTAAGATGTCACCTTCTTCTAAATAGTAAAATTTTAGATTTTTAATTTTTGGCAGTTCAATCTTCCATTGAGAAGAAATTTCCTTTATAACAGCTGCAGATTCACTTTTAGAAATAAGATTAGATTTCAAAGTTTTGAAATCTCTTGTCTAATATCTATCAAGTCACGTAGGATTGAACTTGCAGTTTCAATTCCTCCTGCTCCGCGACCAATAATAGTTTGAGTTCCTGAATGTTCTGAAGTAAATGAAATTGCATTAAGTGTGCCATTTACACAAAGAGGATCTTCTGTTGAGATTTCTTTCGGAGCTACAACAAGATCTTTATTACATGAAGCAATAAGCTTAATTGCACATTTTTTACTTGTTGCATTTTTTATGTCATTTGTGTTTACATTGCGAATTCCAGTACATTTGATATCAGGCATAGTTACTTTAAGACCCATTACCCAATTTGCTAAAATTACCAGTTTTGCTGCAGCATCAAATCCATCTAAATCAAGGGATTCATCAGCTTCAACATAACCTCTTTCTTTGGCATCCTTTAACGCTTCTTGGAAAGACATACCATTTGTCATGTTTGTTAAAATGTAATTTGTTGTTCCATTAAGTATGCCATCAAACGAAGTAATTCTTTCACCAAGAAGACTATTTTTAGCATAATCTAGTATTGGTGTACCGCCACCAACAGTTCCACTAAACCTTAAAAAAACTTGATTGTATGTTGCAAGCTCCATTAACGATGGAAAGGCAAGAGCTAAAGGACCCTTATTTACAGAAATAATGTGCAACCCATGTTTCATTGCAGTTGTAATGTGCGTCATTCCAGGTTCTGCATCTTTATAGTTACTTACAGTAGCTTCTACTAACACATCTGCATCAAGATTGTTTATCATATCAATTCCTGTTTGCTTATTTTTTAATTTAGTATAGTTTTTTACAGTACCAAATTTTTTTTTGGCTTCAAGCAATTTAGTCAAATCTAACCCAGATGTTTCTACTGCACTCCCACCCCTATCAAAGACCCCCACCAGTCTAGGTTTTAATCCATATCTGGCATACAGATCCTCAGATCTAGATTCAATTAATTTTGCAAGGCTTTGGCCAACAATTCCAAATCCACAAAGTATTATTCTCAATTTCTCTCAAATCCGTAAAAAATCATTTCATATAATGAATTTTTCCTTGTAATTTAATCAATACTCACTCATCATTTTTGTCAAGTTTTAAAGAAACTGAATTAATACAATAACGTAAATTGGTAGGATTTGGTCCATCATCAAATACATGTCCTAAATGTGCACCACATTTGTTACACATCACTTCAGTTCTCGTCATTCCATTACTACTATCAGTATCGCTTTTGACATTTTCATCTTTAATTGGCTGGAAAAAACTTGGCCACCCAGTCCCCGAATCAAATTTAGTTTTTGAATCAAATAATTCATTTCCACAACAAGAACATTTGTACACTCCTTTATCTTTACAATCATTATATTTTCCTGTAAATGGTCTTTCTGTTTCTTTTTTTCTGCACACAAGATACTCTTCTGATGTAAGATCCTTTTTCCACTGTTCATCGGATTTTTCAATCTTGTTCTGTGTCATTGCTTATTTTTCCTTTTTTTCTCTTCTGTTCTTTTCTCAGATTCAAATCTTTCTAAATCATACTCTTTGGTATCTACGTATTTCAGAATTTTACTTAAATTTGGGTGTACTTTTTTAATTTCTCTGTACATTAACTGAGCTACTTTACGGTAATCAGAATGACCTTGTGGAATAGTTCGTAACTCAATTAAATGACAAGCTTCTCTCAAATTTAGATGCATAAAGTAAGGATAATTGTAAGCAAAATTTACTACATATTGAGCTTGTAAAGGATATTTTTTTCTAATCATTTCAAAAACTTCTTTTGATTTATACATACAATCATTATAATCTTTATCCATTCCAAGTAATGTTATTTCTTTTGGCATTGAAAAACCATGTTCCGTTGTAAGTAGCTGTCTTTCCAAAGTAAGAGCTCTGTGTCTATGAAAGTCTCTAAACATTCCGAAGTTGTTTATCAAATCAAAAGTATAGTTTACTAATTCAAAGGCTCGTGGTGGTCTATGGCGTCGATTTTTTCTCAGCTTTGCAAAAGACATTATTATCTGATTTTTTTTGTTTGAATTCATTTTTTTGACATTTGATAGAATTTTATGAAAAGGAATACTGGGAGATTGCTCGTAAAAAATGGCTGCAATAACCTTGTCTTGAGCCTTGTTTTCAGGCTCAAAAAGGGCTAATCTAGTAAGGGAGTTTTTAGGAATATTGCCTCGAGCATATTTTTTTGATAGTGATGATGCAGAATTTTTAAGAGATTGAAGATATTTTTGTAATCTTTTGCCATATTGATCATCAGAACGCTTTACAAAGGATTTGATTGTTGAATCTAACTCTTTTTTAATTTTAGAAGCTAAACTACGTTCTTCTTCAAGATCAGAACTAAACAATATTGTTAAAAGATATTCAAAAGCTCTACCGTTTCCTGTTATGCCAACATTTGTTAAAGTGGATGCGGGTAATAAACCCCTGAGGATATCAAGTGCTTTTGCTTTTGTAGAACCTCTATAGATTACATAAGCAGATTTGATATCCGTTTCATTTTTTAGTTGTAAAAATTTTTTATTATTACCAGATGAATCTTTAAAAGAATATTTTTCAATTGGATATTTTTCTCTAACATAGTCAATCATTGATTCAATGTATTTTGAATAAACATCAAAATCAAGATTACATGATTCAATATATTCATCTGCAAATTTTGAATTCATTATTGTAAGTTCTTCATAAAATTTGTATTTCCCATTAATTTTTTTATTCCAGACAACATACCTGGAAGATTTTTCCAAATAAGATAAACCTATTCTCCTATCTTCAATTTTTTTAACGGCTATATTTGATAATCCTTCTATTGCGATGTGAGCACTTCCAAGTTCTGCAACTGAATCATCCCCATATTCAATTAAAACTCGATTGTAAAACTCCTCACCTCTGTTTTTATTTTTTAAAAATTCATCAAGGAATACTCTGCGCATATTTTTGTTCGTTCTGCTATATCTTGACATCAATGCCCCACGATCAACTTGTTTGGGTGTGGTTATCGCAAACACTGAATCGTCAACATTGGAAAAATGTTCCAACAAGATCTTTTTTTCACTTTGAGAAAACTCCTCTGACAATAATGATTGAAGTTTTCTAATTATTAATAATCTATTCTTTTTTTATCTTAATAAGATCTGGTGCTGGTGTGTTTTGCATCCCTTTTGTTTGCCATCTAAGCAAAACTTCTTTGAACGCATTTGCATCTGCTTCGTTTTCAATATACATCAACATTGTGACCCATCTACCTTTTCCAGCTTTTCCTCCAATAGAATTCATCCAAAAACTACTTGGCAAAGTTTTCATTGCTTTGTTTTCAGGATCACGAGAAATGTCAATCCAACGTTTCGAAACAAACTGCAAAATCTGTTCTAATTCTTCCCTACTTATCATTGACTGAGCAAACCGCTATTCGAATTTTAAAATTACTATAGGCATGGAAAAAGTTGGTTAATTTCTTCTCACCAAAACTCAAAACCTTGTTAACACTTAGTTGGTTATATTTAATTCAAAATTTGTGTATATGAGTAATGACGAGACCGAAATTATCGGTAAGAAAGTCAAAGATATGTATGGTACTTACATCGGAAAAGTCGTAGGCACGATAACTGACATCGATGGCAGCATTCAGACAGTTGGAATTGACTGTGGTTCTGAGGGATTACGACAAATTCCATTTGATCAATTGGTTGTCCAGAACGATGTGGTTATTTTCATTCCAAAATGGAGACTTGATTCACAACGTCTACTCCGAGAAAAAGGATTAACTCTTCGTCGTCTAAAGGCTCTGATTGATCTAGTTTCTGAAAATGATGACATGAAAGAATCAGCAGAAATGCTACATGAAAAATACAAATCTAAATTACAGACACTAGATGATGGTGAAAAAGAAATCAAGGCTCAACTTGATGCCAGACTAACAGAGTTAGATGGACAAATGAAATCAGTTAAAATGCTGATTTTTGATGCAAAGGTACAATACAAGAGCAGTGAAATTTCTGAAGCAATGTTTGAGTCAGTAAAGACACAGACAACTGACTTGGTAGAACATATTACTCATGAAAAAGCAGAAATTTCTAATGTTCAAAAACGTTTGGATGATCTTTCCACGGAGGTTCAAACTACTGAGGCCCCTCGACAACAACTTCAGGAAGAAGCAGTTTCATATTTACAAAACCAAGATGCTGCTCAAGTACAAACAAATTTGCCTGAAGTTCCTGAACAAGAATCAGCTACTCCAACACAAGAAATTGCTGCAGGCCCAAATACTCCTGAGCCAGCACCACAACCGATAGCCCCTGTTCCTGAAACGATGCCGATAAATCAAAATACTCAGAGCGATAATTCAGAAAAAAGATCCGATTGGCTATCTAGAATGGAATCACAGTAAATTTAGCCAAACTATCCTATTTTATTTTTAACATTTAGAAATCCCCCTCCTTCTCTATAATGTGGATTACAATTGGAAGGAGAAAATTTTCAAATTGGTTTAGAAAATTATGATACAGAAACTAGAAAAAAAGCAAATAATGATTATGTTTCATTTTGGGCTGAACAGGCAAAAAAATTAAGTTGGTTCAAACCTTGGGAAACAACTTTAGAATGGAATCCTCCTTTTGCAAGATGGTTTGTTGGAGGAACTATCAATGCTTCCTATAACGCCTTAGATGTCAACCAAGGTGAAAAATCTGAAAAACCTGCCATTATGTGGGAAGGAGAAAATGGAGATTCGCGGGTTCTTACCTATAAGCAACTTTGGATTGATGTAAAAAAATTTTCTAACGTGCTAAAGTCCCTGGGAGTAAAAAAAGGGGACCGAGTTACTCTTTATCTTCCAATGATACCCGAACTTCCAATTTCAATGCTAGCATGTTCTAGAATAGGCGCTATTCATACTGTAGTTTTTTCAGGATTTAGCTCAAGTTCACTTAGAGATAGAATAGATGATTCCAAATCAAAGATTGTCATAACGGCAGATGGGGGTTATAGAAGAGGCTCAATTGTAAAACTCAAACCAGTAGTAGATGAAGCTATTAAGGGATTAGATTTTGTACAAAATGTGATTGTTGTTGAGAGAACAAAAAACAAAGTAAACATTACTCCCAAGGATAAATTTTGGAACCAACTTATGCAAAATTCCGATGAGAATTGTGAAGCTGAACATATTGAAAGCACACATCCATTATACATCCTATATACCTCTGGTACAACAGGCAAACCAAAAGGCGTACTTCATGGAACTGGAGGTTACCTAACTCACCTTTATTCCACTTTTAAATGGGCATTTGACATTAAAGACTCTGATGTATTTTTTTGTACAGCTGATATTGGTTGGGTTACCGGTCATAGTTACGTAGTTTATGCACCATTAATGCATGGGGCTACAGAAGTGATGTATGAAGGTGCTCCTGATTATCCTTCTCCTTCTAGAATCTGGGATTTACTTCAAAAATACAAAGTCACAATTTTTTACACTACTCCTACTGCCATTCGAATGTTCATACGATTTGGAGATTCTATTCCAAATTCATATGATCTTTCCAAACTAAGATTGTTGGGAACCGTTGGAGAACCAATTAACCCGGAAGTTTGGAAATGGTATTTTAAAATCATTGGCAAAGAAAAATGTCCAATCATAGACACTTGGTGGCAAACAGAAACTGGTGGGATGATGCTTTCTCCTCTTCCTGGTTTGGAAACAATTCCTCTAAAACCAGGTTCTGCAACATTGCCTATTCCAGGCATTGACATTAAAGTTGTTGATGAACATGGAAAAGTCGTTCCCACAAACACTAAAGGATTTTTAATAATTGGAAATCCATGGCCAGGAATGCTTTTGACTTTATGGGGTGATGACGAAAAGTATAAGGCTACATATTGGTCCAAATTCGAAAATATCTATTTTGCAGGAGATTTTGCACTAAAAGACGCTGATGGATACTTTTGGATACTTGGAAGGGCAGATGATGTATTAAAAGTGGCAGGACATAGGATTGGTACCGCAGAACTGGAAAGCTCTATTGTGGTACACAAAGATGTAGCAGAGGCAGCAGTTTGTGGGGTTCCTCACGAAATTAAGGGGGAGGCTATAGTAGCATTTGTAGTTTTGAAAGAGGGAGTTTCTGAGAGAGCGACCTTAAAAAATGAGATAAATGACTATATTCGTTCTGGGGTAGGTCCAATAGCAAAACCTGAACAACTATACTTTGTTTCTAAATTGCCAAAGACTCGAAGTGGGAAAATTATGAGACGTCTTCTTAAATCCATAGCTAGTAATGAGAAAATTGGTGATGTGAGCACCCTTGAGGATGGGGATGCAGTTAGTGAGGTCCAATCAGCATTTGATGAGATACAAAAATCTCTGAAAAAAACAAAATAAATCAAAATTGATTTATTTTTGCAAATTTGACGATGTGCATTTTGCACAGACATATCATTAAAGTTTCATACAATAATATTCCAATATGAAAATCATTGTGGCTTTGGTGATGGCCGCAGTGATTCTTGCACCAAGTACAGCATTTGGATGGAAATCAGTCGCAAATCTGTATGAGGTAGAATGTATTGTTGACTGTAATAATGATCACGTGAGTATAGATTCTGCTCAACCCACAAACTACATCCTCTTAGGAATGATGTCTCTTCTTGGAGTAGGATTAATTATTAAATTTAAAAAATTAGGAAAAAATGAAACCTTTTCAATTACATGCAAGCATTGTGGTAGGTGTACTCGTGGTTTAAAGTGTGTAATGTGTGAAGCACAAAAACAAAAGGCTCACTAAAAGCAGCAGTACAATAAATTACTCAAACCATTGTTCTAAAGTCTGACTCTTTTTTTCAAGTGCTTTTTTTAATCTGTTAAGTGAGGTTTGTACTCTATCTTGTGAAAAACTTCTTTGTTCAACTAAAAACTCTGTAACTCCTTCATAATCTACAGGTTCAAAATTAATTTCAGAAACTTCAGCAACTTTGGGTTCTAGGAATATTTTTCTTATTTGGTTATAATCAATTTTAGATAACTGTTCTTGGATTTGTGGAATGTTTTCAAGTTTAGAATTCTCTCTAATCATTTTGAGAGCAGTTTTAGGCCCAATTCTTTCAAATCCGTCAGGGTTAAAATCGGTCCCTATCAAAATTCCTACATCTACAATTTGCTCTTTAGTAAGATTGAGCTCAGAAAGTGTTTTTTGTGTATCAATAATTTCTGGTAAAATGTCAATGTAGGTATTTCTATTAGGTAGTTTTCTTCTTCCACTATTTGAAAAATTTCTTAGCAGTTTTTTTGCTCCAAATAGAATAGAGTCAAAGTCTTGACTTGCAGATGCATATGCCTGCCCGGTTTTGGTAAGGTGTGCAGCTGTTGCTTCTCCTTCAGATGGAGCTTGTATGCATGGGATTCCAAATAAACCTAAAAATTTTTTTGAATCTTTTACCATACTGTCTCTTAGGGAAGTTGTTTGTTGAGCGTATTTTCTTACCCCTTCTAAATCTCCTGCTTTTAACGCCTTTTCATATTTCACAGTTGCATCTCTTTTGATTTGCTTTCTATGTTCAATTTCAGCGGATTTTAGTGAGGGTGGTTTTCCGTCGAAAACATAGATTGGTTTTATTCCCAAAGAAAGATAGTTGATGTTTCTATAGAATAATCCACTAAGATGACTTGTAACCCTTCCTTCTGAATCAGACAAATGTAAACCATCAGGTCCTCTAATAATAGCCAAGAACTGGTAAATGGCATTGTATGCATCTATTGCAATTACTTTCGATGCAAAAGATTCTAGTTTTGTTTTTTCTCTAATGACGAGCTGTTTTAGATCTAAACCCATACAAAATTTAGAACATTAGAGGTTTTTTGTCTTTGCTATTAGAAAATTATTAAGGAGATCTGAACTTGAGAAATTGTCAGGTTAGCCAAGTGGTAAGGCGGCCGCCTCGAAATCTTATACAGGATAGCGGCTGTGCATTCGCACGCAAGGGTTCGAATCCCTTACCTGGCGCCATACGCTACCGTTAAGAGCCCTTCCGACGTATAATTAACTCCGGAAAAAATATGGCAAAATCACTAATTTCAAAAAGAAAAACACAAGAATTTGAGATCCATCCCTATGACATGAAAATTAAAAAA
>SDBU01004405.1_pt1 | contig 17263 bp, 17 predicted proteins | sample 2277071 | NCBI WGS metagenome assembly SDBU01 (sample SAMN10397929, study PRJNA504765) | marine sediment metagenome | isolation source: marine sediment core GS08_GC12, 126 cmbsf | place: Arctic Ocean: Gakkel Ridge, Loki's castle | collected 2008 | reverse complement strand
TGTTTCTCGTCTGGATACTTTTCACCTAGTGCACAGGGCTTTCAAGTAGTCATTTAAAGAGTAGTTTGAGGAGGTAAAAAGCGATGGGGGGGATTACAGAGCTTGGTTTTAACCTGCCGGTATTAATAGCCCAGATTGTAAACGTAGCCCTTCTGTTTGGTCTGATGTATCTGGTTGCCTATAAGCCAATTATGAGAATGCTTGATCAGCGCTCAAAAAGGATCGAGGAAGATATGGGGCAAAGGGAACATATCGAAACAGAGAGAGCTCAAATTGACGAAAAGACGAACGAGATTCTTGAACGTACCCGTCAGGAAGGTCAGAGAATAATAGCTCAAGCATTGCAAGCCGGTGAGGAAGCAAAGCAAAAGATACATGAACAGGCCAGGCAAGAAAGTAAACTCCTCACCGATTTGGCACGATTTGAGATTCAGCAACAACGGGAGGAGGCTATTAAAGAGCTGCACCGGGAATTTGCTGACCTAACTATTGAGGCGGCAGGAAAAGTGATTGAGCAGGCACTGGATAAGCAAGCACACCTCGAGCTTATTTATAAAGTGCTGGAGAAAAGTGAAACCTTTAGAAAGAATTGACTTGTTGTCCTTGAGGAGTGAAGATGGCTAATGACATTCGTGCCAGACGTTACGCACGGGCAGCGTTTAATATGGCCGTGGACACAAAGGATTTCAGCAAGTGGTTGTCTGACTTGAGAAAGATTGCTAGCCTGACGAGGGACGATGTAGTTTTCACACTGCTTAATAACCCTGAGGTTAGTTTTGATGATAAAGCCAAGCTGCTATCCAAGCGACTGGGTGGCATAAATCCTCTGGCGCTAAAGCTGGTGTCCCTGCTAGTGTATAATGGCAGATTAGGTATAATAGGTGATATCGCTGTTGAGTACCAGCGATTACTGGACAATTATCATGGCATTGAAGGGGTTGAGATTGTTGAGGTTACTACTGCTATTCCTCTTGATGATGAAGATAGGCTAAGGCTAGCCCAGTATCTCACCGACATGCTCGATAAGCCAATAGTGCTTAAGCATGAAGTGGATTCCAGCTTTATAGGCGGCATTGTTATCAGGACTGGTGATAAGCTTATTGATGGCAGTATCCGCAGCAAACTGGAGGCTCTAAGGAAGGATTTAAGTGGGGTGGGGAGGTAGCCTAGATGACAACGAGAGGGCAAGATATCACTTCGGCTATCAGACAGCAGATTTTACAGTTTGATAAGACAGTGACTATGATCGATGTCGGTGTTGTAGTCGAGTCTGGTGGTGGTATTGCCCGCATTAGTGGGCTGTCCCGAGCTAAGTATAATGAGCTCCTTCAGTTTCCCAAGGGAATAATGGGCATTGCCCTGAACCTGGAGAGGTATAGGGTAGCTGCCATTATCATTGGTGATTACACCCAGATTAAGGAAGGGGATGAGGTGAGGTGCACCGGGCGGATTGTTGAGGTTCCCGTAGGTGAAGCTCTCATTGGGCGAGTAGTCGATCCTTTAGGCCGCCCCCTGGATGCTAAGGGTGTAATTAATGCAGAGAGGATTCGACCCGTGGAACGGGTTGCTCCCAGCGTTACCTCTCGCAAGTCTGTAGATACTCCAGTACAAACCGGGATTAAGGCCATAGATAGTATGATTCCTTTAGGCCGAGGGCAGAGAGAGCTTATTATCGGTGACCGGTCAACAGGGAAAACAGCTATTGCCCTTGATACCATTATCAATCAAAATGGCGGTGACCTGATCTGTATCTATGTTGCCATTGGCCAGAAAACATCCAAGGTGTCGCAGGTGGTAGCTACTTTGGAAGCCCACGGAGCGATGGAGCATACTATTGTAGTTGCCGCTAATGCCGCTGACTCAGTTGCCCTACAATATCTTGCTCCTTATGCTGGCTGTGCTATTGGTGAGGAATTTATGGAGCAGGGTAAGGATGCCTTGGTTATCTATGATGACCTTTCTAAGCACGCCTGGTCTTATCGGCAACTTTCATTACTGTTGCGCCGACCGCCAGGGAGGGAGGCCTACCCGGGTGATATTTTTTACCTGCATAGCCGATTGCTAGAGAGAGCAGCTAAATATAATGATGAATACGGTGGTGGCTCGCTGACTGCTCTACCCATTATTGAGACACAGGCCGGTGATATAGCTGCCTACATCCCAACTAATGTTATCTCTATTACTGATGGCCAGATTTATGTGGAGACAGACCTGTTTAATGCTGGCATCAGGCCAGCGCTAAATGTTGGCCTTTCGGTATCTCGGGTGGGCAGCGCAGCACAAACTCAGGCAATGAAGCAAGTGGCGGGGAGACTAAGACTGGAATTAGCTCAGTATCGGGAGCTGACTGCCTTTACTCAGTTTGGCACTACTGAGCTAGATACAGCAACCAGGTTTCAGCTTGAGCGCGGTCAGCGCATTACTGAAATCCTAAAGCAACCTCAATATGCCCCTATGCCACTGGAAAAGCAGATTGTGATTTTGTATGCCGCCGTCAATGGTTATATTGATGACGTAGCCGTAGAGAAAGTCAGTGATTTTGAGACCAGTTTACATAGATTTATGGAGTCAAGTCACCCTGAGATAGGCGCGGCTATTATCAGAGAGAAAGAGATTGGGACTGAGACAGAAGAGACATTAAAGGCGGCCATTGTGGAGTTTAAACAAAGTCATTATTCAGAGTAGATTATACGGGTTTCATTTACTTTAAAGTCCCGGAGGCAAGCAATAAGTTATGGTAGATCTTCGTTTGATTCGCCACCGGATACGTGGTATTCAAAACATAACCGAGATTACCCGAGCTATGGAGATGGTTGCTGCCTCCAAGATGCGACGAGCTCAGCAGGCTGGCCTAGCTGGACGCTCCTACGCCGAGAAAATTCATCAGGTGATAGTAAACCTGGCGGTTATACCTCATGGTGGCTCACTCCACCCCTTATTACAGTCTAGACCGGTAACTAAAATAGCTATCGTGCACATTACTCCTGACCGTGGCTTGTGTGGTGGACTTAACACTCACATTAACCGAACGGCAATGAGCTTTATCCTGGAGCAGAGTATGCCGGTTACCCTGATCACCGTGGGTCGTAAGGGGTTCGACTTTATGAAACGACATAACCAAGATATTCGAGCTGAGTTTGTCCAGCTCGGCGACCACCCTAGACTACTCGATACTTTGCCCATATCCCGCATTATTATTGATGACTACACTAGTGGCTTTGTGGATATGGTCTACTTAGCCTATGCTCAATTTGTATCCACGATGACCCAGAGACCGGTTTTACGGCAACTACTTCCCGTTAAGCCGGCAGACTTACCCGAAGCACAGAATGTAGAGTATATATACGAACCAAACTACACTACAGTTTTGGGAGAGCTTTTACCACGATTTGTAGAGATGCAAGTGTACCATGCTATCCTGGAGTCCATAGCCAGTGAACAATCAGCTCGAATGGTGGCTATGCGAAATGCCACCGATAATGCTGGTGAGCTTATTCAGGATTTAACCCTGATATACAATAAAACCCGCCAAGAATCAATCACTAATGAGCTTCTTGATATTAGTGGTAGTATCGCAGTTTTAACTTAGACAGCAGAAAAAGTCATAATTGGGGAGAAAGGTTATTTCACTAATAAAGAAGAACGGGGAGAATTTCTTTAGAGTTTAAGAGAAATCCGGAGGTTATTATGGGAAAGGGAAAAGTAGTTCAAGTGATAGGGACGGTGGTTGATGTAGAATTTCCTCCTGACGAATTACCGGCTTTATTCAATGTTCTTGAAGTTGCCATTGGTGATGGTAAAATTGAACTTGAGACTCAGGCACATGTGGGAAATAACTGGGTCAGGTGCCTGGCGCTATTACCTACCGATGGGTTAGAGCGAGGAGCCGAAGTTATAGATAGGGGTACGCCAATCACTGTACCCGTAGGAGAAGCTGTCCTAGGTCGCCTGTTTAATGTTATGGGGAAGCCCCTGGATAACCTTGGTCCAGTTGAGGCCTCCGACTACTGGGCGATTCATCGTCCGCCACCGTCATTTCAGGAACAGGAGACAACCCCACAACTCCTAGAGACAGGCATCAAGGTTATCGATCTGATTACCCCTTTTACTAAAGGAGGTAAAATAGGTATCTATGGTGGTGCCGGAGTAGGTAAGACAGTTATTATTATGGAGCTTATACGCAATATTGCTACTGAGCATGGGGGCTTTTCTGTTTTTACCGGCATTGGAGAAAGGTCTCGCGAGGGTAATGATCTTTGGAATGAAATGAAGGCTTCAGGGGTGATTGATAAGACAGTAATGGTTTTTGGGCAGATGAATGAACCCCCTGCAGTGCGTTTACGTGTAGGACTAACTGGACTAACGATGGCCGAGTATTTCCGTGATGTTAAACGTCAGGATGTTTTGCTATTTATTGATAATATTTATCGCTATACCCTGGCCGGTATGGAAGTATCAGCTCTGCTGGGACGTATGCCCTCGGCGGTAGGCTATCAACCTACCCTGGCTACGGAGATGGGCGACCTTCAGGAGAGGATTACCTCTACCAAGCGAGGCTCAATCACTTCCTTTCAAGCTATCTATGTTCCGGCTGATGATTTTACTGACCCTGGAATAGTAACTACCTTCGGTCACCTTGATGCTGTCATTACCCTGGAAAGACTTCTTACCGAGCAAGGCCTGTATCCGGCAGTAGATCCGCTAACTTCAACCTCTCGTGGTCTGGACCTTAATATTATCGGCGAAGAACATTACAAAGTGGCTCGCGAAGTACAACGGGTACTACAACGCTACAAGGATCTTCAGGACGTGATTGCGATACTGGGTATTGAAGAACTTAGCGAGACGGATAAGCTCATTGTAGCGCGAGCCCGTAAAATACAGAGATTTTTGTCTCAACCAATGTTTGTTACAGAGATTTTTACTGGCAGAAATGGTAAATATGTCTCTAGAGAAGAGACAATACGCGGCTTTAAGGAGATTTTAGAAGGTAAGCATGATGCCTTGCCCGAGCAAGCTTTTTACATGATGGGCACCATAGATGAAGCAGTAGAAGAGGCCAAGAGGCTGGGGGCTACAGTTTAATGGCTAGTTTCAGGCTTGATATTGTCACCGCAGAGCGCACCGTTTTTTCGGAGGATGTAGATGCCGTTACAGCACAGGGTATTGAAGGACAACTGGGCATCTTGCCGCATCACATTCCACTGATGACCAAGTTGCAGTCAGGTGAGTTAAAGGTGACGCAGAGAGGAGACGAGTTTTTTTTAGCCATTTCTGGAGGCTTTCTTGAGGTACGGCCTGATAAGGTTACAATTCTAGCTGATACTGCTGAAAGAGCTGAGGAAATCGACATAGCCAGGGCTGAGGAGGCGAAGCGCCGGGCTGAGGAAGAAATCAGCCATCCCCGCACTGAAATAGCTATTGCTCAAGCCGGGGCAGCATTGCGCCTCTCGCTCATTCGTATCAAGGTTGGGCAGAAGAGAAGAAGAGGGCCCAAGATAAGACCGGAAAGAATGGCTACTTGACCTACTCCCCTTAAGCTGCTTCTCTGGCACCTTGATCCCTTCTCTCGTCCATATCCTTGCTACCATATTTATCCTTTCTAACCAAGGCATTACCTAGACCATATTGTTTATTCAGTCTAAGAGGCATACGACAACGCAGGCTAGTTCTTAGCGGCTGAGAAGAGCGAGGTTAGCGGAGCTTCTCGAGCAGTGCGCGTGCTTGTTTTCGGACAATGGGTAACGAAAAGGGTTATTGTTTATATAGATAATACGGGCTTAAGCCAGTTAGATTGGTTTATTCGGCTAACTAAACCTGATTGGCAGGCTTATCCAGAGGCAAACTAGCCTATTTAGCTGTTTTTTGATTTAGGCTCAACAAGCCCGGTATAGCTTCGATAACTACGCATCTCTTATTAAGGTCAATGGATTTCACCACATCCTCAACGGCAGGGATAAGAATCTCCCCCTTATCTCCCTTAACTATATAGTTGTCATTACTCTCCCCGGTTAGTATTTCGGTGATATTCCCCAACCGTTCTCCCTGGGTTGTCCGCACCTCCAGACCGATGAGTTGAAAATGGTAATATTGCCCTTCAGGTAGAGAGTAGACTTGTTTATGGTGTATTTCTACAGGTTTTCCCTGTAGCCGGCGAGCCGCTTCAATACTATTAACTGCGCTAAGTTTGATGATTATCTCCCCTTTATGCTGCTCAGTACTGTCAATAGTCATCGGCTGCTGATTAATATAGACCTTTGAAAAAGGGGCAAAGCGTTGCGGGAAATCGGTTATTACCTTTACCTTTAGCTTACCCTCAGTACCCCAAGGGGATAGAATTCGGCCGATAGTTATAAATTCTAAGTTGGATGATTTCATTACTACTCGATGGCATACAGATTGCCATCATGTGAGCTTATGTAAACCGTTCCGTCAGCCACAGCCGGGGATGAAGTGATTTTACCACCGGTGAGGACGTCCCAAAGCTTCTCGCCGGTGGTTGCATCCACAGCATACAGCCTGCCATCTTCACTGCCTACATAGATGGTGGTATCTACCAGTGCCGGTGAGGAGATTACTGCCCCCTCGGTTTCAAATTCCCAGCGTTTCTGGTAGCTTTGCAGGTCTACGGCAACTAGTTTGTTATCTGAGCCTACATACAAGGTGTCGTCTGTGACGACAGGAGATGAATTAGCTTTTCTGCCTAGTTTGAGCCCCCACAGCAAACCGGATTGCGGTGTGGGTGTCGGCAGTGGCAGACCCATTGCCCACATTTGTATCCAATAAGGCTTGATTTCGTGTTCCCACGGCCGAGTTCGGGCATTACCGTCAATGGCATATAGGTAACCGAGAGAGTTATTGAAATAGACAATTTCACCGCTTACCGCCGGGGAAGATGTGACCGGGCGGTGTGACTGAAGGCGAAGACGAAGCTTTCCACTCGACGCGTTCAAAGCATAGGAGAATCTTCTCCCTGACCCGAAGTAGACGATGCCGTCAGCCACGACAGGTGAGGAGTGAACACGGCCCTCTGCCTTGAAATCCCAGAGTTTCTCACCCGTTGCTGCGTCCAAAGCATAGACATAATAATCAGCAGCGCCAAAGTAAACTACACCATCTGCCACTGCCGGGGAAGATCTGATGGAATACTTAGCCTCGAAATCCCAGAGCTTCTCACCGCTATATGCGTCAAGCGCATATAGCCTGCCGTCGTTTGAGCCGACGTAGACCACACCGTTGGCAATTGCCGGTGAGGACTCAACCCAACTGCCTGTCTTGTATTCCCAGCGTTTAATGCCGGTGGCAGCATCCAGAGCATAGAGTTTATGGTCCTGTGAGCCAACGTAAACAATGCCATACGCTACTGCCGGTGATGAGTGGGTTGGAGCACCTATAGAGGAAATCCATTTCAGCTCACCCTGAGGCAAGGTACCGCTTGAGTCAGCAGTGCCGGAGTGAGTCAAGTCATGGCGAAACATGGCCCACTCCCCAGGGAGAGAGTTGGAATTTACACCTTGCGTCGGCTTAGACATTATGTCGGTAAAATAGTCTAAACCGAAATACACAGCAGCCAGGAAAACAAGGCTGATAGTGATTACCTTAATCACTTTTCTTAGCTTCGAGCGGAACAACCTCCGTTTTGATATCTTTTCTACTTCCTGAGCTGATAGCGCAGGTCTATTTGCAGGGATTACTGCCCCCCAGCAACGTTTACAGGTTTTCGTTCCCAGCGGACTGGCTTGATGGCACACAGGGCATATAACCCAGAGTTCGGTTTCAGGAGCAGAACCCATTAATAATCTCCAACTATTCAGTGGAGGGGCTGTCTTCTCCGGCCAGGTTACCCGGGCCCATGCTCATCTATCCTGGCGATGACAGGCCTCCCAGATTTACTTCTATTTCAGAAAGCCTTGCACTATTACTTTTGACAAACCCAATCATCAAAATTACTTTAGATGATTTCGAGGTTAACTCTGGTGCCAGCTTTAGCTGCCTTCACTCTGATTAAGCTACGTATAGCTTCAGCTATCCGGCCTTGCTTACCAATGACCCTCCCTTTATCGTCATCGGCAACCTGTAATTTAAGTGTTGTGCCTTCCTCAGTCTCTTCTTCAGTGACTACCACATCATCAGGAGCGTTAACAATTGATTTGGCTATGTATTCTACTAGTTCTTTCATGTCTTCTCCTTGATTGCCCTGAACTTTTCCATAATACCTGCGTTTGATAACAATCTAGCGGCAGTAGCTGTCGGCTGAGCTCCTTCTCCGAGCCAGTTGAGCGCTTTTTCTTCATCTATAACTACTGTTTCCGGGTCAGTTAAGGGATTGTAGTATCCAATAATGCTAATGAATGCCCCATCACGAGGTGCTCTAGCATCAGCTACTACCAGTCGATAACTCGGTTTTTTCTTACTTCCTACCCGTCGTAATCTAATCTTTACCATTCTTACCTAACCTTGTTTATAAGTTATTATGCCTTATAACTATGTAGCTGTCAATAGTGGGTGGAAATAGCCCTTTTATCAGCCTTATCCTCCTAGTTTTTCTCCTTCGGTTTTTCTTTAATGAACGTCCTCTCCGTAAGATAGTTTATAGTTGTCAGAAGATTATACAGTCGCTATAATCGTTATGTGAGGATGAAGAGTTTACACAGTTGGCAGGTTAGCACCACTCAGGCTTTAGAGATACAGCAGAGGCTGGTAAAACAGGTGTCTAAAATGAATGAGGTTACCACCCCGCGCTTTATAGCCGGTGTGGATATATCAACAGGAAGAGGAGAAGGAATGGCTACCGGGGCAGTGGTCGTCTTAGAGTATCCCAAACTTAACGTGGTGGAGATAAAAATAGTCCGGGGCAAACTTGATTTTCCTTACATCCCAGGGCTTCTGTCGTTCAGAGAATCACCACTAACACTAGCTGCCTGTCAGAAACTTACTATTACTCCTGACCTCATCTTCGTTGATGGCCAGGGGATTGCCCACCCCCGGCGATTGGGGCTGGCTTCTCACTTAGGGCTCTTTTTGAATACACCAACAATCGGTTGCGCCAAGTCTCTCTTATGCGGCAACCACGAAATACCAGGAACTGAGCCAGGCTGCTATACTGAAATAGTCGATAGAGGTGAGGTTATAGGAGCAGCTCTACGAACCAAGCTCAGGGTGAAACCCGTTTACGTTTCCATAGGTCATAAGGTTGACCTTCAAGCTGCTATTTACTGGGTCACGAAGTGTTGCCACGGTTATCGTTTACCCGAACCTACTCGACTGGCTCACCTGGCAGCTGGAGGAAATCTGAAGCCAGAAAAGGACACTATAATGCCTGAGGCTGGCTAGCAAGGGAAGTTTTTAGGGTAAGAATTACGGAGATACCAGATACAGGAGTGAGACCTCTAGATTGAGAGCAGGTGCTGATTAATAGAAATTACCACTGTGAGGACAGATGCAGGAGTTAAACGATAAATCAAAAGACCTACAGGCTAGAGTAGCCATGGCACTGGTGCATCTTTGACATTGCCGCCAGAGAAGAAAAAATCACCAGGTTAGAGGAACAATCAGCTCAGCCTGATTTTTGGTTAGACCAACTCGAGGCACAAAATGTTATGCGCCAGTTGTCTGCAGCGCAGAAGATGGTGCAGCAGTGGCGGGGGCTGGAGAAAAAGACAACCGACATTGCCGAGTTAAGCTCCCTGGCAGAAGGTGATAATTCACTTCAGATGGAGATTCAAACTGAGATTGAAGCGATAACCTCCCAGCTTGATGAGCTGGAGTTAGAATTGGCTTTTAGTAGTGAATATGATGCCAGGAATGCTATTCTGGCTATTCACGCTGGGGCTGGGGGCACTGAATCTCAAGATTGGGCAGAGATGCTACTAAGAATGTACCTTCGCTGGGCTGAGCGGCGTGGTTATAAGGCTGAGATTTTAGATATTTCCCCGGGTGATGAGGCCGGGATAAAGAGCGCAGTTATTGGTATTAGCGGCGACTACGCCTGCGGCTATTTAAAATCAGAGCATGGTGTCCATCGGCTGGTCCGTCTTTCTCCTTTTGATGCCGACCATGCCCGGCATACCTCCTTCGCCCTGGTAGAGGTTATGCCTGAAGCCGAAGCCGATATTGATATCGAGATAGAACCTGCTGATTTGAAGGTCGATGTGTTCAGGTCCAGCGGACCAGGAGGGCAGCATATGCAGAAGACAAGTAGTGCTGTCAGATTGACCCATCTGCCCACAGGGTTAACGGTTACCTGCCAGAATGAGCGTTCTCAGCACCAGAACAAGGAAATTGCCCTGAAAATACTTCACGCTCGCCTGTTGGAGTTAAAGTTAGCCGGGCAGGCTGAAGAAAGAGCTAAGCTTAAAGGGAAGCGTGTAACCGCTGGCTGGGGCAACCAGATTAGAAGCTATGTCCTTCATCCGTATAAGATGGTAAAAGACCACCGAACCGACTATGAAACAGGTAATGCTGACGCAGTACTGGATGGGGAATTAGATGGTTTCATCACCGCCTACATCCGCTCCAGTATGGGTAAAGATGGATGATTAAGAAGGCCACTATATTAGCCCTGGTTATTTACCTGTTTCTGAGCATACTCAGCCCCATCTCGATTCAAGCCCAGAGCGGACTAACGATATTAGATAGCTCAGCTCATGCAGAGTTCCCCTCCAGACTTAGTTTCAATTTAGCCGCCCAAAGTGATGTTAATATTACTGATATTCGCCTCTGCTACACCGTTGACCGGATAAGTCATACTCAGATAACCAGTGAGGTCTATATTGAATTCGTACCTGCTGCCACTGTTAATGTTAGCTGGACCTGGGATATGAGGAAAACGGGCGGGTTACCCCCCGGGTCTGGTGTGGATTATTGGTGGGTATTGGAGGATGCCAGCGGTGACAAGATTAAAACGGCTCCAAGCCGAATTCAGTTTAATGACAACCGCTATTCCTGGCGTAATTTAACCGAGGGTAAGGTAACAATATACTGGTATAAGGATAATGATTCCTTTGCCCGGGAGATAATGCTGTCAGCTCAGCAAGCATTAACTCGGTTGGCTGAGGGTACCGGCGCTGAGCTTGAGAAACCAGTGAAGCTCTATATCTACGCCAATACCCAGGATTTACGGGGATCGATGATTTACCCTCAAGAATGGACAGGAGGAGTAGCCTTCACCAGATATGGCATTATAGCTATTGGCATAGCTTCAGATAACCTTTCCTGGGGGAAAAGAGCAGTTGCCCATGAACTGACCCACCTGGTCATACATCAGATGACACTTAATCCCTATAATGACCTGCCTACCTGGCTTAATGAAGGTTTAGCTATGCATACTGAAGGGATGCTGGAACTGGAATTTACAGCCTATCTTAATAAAGCAATTGCTGAGAATAACCTTATCTCGGTGCGCAGTCTATCCAGTCCCTTTTCGGCCTATGCCGAACAGTCTTACCTTTCCTATGCTCAGAGCTATACTTTGATTGACTTTCTCATTAGTAAATACGGGCGGGCTAAGATGCTTGAGCTACTTCTTACCTTCAAACAGGGTAGTAGCTATGATGGAGCTTTAGAAGAAGTCTATGGCTTCGATATGGACACTCTGGATAACCTGTGGCAGGATTATGTCACTACATCAGTCCAGCCGACTGAGGAAAAGGGAATGCTCCCAGCATTAATCGGAAAGTCACCCACCCCGTCTACATCCCTTCTCTTGGCAAAAACGCCACACCCGCTACATTTTGGCGTTTGTCTGCCGATACCGTGATGAATTATCACATATAGCGTCTGTGATAAATAGGGAAGGAGACGAAAAACGAGAGGTTTATGGCAGCAACACTATCGGAGGAAGTACAAAATATATTACCAATGCAAATTAAGAACCTCCGAAGAGAGCTAACCGCCTATAAAGAGCACTCAATTATCTCATCTATAGGCCACAAGGTGAGTAGCTCGTAGCCTGTCTTAGTCACACGAACCATATCTTCCAGGCGAACACCCTGCCCTAAACCATCACCTACTTGAGTCTCAATAAGAAAAACCTGATTCTCCTTAAGAGGGATAGGGTACTCCAGACTCCACTCTCGAGATATCAATGGTCGCTCGAAGTGAGTAAGCCCCATACCGTGACAGATTGCATTACCGGATACGGCTGCTTCGTCCTTCCCTGCCCACTCGTCGGCTGAAGGGAACCATTTAGCTATATCTGCAGTAGTATTTCCTGCCTTACATCCCCTATCCAGAGGCTCCCGCTGCCAGCGGGCAACTATCTTGAATGCCTCCTTGATTTCAGGCCACGGCTTACCGCAAACAAAGGTGCGGTAATAACAGGTATGATACTGCTGGAAGCGACACCCATATGCGTCGACAAAGATTACATCCCCGGGTCGAATCATCCTGTCGGTAAAGGTGCGGATATTGGGCCATGAGTTTGGGCCTGAAGCTATTGTCCAACCATCGCCAGAAGTTGTTCCGCCACACCTATAAGCAACCTCATTCATTATTCCAGCAAGGTCACTCTCCTTAACACCGGGAGCTATAGCCTTGTGCACCCCATACAGGGTTGCTTCTGCTATGGAGCACGCTATCCTCATGCACTCAATCTCATCTTCTGTTTTTATCTCTTTGGCATCATTTAAAGCTTCTATGCCTTTAGTGCTAACTTTTATACCTGCGTTTCGAAGGATCTCCTCCAATCTGGGTGAATAGATATCAATACCTACAGGTTCATTGAGAACACCCATCTCTTTCAATTCGCCCTTTATCTGGTCAACAAACTTCGGAACAATGCTGTCAGCCGCCTCAATACCGGCAACATGCTCCAGAAGTGGAGCTTGCGCATGCCTGACTTCCAGCCAAGGTGAGTGATAAGCCAACTGCTCGGTTATGGCTCCATGCTCATGATGTATAGCTTTCTCCGTATTTACACCAAGCAGGAGATATCGCATTCCTATGGGGACAGGCCCAAACGACTCAGCCTCGGTTAAATAAGATAGTCGAGGAGTGGAACCGATATATATCAGATTACAGTCCCTGAAGCATAGAATTGCCCCCAAACCGTATTTCTTAAGTTGCTCTCTTGCTTTCTCTTTCCTTTCTCTTCTCAGGCGATCCATGTTAATACGTTCTTGCCACCAGCAAAGCCCGGTGCCAGTAGTCTCGCGTAAGACACCCTCCGGCGAATATAGTCTCTCCCGTCCTGACTCAAATTTCCAATCATCTTGTTGTGCCATTTTAATTCTCCCTTCACAGCTTTCTGTGAAATCCTTCCTTTTTATATTTACGGATAAACCCAATCACAGAGGGTGACGAACATAATACCGTTCTCACGCTCACCAGCTTGTGGCTGAGACCGTGAAGCTGCACATAATGTCTGATTACGAGCATCCACAAGAAATAAGGTTATCCCATCCTCGGGTTTTGCACTTCTACATCCAAGAGGATTCTTCAAAGGCTACGGCCGCCATCTACCATGATGGTATGCCCTGTTATATAACTGGAAGCGTCAGACGCCAGCAACAGGGCTGCACCAACTATGTCACTGGGTTCAGCCAATCGCCCCAGTGGTATCGTCGATTCCATTCTCTTTAGACTATCAGAATCACTCCATACTGCATGGCTCATCTCAGTTCTAACTACCCCGGGAGCAATGCCATTAACCCGTATACCGTACCTGGCAAGTTCCTTAGCTAGCACTCCAGTAAGCATAAACACTCCTGCCTTAGCCATGGGATAAGCGCCCCTACCTTCGAACGCCCTTACTCCATGCGCCGAGGCCATATTGATAATATTGCCCCGTTTTTGGTTAATCATTATCTTACCTACTGCCTGGCAGCAAAGGTGGTAACCCTTGAGGTTAGTATCGATAACCGTATCCCAATCATCTTCGCTAAGTTCAAGTAGCGGTTTCCTCACCATAACAGCTGCATTGTTTACCAGAATGTCAATCCTGCCAAATTCATCCATCAGCCTCTGAACCAGGTTATCCACGTCAGTCTTCCGGGTAACGTCAGCTTGGACAACCAGGGAACGCCGACCAATTCTCTTAATTTCCTCAGCTACAGTCTGAAGCTGACCGTCTTCAATCACCCGGCTACAAACGGCAACATCTGCCCCAGCTTCAGCAAAGGCTAAGGCAATAGCCTTACCTATGCCCCGTTTACCCCCCGTGACGATAGCTGTTTTCCCTTCCAGAGAAAAACTGGGAATCACTATTATCGAACCTCCCTGTTAATCATAGCATTTTTTACTTTTGTATTTCCATTGCCTGCTACCTGTTCATAAGTTAATTGTTTCAAATATATAGACCTGTCCCATCAAGCGGGATTAGTAGCCTTCTTGCCATATTCTGGGAATAGTTACCTTCCAGTTTGTCTTTTAACCAATCAGCAGCCATATGAGCCATCGATATGTTGCAGAGACCTCGGGTGAAGGCGGTATGGAAATCATCCTCCATGACCCACATTTCCTTGGGCCCGACTATCTCATTGAAAAAGGCATCTGCATCCTCGAGAGGATTTAAGGGATCGAACTCTCCTACCCATATCAGAAAGGGGTTTTTTATCTTACTGCCGACCCCTTTGAGTGTCATCTTCTCAGCTATCACTTCGTCAAATTCGTCATCATCTTCAATTCCTGCCATGTACTTATAGGTCAAGCGGAATCGCGGGGATGCTTCTCCGAAAATAGGATGCTTGTTCATCATGAAGCAGCCCATTGCGGTCACACATGCTTTTATCCTGTTATCGAAGGCAGCGATATGTGCTCCCCAGTATGACCCCATGCTTATCCCATAGAGGCCGATTTTGTCACCATCTACCTCGGGACGACTCATCAGATAGTCAATTACCGCTTTACCTGCTTCCTTGTGATTATCGGGACGAGCCCTGATTTTACGCAAATTACACTCGCCCTGTCCAGGTCCGTCAATAGACAGCACGTTTAAACCCCTCTGAATGAAGGGATTGGGATTAACCAGCGAGTTCCCGGGGTCGTTGGGGAAAGTCTCTTTGCATTGATCCATTCCGGGGATATATATGATGCAGGGCGCTTTCTTTTTACCTGGAACGAGGTGAAATAAGGCAGGAATACTCTTATCCCCCCAGGGGATTTCTATCTTCTCTATAGGATACTCGTTGTACTCTCTCACTTTTTGGTGACAATACAGGAATCTTTGATATAGCCGTATTTTTTCTGCGTTATCATCCTCGCAGATTACATGCTGAGCCTTCAGGTAGGTCTGGCAGGCTCTGCTATAGGCTTCCCAGGCAGTTTCAAAATGTTTTGCTTCCTCTGCCCTCCGGCCAAACTCTTCTTCCCTGGCTGCTTTTTTCCCCAAAACTTTAGGAATCATATCCCAGCTCTTGACTTCGACCGGGAGTTTATCCAGCATAGCATCAAGCTCCCAATGTGCTGTCTTACCGGTCATCCTGATTGTATAATCAAATATCCATTGCTGATTATTCTTGCCTAATTTTTGTCTCATTTTATGCTACCTCCTGTCTTAAGTATTTTTGCTATCTCCCATTTTATAACCCTTCACCAAAGAAATCCAACACCATCTCGCACGGTCAATACTATGCCGCAGCACCTTGCCTTTTGCCTGTGTTTTTTGACGAATCAAGGCATCATCTTTCATGCTCGTCGCTGGCTGATTGCTTGTCCGTAGTACAATTAGTATACTGTTGAGGAAAGCAAAAGCAGTTACCTGGATCTCTAAGTTATTATGGTGATGCTGGTTAAGACATTTGGCTGAATAGATACCACCAGACAAGAAGGGAGAGGAAATTTATGAAACTGATAGATATCCCGCCATACCAGAGAGCAGGAATAAATTACAGCCCAACAGAAGGGCATTTCGTGGTACGTGAACTCGTGGCCAATATGAAGAAAAAGGGGCAACTGGAAGGGGTCGAGATTGATATTGATGACGGATATCCTACGGAACACGGTGCGGAAAACCGTGACGAGGCGGTTTTAGCCAGTATAACTGTAGGTGTCATTGAAAGGATCAGGGAGATTTCTGAAGCGGGTAAATATGATGCCATTATTACTTCAGGCTCTATAGAACCGGGGTTTTTTGCCGGACGGATGGTTTCTAAAATACCGATTGCCTTTTGTCTACACTCTGCCGTTCATGTTGCTTCTCTTATCGGAGACAGGTTTACGATTATAGAGGCGACTGATGAGCAGGCGCTAATAATCAGGCATTATGTGCAGCTCTACGGTCTCAGCCACAAGCTGGCAGCCGTGAGACACATATCACGTTCATCAACCTATACGATGAAATTTATCCATGATTATAAGAAAGGGGAGAGACTAAAGGTCCCCGAGATAAAGAAACTCATCGATGACCAGGTGGCTCAGTGCATAACGGCTATTGAAGAGGATAGGGTAGATTCTCTAATAATTAATCCTCCATACCTGCAGGTATTTGAGGATGAAATCAGAGAGGGACTCGATAAATCGGGTTACGGCGAAATACCACTAATATGCGGGCTTTCCGCAGCTGTGGAGATGGCCAAGGCCATGGTGAATATGAAGCTGATTCAAACCCCCAGAGCTTATCCCAGTGCCTCGTTAAAAGCAAAACCCGAATTCAGGTAAAAGCTATAAGGTAGCATTATACGAACATTTAGATGGGATGATAAAAACGGGATAATCTAAATAATTCAACGGAGCAGAACACTCTTAGTTGAGAGGCTCCTCTCCAGAGACCTTTTTGTATTTGGCAGTAGTATTGAAGCTGGCATATCCTAAGTTCTCTTACTCTATGGTAAACTCTCAGGGAGTTACCTTCTTGAAATTAAGCTTCGTCGATGACTCTATAACATTTGAATGAGAAAAAGGAATAGCAAAAACCATGAACCAGCTTATCTGTAGCGAATGTAGAGCAACCTATTCACTGAATGCTTCAAGGTGGAAATGCGATTGTGGTTCTATTTTGGATATTGAGTTTGAGTCGGTTTTCGATTTAGAAAAAATCAAGAACAGAAAGCCAACAATGTGGCGGTATAGAGAAGCAATTCCTATTCAGGATGATGCAAATATAGTTTCTTTTGATGAAGGGTTTACACCATTAACTGAAGTAATTTTTGATGGTAAGCCTATTCTGATTAAGCAGGATCAGTTGTTCCCCACCGGGTCTTTTAAGGACAGAGGAGCTTCTATTCTTATCAGCAAAGTGAAAGAGTTAAAAACAAAGGTAGTTGTTGAAGATTCTTCAGGAAATGCTGGTTCTGCAATCTCTGCTTACTGTGCAAAAGCTGATATT
>SDBU01004404.1_pt1 | contig 17268 bp, 31 predicted proteins | sample 2277071 | NCBI WGS metagenome assembly SDBU01 (sample SAMN10397929, study PRJNA504765) | marine sediment metagenome | isolation source: marine sediment core GS08_GC12, 126 cmbsf | place: Arctic Ocean: Gakkel Ridge, Loki's castle | collected 2008 | reverse complement strand
CTATTATCCCCACAGAAATGCGTGCTCGTGCAAGTGTAGAAACCATTAGTGCTATTCTTGATGTTGCTACAGAGAAATGGGAACCAGCACTGAGGAAAGAACTTTTCCGAGAAGTTTCAAATGTCATCAAAGGAACAGGGTTTCTGGCTCGGGGGATTAAACGTGGAGAAGAATTTGTAAAGGGATTTGAGGAAAAGAATTTCAAGAAGATTCTTATTCAGCACTTCACTGGAATGGCAGGAACACTTAATAAGCTGGAGATGGGTAAGCAATTTAGGGAGCAGTATTTTAAAGATAGATTGGGGAAGAAACTTTCTAATGCAAATACAAGGCTTATTGATAAATATATAACTGATATGATGAGTCCTACGAGTAAGGCCGAGCAGTTAAGTTCCAAGATTCGGGCTTTGCTCTTTGCTAAGTATATGTTTGGAAATCTCAAAAGTGGAGTCATAAACCTTACTGGAAATCTCATTGCAGCTTATCCAAGACTTGGAATGGAGACTGATACTCCTTTGGTTAAGCTCTCTGCTGCTATGAATGATGTCTCAGCGCACGCAATAGGAAAAGGTATAGCAAAGGGAGTGGAGACACTAACAGGTGAGAAAACAGAAGGAAAGATTATTGATGTTTTAGGGAAAAAAGTGCCCTACGAAGAAGCTGCTACACCGCTTAAACCTGAAGAGATTAGATCTCTACGAATGAGTCTTAAGACCCACACCTTTGATATGTACACACAAGAGATGATGGGTAGTTTGAGAAACACTGGTTCTGTTGGTTATGCTGTGAGCAAACTCCTTGGTGGGCCAATGAGTATTACTGAGAAATTCAATCGTCTTACTACTCACCTTGCAGCATTTAGGGTTTTTCGTTATGAGAAAGGACTCTCCTTTGAGGAAGCTGGAGAAGCCGCAAAGAAAGTTGTTCTTGATTCTCATGGACTCTATGGAAAAGTGAATCTTCCTGGAGCCTTTCGTGGAAGCAGTATCCAAGATATTTTGAGGACTGCTTATACATTCAGAAGTTATCCTCATAACCTTCTCAATCTTTATGGGAAGTTTCTCAGAGAGGATCGAGTGGCTGTTCTTAGAACTGTTGCTGCTATTCTTGCTCTTGGTGGAATGGCAAGTCTTCCCTTTGCTAAAACCATTGAAGGGCTTTTAGCTCGGGAAGGAATCACCCCAAGAAGTGATATCAAGGAATGGACAGAGGAACTTGGTGAAGAAGGAGATGAAGTTTGGAATCTCCTTAACCATGGTTTCCCTGGACTTGCTGGAATAGACCTCTCAGGAAGTATTGGAATGGAACTTCCAGGGCAAAGGGCTGTGAGTTCTAAGGACATCGCAGGGATTCTTGGAGAAGCAGCAATTGATATCTTTGGAGTTCCAACAGGAATTGTGGAGGACACTTTTAGAGCTGCGGAACAGCTCTATCATGGTGATATCTCAAGAGCCATTGAAGAAGGACCTTTCACTCCTCAAGTAATTGCCAACTATATGGCAGGAGCAAGAATGGAGAAGGAAGGAGTAACCACTCCAAAAGGAGAAACCATTAGAGATGATCTTGGAGAGCAGATCCAACTTACTTCTGGTGAAGCAGCTAAGAAGAAGTTCCTGGGCTTTCAACCAACAAAATTGAGTGAAGGTTGGAGAACCTTTCAAGCTCGAAAAGCAGAAACAGCGAGGTGGGAAAAGGAAAAGGATAAGCTTAGGGTTGCCTTTAAAAAAGCCGCAACAAAAGGGAATTATGAAAAGCTTGCTGAGATAGGAGTAAAGATTGTTTTCCTTACTGCAGAGCTTCCTCCTTATATTACTCCTATTGATACTAATGAACTTTGGAGAGAGATCCTTCCTATTGTTCCTCCCTCTGGAAGAGAGTTCCTTCTTCGGCAGGAGATAAGATAAAGGAGAATCAATCATGACAGTTACAGCACTAACTACAAACCCAGAACATTTTAGCTGCAATGGAAGTCTTGTGGCTTTTGATTTTTCCCTTGGGGTGAGTGTGTCCACTGAGATTGAAGTTATTCATTCTACTGCTGCAGGAGTCGAAACAACCTTAGTCCCAATAACTGATTATGTGGTTTCTACTACTAATGATGATTATTCTTCTGGTGGAACAGTCACAACAACAGAGACGTATGCCTCAGGAATAACCCTTACTATTAGAATGGTCATAGCACTGACCCAAGCAACAGATTTTGTAGAGAACATGCCCACTCTCTATGAAGAGTTCGAAGAATCATTGGATAAGCTAACCAGAATAGGCCAACAGTTGAATGAACTCCTTGAACGATGTCTTTCCTTCTCTCGATCCAGTGGAGAAACTGGCGAAGATGTTGTTCCCTCTCCAAGTAGTTTGAAGTTTCTTCGTTGGAATGTAGGAGCTACAGGATTAGAAAACGCTGATCTTACAACAAATCTTGCGGATCTTTCTGCTCATGAAGCAGATGGGCAGTTGCATAAGAAAAGTGTTCAGGCTGTGACTATAGGTGCTTCAGGTGTGTTGGCTCTGGCTTCTTATACTGCGAAGAATTTCTTTGTTGTTTCTGCAGAAACAGGAACAGAGGATACTCTTAGCCAGATAACAGGCCTTACTGCAAGGGATTCTATTAGTCTTGCAGCGGCAGCAGGAGATACGATTACAGTGGAAAAGAATACCAATCTTAGGCTTCAACAAACTAATTTTGTCTTGGACAACATCTACAGTCGGATTGACCTTGAGGCACTTGGAGGAGATATCATGACAGAGCATTCTCGGGCGTATAATACATAGGAGGAAAAAATGAAAAAGTTAGTTTTGTTTCTATCATTCTTGTTACTCTATGCTTTGCCTGTTCATGGTAGGATAGGAACTCCAATCATAAGTGGAGGGGTGGAAACGGTTACTGGTGGGATCTTTATCGTAGATCTTACAAGTTCGGAAATTCTTAGTGGTGCTTCTCTCTTCAATGCTGCTATTGGGAATACTGGAGCAGGAAGTGAAGTAACAGGTACACTGGCTTCGCCTTCTGGAGGAGAGAACATTGTTCTTCAGTTGAGAAGCGGTGACACTCCCTTCTCCATTAAACTAACATCTGGAGATTCTATCTACGGAATTCCAACTTTCAACGCTACCTTGGATTATTTCTACTTCAGTGGTAGTATAATGGAAGATCAAATGACTTTAATCTCTACAGGAGCTTCAACATGGTCACTCTCAGGAGTAAGTGGTTCACCAGACATAAAGCAATTCTGATTCTTTTTTTCTTATTGTTACTCGCTGCTCGTAGTGCTAAGGCCTTTGTTCTTATCCACTCAGGTGGAGAAGGGGATTTTGGTGGAGGGGGAAGTGGTGAGGTAACTTTTGCAAACTGGAGCCAAAGGCATGAACCTGGAGGAACTACTTCCTTTATTCTTCAGTTTGATTCTGGAGTAGCAGATGATCCAATAGAGGGATTTGGGTTTGGAGAATCTGAGGGGTTTACCTTGTGGCCCAGTGCAGATGAAATCCCACCTGCTGACACAAATGGCTGGACAACCTTTGCCAGTCCCAGTGGAGGTTTGAATTTTTATCGCAATACCTCACCTTCCAACGCTTTTCGGTCAGCACTTGATGATCAACCTTATTGGACTGTAGCTCTCAAGACAAGGAACAACTATATAGCTGAATCTGGATCATCAAGATGGATTCTTGGTGCTGTTGGTAGTCCTTTTAGTATTGGCTTTTACTCTGAAGATGGTACCTCCGCCCTTACTCCTTTTGTATCAGTATGGTTTAGTATAGCTGGGGATATCATAACTAAGCGCTTTGATAACATGGTAGTCAATTCCACAAATTCTGGAACCAGTATATTCTACATCTGGAGTGATGGAACACATATAAAGGCGGGAATGTCCGCTACAAAGATAACAGATGAAGGAGATTTTAAATCTGGAGATTCAGTGTTTGTTACTTCTTGGGCAGCTTTTAATATTAATGGAACTGGCTATTTTAGGCCAGGTAACAATTTTTGGGATCGTAGTGTAGCCGCTGCGGTCTCCTTTGATCTTCAGTGGTTTTGGATATCCAGTAGCAATGAAATGAAACCATAGGAGTTTTAAAATGCCAGAAACCGAAGAGCGTGTAGCATCCCTTGAAACTCAAGTTGGCACTAACAAAGACAACATCTCCGAGCTGTGGAAAAAGTGGAATGTTATGCAAACTCTCTTAATTGTCAATCTTGTAGGAGTTGTGCTTCTTCTAATCCGAACTTATGTTTTTGTAAAACCCTAAGCCCAAAATGAAATACCTAAATGACAAACTCAGCCCTCTTCACATTTATTGTAGACTAAGAGACTTAGGAATTTCCAAAAAACTTGGCATTAAAATAGGAAAGTGGTATGAAAAGCAACTAAAACGGTTCAAAAATTGAATGGAATTAGGGAAAAACAAAAAGGAGGAAAAAGTTATGAAAAGGAAAGTACTACTCATCGGGCTTTTGATTTTGCTTGTTGGTTGTGGTGTTGCTGGTATTCAACTCACCCCACCTCAAGAAGAGGCTATTGCTAAGGCTGCAGGTAACGCTTTTGGGTTTGTGATTGCGGAGAAGAAACCTGAGCTTGTTCCTGTAGTTCAGGAGTTTTGCTTTGAGTTTATCAAAGCTCAAGGACTGGCAGAATCCCAGAAACTCTTCGACACGGCCTTGGTCTATCTTGCTGATCGCTATGCAGGAGATAAACGATTCGGGAAGATGGCAATCAACACGCTTAAGATCATTGGCTTTGATGAGTCTCAGGTCTCTGCCTACTTTGATAGAAAAATCGGACGAATAAATCCCTTAACTATGAAAATGCTTCATAACGCAATTCTCGTGGTTAAGGGAGTTTGTGAGGTGATGTGATGAAATGGAAAAAATGGGTTAAAGGACTCATAAGTGCCATCATTGGAGGAGCAGCAAACTCTATCACTGTTAGTCTTGTTGCTCCTGAGACATTTAACTTCCAAGATGGTTTGGGAAAACTTGGAGCCGTGGCTGCTGCCAGTGCAATTGTAGCTGCTGCAATGTATCTTAAGAAGAGTCCTGTTCCAGATTAAGATCCTTCCTTCCTAACCACTTTCCTAACCATTTGATCGAGAGATCCTTCCGCAAGGAGGGGTCTTTCGATTTCTCCCATTATCTCCAATGTTTGAAGAACCTCCTCAAGTTCGCTTTTGGAAAGATTTCTAACATTCATTTGCATAAGTTCTCGAACACTGGTTTCTTTTAGAATTCTTACCTGCATTTTAACTGCATCAACCATAGGACCAAGACGACTGTAACCTGAGGAACCAAAGGCCTTAGTAGTTGTTGCAAGAAGTTCCTCTGCAAAATCTATTGCCTGTCCCATTTGATCAGGTTCCACAAGAAGAACATTTGATTGGGAGACCTTTAAAACCATAGCAACTTTGAGTACTTGAATATGAAGTCTGTTGAGATTTCCAAGAAGGCGCTCATCCCTAAGAAAGGCTTTTCTCTCTGGAATTTTAGCATACCAAAGATCGAAAATGGCTTTGGCCTCAGGGGTTATCCTAAATTGTCCGATAAGTCCATTGATAGTGTGGAGATCATAGATAAGTTTATTGTAAAGGATAGAGGGAAAAGGTTTTGGCCAAGGAACACTTTTGTACATAGGACGTTCTGAGATCCAAGCTACTCTACTCGCCCAGCCTTCTGCGTAGGCTTCTGGAGGGAGGTTGTTCATTATATATCTTGGGGTTGTTGCGGCAAAAAGAGTTAGGCAGACGTTGTAGAGAAAATCCTGTCCCTTTCCACTGGTTTTGTATTTCCAAGAATCGTGACAATCATAGAGATCAGTAAGAGCTATGATCATGTTCTCTTTATCAACTGCAAGAAGAGAACCAAGTTCCTTGGAGATAACTGCAAGAGTGCTCATTCTTCTTGGTTTTCCATCGGGATGCTGGAATTGCTGAGTCTCAGAAGAAATAACAAGCTCCTCTGTGAGAGCTCTTTTGGATGAAGAATCTACGGAGACTGGAACATAGACCTCTTCAAGCATTTTTTTAGCAAGACTTATTGGAGCAGCCTTTCTTTCCCCTGGCCTTGCAACAATGCAGATATAAAGGTTAGGGAAAATATCTTCTATTCCATAAGGAATCCAGACCCTGCGTTGAAGAGCACTGGAGATTGTTAACAACCCTCCCCAGAGCCAGTAGAGTCGTGGCGCTTCTGTGTCTTCGACGCACTCGAGGAGAGACTTTAACCAGTTTTCTAACTTTCTTTTCTTTGCCACAGCAACTTCTCAGGATCAGGAGCAAATTCTACATCTTCAGGGAAGTGTTTTTGAGTATATTCATCCCTTGCTGTGGTGGTCACTTTGATTCTCCAAAATGCTCTCCTGCTTTTGCTCTATCTATAAAAACCCTATTACAATGAAAGCATCTCCAAGAATATTCTAATTTATACCCTTTGTGGGCCATAACCAAAGGATTGTTCAAACACTCAAAGGCTTGATGATCAGTGTCTCCACAAACAACACAACACCTACCATCTGGTTGTAGTTGTGTCATTGCCAACTCTAAGCATCTAATTGCTTCTCTGTATTCTTGTTTAGGAATCATCCGATTCTCCAGTTGTTTTCAATGTTACCTACAAATTGGCTTCTCTTCGGCATCTTCCGTAACACCTGCCAATTTGCTTATTGCTGAGTGATATTCCTCATCTGAAGCCATTCTTGCCTCAATTCCAGTACGCCCAAATTGATGGAAGTGGTCATCATTTCCACAGCATAGAACACCTATATCATGTCTCAATGAACTTTCTGATACCTTTCCATTTTTCCCAAAAATATCTACGATCATTCTTTCTATTTTTACACTCATTTTTTTCTCCTTTTAGTATTATAATTTTGGATTTTATTTAATTCTCTATTCCTTTCATCTCTCCTTCATCTCCTCTATCTCTTTCTCACTAAACCTTGGCTCAAGACGATCTGCATCTAACACACATTTTTCAGATCCATAAGGCCCATCAAAGATCCACACTTCTCGGACAAATCCTGGAGCCTTCTCATGGCTCATCAGATCTGATTCAATTTTGACAAGATGCGACTTACCATCTTTGCCTCTATAATTTACTTTTTCACCTATTGAAAAGCTGAAATCAACACCTGACATTCCAGGCTTCCAGGCATATTTTGATAGAAAAACCATTGGTTTTAGCATTTCTTTCATTGCTCCATCTCCTTCATCTCTCCCCAAGAGCTCCCAACCTTCCCTTCACTTGGAATAAGAAGTGTTTCTCCATGAATCTTAAGAGGAATTCTCATTGCCTTTTCAAGAGCTTTATCACATCTTTTGATCGTTTCCTCATCATTTTTGCACTGCCCAAGAACCTCATCATGGATGTTGAGAAGAGGTTGAAAGTCTTTCTCTGTTTTATAAACTCCTGCAGTTCCCAACTGACACATTTCTCCTACTGTGCTTTGAGGAACAAAGGCAATAGCACTTCGGACAAGATCATCAGAGAGCCTCCCTCGAAATTCTCTTTTCCTTCCAAGGGGAGTCATGAGTGTTCTGTCCCTTCTAATCTTTTCTTCCACTTTGTTTTGCCATTGAACAGTAAGAGGATTTCTGATTCTAAACATATTCGTCTGTTGCTTGCAGAATGAAAGTGGGACATAGATTCCTTCACTGACCAAAATTGAATGTTGTAAGTGATATCCCATCTTATAATTTCCACCATGTACAAGTTTCTTTGTAAGTTCTCTGAACCACTCCAAAGGCATAGGGTTCTCCAACCCAGAAACAGTCCAGAGCACTTTAGGATCATACTCAAGGCTCTCTGGCAGATCAAAGAGTTCCTTTGTCCTCTCCCAATGAACATCTACACCTTTAAGATAAAGCTCCATCAACCTTGTGTCTCTTGCCTCCCAAGCAACAACCATTGCTTCTGCTTGGACATAATCCCTTGCAAGGAAGATCATCCCAAGGTCAGGAATGAAAAGTTTTCTGATCTCTCTCCCTTCCTCACTTCTAACCGGAATATTTTGAAGATTTCCTCCTTTTCCAAAGTGACTTTCACTACTGTTCAACCTCCAAGTTGTGATCCATCCATAAGAAGTATGAATCCTTCCATCGGAGTCCACTTCCATCTCAGCATAAGTGCTTCGAAGCTTCTCAAACTTTCTGTAATCAATCATTGTTTTGAGGAGGACGTGTTTCTCTGAAGTAATATCTGTAAATTTACGCAACAAACTCTGAAGGGCATGTTTATCTGTAGTAGGCTTTTTGGTCTTGCGGTCATACTGAATCGGCATGTCGAAGTCACTGTAGAGAAGTCTGCTTACTTGTTGAGGGCTGTTAAGGTTAATGGTTTTCTTTGCAAGAAAATTAAGTGTAGTCTTTGCAAGAAGAACCTTTTCCTCGAGGCTCTTGGTCAGATCTTTCTTTCCTTCTACATTAATCTTAACGCCCTTGATTTGCATATAGAGAATAGAAGGGAAGACAAAGAGTGTTCTTCGATAACCACTTTCTGTTCCAAGCTCTTTCATGTCTTTCAGAATCGGAGGAAAGATCTCCCTTGTAACAGCACAATCTTTACAGTTGTAGATTTCCTCTGCTTCGTCGCTAATTCTCCTCCCATCCCAGACCTTACCTTCGTCCTTATAATAAGGTTCCCAGGTGTGGATACTACAAAGAGTATCCAACCCCTTCTTGAGGTAGGGAAAACTGGCATGATGGCCGAGCATAGTATCTTCATAAGTATCGTCCCTGAGCCTAAGCCCGTAATACCTTCCAAGAATTGAAAGATCAAAGCTTCCTCCCTGGAAGATCTTTTTACTCCTTGAGAGAAAGAATTTTGAGATCAAAGAAAGAACCCACATTTCTTCTGGAAGGCTCCAATGAAATCGGAGTTTTCTTATGAAAGGAATAGTAAAAGCATAATCTGGTCTTGGTGAGAATCCTATCTTCCAAAGAATCGGTCCGTCTGGACCTCGAAGGGTTTCAATATCAACAGAGACTTCTTTTTCTCCTTCTAGATTTTTGAACTCTTGTCCTACGCTTCTTGTTGTATCCGCTATATAAAAGATTCTCTTTGATCTTCGGAGATCTGGGAATTCTCCTTGAATCTCTGCTCTTTGAAGGTCCTTAAGATAAAGTGGAAGAGCATTCATAGCCTGGGCTTTCTTCTGTCCTTGGAGAGCCTCTGGCTTTTCATTCATCATTCTGTTGACATAGCTCGGGTGAAAGGAACAATAAACCTTAAAACCAGGGACCAAGATACAGGGAAGGACACTTCCTCTCCATTTGGTGATTCTCTTTTTCCCTGTGAGAATCTGCATAGGAACTCTACCGAGAGCCACAAGGATGTTAGGTCCTACTTCAGTTTCATCCCTAAGCCTAAGAAGTTTCTTTAGCCAATTCTCCAGCTCATCCACATGTTCCTGTCCCTCCCAAGTCAGCTTGGTTTTCTTCTTATCCTCAAAGAAATATCCTGCGTCATTGCAAGGAGGACGTTGGGAGAAGACATTTCTGGTGAGCGTTTCACCCCTTAGAAGTCCAACTGTTTTAAGGCAGCGATTGTGGAGTCTCCCGGCTTGCCCTACAAAAGGTTTTGGGGGAGAAGCTTGGTCTTCCTCCTCTCCTGGAGCCTCTCCAATGAAGCAAAGAAGAGAGGTTAGTGGCCCATCTGGACCTACGATGTTAGTCTTGAGGTGTTCCATTCTTTCTCCTCCCTTCCTCCTCAAATGCTTTCATAGCATCTTCACAACACTCTTTGCATTCATCTGATTCTGAATTGAACTCACCATTATAAGGACATTGCTCAGGATTTCTCCGACCACTACAGTTATCCTGAGTTGTCTCCTCAATCTCCATTCTTTTCATTCTTCCTTTCCTCCTCCTTCTTCTTATGAATCTTATGTTTCTCCATATACTCCATAACCACATTCCTAACTTCACAAGTCACAGAATGCACAGCAATGTTAATAGCAATCTTCTCTTTCTCTGCTCTTTTCTCTCCCAGCCGAATTATTGTTTCTCCAATGGTCTGGACCTCCCTTGAATCAGCCAAGCTTCCCTCTTCTCAACTTCTCCAATTCTTGAAAAATTCTCCAGGTCAACTTCCCATCCTCCCTTGCACCATGAAGATCTCCAAAAGGAATCCCAAGCTCCATTCCAATAACCTCCAGTTTCTTCCATCTTGATCCTCCCAGTACTACATTAGCCATATGCATAGTATCATAGATTCCTGCTACTGGAGGATGTTTGAATTTTCCAGGGAAGTGTTTTGAGAACCAATTCCAAAGCATTGGAAAATCAAACGAGAGGCAATTTTGTCCTACAAGAAATGCTGGCTGGTGGTCCCATATGAATCTCTGAACCAAAGGTGCAACCTCCCTTGCTGGTCTTCCATTCTTCTGAAGATATTCCCAAGAGATCTTATGAACATTCTGAGCTCCTTGAGTCATTACAACATCTCCATAAGTATAAACCAAAAGCTCATCTTCGATTTCTTTCTCTATCCCTTTCGCTACTCCCATGTAGATCTGAACAGGTTCATCTATTAGAATGTTTACCCCTGTGGTTTCTAAATCAAATGTAATGTAGTTAAGCTTTTTCATTCCTTCTCCTCCTTCTCCTTTATCTTCTGGTTTTTATATGAAGTTCATGTGCATGAAAAGTCTTTCCTGTTGCCAGTTTCTCCTTCACAATCTTTCTCCATTCAGGTGGAGTAGCACCACCAATCTTTCTCATCTCAGCCCGCCATTCTATCCACATTACCCATAGAGGTGCTATTACTCTTGCCCTTTTATCAGGGCGAAAGAGTTTGCTTTCTGGTTCAGTAGATTCCCTTGGACAATGCCCCGCTGCAAGTTTCCAAGCCCAGAGAGACTTCATGCTATGAGGATTCCTACTTAAATATTCTACAATTACAAGTGACCAATAAGCTCCTGCTTTCCAATGATCTGTTTTTGCCTCGTTGTTTGAAAGATACTGTCTTTTGCAGATCCCTATATCATGCAGAAAAATACAAATCAGCTCCCACCATTTAGGCCACGATTTATACTCAAGCCTCCAAGCTATTAGAACAAAGAAAGGGTGTGTGAGAAACTGGTGACACCCTATTAAATATGATTTTGTCCCTTCAGTCATTCCTTCTCCTCCTTTTTCCATTCTATTATTCCCCAAATAGCCAAACAAAAATAGACAAAAAACAAAAAGCTTTGTGCATAAATCTCTTTCATCAAATCCACTATACACCATGAAGCATTCGTCACTGCCCAAACAAAAAAGCACAGCCTTTTCTTCTTTATATTTAGAACTACTCCAACAATCGCAGCAACAGTGATGGTCCAGGTAAAAATCTCAAATCCCAGCTTTTCCATTCTCCTCTTTCATCCCTTTCAACACATCCCTAACCCTCTCTGCTTGACATTGATAGGTCAACTTCCGCTCAGAGGACAGATTCTCCCAAGGAAGAACATTGAAAACAGTTTGGTTTTCCCTATCCCAAATATGAAGCCCCTTGATGAGCCTTTCCAGAAAATTCATCTTTCCCTCACCTTCTTTCCCAATCCTCTAACATAATAACCAAAGAAAAAGGCGCAAAAACACAAGATGGTTGTCACAAGAACAATTATTGACGTAGGCATTTCCTTTTCTCCTCAAACGATTCAAAAATTGAATGGTTTTAGTTAATCTTTGTTATTCAAAGGATGTTTCTAATGAATTCTCCTACAAGAACTATCACTAACCAAGTAGAGAAGACAACAAGCATAAAGAATAGTGATTCCTTCATATCAATCCCCCTCCTTAGAAAGGTACCTTATCCAATAACCCTCCTCCTTTCTCCCGCCATTCCAACATCTCCTCTTGCTCCTCTGGCCTTGCTTTCCAATACCGTTTCCAAAGGCTACTCCCATCTGCTGCAGAAAGATCAATCTCCTTAAAAGATTCTGGAAGTCCAAGGTCTTCTCCTTCTCCTTCTCCTTCTCCACCTTCTTCCTCTGCTCCTCGGAGAACAATATTACTATACCCCTTAACCAGATTGGCTATGCTAAGACGTGTAAACTCCTCCTTTTCCTCCACCATTATCCAGTCCAACTGATGCGTAGCTCTCATGGTCTCTGCTGCTACTCCTGCCATTCCAGTCCCACACATAGGATCGAGAACCTTATCTCCAGGAAAAGCACTTCTCTTCAACAACCCAAGATAAACATCAGGATGCTTTCCTGTCATGTGACTTCCTTTCATAGCAGGACTCGGCGGAGGAGTTTGAATAACATCTGGGGCTCCTTGCCACTGAAGAGGTTTGTTCCCTTTTCTTGCAAAAGCTATAGCTTCATAACATCTCCCTGGCCATTTCTTTGGGTTTCTTGTTCTGTGGACTCCAATCTTGATCCAGAAGAGAGGCATCCAATTCACTTCAAAACCTACCTTTTCAAGTGTAGTATAGACAAAACTGTTTGTCCAGATCTTCTTTCCACTCTCAATTTTCACCAATCCTTCTTCGTCTGTGCCCTCTCCCTTGTCCTTAATTCCAAAGAACATATAAAGGTGACTATTTAAGGCCATCACTCGATAAAGAATTGTAAGCCATTCCTCGAGATTAGAACTAAATCTCTCTGGAGAATCATCAAACTTTTCCTTACTTCCTCTCTCTATCTCCACTCTATCAATGCTCTGCCCCCAAAGAGGATCAAACAGAACTACATCAAAAAACTCTGTGAAATGATCCTTGGCTAAAACCACCTCCATTCTCCCATCCAGAACTTTTGGAGAGTAAAGGTTAATAAGTTTCCCTAACTCTCTTTTTCCTTTTTCCTCCGCGGTTTCCCCTTCCTCTGGTGGCTCCTCCTCTTTTCCCTCCAGCACTTCTGCCTGTGCCTCTTTTAATGCCTTTGCTCTTACATAATCATCTTTAATCCGCTTAACCACTTTCTTCATTTCTGTCTTATTTCTAGCAGTCCTAACCTCTTCAAGCTCCATAAAAGCAGCGAGCTCAATATCCTCTTGAACTGCCCCAACACTCATCTTAAGCATCTCTGCAGTGTCTGCTACTGTATGTCCTCCAGTTTTTCTCCCCAAACTCGGAGGATGAAGCTCCTGCTCCAAGGCATGAAAATCATCAACAGCCTTGATTCTTTCTTGAACTGTCAAATCACTTCTTCTTATGTTCTCCTCTAATTCGATTTCCCTGATCCTCCTCGAGTCTGTCTCTTCTGTGAGTACAAACTCGTATTCCTTTTCCAATTCCAAACAAGCTCTTAGGCGTCTCTCCCCCGCCACCAAAAGAACAATTCCTTCCTTCTCTCTGCAAATACCTGGTTGAAGTTGGCCTTTATCTTTGATTGAGTCCTTAAGCTCCTCCATCTCCTTTTTATCAAAGCTTTGGCGAATCCTCCCCTCTTCCACTTCAACCAATTCCGCTTTGCACGCATAGATAACCCTCCCACTTTTTGATAGTCCTATTGCATCAATCATCTCCTTCCTCCTCTTCTTTATTCCGCGAAATAAAAGTTGTCCAATTCTAGAAGTAGATCTTCTATTTTCCTGACCCTTTCCTCTGAGGTGAGGATGGGATCAAGAGTTGCTCTCAACTTGTCTGCCCATTCTTCTTTCTTACTTTCTGCATATTCAGCATAATGTGAACTGCTTAGACTCATTTTTTCTCCTCCTCCTTTCCCAAACCCACCTTTTCCTCCTGTAAATCTTCTATTATAGCATTAAACTCTTTTTCATGCGCCATAGAGAAATGCCTTTGCAACTTTCTATAGCCACTCACCTTCTTTCCTTTCTTATTTGTTCTCCAACTAAGAGTTTTCCAACTACAAAGTGAACATTTGATAAGATTCTTGTTGGTTGAGTAAATTAAAATCATCCCTTCTCTCCTAAATATTCCTTTGCCTCACCCACTGGATGTGAGCACTGTTTACAAAGGTCAAAATAGATTGGCGAATAATTAGGATCAAGAATCCACAATCTACCAAAAACCTTTTCCACTCTTGTTTCCCTTGAAAACAGAAACCAATCAGGAATTCTCACTGGCTGATGGAAAAGGCTCATTCCCCCCTCCCAAATCCTCCTTCGCAGCCAAAAACTCCTCTTCTGTCAATCCCAACTCCGCAAGCATTTCCTTTGTGCTTTTAGCAAGCTTAGGTTTCTTCGTTTTCTTTTTCTTTGAAGGTGGGCTATAACTATAAGCATCGAGAGCAGTACTCACCCTCTTTCTTTCCTTCCTAACCCTTTCCATAAGTTCCTCCTTTGTCATCTCGGAGGGAGCTTTTCCGATGATTTCTTTTAGGCGTTCCATGCTGGTCTCCTGTTTAGTGCAAACTCCAGCTGAGCAATCCTCTTCTTAAGATTTTGGTTCTCCTCCGCCAGCCTCTCAACTTCCTCCAAAGCCTCTTTCATCGTTTCAACTGTGATACTGCTCATAACTTCACCTCCTCACAATCAAACCCATACTTCACCAACCATTCCCTCACCAACTCCCTATGACAAAACTTCCCTGGCCCCTCCCAGCAAAGCAACACTTCCCCAGAACAGAGCTTTCCTACAAACCTAACCTCCAGCTTCTCCAGCTGAGCCATAAACTCTTCCCTATACCCATCAGGAGAGATTCTTCCATTCTTGTACCTCCAGAGAAGATCCTTTGTTGGTGCTAAAGCTGGATGACTTGGACCCTTGAACCATTTTGGAGCCCTTCTTGCAACGGAAACATGAACAAGGCTTTGATCCAAATTCCTATGATTAGCAAAATAAGACGTGTAGATCATTGCTTCTCATTCATATTTGCCCAGATCTTTTCCCTAAGTTTTCTTCTACATTCCGAGCACCAACCAAATCCCGACGCATCAGGAGTACAACCACAAGATAATTTAGGCATTTTCATTCTCCCTCCTCCTCCAAGTCCGTATAAATCTCCCTTGCTTCTTGTAACACCCCCTCAACAAAACAATCCTTTTCTCCTTTCCTCTCCACCAACAACTCCACAACCCTAAGAAGGAGCAGCTTTCTCTCCCCTTTTCCTGGAAAAGCCTTATAAAACGCTTCAAACAGCTCTTTCTCCATTCGAAATTGAAAGATCTTCTGTTCCTCCCTGGACACAGCATTCTTCTCCTTTAGTATAGCAGTGCGAAGACTGTTGGCTGATTGAGCCATACCTTATCTTGGTCTAAGATGCTTCGCACTGCTTGGGTTCCGGTGACGGTTATTAGCTTGTAGAGGCCCCAAACACTCTATGCCAACAATTCATCATTCGCCTTTAAAAGGGAACCTCATCATCAACAGTTTCCCCTCCCCTCCCATCACTCTCAAACATTCCTTCCAAATCCTCTTCCCCACCTTCTTCGCCCTTTCCCCTAAACCCTGCAAAGATATCAATTACATTCTCAAGGCCACTCGAATCCCTTTTATTCCTCTGCTTTACATACACCTCAAACTCCATCCCTTTTGCAATCGTAGCACTTTTCCCTTCCACTTCCCCACCTGCCTTTTCACAGATCTGGGTAATCCTCTGCATCTTCGCATCATAAAGAACCATCCCATCCCTATCCCTGCGTGTAAGATCTGCTTTGTTAGGAAACGGAAGCATAATTGTAAGCTCCCTTCCATCAAAATCCTCATCAGGGCTCTTTGTCTTTACAGGAATAAAGCAGGTATATCCTGCTTTAGGATCATCCTTACACGCTTTCTCCAATGCCTTCTTCGGAGGGTTATCCCCAGGAACAGCAGTTCTCAGCACTTCATTCGGGCTCACCACCACGTCCCTTGAAACCACTACAGAATACCAATCCACATCGAGGAGCTTAGGCTCCTCAATATCCCCTACATCTTTCTCAAATTGAAAAGTAGTCATGGTTTTTCTTCTCCTTTCTTCTTCTAAAGGTTAATGGTTAATGCCTCAAACCATTCAAAAATTGAATCGTTTTAGGCCGGGGACTTTTCCTCGGAACTTATAGGACCATCCTCTTCCCTGGGACCTTTCAGACCCTTCTCAAACTTTGCTCTGAGTTCAAAGGGAAAACAAGAATTGTCTGTTGGAAAGTTCTCATTGAGGTTCACCGAAGCCATTTTCTCCGAGTGCTGATGAAGAATCCTTCCCAGAAGAGCATGTGCTTTGGCAAGCTCCTCTTTATAATACCTGCTCACCCTCCTCTCCACAAAGAGATTATTTTGTTGATTGCTCTTCACTGCTTCTCGGTGTTTCTCTTTCTCTCTTAGATTCTCACTTTGGACTCCAGGGGCAAGAATGACAGTCCTTTGATCCTTAATCTTTGCCCTTAGCCCCTCCACCAGCTTTTCTTGATTTGTCAGTTCTCTCATTGTTAACACCAAACTCTTCACCAAATTCATCTTCGTCTCCCTCATCATGCTCTGTCTCGTTGTTGCCGTCTTCTCCATTCTCTTTCTCCTTTCCTTTGAGCCTTGGATCCTCAAGTTCCCCAAACCGATAAGCAAACAACCTTTTGAAGCCGCAAAGCTCAGTGTTAAGATTAACAACTATTGGATCTCTCCAATACAATCCCTTATTATTCAACGTGCTCTTGAAGAAATCCATCTCGCCTGTTCCTGCAGTCAACCACCTGTAGGACACCCTTCCATCCTTCACCCCCTTTCTAAAACAATAATACGTCTCATTAAACCAAGCAGGAAGCTCCGGTTTGAGGCTCTTTGTCACCTTTGGGTACATCTTCAACCCTCCGGTTTTCGCATCTTCCATGAATTCCATATGACAGGTGAGAATGTAATGACAGGGGAGTTGTCTCATACTGTTAATATGAGTTCTTAAATAATGAATCTGGGGAAGCCAATGGGATCTCCCTGGGCTCCCTCCCAACCCAAGATGCTCTACATCTAATGTAGTGGCGTCATTCATAGCAATATTCCCATCTTCGCAGCCTCTGGGTCACGCTTCGGGGCGTAGACCCTGGCGGCCACATGGTACGGAATGAATACCGGCGCATCGCTGGTGAAATGGTCGAGGTAGTCGCCAGGCCGTCGGCCGTCATTCCTGCACCGCATTTCCTGATTGATAGCATCGGCTTCGGCTGAGTTGTTGTCGGTTGGCCTCATTTCGCCTCCAAAAGATGCTTATGCTGGTGTACGTTGCCGATTTTGGTAGGAAGTTCAGCCCAATCCAAAACTTCATAAAGAGGTATTCGGTTACGTTGGCTGACTGACTTAAAGTAATAGCAGTCGTAAAGATAAACAATTTCAAATGGAGAGCAATCAACAAATAGCTCAAACAAATCCCCTTCCCACCAATCCAATTCCACGCCGTCCTTGTCGAGCAGGCCGGTG
>SDBU01004403.1_pt1 | contig 17268 bp, 13 predicted proteins | sample 2277071 | NCBI WGS metagenome assembly SDBU01 (sample SAMN10397929, study PRJNA504765) | marine sediment metagenome | isolation source: marine sediment core GS08_GC12, 126 cmbsf | place: Arctic Ocean: Gakkel Ridge, Loki's castle | collected 2008 | reverse complement strand
GATCAGATGCCGTCCTGCCCGCTGCGTTGCCCCCAGGAACGCGCGCACGAACACGTCCACAGGCGCCCCGGAGTCAACCTCCCAGACGACGTTGTCGCCGCCGAGCAGCCCCCCCAGCAGCCTGTCCAGACCCTCGACCCCCGTGCTCAACAATCCGTCGCTCATAACCTGACAATAGCGCCCCACCCAGGGCCTGTCAAACCCTCGTCCCACCCCTTTCAGGGCGTAGCACTCGTCGGCGTCAGCCCGTGCACAGCGGGAAGCCGGCAGCAGTCAGCGGACAGCCGTCAGCGGTCAGCACCCAGCACTGAGCACTCAGCACTCCTTCTGTTACGGCCTCTTGCCGCTTTGCAGCCCGGACAATCTGCCGTACGGTTGATCCGGGCCACCCGCCGACGGTACAAGGAGGGGAATGGTGTGACGCACGAGTCATGCGCTCCGGCGCAGACGATAAAGGGAGGAGTGAAACAATGGCGAAGCGTGAAATAATCCTCTTCGATGAACCCGGCCAGCAGAACACAGAGGCCACCCTGAAGGCAGTGCGGGACCGGGCCCTGGAACTCGGCCTCAAGACCATTGTGCTGGCGACAACAACCGGTGAGACGGCTCTGAAGACCCTGGAGGTCTTCGAAGGGATCGACCTGCGCATCGTGGCCGTGACGCTTCACGCCGGCCTCTGGCAAACATATGCTCCCCCTGACCGTGATAAGGTGCAAGCTGCCCGGCAGCGGGGCATCGAGTTCCTTACGGCCACGCATACCCTGATGGGTAACCTCGGAACGACCATACGCGAGAAGTTCGGCGGGCTGCCCGACAGCGAGATCATCGCCCATACGTATTACACGTTCAGCCAGGGCATGAAGGTGGCTGTCGAAGTGGCGGTGATGGCGGCGGACGCCGGCCTGCTGGAAGACGACGAGGAGGTCGTCGCCATCGGCGGCACGGGCAACGGAGCTGACACGGCCGTGGTCCTCTCCCCGGCCTACTCAACCAACTTCTTCGACCTGAAGGTCCACGAGGTTATCGCCATGCCCCGATGAGGGAATTCGTGCGGCGGTGGCGTGTGAGCCAAAGCGATCTCTTGCCCGGCACACACGCAGGCGGCTCAGAAGAACTTAACCTGACAGAGGCCGGCGCGCGCCTGCTCGTCCGAGGTGAGCTTCTCGTAGACGGCCAGGGCGCACGATATGTCCTGCACGGCCAGGCCGATTGAGTCGAAGACCGTTATGTCGGCCTTAGTCTGCCTCACCTTTTTTCGCCCCGCCACCAACTCGCCGACGTCGCAGACGATGTCCCCGCGCGTGATGAGTCCCTTCGACAGCGGGACGTTGATCTCCCCGCTGTGAGAAGCCTGCTCCCAGTTGTCCACTACAACGCGGGCCCGCTTCAGGATGGCAGGATCAAGCTCCTGCTTGCCCGGGGCGTCGGCCCCGATGGCATTGATGTGCGTGCCGGGCCGCACCCACTCGTCCCGAACGATCGGTTCCCTGACGGGTGTGGTGGTTGCCAGGACGTCCGACTGACTCACGACCTGCTCCAGCCCATCTGCCGGCACGGCCTCCAGCTTGTGCTTATCCGCCGCCCGAGCGCAGAAGCTTTCTGCCCTCGCCGGCTCAACGTCGTAGGCGAGCACCTTCCGGATGCGAGGCATCGTTACCATCAGCCCGTCGAGCTGAGTGTGCGCTTGCGCGCCGGTTCCGACGAAGCCGGCCACGCGCGAGTCCTTCCGGGCGAGATGCCGGGCGGCCACAGCGCCTGCCGCCCCGGTCCGCAAGTTCGTCAGGTACGTCCCGTCCATGATAGCCAGCGGAAAGCCGTCATCGGGATCCACCAGGGTGATGGTGGCCATCACCGCCGGGATGTCCCTGTTATCGGGATGGGCGTTGACGTTCTTAACGCCGGCGATGCCCAGTGTCGGCAGGTAGACGGGCATGGTGCGCAGGTCGCCCTTCTCGAAGGTCAGATAAAGCTTCGGCGGCATCTGCACCTTGCCCTCGCCGTAGAGCCGGAAGGCGTTCTGGACGCACTCGACAGCCTCTTTCATCCCGAACGCGGTCCGGATCTCCGAGGCTGAAATAAGATAGGTCACCCTGGGAGTCATAGCCCGCCTCCCTTGATGGCAGGTATGCGGTCCTGAGCTCTTGCGTGCCTTCGCACCGAATCCTCAACTTGACCGGGAGGATTGCGAAAAAGGCAGCAGGGGGACTCGCCCTGATTATCCGCTCGCGCTGTCACTTGCACAATGGGCCGCAGGCTTTCAAGATGGAATCATCTCAGCAGGACGTCGCAACCGGCGTGGGGTTGCCGGCCGAGTCCACACAGACCATGGTCACGCGGCCGTCGAAGGACTTCCTGGCCGGGCCGCCGGCACCGTCGTAGATAATCATTTTCACCCGCACCCGCACCGACGTGCGCCCCACGCCCTCGATGCCGAAGTTGAACTCCAGCACGTCGCCCATCCTGGCCGGCGCCGTGAACTGGGCGTTCTCAACCGCCCGAGTGAGGAAATTGCGCCCGGGGTAAGTCCGCGAGCACGCAATGAAGGCCAGCTCGTCAATGACAGCAAGCACCCTGCCGCCGAAAAGGCTGCCGTACTGGTTCAGGTGCTCCTGTCGCACGAGCATGTGGTGTTGAAAGGTCGCGGCCATATCGTTTTGCCTCCTAGCTTGGATATGGAAGTCCCGGCTGCCGGACGCGTGGCGAAGCAATCCCAGATTTCTGCCGGAAGGCTAGTGTGGTTGCTTCTCCTGCTGAATGCCCCAGATGCGGACGGTCTTGTCATTGCTTGCGGAAGCGAGGAGCCTGCCGTCGTGGGAGAATGCAAGCGAGAGGACCCACTTCTCGTGCCCCTCCAGGACTTTCAGTGGCCGTGGCTTCCGTTTTCCGCCGGTCATGTCCCACAGGATGATCTTATGGTCCATCCCCGCGGAGGCAAGGACCTGGCCATCCGGCGAGAAGGCCAGAGCGCACAAGGGACGTCTGTGCTCCATGAGGGGGTGCTTCAGCTCCAGTGTCTTCAGGTCCCATATTCGAACGCTGTCGTCTCTGCACCCGGCCGCCAGCAGCTTTCCGTCAGGCGAGAATGCCAGCGCAAGCGGTAGACTCGGACACTCGAGCCCCTTGAGTTCTTCGTCCGAATCCAGGTCCCACAGCCTGATTCGGTCCTCGGCCTTCGCTGCCACCAGCCTTGCGAGGGGCGAGAACGCGGCGGGGTCTTCCGCGCCTTCAAGCACACGGAACTCCGTCGGCTCACCCGCCTCGACGTTCCACAGCTTCACCGCCTCAGCCGACACCGTCAGCAAGAGCCTGCCGTCAGGCGAGAAAGCCACAACCTGCAAGCGGCGTATGTGACCGGATAGCCAGCTCAACGGCTTCTCAGCCTCGTTGCGCCACAGATGGACCGTGCCGTCCTCGCAGCCGGCCGCCAGCTCTGTCCCCTCAGGCGAGAATGCTGCGGCTCTGACAGGTGAGGCAAGATCGAAGGATTGCAGCATCTGTCCCGCCGCGCCGTCCCACCGTTTCAACGTGTTGTCAGACGACCCCGAGACCAGCTCGCACCTCTCCGCCCCCGGCCGGAAGGCAACGCACTTGACGAGTCCCGTGTGCTCTGTGAGGACGTGAAGCGCGGTGACCTTCGCCGCCGTCGCCTTCCAGATAACCGAGTCTATTTCCCGTTGCAGCTCGGCGAACCTCTGCTTCCAGCCGTCGGCGTAGCCCACATCAGCCTGCTCGACCGCCTCAGCGGCCCCCTCCAAGACCGCCACCGCCCCCTCCCAGTTCCTGTGTCTTTTCTCTTGCAGTGCGCTCGCAAGACGGCGCTGCAGGAAGTAATCGCCCGTCTCGTTCTTGAGCCTTTCCAGGATTTGATTCGCTGCCTTGCCGTGGGGCCTGTCACCAAAGCGCCCGAGATAATTCTCCACAAAACCCTCGCTCGCCTGCCGTGTGTAGACGAGTGCCCCTTCATAGCTGCCCCACTTTTCGGAGAACGTCTTCTGAACGTCGGCCCATCCGTCTTCGGGAAACGTCCTCTCAAGGTCCTTCCAGCAGTCATCCTCGAACGAGCTTGCCTTCCGCCGGACCTGTTCTCTCAGGCCCTGCCACGGCAGAAGAGGAGAAAGCTCGAACAGGCCATCGGCCTGACGCTCTGCAGCTTCGTAGTCCTGCTTGCGGATGAGTCCATCCATCTGCGAGGCCAGTCTGTCAGCCTTTTCTTTTGCAAGTCTCTTAATCCTGGCTGTAAGCCCCTTGACAGCGGGTTCGTCCGGCCACTCTTTCTGCGCGAGTGCCGTAATCGCCATGGCATCGGACCACTTGTCCTGGCGCGTCAGTTCGAGCACGTAGGGTTTTATCCCGTCTACTCCCCCGGCTTTGTTCAGCAGATGCCCGATCTGCGTGTCCTTCTCCTTCATGGACCGCCAAAGGACGGTGCCGGCGATGCCTCCCAGCAATCCAAGCAGAAAGATGCCTGCCAGTGCCGGTAAGATCACCCTGCGGTTGCGCCAGGCAAACTTTTTCAGGCGGTAGGTAGTTGTTGCCGCCTGGGCGCTGACGGGCTTGTCGGCCAGAAAGCTCTTGAGGTCTTCGGCCAGCGCTCTGGCCGTGCGATAACGGTTCGGTTTCTCCTTCTCCAGGGCCTTAAGAAGGATGGCCTCGAGGTCGGCGGCCATCGAGGCGTGAAGCAGAGTGGGCCGCAGGGGTTCGGCCGAGCGGATGATCTGGAGCGCCTGGTAGCCCTGCACGCCTTCCAGATTGTAAGGCGGCACACCCACCACCAGCTCATAGAAGATCACCCCCAGGCTGTAGACGTCCGTGCGGCCATCTATCTCACGTGGCTTGCCCAGGGCCTGCTCCGGACTCATGTAACGCGGCGTGCCCATGACGTCCCCGGAGACCGTCAGCAGGCTCATGGCCTGCCCTTGTCTCTGCGCCATGCGGGCCAGCCCGAAGTCGAGGATTCGACAGCGCCCGCTGCTTTCTACCATCACGTTGCCCGGCTTCAGGTCGCGGTGGATGATGCCGTGCGTGTGTGCGTGATCAACCGCCTCGCAGATCTGGATCATCAGCTCACAGATCTCCCTGTAGCCGAGCCTGTTCTTGCGGACGTAAGTTGCCAGGTCGCGCCCTTCTACGAACTCCATTGTGAAATACGGCTGGCCGCCCACCTCGCCGACTTCGTATATGGGAACGATGGCGGGATGCTGGAGGGCCGCCACTGCCTCCGCCTCGCGCTCAAAGCGCTTTTTGTGTCGCTCTGAGGCAAACGCCCCACTCAACATCACCTTCAGGGCCACGCTGCGGGAAGGCTGCTTCTGGTGCGCGCGGTAGACCACTCCCATCCCGCCGCGAGCCACGAACTCGATCTCGTCGTATTTCTCCCCCAGGCGTTCCCTCAGCCAGTGAAGGCCGGTCGTATCATCCGCAACCGTCTCGGGTGGCCCACTGACCACGGTTTCCTGCTCGTCCTGGGCCACGGTCTGCCGTTCTGCACTCGCCACCGTGGGAGCATCCGCCGCAGGTCCGGGCAGTTGCGTCGGCTGCTCGGCCGCCGGCGCGGCCCTTGCCACTGTTGCCTGCCCTGGACTGCCGGCAACCTCAAAGATCCGCTTGCAAAACCGGCAGGTGGCCCGATCGGCTCCCTCTGGAACCGGCGTGTGCTGTCCGCAGTGCGGACAGCGCAGGCGCGGCGTTCTTGCTCCAAGCCCGGCAGCGGGCTCGGCACCCGGCACCGGCGGGCCGGAGGGCATCGTGGCGGTATCTTGTTGCCCCGACACGTCAGGAGGGATCAACACCGTTTCGGCATCTCGTCGGTGGCTGAACTGCCGGCCACACCGGCTGCACACCACACCGGAAGCGTCATCGGCAACGTTCATGAGGTGGCCGCATTCGGGACATTTCACCTGCACGAGCCACTCTCCCGGTCCGAAGCCTTCACGTTATCCCACGTAACAGACAGCCCCGAGGTACGATGGCGGCGCTGCTCTGCCTTTACAGATTCTACCTCAGGGGGCCTTAAAGCTGCAAACCCTGAGCCGGCCCGGTTTACCGATTCAACCATGTCGCGGAGCGGTGCTGAGGTCGGGCGAACGCCATGCGTGGCCACTCGCGGCCCGGCCGGCGACCGTTCTCAAAGGCGCCTCTCAAGGGGCGTAAACGGGGTTCTGCACGGTGCTTTCGCTTGAATCCTGACCGGGCTTTGCTATAATGCCATGTGTTGTAGAGCGGGGGTGCATGTGCGGTCTGTGGATGAGCCTTCCGCGTTGTTTCACTTCTTGCGCGGCGATACCATCGGCTTCAGCGTGTCCGGTGTGCGTGAGCCATAATCCCGTCATATGAGTCACGAGGGGCGGAGAGTCGCTTGTTTGAGACGCTGACCAACACCCTGCAGGGATTTTTCGGCAAGATCCGCGGGCGGGTCAGGCTGACCGAGAGTAACATCCGCGACGGGCTGCGGGAGGTCAGGTTGGCCCTGCTGGAGGCGGACGTCCATTACCGTGTCGTGCGGCAGTTCATTGACGCGGTGACGGACAGGAGCGTCGGAGAGGAGGTAATCAGCGGCGTCAACCCGGCTCAGCAGATCGTCAAGATCGTCCACGATGAGCTGGAATCCCTGATGGGGCCGGTTGATCACGAGATCCCCTTCAGGAAAGACGGGCCGACGCTGATCATGCTCGTCGGCCTGCAAGGCAGCGGCAAGACGACCACCTGCGGTAAGCTTGCGCTATACCTGAAGGAGCGGTCCGGCTGCGCGCCCATCCTGGCGGCGGCTGACGTGCAGCGCCCTGCCGCAGTTGAGCAGCTCGAGGTGCTGGGCAAACAGCTTCAGATGCCCGTTGTGAGCGAACGCGGCGCGGACCCCCTGACGATCTGCATGAAGGCGCGCCTTCAGGCATACGAGCAGAACCGCAGCCCGGTCATCCTGGACACCGGCGGGCGGCTGCACATTGACGAGGAGATGATGGCCGAGCTGCGCCGGATCAAGCGCCGCCTCAAGCCGGAGCAGATCTACCTGGTGGCCGACGCCAGGGCGGGCCAGGACGCCGTGGTAAGCGCAGAGGAGTTCAACCGCCAGCTCGAATACGACGGTGTCATTCTGACCAACCTCGACGGCGATGCGCGGGGAGGGGCCGCCCTCTCAATCAAGGCCGTCGTGGGCAAGCCGATCAAGTTCGTCGGCCTCGGGGAGAAACTCGATAAGTTCGAGCCGTTCTATCCCGATCGCATGGCCGACCGCATCCTGGGGATGGGTGACGTGGTGACCCTGGTGGAGAAGGCCCAGGAGGTCATCGCCGAAGAGGATGCGAAGCAGCTGGAGGAAAAGCTCAGAAGGGCCACCTTCGACCTGGAAGACTTCCGCAAGCAGATCGGCATGCTCCGGCGCATGGGGCCGCTCAGGGATGTGCTGAGCTACCTGCCGATCGTGGGGTCCCGCCTCCAGGAGCTTGAGTTCGATGAGAAAGAGATAGACGGCATCGAGGCGATCATCAACTCGATGACGCATCTGGAGCGCACTCGTCCCGGCATGATAAATGCCAGCCGCCGGCAGCGCATCGCCCTGGGCAGCGGCGCAGAACCCGTGGACGTAAATCGCCTGCTCAAGCAGTTCCGGCAGATGAGGAAGCTGATGCGCAAGGTTACGCGGGGGGACATGGACGCGCTGACTGACCTGATGCCCGATGCGGCGGGCATGCCCGGTGCAGCCGTGCCCGGCAAATCAAGGCGCAGGGCAAGGGCCGCTCGGCACAAGAGAAAGAAAAGGTAGCGGCGCGTCTTCTTCCGCAGCCACAATCTGAGACAGGGGACCGATGGTAAGAATCAGACTGACCAGAACCGGCCGCAGAAACTATGCTCAGTGGCGCATAGGGGTCTTCGATTCCAGGACTCGCCGTGACGGCCGCGCAATCGAGCTGTTGGGCTACTACGATCCTCATCAGAAGAAGCTCTCGGTCAATGAGGAGCGCTTCCGGCACTGGCTGAGCAAGGGCGCGCAGCCCTCGCAGACGGTCGCCAACCTCCTGAAGAAGATCGAAAAAGCAAGCTGAAGGCCTACAGCGCTGCGCGGCGCAGGGCGCATGGAGGTGGACTTGAGCGATCGCCGGCGCGAAGGTTTGCGCATAGACGTCCTGACCCTCTTCCCTGAGGTGTTCGGGCCGATGCTCCAGTCGAGCATCCTCGGCATCGCCGCGCGCAAAGGGCTGCTCAGCTACCACCTGCACGATATCCGGGATTACAGCGAGGACAAGCATCATAAGGTGGATGATCGCCCTTACGGGGGCGGGCCGGGAATGGTGTTGCGCTGCGAGCCGGTCTTCCGCGCCTACGAGGCCGTGCGCGACATGGCTGCCCCGGCGGGACGCACGATCCTGCTCACGCCCCAGGGCAAGCAGTTCGATCACCGGATGGCGCGCAGCTTCGCCGGCTCGGAACGCCTGGTGCTGCTGTGCGGGCACTATGAAGGCTTCGATGAGCGGATACGGACCGGTCTGCCCGTCGAGGAGGTCTCCATCGGAGACTACGTTCTGAGCGGCGGCGAGGGCGCCGCCATGGTCATCATAGATGCGGTCGTGCGCCTCGTACCGGGCGTTCTGGGCCACGAGAAATCCGCTGAGGAAGACAGCTTCGCGCAGGGGATGCTCGAGGGCCCGCAATATACGCGCCCGCCGATCTTCCGCGGCATGACCGTGCCGGAGGTGCTTCTGAGCGGCGACCACGCTGCGATAGACAGGTGGAGAAAGGCCGAGGCGGCCGAGCGAACCAGGCGCAGGCGTTCCGACTTGATCAACAGCTCAAAGACGGAGCAGCACGATGGCTAAGAAAGAACAGCGCAAGATGCAAGAGACAAAGCAGCTCAAAGGGCAGGACCTTATGCGCGTCATCGAACAGGAATATATGCGGACCAATATCCCGGACTTCAAGGTCGGCGACACGGTGGACGTCACGGTCAGGTTCAAGGAAGGCGACAAAGAGCGCACGCAGGTCTTCGGCGGGGTATGCATCGCCAGAGGGGGCTCCGGGGTGCGTGAGGCCTTCACGGTGCGACGGATCGTGCAGGGCGAGGGCGTCGAACGTGTCTTTCCTCTGCACTGCCCCAGCATCGTCGGCATCAAGGTCCGACGCAGAGGCAAGGCTCGGCGGGCGAAGCTTTACTACCTGAGGGGACGCACCGGCCGGGCCGCGAGGATCAAGGAGCAGTTCGAGCCGAAGGCGCAACAGTAGCCCCGCCCTGCCGATTATTGAAGCCCCGGCCCGCCCATCCGGAAGGGTTATTTCCGAAGGAACAGCCGCGCGGCTCGGCGGCAAAGCCACATTCTACCCCTCCATTTCACGGAGGGCGATGATTGTCGGTTCCCTCGCCGCAAGACGCACGTAGATCGTCAGATCGGTCCCGGCGGTCCCCGAGACGCCCCACGAGATGGGAAAAGCCTGACCGGCCGCCAGCGCGACCGGCACGGGGAGTTCCACCTGTTCCTCCGCAAAGTTGCACGCACACAGATAATCATCTACCTGGGCCATGAAGGTGTCTTCAGGCGTTTCATAAACCTCCAACTCCTGCGCAGCGGTCTCGGCGTGCGACTGCTCCGGACAGCACAGCGCGACGAGCCGGGCGATCTGCTGCCCGGCCGCGAACGTCCGCTCGGCATCATGGAGACTGAGAACCAGATCATTCTCTATCGCGCGCCATACCTTGAAGTAATGCCGGTTGCGATAGAGGGCGGCCCCGCTGCTGAGGAAAATCAGGCCGCAGCGGTCGTCCACGTTCACCCAGCGCGTGTCGCCGAGATCGAGGAGCTCGTCGTTCTCCGCCGACTCGGTCGGATAGCCGCTGAAGACCCGCTCGCCCCCCTGCCAGAAGATGCGGCGCTCGCCCCGCAGGGCCTCCCGGTCGCCGAAATAGCCGTCGTTGATGATGCTCAGGTGTCCCTGCCGGACGCTTTCGACGGTGATATCCTCCCGTGCGGTGAGCCGCTCAACCGTCAGACACTTCCCGTTCGGCAGCGACGCGAAGAACACCTCTCGCCTCACCGCGCCCTGTGCCAAATGCTGGAGAAGCAAAGCGCAGACACGATCGTCAGCCTCACGGATCTTAAGGGCAACTGTCCTGGTGCTTTCCGCCCTGTCCTTCACCTTGACGGCGGCGAGCATCGAACCGGCGGCCGGCCCGATGAGCTTTTGACCCTCACGCGTGGCGGGCAGCACCATGGTGCGGTTGCGCCAGGACAGGCTCGTCTGGCCGCGCAGATGCCGGTGCACGAGGGCGCCGCCGTGGGGATAGACGCAGACGCCTCTCATGCGCCGCTCGAAATCTTCGGTCCTGGCAGGAGTCTCCCCCTCGCCGAGGAGGCGGTGAACCATGTAGGCCTGGGCCAGACTCCCGACCATGCGCTCGCGCATCAGCGCGGGGTCCTGCTGGCCGTGGCAGTATTTCACCGTTTCTTCCGGCACCATCCGGCCGCCGTGCGCCGCGCCGGCACGTTCAACTACTTGTAGCGCGCGGCGTTCCAGGAGCGCGGCATCGGGGTCCTTCAGGTAGAGATTGCCCGACGCATGGAGCAGACAAAGCCCCTGATAGCCGAAATACGGCCAGTCCATCCCCTGCACGCAGTGCGGCGCGCCGGCGTCGTCGCACCACCGCTTCAGCAGATTGTAGGTATCCGCACGGTGCCAGAATAGATGTGGAGGAACCGGCTGCCCGAACAGATGCAGCAGGTTGGCCGCGGGAGCCGATAACGTGATCGCGCTGCCCATGTAGCTGGGGTGGACGAAGCCGTGATTCTCGCCCGTGCCGTCCGGCAGCGTCGTGAACACGCGTGCGCAGAGCTCCCTCACGGTCCTGCCGTCTGCGAACTCGGCGTAATCGTACGCATCCTCGGGCACTGTTGAGGTGCGGAACATCCAGAGCCTGGCCTGCTCCACCCACTGCGCCAGCAGCTCGTGCCGGGGCAGCAGCATCATACAGGCGACCATGCCCAGTGCGGTCCACGCGTTCTCCTCGGTCTGCGTGTTGTAATACACGCCGGAGCGAGGCGGCATCTCGCCGAAGCGGTCCATGTAATCCGCCGCGATGTTCGCAAGCATCTGGCGCTCCTCGCCGCCGATCAGGTTCTTCAGCAGCGCCGCCGTCAGCGCCAGACTGGCTATCGTCCGACCGCACTGGCTCTCGGGGAAGAAGCCTCTGCCACGCTCTCCCCACTTCGTTCCGGCAGGCTCAGTGCGGCCCCAACTCTGCTTCGGCCGCACGCAGTCTTCCGGCCCCGTGTCGTGGGTAAAGCAGAGATAACGCAGCCCTTTGAGGGCGACCTGTCTCAGCTCGTCCGCGGATGCGCCAGCCAGCCCTTCGTTGAATTCCGGGGAAGAGGCCGCAAGTGCGATGGCCGCGATGGGCGTGGCCGTCTCCTGTCCGTACCAGAGCACACCGCCGAACAAGTGCCCGCAATTCGGCCGGCCCGGCCACTCGTTGAAGTAGCTCATGCCCACCGGTATCCAGCGCGTGATCAGGCGCAGGTAGCGCCGGCTCATTTCATTCTCTGCGCCGCCAAGCGACACAGCGGCGAAATCCGTGAAAGCATCCGCCGGTTTCAATTCGCACCTCCTTGCACACATGCGATGCGTGCGGCAGTGGACAGCGGATAGTGATCACTGAACAGTCAGTCGTCATCGCTATCTGGGCAGGGTCGCGGTATCCTACTTCGGCGAAGTCGCTAGCTTCGGCGACGGCGTGGGGCCGCAGTCACTGGCGGACAGCGCCTTCCGGGGCCCTGCCGTCGCGCCTCAGAGGTGATTCTCGAAGAAGTCGAACGCCTCCCCGCCGGCGAAGGCGTGCTCGCCCGGATGCACCTCGATGTGCAGGTTGTCGGCCGTGCCGGCTGCCTGATAGATCTGCCGCACCCGTTCGGACGCCCTGAGCGTGTGCTCGATGTGGAAGCATGTGTCCTGGACGCCCATCTCCAGCAGCAGCGGCCTCGGTGAGGCCAGCCCGACCACGTCCGCCACGTCCAGGTAACGGAAGATGCCCGGCACCACCTGCGATCCGCAGAAGTTCGCCCGTCCGATCCCGAACCCCCGCCACGAACCCATGTAGCCGATCACGTCAGCGGCCTTGATGCGGGGCTCGACCGCCGTCGTGAACGCGGTCATCGTGCCGCCCTGGCTCAGTCCCATCATCCCGATCCGCTCCGGGTCCACCTCCGGTCTGCCCTGGAGGTAGTCTATCGCGCGCTTCATGTCGAAGATGTTGAGAGTAAGCGTGTAGAGGCCGAGGATCATGCCCCGTACGAAGTGGACGTTGCACTTGTCCCGACCGGGGTACGGGCTGCCGCCGTCGGAGCGTTCTCCGAACACGCGCAGGTCTGGCGAGAGCGTGAGGAAGCCGCGCCGCGCCATCTGTTCGCCGTAGTTGTAATTATGCAGCGCGATGTTCTCCCTCAGACGCGCGCTGCTCTTGTTGCCTGCAACCGGCTCCTTGCCGAACGGTCCGTGGCCGTGGCTGCACAGGATGGCGCGGCCCGATCGGTCCTCCTTCATACCCACTGGCTTGAGCACCACGCACGGCATGGACATGTACCTGTCCGTGTCCAGAATCACGCGCTCGCGTATGAGTCCGTCCTCTTCGATACCGTAGACGGTGTCCGCCGCAAGGTCCACCGGCTGCGGGAACTCGCCGAGCAGCTCGATGAGCTTCGCGTGCGCCCGCTCGTGCCAGTCTTCCCAGTCCTCCAAGCTTTCTCCGCGGAAGGCGAGTTCGGGCACGTGGCGCTCCGCCAACCGCTTGAAATACTCGACCATCGAGAAGTTTCTGTGAGCCATCGCTGGTTCCTTTCCCATCCGCCGCTCCTTCGGGCTGCGCAGCCGCCCTGCGCAGACGCCCGAGGCGGGCAAGGTACTCAAGCAGAGGCAGGTTTGCAAGTGAGCTTCCCCATGAGCCTGTCGGAGGGCTCGTGCGCGAGGGTATAATGGCCGCGAGCCGAAGGTAAGGCCGCCCTGCCCTACGGCCCCCGGAGTTAGAGATGAACGCAATGACGCCGCGAGAGGGCTTCGCCGCCGCACTGGAAAGAAAACCCCCGGCGGGGCGAGTCCCCCATTTTGAGCTGGTCTTCTTCCTGACGATGGAGGCTTTCGGGAAGGTTCATCCAGCCCACAGGAATTACAGGCAGTGGGATCAGATGGAAGAAAAGGAGCGCCGACTCCACCGGGCCGACATGGCCGAGCTGTATATCGCCACGGCCGAGCGCTTCGAGCACAGCGCAATATTCATCCACCCCAATCCGAACAGGCAAGACGAGGCGTTCCGTCTGATAGACCTTATACGAGAGAACTCAAGCGACCGCTACTTCCTCTTGATGCACGGCGACGCCACTTACGGTATACCTCGGGGCGAGCGCATGGCCGAGTTCTGTTGTCGCCTTGCCGATGAGCCTGAGAAGGTGAAGATGGAAGCGAGCGAAAGGGTGGCGAAGGCCCTCGAACGCGCGGACCGGCTGCAAAGGCACGGCGGGCTCGATGGCTTTGCGCTCTGCGCCGACTACTGCTTCAACACAGGCCCGTTCCTGAGTCCCGGTCAGTTCGCCGAATTCGTCACGCCCTACCTCGCAAGGCTCATCGCGGGGTACCGTGCGATGGGGTTCTATGCCATCAAGCACACGGACGGCAACATCATGCCGATCCTGGATCAACTCGTGCAGGCCAACCCACACGCGCTGCACTCCCTCGATCCCCAGGCGGGCGTGGATATTGCCGAGGTCAAGCGGCTTTACGGCCGGAGGTTGTGCCTGATAGGCAACGTGAACTGCGGCTTGCTCGACACCGGCACGATCGAGCAGGTGGTCGAGTCGGCGCGTTACGCGTTGAAAAATGGCATGGCGGGAGGCGGTTACATCTTCTCGACCAGCAATTGCGTCTACACGGGCATGAAGCTCTCGCGATACGAGGCCATGCTCGACGTGTGGCGGGAGGACGGCGATTACCAGGCGCCCGCAGGGGCAGGTGCGCAGTAGAGTTTCATGGATCCTCCGGCGCGGCCGGCAAAGATGACCGCACCACGTCCCGTTCCTCGATTTTCGAGTCCCACAAGACAATGGTGCTCTGCGAAGCTATAATGGGCTCGTGTGCGACGGGTAGACCTGTCCCTGTGAGATACGGCGAGATATGATGGCCGACTACAAGCTGCTGAGGAAGCCGGATGCTGTCGTGGAAAGCTACCCTTGGGGCGAACTGCACTGGTTTGCCAGCGGAAAGCTGGGCAACTCCGAGCACATGACGTTGGGCAAGTGCATTCTGCGTCCGGGTTGCAGCAACCGCGCGCACCATCACCCCAATTGCGAGGAGATCCTCCACGTCCTCTCAGGCACGATAAAGCATTACGTCGCCGGCGTGGAAGAGGCCGTCGAGATGGGACCGGGCGACACGATAGTCATTCCGCCTCTGGTGCAGCATAATGCAGAGAATACAGGTGCACGAGAAGCCGAGCTTGTCATCGTGTTCTCTTCGCCCGAGCGGCAGACCCGCGGCGAGTGAGCGTCTCGCGCCGCCCCGTGCGACGGGCCGGATTCCGCTCGCGAGCGGGGTGCCTTGATCGCGGGGCCGAGCCGTTATGACGTGAGGACAGGAACCAGCGCACAGCAGAGCAAGGCCGGGATGGCACGCCAACCGAACATACTGTTCTTCTTCACCGACCAGCAGCGGTGGGACACGTGCGGCTGCTATGGCCAGGAGCTGCCCGTGACGCCGAACCTGGACCGGATGGCCGCCGAGGGCGTGCGCTTCGAGAACGCCTTCACCTGTCAGCCGGTCTGCGGCCCTGCCCGATCCTGCATACAGACGGGCAGGTACGCCGCCGAGGTCGGATGCTTCCGCAACGACATAGCCCTGCCGACCGAGGAAAAGACCATCGCCCACCGGCTCTCTGAGGCCGGATATGAAGTCGGCTACATCGGTAAATGGCACCTGGCCTCGACCGGGCCGGAGGAGAATTTCAGGAGCAGACCCATCCCTCTCGAACGCCGCGGCGGCTACACGGACTACTGGCTGGCCTCCGACGTGCTGGAGTTCACCTCGCACGGCTACGACGGCCACATGTTCAACGCGGAGATGGAAAAGGTCGAATTCAAGGGCTACCGCGTGGACTGCCTGACTGATTTTGCCCTCGACTACCTCCGCACCCGCGAGGGAAAGAAGCCCTTCTTCCTTTTCCTGTCCTTCCTCGAACCGCACCATCAGAACGACCACCAGCGGTGTGAAGGCCCGATCGGATCGAAGGAGCGCTTCGGGGAGTACGGGGTTCCGGGCGATCTGACCGGCACCGTTGGCAACTGGCGAGAGAACTTCCCGGACTACCTCGGCTGCGTCAACAGTCTGGATCACAATCTGGGGCGAATACGGGACGAACTCGACAGGCTTGGGCTGGCCGAGAACACACTGGTCATCTACACGAGCGATCACGGGTGTCATTTCCGCACGCGCAACGCGGAGTACAAGCGCTCCTGTCACGAGGCATCCATCCGGATCCCGATGGTCTTTTGCGGGCCGGACTTCAGGGGAGGCAAGGTCATCGAGCAACTGGTGAGCCTGATTGACGTGGCGCCCACGGTGCTGGCAGCCGGTGGCCTCAGCAGGTCCGATTGCATGCCAGGCCGGCCGATGCAAGGGCTCCTCGACGGCACGGCGAGGCACTGGCCCCAGGAGGTATTCCTCCAGATCAGCGAGAGCCAGGTCGGCCGGGCCATCCGCACGATGAAGTGGAAGTACAGCGTGCGCGCCCCCGACAAGAACGGCTCTGAGGAGCCCCACAGCGACCGCTACGTGGAGGATTTCCTGTACGACCTGGAGAACGATCCGCACGAGAGGAACAATCTCGTGAGCGACCCCGCATACGCGAGCGTGCGTGAAGAGCTGGCGCGGACACTTAAACGGAGAATAGCCGAGGCCGGAGAAGAAGAGCCCGCCATCGAGCCCGCGCGGTGAGTCGCCGCGGCGAACTGGGAGCGCCGGGCCTACGACACATCAGCCTGATCCCCGTGTGCAACCCGGGCTGGCGGCCTATCTCGTACCTCGGCCCGCTGCGGCAGACAAAGAGTGCGCCGGCCCCGATGAGTCCCTCGGAGAGTCAAACATGCTGGCAAAGGTTCCAAGCATGGGTCTGTTCGGGATAGACGCCTATCCCGTCGAGGTTGAGGTCTACGTTTCCCGCGGCACATTGCCCAGGATGACCCTGGTGGGCCTGCCTGATGCGAGCGTCAAGGAGAGCGCCGACAGGGTCAAGGCGGCCCTCAAGAACAGCGGTTACTTCATGCCGGTGCGGGCCGTGACGGTCAATCTGGCCCCCGCCGACAGGCGCAAGGAGGGCCCCGCCTTCGAGCTGCCCATCGCCCTGGGATTGCTTGAGGCCCTGGGGGCCTTCAAGCCCAGTTTGGACAAACGCTACGCGATCGTGGGGGAGCTGGCGCTCGACGGCCGTGTCAGAAAGATAAACGGCTGCCTGCCGATTGCCATGCGATGCCGGCAGGAGGGACTGGACGGGATCATCGTGCCGGGTGACAACGCCAACGAGGCGGGCGTGGTGAGGGGTCTGGAGGTCATCCCTGTCTTCCATCTCACCGAGGCGGTCGGCTACCTGAGCGGCGCGCAGCCACTCAAGCCGGTGGATCTGGACATCGAGGAGGTCTTCCGCCAGGCGGCGGACTATCCTGTTGACTTCGCGGAGGTGCGCGGCCAGGAGCACACCAAGCGTGCCATCGAGGTGGCCGCGGCCGGCGGTCACAACATCCTTATGATCGGCCCCCCCGGCGCGGGCAAGAGCATGCTGGCCCGGAGGCTCTGCACGATCCTGCCGGCCCTTACGCTCGAAGAATCGCTCGAGACCACAAAGATCTACAGCGTGAGCGGACTGCTGGAGGCCGGCAAGGCGCTGCTGGCGGTGCGTCCCTTCCGATCCCCACATCATACGGTCAGCGACGCGGGCCTGGTGGGCGGCGGCACACATCCCAGGCCCGGCGAGATCAGCCTGGCACACCACGGCGTTCTGTTCCTGGACGAGCTCCCGGAGTTCGGCCGCTCCTCCCTCGAAGCCCTCCGCCAGCCGCTCGAGGAAGGCAAGGCCACCATCTCGCGGGCCGCGATGGCTGTCACCTACCCCTGCCAGTTCATGCTCGCCGCAGCGATGAACCCCTGCAAGTGCGGCTACTACGGCGATCCGAGGCGGGAGTGCCGCTGCACGCCCAGAGAGATCCAGAAGTACCGCTCACGTATCAGCGGGCCGCTGATGGACCGCATCGACAT
>SDBU01004402.1_pt1 | contig 17271 bp, 17 predicted proteins | sample 2277071 | NCBI WGS metagenome assembly SDBU01 (sample SAMN10397929, study PRJNA504765) | marine sediment metagenome | isolation source: marine sediment core GS08_GC12, 126 cmbsf | place: Arctic Ocean: Gakkel Ridge, Loki's castle | collected 2008 | reverse complement strand
ACTCGGTATAGAATGAGGTGGGTACCTCTTTTCTAGTTGCACTTTCAGCAACTAGGAAATGTGCGCCTCGTGGCGCACCAACCGCGAAGTGCGACAAATGGATCAAAATTGAAAATGGCCAAATGATGGCTGAAGACTCTATAGTGATTTTTACCAAAAAAAACCTATGGAGGACTTATGCCCAAGGGCTACCATCACCTGACCAGAGACACAAGATGCCAGCTTTACACCTTAATGAAAAGAGGAGATTCGGCTTATATTATGGCTGAAGAGGTAAATATTCATAGATCTACGGTCTATAGGGAATTGAAGCGAAATTCTGGACTACGAGGCTATAGACATAAGCAGGCTCACGAAAAATCAAGCCATCGAAGATGCCATGCAAGCAACAAGAAGCCAAAGATGACTGAAGATACAATTTCAGTCATAGAGGAGAAGCTTAGATTGCAGTGGAGCCCAGAGCAGATAACCGGTTGGCTTAAGAAACAGAAATACCCCAGAGCTGTCAGCCATGAGACGATCTATAAATATGTGTGGTTAAACAAGCAAAGGGGAGGAACCCTATACAAGGAACTTCGACACAGCGGCAAGAAATACAACAAACGTAGCAAGGGTATGGCTGGCCGTGGCTGCATCCCCAATCGAGTAGATATTGACGAACGACCTAAAGAAGTGGAGGATAAAATTCGGCTTGGGGACTGGGAGCTTGATACAATCATAGGTACGGCTCAGAGCGGAGCCATAGTATCTATGGTAGAAAGACGTTCAAAACTAACGAAGCTGGCAATAGTCCCCAGGAAAACAGCTACTGCAGTAGAGCAGACACTGCTTGAACGGCTGGGCCCGATAAAAGATTTTGTTTTAACACTCACATCGGACAATGGGAAGGAATTTGCAAATCACGAGGGCGTCAGAGAGGCTCTTGATGCAGGGTTCTATTTTGCCAAGCCATATCACTCCTGGGAGAGAGGGCTAAATGAGCATACGAATGGACTTGTTCGGCAGTACTGCCCAAAATCCAGGCGCTTTGATGAAATATCGCCTGATGAGCTTATGAAGATCGAGATATTGCTTAACAACAGACCGCGAAAAGTGTTAGAATTTTCGACACCTATAGAGATCTTCAACCAGCTTTCTGGGGGGGCTAAATGTCGCACTTCAGAATTGAATTGGCGGTCCATAAAATAGCGGAAAATCTGAATTACTGGACTTTTGCATTTTCAAGAAACTTCTGTTCAAAACAGTTTCTCGACGGGGTGGAAAATTTGTTAATTCAGAAAAAACATGTTTGTCTTTTTTTAAACATCTTCTCTGCTGTGACAAAATCCTCTTTTGTGTCAATTTCAGTCCATTTTAACCCTGAAATATCCAAAGCATAAAACGGAACGTTTTTTTTAATTAGTTTTTCGTAAGCACCTTCGTAATACTCTTGATAGTTTTTCCTGTCCTTCATCATTATTTTTAGTTCTGCAAACAAAAGGTTCGCTGTCTCACTATTAATTTTTTCAATGCCAATTGATTCACCTACAGCGTCTTTAGGGGGTACTGTTTTGCTGGCATTAAGCACTCTGTTTTTGTCGTTAATAATTACTTTGATCTCTTCTACGTCAAGATTGATGTTTTTATCAATGCAGAAACAATTTTCATGTTCGCATTCAATAAGATTTTCAAGTATCTCTTTATCAAATACCACGTCGGCATCGAACTTAACAAAAGCTGAGTCCTTAATCAAATCTTTTGCTAACATCAAAGAGAAGCCGGTATTTGTCTCGGCGTATTTTTCATTTGTTACAAAATGGTAATTTAAATCCGGGAATCTTGTTTTCACAAAATCTTTTATCTGGTTTTGTAAATATCCAAGCACAAATACAACTTCACTGATTCCACAATCCTGAATATGAGATATCATCATCTCAAGAATCGTATTACCTCCAATTTTTAACAGACTTTTAGGGCTGTTATTTGTTAATGGTCTGATTCTGGAACCGACTCCCGCTGCCAGAATGATAGCTTTCATTTTTATTTTTTGTTCTATTGTTTTCATCGTTTTAACTACTCTTTAGGATTGTTTTCAAACAGGGATTCACCTTCTATACAACGACTATTTTTTATTTATGACTGTCTGATTGCGGCTTATCTGGTACCCTCGCTGCCAGCCACGAGTAAGACCATGAAAAAGCTGACTGGTCGCAAAAACCCATAGCATTGGAGTGAGTTTATCGATAACCAAGGCAAGAGATAACATAAAAATAAAAACGCCCTCATCAAAAGAGAAAAACTTTTTCTGTTCACCCATAAACCAGCGGAAGTTTGCCAAAACCCCATACCCAAGTCCGGCAGTCTCTTTCTTTTTAACACGCGACGCTTCTTTGGATAATCTTTCCAAATATCCGCTGTTTCTGGACATTTCAGTGTAAATGGTGACATATTTGACGTATCCACGGAGGGAGTAAAAAGCAACACCAGTAAAAGCTAAAAATATAGGTAGTACGCTTTGGGATTGAGCGTAAGCTGCATATCCCACTGATCCAAACCAAATGGTTACCTGTATCTGATCGGTCAACTTGTCAAAAAAACTTCCCGATAGTGAGGAGGTTTTTCTATATCGGGCCATTTGCCCATCCATACAGTCAAGTATATGGCTCCAATGAATTAAAATTGCTGCAATAATAAAATTTGCAGTCCCACTGGCGACAATAAATAGAGCTGATATGATCGCGGTGATAAAAGAAAACAGTGTAATCAGGTTTGGGTTTAACCATCGAATATCCACTACTAAATAATTAATTGCAATGGCCAAGGGTGACGTTACAAAAGAAGACCACCATTCATCATTTTTATTTTTTGTTGCCCATAAACGGGTTAGTTTTTCATTCATATTTTATCAGCTGATATCGAAGATTCATCTTTAAATTTTCATCCACATGAGTGAACGTTGGGTGTTAATCGATTGCTGATAATTCTTTTTATTTCAATCACCCAAGGAAATCGCGTGCAGATTTTCTTTTTTATTAGTCTGTGGTGAAAGTGCAGCTAAAAGGGTCTCTGTTGAGTACTTGTCGTTCTCTGTTTTAGCTGGCTCCTGTAGAGGGTTCTGACGAGAATCTTCTTTGATAAAATTATCTGTTTGCAAAACCTCTCGTAGGGACTCTAAAAAAAACTGAATTTCAACAAAAGTTAATTCACCAATATTCCCAACCTGGAACACTCTGTTCTTGAAGCAACCCTTTCCTTCATAGATAATAATGGACTTCTCACGTAATTTTTGACGCAAAATATCCATATCAATATGGTACGGGATATTAACTGTCGTTAAGACAGAACACATATCCTTCTGATCAATCAAGAACTTAAGGCCTATATTCAACATTCCTTGTCTCAAAAGATTTGCTTTATGTTTAATGTTAGCATGGCGATTGGAAACCCCTTCATTCAAGATATTGATTAGCGCCTGCTCCAAGGCATAAAACAGAGGAACCGCCGGCGTATTTGGTGTCTGTGAAAAGGTTTCGATAAAATGATAAAATTTGTATAAGTTCAGATAGGTGGATTTGACCGGAAGATTTTTTAGTTTTTTAAATTCTTCTGTTTTCCCGACCACAAAAGACAACCCGGGATATGATCCAATCGCCTTCGAACTTGAACTTGAACAATATGCAATGTGACACTTTTCCATATCAATAACTTCTGCGCCTGCACTACTCACACAGTCCACAATAAACATCGAATTGTTTGCTTTTGATAATGCACCAACTTTTCCTAAAGGATTCAGCATTCCTGAGCTTGTCTCATGATGAACCATAGCAACGATATCAATTTCGTGTTCTTTCAAATAGGCTTCTATTCTTTCCAAATCCAATCTTTCTCCCCAGGCAAATTCCAGTAGAAAAGTATTTTTATTATGGACCTTAGAAATGTTGAACAGTCGTTCGCCAAATTCACCATTGGATAAAATAAGTATATTTCTATCCCCAACTACTGATGAAAGTATTGATTCATTCGCTGCAGTCCCGGAACCGGTAATCACCACAGCCCGGTAATCAGCTATGTTTTTTATCTCAAAGAGTTTCAGTAATTTATTCTCAACACTTTGTAATAAACAGTCAAAATCGGAGTCTCGATGACAAATATCGTCTTTACAAATGGCCATTCGTACGTTTTTTGCTACAATTACCGGGCCAGGCGTAAATAACAAATATTTGTTCATCTCCATGTTCTACCCCGTAAAGTACACGCTCGATAGTCACTTCTCTTGAATGATCTGCTCACCGCAGTCAACACCGTAAGCGTTTCACTAACATTTGCTCTTTCCATTTGTTTTCTCACTTATATCTTGTAAAATTTTGCTATTCATCATCTCGTCGTACTTTCAAAACAACAATGCACCAGTGCGTTTAGATGCTATGGTTGCGGAATAACAACGCTGAGCCTCATCCTCTTTACGATTCTTTCAGATCGTTGTCATGTTCGCGTCCTTGAGAAGCGGCAGCACTTGGCCTTTGACTTGTCACCCAATCGTCGATTTCCTTACGGTTGAAACGCCATTGAAACCCAATCTTAGAAGCGGGAATCTTGCCTTGCTGAACCATTCGATAGAGATTAGTTCGGCTCAGCTTCAAGTACCTGACCAACTCATCAAGAGTGAGCCATGTGTTAGTTTTCATAATTATCTCTCAAGCAGGATTAAGTGACGCTCAATTACTGTATGACAGCATATGACAACATATGACAACATACGACAGCTAATATAGAGAAAATTGAGAATAAAAACAAGAATTTTGTGGCGGTTCGATATTTTCTCTCTATGGGGTTCTAGGGGCCTTGTTGAATAAATCATTTTCACGAGCAGCCTAAGTGCTTTTCCATCTGATTTCTTATGCCACTTTTCTCATCATCTGATTCGTCATTAAGCTCTTTTGATGTCCTTCCACCTTCTGTGCATCCATTTTTCTAGAGTAAAACATCCCTCCATAAAGTCCCTTCATCCTTGAGAAGCTCGTCTCTACGAGAGCCCTTCTCGAGTATCCTGTGAGTTTACCCCATAGACTTATTCCTACTTCATCCAGCCCCAACCCGCTCCTTTCTGATACGATGGATTCCTTGCTTGCATTTTCGGATCCCATTTTGCATTCCTCCTAGGTGGGATTAATGCTCGTGCTCCTTGTTCTTTGATAGCTTTCCTGCAGTCCCTTGTATCGTATCCTCCATCAGCCAAGTACAGCTTTGCTATACTTGGGCACTTAGTTATAAGTTTATGGCCGAGTCTGGTATACTAAATTGGGGTAAGCTGGATGTAAGCCAGCGACCGACGGATTATAAATCCAATATTAAGGATAACTCTGAATTAAATAGAGTAAACTAGAATCGCGTTTTCCTCTCAAGAAAATTGAGAACTTGTTCAAATGAGTCCTCAAATATTCCCCTGGATTCCGTTCACTTGCGGGAAAATTGCGGAAAATAAAATCGTTAGACTGTAGACTTTTGGATCTACTCAAATGAGGATGTTGGAGAATATGCATCAATTAACAGATAGCTCTTTGATCCTATATCAAACCGAGGATGGGCAAACTCGTGTAGAGGTCCAACTCCTTGATGAAACAGTTTGGTTGAGCCAAGCTCAAATGTCCGAATTGTTCGATAAGGATAAGCGAACGATCTCCGAGCATATCCAAAATATTTTCAAAGAGGGAGAGCTACTTGAAAATGCAGTTGTCCGGAAATTCCGGACAACTGCTACTGATGGCAAAAATTACGAGGTGATGCATTACAATTTGGATGTCATCATTTCGATCGGCTATCGCGTCAGATCCCATAGGGGCACGCAATTTCGCATATGGGCAACGGCTAGACTGAAAGAATACTTAATCAAAGGCTTTGTCTTAGATGATGAGCGACTTAAACGTTTTGGCGGTGGTAACTATTTCGATGAGCTCCTCTCACGCATTCGTGACATTCGCTCCTCTGAAAAAGTCTTTTGGCGCAAGGTTCTCGATATCTACGCTACAAGCATCGATTATGAACCTAAAGCTGAGACCTCAAAGAACTTTTTCGCAACCGTCCAAAATAAAATGCATTGGGCAACACATGGACATACAGCTGCTGAAATTATCTATGAAAGGGCCAATGCTGAAAAAACAAATATGGGGCTCACTTCTTGGGCAGGGAAGCATCTTTGTAAAGCAGATGCTGAGATTGCCAAGAACTACTTAAATGCTGATGAGTTGAATATTTTAAATCGACTTGTTTCAATGTACCTCGATTTTGCAGAACTACAAGCATTAAACCATGAGACCATGCATATGAAAGATTGGACGATCAAACTGGATGATTTTCTTCGCATGACCGCTCGGGATATTCTTTCGCATGCTGGAAAGATCAGTCATGAAATTGCTCTCGATAAGGCTCGAGGAGAATACGAGAAGTACCAGCAGCAAATTCAGGTTGATACACTTTCTCCTGTTGAGCGGCATTTTCTAAAAGCTGTCGAAGAAATAGAGCAGATCGACTCAGGTTAGGCTTTTTTGAACCATTTCTAATGCAAGAGGAAAGGCTCCACACCTCTGCATCTTGAAAGAGAATAGATCCCACTCAATTGTCGCATCAGTGATACGACAATTTGCTCAATCTCTGTAAACCGGAGCATTCTCCTCAAATTTTTCTCTGCAAAACTTTTCCATAATGAGTTGTCAATTGTCGCGATGCTGACGCAACAATTCACCTGGATTCGTCCAGTTTCTCCTTTGAAATTTTGATCTTATGGCTTCAGAGAGAGCAGAATTTTTCTCTCAAGGATGTCAATCGCTTCATTCGCACGCCGAGAAAAGTCTTCTAGACCCTGAGTATGATCAATGCTTATGGCCGCTTCAATTATATCAATTTTTTCTAGAGGTCTATGTTTCCCAGTACGAGGATCGATTTCTCTACCAAGAGCTTCACCATTCAGTTCAATCATGAGTTCGGCAAAGCTTCCGTGAATAACTTTATTTCTGGGGAGGCGGCAGATTTTGATTTTTTCTTGATCCGCCGGATCAAGCCTGTCCTGAAATACTTCAAGAATAACATCAATCAGATAGGACAGAGGACCTTTATGATACTGAGAGTTGGCTTTTTTTCCTAACGCGATTTGCACCTTGGGCTCCAACTGAGCAATGACGCGTAACCGCAGCTCTAGGGCAGTTGCTGCACCCGCAGCAGTATCGATTTTCGGCTGGATGTTTTTGAGTGTCTGGATGAGGGCTCCGATGGGCATTGTCATTTTCTTCTGAATTTTGGGAGGGGTTGCACTGTTCATTTGTTGCTTCGCTTTTGAAGGTTCAATGGGGCAACCGAGCTCATTCCTGGTCTCCAGTGCCTATCGGCAAATTCCGACTTCAAATCCCGACGAAAACATCCTCTGGAAGTTTCTAAGTTGGGGCAAGCTGGATTTGAACCAGCGACCGACGGGTTATGAGGGAGGGGGAATCCCATTTCCACCAGCACCATCCAACATTTATGAACGTAAGTGTAAAAGACTTGACTAATGGATGCAACGGGTTTCTGTTGGATCAGATTGGTAAAAATTGATACTCAGTGCACCGCGAGTGCGCCAAAAACTGATACAACCAATCTTTAGCTTAGAATTCATTTGGGCGATTGCATTGATCTTTTTCTAAAAAAGGGATCGCGATAGATTTCTAAGCTATCTACCATTACCATCACTTCAAAGGTGAAGAGATGGCGGAAGAGCAGTGCAGTCAGTTTTTTTTGGCATTTCTCAGAAAGAGGAAAACCCTTATCTGCCTGTATGTGGTGTTGGCGGCGTGGGCCGGGCTCTTTGGAGTTTTCAACGCCTATTTGCTGAAAGTCCTCATTGATCGGTTGAGCGGCTCCTTAGGCGGGTTCCGTGACCTTATCGCTCCTCTTCTCATCCTTTTGGTCAATAGCGAATTTCACAATATGTCATGGAGGGGCATCAATCTTGTCTGCTTGAAATTGATCCCTCCTATTAAAAGTGAAATGACACGTGATCTTTTTGACAGAGCTCACCAAAAACCATACCCTTTTTTTCAGAAGAGGCTGAGCGGTGCTATTGCTCAAGATGTGGCAATTATCACGGATGCCTTTGAAAGGACAATAGGGAATATCGGAATCCGTTTCATTAGAGGAGGAGCCCAATTGATCGCCTCGCTCATTCTTATGGGATCGATCCATCTTGGCTATTCTCTTCTTTTCCTGAGTTGGATGTTCTGTTTCGCAACTGTCAGTGTCCTAGTTTCAAAGAAGATTCGTGCTTACTCCTGTGAAACAGCAAGAACTCAATCTGAGATTTCGGGACAAATTGTAGATAGCTTTTCCGCAGCGAAAGAGGTAAAGCTATTTGGAGGTGCTGCTGCTGAATCCAATCGACTTGACCGCTTCCTCGAAAGATGGAGATATGCCTATAAGCAAAAGGGGAGCTTTTTCTTAAAATTCTATTTGCTCCAAGGATGTTCGATCACCTGTCTTATCTTTGCGATGACCTTTTTACTCATCAAACAACACCTGGTAGGTCTGGTCACAACTGGCGATTTTGTATACATTCTCAGCTCAACGTTTCTCCTTACAGAGATGATTTGGGCCAACACTGAGCTGATCGATCAGTTCAATGAGCAGATGGGTAGATGTGCACAAAGTCTCTCTCATTTACTGAAAGTAGAGAATGAGAACTGTTTAGAAAATCCAAAAGAGGGGATAGTGAAAAAAGGGGAAATCTCTTTCGAATCGATTGTATTTTCCTATAAGCCTGATCACCCTCTATTCGAGGGGGCATCTCTGAGGATTGCAGGAGGCGAAAAGGTCGGAATTGTGGGAAGGTCGGGGGCGGGAAAATCAACACTTATTCATCTCCTTCTAGGATTTTATTCTCTCGATAAGGGGAGGATTACCATTGATGGTCAGGACGTAGCCTCGATCTGTCGCGAGTCTCTCTATCAATCTGTGGCTGTCGTATCACAAAATCCAGCCCTATTTCAACGCTCTTTGTTAGAAAACATTCGCTTTTCCAATCAAATGGCCTCCGATGAAAAGGTCTTGGAGGCCGCTCGACTTGCAGGTCTTGATCTTCAAGATACTTTGGATATAAATGCTTCCGAGTTGTCTGGGGGTGAGAGGCAGCGTGTTGCAATTGCGCGAGCTATTTTGAAAAATGCCCCTATTCTCATTCTTGATGAGCCTACCTCTCAGCTCGATGCTATTACGGAATATGAGGTAAAAGCTTCACTTTATCGCCTCATGGAGGGCAAAACTACAATCGCTATTACCCACCATCTTTCGGCATTGAGTGAAATGGATCGGATCATTGTCCTTGATCAGGGGAAAATCATCGAAGAAGGAACTCACATAGATCTTTTGAGAAAAAATGGGAAGTATGCAGATCTTTGGAATGCTCAAGTTGGAAATTCATTGCTTGTGACTCAATAAATCGTAAATATGTTAAGATTTTTTCTTTAAATCGGAAGTAATGATGAATCATGTGGCCGTTATTGGGTTGGGAAGAATCGGTCTTCCGACTGCGCTGATATTGGAAAAAAGTGGATTTCAGGTAATAGGTATTGACGTGGACGAAAGCCACCTCAATGCGATCAAGACAAAAGCTCTTCACATTGATGAACCCGATATTCGATCTCTCTTTAATGCTAGTAAAATTTCTGTTTCTAATCAGCCTACAGCCTCAGATATTTTTCTCTTTTGTGTGCCGACTCCCCTGACACAAGAGAAGAAGGCAGATCTTTCGCACTTGCAAAGTGCCATCGCGATGATCCAACCCATTTTAACAAAAGATAATCTCGTGATTATTGAATCAACATGTCCTATTGGGACGACCGATGAAATTGCATCTCATTTTCCTGGTGTCCATTTTGCTTATTGCCCCGAGAGGGTCATGCCAGGCAAGCTCTTAAAAGAGCTCATCGAGTGCGATCGTACAATCGGTGGAGTTGATCAGAAAGCGACAGAGAAGGCTATTGAATTCTATAGTCGCTTTTGTCGAGGGAGCCTTCATAAAACGCAGGCTAAAATGGCAGAGGCAGTCAAACTCGCTGAGAACGCATATCGTGATGTCAATGTGGCGCTGGCTAACGAACTATCAATGCTTGCGAGAAGAATTGGCCTTTCCGATCAGGAGCTAATCTCTCTTGCGAACTGCCACCCCCGTGTCGATATTTTGAAGCCAGGACCCGGTGTTGGGGGCCACTGCATCCCCATTGACCCTGAGTTTCTCATCGAAGCATTTTCGAAGGAAACAACGCTTCTTCAGGCAGCTCGCGTGGTTAATGAACAGAAGCGTATATGGGTTGAGGAAGAGATCGAGAAGGTGATTAGACAACATCGCTGCCAGACTATCGCGCTTTTTGGCCTCACTTACAAGGCAAATATTTCCGATTTTCGTCACTCTCCAGCGCTTGAGATATACGAGAACCTTAAAGAGAAGTATCACGTCATTCCTATCGACCCCTTTTATCCAGAAGGTGTTCCAATCCAGAATGGGATCAAACAAGCTGAGATGGTTGTTGGTCTTGTTGCCCATGATGCTTTTCGTGTTCTTGATAAGAACTCTTTAAATGGGAAGATCATCCTCGATTACGCCGAGGTGTTCGGATGAAAAAACTCCTTTTTATTTTGGGAACTCGGCCTGAAGCGATCAAGCTTTACTCACCAATTCGGAAGTGTCGGGAAAATGCCAGCTTCCTCACACAAGTCTGCCTGACGAATCAACACACTGATCTGATTCGACCATTTTTGGAAGAGTTTGGAATAGACGTAGATTTTTCTCTTCCTGTGGAAAGCTCCAATCGTTCTCTTCACCATATCGTTGCAAAGCAGATCCAGGAGCTCGAGAGAGTGCTTTTGAAGGCCGATCCCGACATCGTCATCGTCCAGGGTGACACGACCTCGGCATTTTCGGGAGCTCTTGCAGCTCACTATTTGAAAATTCCGATTGCTCACATCGAGGCGGGCCTACGAACAGACAATCTGTTTGCTCCTTGGCCTGAAGAGGCACATCGCCGTTTGATAGACCAACTGACATCCTATTTCTTTGTGCCCACTGTAGCAGCAAAAGAAGCGCTTTTGAGAGAAGAGATTTCTCCCAAGGCCATATGGGTCGTTGGAAATTCCTCCATTGATGCGCTGAGCCTATTGAAAGAGAAGATGCCAAGAAGCTCTGTGAATGGAAAACGATCGATTGTCGTGACTATTCACCGCAGAGAAAATCAAGGAGATATTTTGGAGGGAATCTGTTGTGCACTAACAACGGTCGCCCGAAGTGTTGATGATGTTGAGATCTCATTCTTTCTACATCCAAATCCAGCTGTTCAAAAGATCGTAAAAGCATGTCTCAGCGGGGTAGAGAACATCCACCTGCGAGAGCCCGTAGATCATCTGACATTCATCGAATTCATGGTCCAGTCTGCATTCATTATCACCGATTCGGGTGGGATTCAGGAAGAGGGACCTTATCTTGGAAAACCTATTCTTGTTGTGCGCGATACGACAGAGAGACCAGAAGGCGTTGAGGTAGGTACAGCTCGCTTGATTGGCACTTCACCCGATCAGATTGTTGCTCATTGTATGGAACTTCTTCGTAGTCCTCTGGTTTTGGCATCGATGTCAAAAACGCATCATCCTTATGGCGAGGGTAATAGCGGAAGCCAAATCGCCACAGTACTCGAACAGGTGCTCTCATGAAAAAAAGGCCCCAATTGTTGTTCGCTGATCGTCTTCCTCCCTTAGTCGGAGGGGTTGAGATGCATGCTGGGGCGTTTATTCGTTATTTTAGAGAGCACCCCATCTATCCAATCGCTAGAGTAATTGAAGGATCTTTGGGAAAAACACCACTTAGTGAAGCACCCTCCATTCTCTTTTTCAACAGCGGCAGATGGATCGAGCAAATGCCGTTGATTCGGAGGCAATACCCTTCTGCTTCCATCATTTACCGTACAGGAGGCAATGAAATTATCAAAGCATCTCTCGATTGTTGCCTCAATTCGCATCAGAAGCGCCAGGCTATTTGGATTAAGACCCTCAACGGGATAGTTGATCTTATGATCACAAATTCTGCATTCACGGAAAATAGACTGAGAGATCTTGGTTTGACTGTTCCTTTTGCCAGGTGTGTAGGGGGTGTAGGTTCCATCCTATCTAGCTCAAACCCGAGACAAACTTCAAAAAGCTTATGCTTTTTCTCTGCTGCCCGATTTGTCCCTTATAAAAATCATCATCTGCTCATAGCCGCCTTCAATGAACTGCATCGAAGGGGAAGAGAATTTTCTCTTTTTCTTGCAGGTGATGGATCGCTTCTCGAAAAAGCACAAAGCGATGCTAGAGGGAATCCTAAGATCGTGTTTTTGGGGCGATGCGATAATCAAGAGATCTTGCGGCAAATGGTAGAGGCTGATGTCTATGTGCAGCTCAGCTCAGATTATGAGACAGAGGTTCCCGGTGGATCTTACATTCATACCGAAGGAATGGGACGCTCGATCCTTGAAGCGATTAGTGTAGGTACCTATGTCATTGCAGGGCGGTGTGGTGCCCTAGATGAGATTGTAACCCCTGAAAGGGGCGAGTTGATTCCTCTTAATTCTTTCCACGAGATTGTCAAATCGCTTGAAGCAATCCTCAATTCGCCACCTGAAAGACGCCCATTGACTGACGCTTTTAATTGGAACTATTTGTTTAAAAGGTATGAAAATTTATATGAAAGTCTTAATCATCACTGAGAAGTGCCACCCCAACTCGGATCAGAGGGATGGAGGTGCTCGAGTTATCGATACGCTGAAGCATTTTCTCAAAGGCGTGTGCGACATTATGCAATTTGGAGGAACAAAAGAAGGGTGTGCCAAATACTATTACAATTATCCGGATTGCCAAGAGAACCGTTTTGAAAGGCGACTTTCTAACCGAGAATTTATTGGGCAAAAAGTCCAAGAGATCAGCAATGACTACTCTCATCTGATATTTATTCACATTTCAATGCAATTTGGACTTGAGGTGTTTCCTGTTGAAAAAGGAACTGTTATATGGACTTTTCCGATGTTTTTGACTCCTTCCTACCGGGCTTCTGGAGAAACAATTCCCAAAGAGTATTTTGAAGCGGAAAAGCGGGCATTGACTTTCTCGCATGCGATTTTAACTCCTAGTCTTTTTGAGAAACGTCAAATTCACGATATTTACGGTATTGATGAGGAAAAAATCTTCATGGTCCCTAGGGGGATCGATGCTTCACTTATTTCAAGAAATACTCGGAAGCTCTCTTCCACCTTTCTTTTTTGCTCTGTGGGTAGCATCAAGCCTCAAAAAAACACCCTCGAGCTCGTGAACCTTTTTGCTGCGGTGCAAAAGCGGTTTCCCTCTGCTTTATTACGTTTGATTGGACCAGTTCAAGATCATCAATACGCTATGGAAGTCTTAAGGAGAATCAAGCAATTAACACTTGAGCAGCAGGTGGAGTTCTCCGGATTTGTCGAACCCAAGGGGTTGGTAAAAGCTCTTTCCGATTGCCACTTCCATTTGAGTGCGTCTTGGTGCGAAACATTTGGTCGTTCGATTTTCGAAACGCTTGCATTGGGAATACCAAATATCGCGTTTCAGGGTGATCATGCAGCTCAGGATTTTTTGAGCGAGCGTCCCTATATGGCATTTGTAGATAACAAAGAGGATGCTGTAAGCAAAATCGAAGAGATGATTGAGTCCTATGAAGAACTCTCCGTAATGGCTGAGGAAATAGGAGAACTTTATTGTGATGATTTTTTGGGCCGTCTTCTCACGGCCACTCTCTTTAGTGACGAGATCCTTGGGGTCTGCGACTTTGATGGGACTCTTTTTCACAAAAATGATGAAGACAAGACATATAGATCTCTCTCTGCTTTTAGACGTTTCCCTGTACGAGTGATCTGCAGCGCTCGACCCCTTTCGTCTTTGCTCTTGGCAATAAAGAGCTATGATCTCGAGGTCGATTGGGTAATTGCCCATAGTGGAGCACTTGTTGCAGATGGATCGGGAAATGTGAAGTGGGAAACTCCCTTAACGAAGCGCGATCTCGTGTATTTGGAGCAAAAGACAGGGTGCATATTTGCTAAAGATCAAAAGAGGCTTCAGGTTGCTCTACCGAAAGATAAGGCGCCCGATATTCCTTTTTTGAGAAAGGAAATGTATCAAGAAATGGCCTATTTCAATCACTGGAAAGCATCAAAACTAAACGCGCTTTGTCAGCTCCTCAAAGAAATCGATTGGAAGGGGCGGGTTGTCGTCTATGGAGATGGTATATATGATCGAGAAATGATTACCTATTTTGATGGGCGATGGATCAATCCTCAACCCATTTTAATGGGACAACAAAAGGAACTAAATTATGTCTGAGTCCTTCTATAAGGGTTATTGGATGGTGACCAATCGATGTAATCTTAATTGTAGCTACTGTGTTTTGGAAGATGCTCCCGATCAACTCAGGCGAGAGCTTGATCTCGAAGGGAAAAAAGCACTTGTAACCCATCTCTATGAAAAACTTCGTTTTCGGCGTCTAACCCTATCTGGAGGAGAAGTTGTGATTTTTGGTAAGAGAGCTCCTTCGGGCTTTATCGAGCTTCTTCAGTATATTCGCAAATACCGAAAAAATGATCCCAAAGAGAACTTAGAAATCGAGCTCTATACAAATGGAACCTTTATCGATGAAAAAGTGATTGAAGCAATGGATGGGGTTATCGATCTTGTCGCTGTTACTATCGATGGGGCTCAAGACCAATTTTTGACACAAATTGGCCGGAATAACCAAAAATTCAGTCACTATTTTGAGAGGATTGTTGGTGTCTGTCAATCACTTGCGAAGCTGGGGATTGAACTTAAATTGCACAGTGTGGTGAGTGCAAAGAACCATAATCAGCTCCCTAAAGAACTAACCTTTATCTTAGATGCCATCGAAGATGGGGGAGGAAGCGTCTCCAAGTGGAAATTCTACCAGTATATGTCTTATGATGATCCATGCACAGACAAAGCGCATACCATTTCGGAAGAGACCTATTTAGCCTTCACAGAAAAAGCGAAACAGAGTCTTGCTAATCGGACGCCTCTTTTACACTTCAAAGACAACAAAGAGATGAATGCTTCCCTCTTTAACATTTTGTCGTATGGAAATGCTCAATATATGCAAGACGGAGATACCTGGACAACTAGTGGAAGGACCAATGATCTTAGAGAATATTCTTCAATGGAGGAACTCTTTGTTAGACACCAAATCGATGTAAAGAGATTTAAACACTTTCACGAGCTCTCCCAATGTTGATTGTGACCGTTGATCTAGACTGGGCCCCTGAGCCTGCAATCGAGGAAACCCTCGACTTTCTGCAAGAACGAGGAGTAATTCCTACTGTCTTTGCAACTCACCGGTCGCCTCGAGTCGAATCGAGCCTCGGTGAGATCGAAGTAGGGCTCCATCCTTTTTTTCATCCCGACTCCTCTCATGGAAAGACTATTGAAGAAGTCATTGACTCAGTTATGGCTCTTCCCCATAACATTCCGGCCTTTCGCTGTCATCGATATGCCACTTGCAATGAGTCGAATAGGCAGATGGTGGAAGCGGGGATGAAGGTCTCGTCGAATATCTGCACTGATCTCGAAATTGTTCCTCCGTTTATTGACCGCCTAGGTCTTATCCAAGTGCCTATTTATTTTGAAGACGGTGGGTATTTGTGGAATTGCCAACCTCTAAGGAGATCATTTAAGCCCGTAGAAGAGGCTATTACTGTAATGAACATCCATCCTATGCATTTTGTGCTCAACACGCCAGTCTTTGATTACATGTTGCAGATCAAACGGAGGTTCACACGAGAAGAGTGGATTGGAATGAGTTGCGAGCAGCTCAATTGCCTAAGGTATCAAGGGGAGGGGATTCGCCGACTTATTATCGAGCTCATCGATGCATTCAATGAAACGGGACCACTCGTCCGAAGTATTGCAAAATCCCCTCGATTTTCGACAAAGATCGGAGAGCCAAAAGTATTAAATGCGAGGCATTGATCGAAATCCTCTCGTGGGTATTGGTTTTGATCCGAGCCAAAAAAACACTTGCCTGGACCCTCTCTGAGTTCTTCGATAAAAAGGTTGAATCCAAAAGACTTCCCCTCGACTAGGGCTCTGAGATATGAAGCACAAAGATCATCTTCCAAAGTAGGTGTCTTGCCTTCATAGCCCATTGGGATCACCTCCAGCTGAGAAGGGTTGATCTGTGCGATTGCTTCTGCAGTAGCTTTGGCATTAACAAAGCTTACCGCCAACAAGATGTCAGCTTCTTTATAACGTTTTACCCCTACTCCTCCAGCAGCTGTTCGATGAATTACCATTCGATCTCTTAGGTTCAGCTCTTGAACTCTGGTCGGGGAATTAGGGATTGTATAATGGAGAGAGGAATTGATTTCCGGCTTTCCGATCAGGACGGGATCAAGTTCCCGATTTTTGAGCCGTTTAACCACACTGCATTGATCTGTGAGGAAATAGACAAGAGGATTTTGGTTGAGAATAGAACACGCAGTTGCAAATGCACGAAAGGCATCAACAATTACAGTCACTCGACCCCCTTTTGCAATGGTTAAATCCATAAGTCGTACGGGTGTTCGCTTTCAATCATTCTACCGTATATCTTAATTGAATGCGATCCAATTAGGAACTTGCTGTAGGTCTTCAGTCAAGTGTTCCTAGATTTTGAAGAATGAGAAATTCATTTTTCTTTTCATTGTAAATTTTGATTCTTAATTTTTTTTTGGAGGGTCCGGACATTCCATTTCTCTATGCGGCACATCTCTGCATAAAAATCTCTTTTGATAGTGTCTTTGATGGGAATTAGCACTGTAAAATGGGTCCAACTCAATTGTCGCATCAGCGCTGCGACAATTGGTTCATCTGGGAAAATGTCCCCAAATTGGATCATTCTACGAAGGCTTTTCTCAGAAAACCCCTTGCCGTAATCGTTGGTCAATTGTCGCGACACCGACGCGACAATTGAGCGTCCATATTTAGCTCGTTCCTCTTTCAAGATTTTTTTACGGATTCTAGTTCCTACTTGCCAATATAGCATGGTGATGGTGGAGTTGACCGTGGATGCAATCGATGCGCGGGCTTGGTCTATCATTCCACGGAGCTCTCCAACTAAGTTATCAACTTGAGGCTCTAGCCTGCATTTCTCACCAGGGGGATGAAAAAAAACCGCCTTTTGTGGCATAATAGCTTTAGCAACAAATGCTTACATACACAAAAAAGGACGGTCAG
>SDBU01004401.1_pt1 | contig 17278 bp, 19 predicted proteins | sample 2277071 | NCBI WGS metagenome assembly SDBU01 (sample SAMN10397929, study PRJNA504765) | marine sediment metagenome | isolation source: marine sediment core GS08_GC12, 126 cmbsf | place: Arctic Ocean: Gakkel Ridge, Loki's castle | collected 2008 | reverse complement strand
GGTATACCTTTATTCCATTACCGGCAACTACCTCAGCGGCGGCTGAGGCAAAGTCCTCAGAGGCAAAGCGGGTGTCATAGCCTATAATTAGCCCCCGGTCGGCTAAGCAGGTCTGTTTAAGGTAGTCAGCTACCGCCTGAGCGCAAATACGCACATTATCAAAGGTAAAGTCCTGGGCGATAATTCCTCGCCAGCCGTCGGTGCCAAATTTAATCGGGCTATCTATCTACCTCACCCCCTTAGTTGTTTTTTTGTGACCCTATCCCCTTTATCCCCTTCCCCTTAACAAGGGGAAGGGGAGATTTCTATTATAAGAGGGGCTGGCGCCCCTCTTCAACACCTCGTTAGTTTAACCTCCTTCAAAGGAGAGGGGGAGGAATTGGTTTTTGAAGGGGCTTCGCCCCTTCAAACTTCCCTTACTTTAATCCTAACGCCTGAATGCGAGATAACCGAGCGCAATCTGTAAACCTAAGAAAAGTATGCTTGGTATCAATAGAATGAAAAATCCTATACCCCCAGCCAAACCCTCGGTGCCACTCTCCCCCATCGAGCTTAGGCAGTTTATGAAATTGCCATACAGCAAAAACCCTGGTATCCAGCTTAACCCGAAGACAATCTTCCAGCCAAGGTGTTTCATAAGAACTCCTTATTTTGCTAGCATTACAGAGCTTTCCCTAGCAGTAAAGCTCTTGCCGTCAGGTGTTACGAATGTAACCTCTAGGATGCCGAACTGCATCTCCTCAGGCTCAAAGTCCTTATACTCCAGCCGTATAGTGACTCCCATGAGCCAGTCGTAGTCATCCTTCGTTACTTGAATGTTGCTCCACTCCTGAAGTAAGTCGCCTTTGCCTGTTGCTGGATACGGAGCTTTAAGCCAGAGTTTAGCACTGACCACGCCTGGGGTCTCGACCATTTTATCCTGAGCATCCTTGGGTGTAAGGTCGAATTCAATGCCATCTATGTCTGGGTCGGCATCCCAGTTTTTTGGCATGGGCCAACCTATGTCTATGGTAGTGACAGCTTTAGCTGGTGCCGGTGGTGCCGGTGGTGCTGGTGACGGTGGCAATGCTGGTGGCGGTAGGGGTGGTGGTTTCGCTGGCGCTGGCGCTAGTGGCGGTGCGCAACTGATTGCCAGACTAAGAATAAGAATTGCTGTTAGTAGCCAGGCTAATTTTTTCATGTTGGCCTCCTTTCTTTCTAGCATTTTTAGCTTCTTCTATTGGTCTAATTGCTCGGCCATTTGCACCTCCTTCACTTATTTACCCAGTGCCTCTTTTCTCAGAATTTCGGCTTTGTCAATTTTTTCCCAAGGAAGGTCAAGGTCGTCTCTTCCGAAGTGTCCATAGGCAGCAGTAGCTCTATAGATGGGACGGCGGAGGTCAAGGCTTCGGATAATGGCTTCGGGTCTAAGGTCAAAGTGTTGGTTAATCAGGTTAAGTAACACCTCCTGGTCAACCTTAGCCGTGCCAAAGGTTTCAATAGACACAGAAAGCGGGCGGGCGACACCTATGACATATGAAATCTGGAGTTCAAAGCGCTCAGCCAGTCCGGCAGCTACCATATTCTTGGCTATATAGCGGGCAGCATAGGCTGCCGAGCGGTCAACCTTGGTCGGGTCTTTTCCTGAGAAGCAACCGCCGCCATGACGAGCAATGCCACCATAGCTATCGACTAAAATCTTGCGTCCGGTGAAACCGGTGTCGGATACCGGACCTCCAATTACAAACCGACCAGTAGCGTTGACATAATATTTAGTTCCGTTATCTATTAAGAAGGAGGGAATAACCACCTTGATTACTTGCTCAATTATGTCATGCTCAATCACATCGTGGCTGACATCAGGGTTATGCTGGGCTCCCAGCACCACGCTATCTACCCGCTTGGGAACGCCATTATGATATTCTACGGTTACCTGTGATTTTCCATCAGGGCGAAGGTAGGGTAGGGTATTATCCTTTCTCACCTGAGCTAAGCGCCGGCAGAGCTTATGTGCCAGGGAAATAGGCAGAGGCATAAACTCAGGTGTCTCGCTGCAGGCAAAGCCAACCATCATTCCTTGGTCACCAGCGCCAATTTTATCAAGGTCATCGGCTGGACTTGACTTAGCCTCTAGCGATTTATCTACCCCCATAGCAATATCGCTGGACTGCTCCTTAATGGAAACCATCACTCCACAGGATTGATACTCAAAGCCATACTCAGGGTGGGTGTAGCCGACATCGCGAACTACGCCGCGTACCACCTGAGGGATTTCAACGTAGCAACCAGTACTAATCTCACCCATAACAATTATCAAGCCATTGGTTACCGCTGTCTCACAGGCTACCCTGGCATATGGGTCATTCTTCAAGATAGCATCAAGAATAGCATCTGATATCTGGTCGCATAGCTTGTCAGGGTGCCCTTCGGTGACCGACTCTGAGGTCAGCATGTAGGCAGGTGAGCTAGCAAAACTGTTAGTCATTTGTCCCTCCATTTGTTTAAGTCCCTTGCTCCCAACTAGTTAGGTACTGCTTTTGCTCTGGTGTTAGGGTATCAATCTCAATGCCTATAGACTGGAGCTTTAGCCGAGCCACCTGTTTATCAATTTCTTCAGGCACCGGATAGACCTTAGTCTCGAGCCTTTCCCCATTTTTGACTATATACTCGAGACACAGTGCCTGGTTGGCAAAGCTCATATCCATAACGCTGGCTGGGTGCCCTTCGGCAGCCGCCAGATTAATCAGTCTCCCCTCACCCAGCAGGTATAAATGGCGTCCATTATTCAGGGTGTACTCATCGACGAAGGGTCGGATGCGTCGCTGGCTATGAGCCAGGCTTTCCAGGGCTGGAATATTAATCTCCACATTAAAATGTCCGCTATTAGCCAGAATGGCTCCGTCCTTCATTAACTGGAGATGGGCTTTATCAATAACATTTTTGTTACCGGTAGTGGTAATGAAAATATCCCCCACCCTGGCGGCTTCTATTAGTGGCATAACCTGGTAGCCGTCCATAACTGCCTCCAGGGCTCGGACTGGCTCCACCTCAGCCACAATTATATGGGAGCCCAGTCCCTTGGCTCTTAAAGCTATGCCATGCCCACACCAGCCATAGCCACAAATCACCACCTTCTTACCTGCCCACAGGATATTGGTGGCACGGGTAATACCATCAATGGTGCTCTGCCCGGTGCCGTAGCGATTATCAAAGAGGTACTTGGTCTGAGCATCATTTACTGCAATTATGGGGTATTTTAGCCCTCCTGCCTTCTCCAGGCTGCGTAGTCTGATGACGCCGGTAGTGGTTTCCTCGGTGCCGCCGATGACATTACTAATTAAGTCGCTTCGCCTGGTGTGAAGGGTAGTAACCAGGTCAGCACCATCATCTACCGTAAGCTGTGGACTATTATCCAGAGCGGTATTGATGTGCTTATAGTAGGTTTCTTCATCCTCTCCCCTGATGGCATTAGTCGGAATGCCATACTCCACCAGGGCAGCAGCGGCATCATTCTGAGTGCTGAGGGGGTTTGAGGCACATAGAACAAGGTTAGCTCCGCCCTCCTTCAGGGTCAGCGCCAGGTTTGCCGTTTCAGTGGTAATGTGGAGGCAAGCCGAAATCCGAATGCCCCTCAGCGGCTTCTCGGCAGCAAACCTTTCTTTAATCAGCCTCACAACCGGCATCTCTCGGGAAGCCCACTCTATACGCTGCCTGCCAGCTTCAGCTAGTGTCGGGTCTTTAATGTCATACTGGTTGTTTATCAACCTCACCCCCTTTAAGTATCCTTAAATCTTCGATTTTTCCGGGAACCCACTTACTCCCCCTCTCCTTTGAAGAAGTGAAGCCCTTCAAGTTCTCGTTTTAATTATAACACGGCTTGTCACCGAGCATGTCTACTATCTCACCAAACCATCTTTACCGCATCCTTCTCTCGTCTGAACTGTTCGGCAACATAATCGGGTATATCCAGTGTGCCCATAAGTATCGGCTTTTGATGACAATCACTACCCCCGGTCACAACGAGACCGTGCTTCTTGGCGAACTCAATGTAGTGAGCCGTGGTCTTCGCATTGTGTCTTGAATGCCAGCACTCGACACCACCAATGTAGTCTAGCATATGCTTTTCGATAATCTTCGTTTGTTTGTCCAAGTCAGGCGTTATACTTGCTAAGGATGTCCCGTTCGGGTCATTGGGGTGGGCATGTACCAATATGCCGCCAGCATTCCTGACTAACCTTGACGCTTCAGCAAGTGAAAGCGGGTACTTAGGAACATCGCATTTGACCAGATATTTATCGAATGCTTCTTGATTATTTCTGACAATCCCCTTTTCTATCAGGTATTTGGCTATATGGGGTCGACCAAATGTGCCATCAACGCTATCCTGTATATTCTCAAGGTCTTTCTCGGTGAATCTTTGGATATTCTCCTTATCGAACTCAATATTGAGTTTCTCTAAAATTTGGCGTGCTCTGGCTTCCCTGTGTTCTCTTATCAATTGAAGTTTATTTTTTAGCTCCTCATTGCTGATGTCATACTGGTATGCCAGAAAATCCAGGGAAACAGACTTATTAAGATACGGGAATGTCACATTCAATTCTACCCCGGTAATGTAGGCTATGCCATACTCTCTAGCCAGAGTGATTGCTCTTGCCTGGCAGTCTATAGAATCGTGGTCAGTTATCGACATTAAATCGATATTTCTCTTTTTGGCTTCTTTGAAAATCTCCTCAATGGAGAGATTGCCATCAGAACCGGTCTTGGTATGAATGTGTAAATCTATTTTCATTCCTATTTCTTTTCCACACCAATGATGTACCAATCTTCAGGCGGGTCGTGCCGAGTATCAACTATCAAGTGGATGATATTAAGGTTCGGATACGAGCCCTTTAAGTCATTCAGGTCCACTTCTTCGAACTTCTTTTTATTATTGAGGTAGGCTTGCTCGGTCAGTGCGTTTGATTGGTAATCCTCTTTAGTTCGGCTTAGTATTCGCCTGATTGATACCTCTTGCGGACAATCCGTTTGGAGAATAACGAAGGTCAGATTGTGTTTGGCGGCTATTGCCGCAGCATGCCTCCTTAATGACTGGGTAATAAAGGTTGCATCTAGTATCACGCCATCGCTCTTGTCTAGTGTTTCATCTGCCTGCCGGAACATCTCGTCATAGACCATTGTTCGTTTATCCATATTTGATGCCACCTTTTCGTCAAAAATATCCTCATTTTTCAGCACCTCCAGTCTAATCAGGTCGGTTCGAAGTAGGGGATAGCCCTTAATCCTTGATACTTCCTCAGTCGTCTCAGTTTTCCAGGTACCAGGAAGACCACAGGCAATAACTAAAAAACCAGAGCCCAACTCAGTTTCTATGAACCTGGCAAACGGTTCTTTCAATTTATTGCCTCCTTCCTCATACATACGATTCGGCAAGCTCAAAATACCTCTGGGCAACAGCTAAAATTCTTATCTTTTCCTCATCTGAAATGTAAGGGTCGTCAAGCTTGAAGCTTTCTACCTTGCCCCGCACATAAGCCCGGTAGCACTTATAGAAATTGAGTAGCTCCAATAACTCCCTATCTTGGCTCTGAGTTACATAGGCATTAACGAAGCTAAGTGATAGGTCAGCCCGCCCGTAGTGGTCCAAGTCCATAGCCAGGAAGGCAACCTCAGAGGCGACATCGCAGTACCTGAACCTATCATTAAATTCTATACAATCATAGATGTAGATGCCATCACTGAAGCAAATATGGGCAGCGTGAAGGTCGCCATGGCAATCCCTTATCCTGCCATTTGCTATCCGCCTATGAAATAAAGGTGCGTTTTTCCTAATAAAGCTATTGGTATAATCCTTAATGTGCTGACACTTCTCTTTAGAAATGGTGTTACCAATGTATTTCTCGGTTTGGATGAAGTTCTCCTCAGTATTTTGGGTAATGGTATCAAGGTCACCAAAGGTGCTGATACTGGCATTGGTCTCTGCCCGGTGGTGAAACTCCACCAGCTTTTGTGCTACTCTACTTACCATCTCCGGCGAAACCTCATTTTGAGCCAGTAGCACATTCATCATCGCCTGCTGGGGGAGGCGGCGCATTTTTACCGCATACTCTATAGCTTCGCCCTGACCTTCTATAAAAATATCACCCTTGACTTTGGTTATTGGCACCACACCTAAATAGACATTAGGGCAAAGGCGCCGGTTAAGCTTAACCTCCCGCTGACAATAGAACTGGCGCTTATCTAGAGTGGTGTAGTCCAAGAAGCCCAGATTTACCGGCTTCTTTACCTTATATACATAGTTATCGGTCAGGAAAACAAAGGACATCTGGGTCTGCACCATGTCTACCCCTTGTGGGGGAGCAGGATAGGCTTTCGGGTCTAATAGTGCTTGAACCAGTTCAGGTAGCTCAGTCATCAGTCTTTGCCTCCATCTCGTTCAACCTTTGTCGAGAGATTGTTTACCAACCTCACCCTTTATCCCCCTCTCCTTATCAAGGAGAGGGGGGAACTATATTTAAAGAGGAGCTGACGCCCCTCTTAGACGCCCTGATCAAATAACTTCTATCAACCTCCGTTGACATTTTGGGCAGAAATCAGCCCCTTTTATATCGGTATCGGCTAAACTATTAGAAAAGTGCATTACACATTTTATGTTAGGGCAATGATTTAAGTAATAGAGATGCCCTAACTCATGGACCGCCTCCTTGACCACTCTCTCTTGGAATAGTGTTGCAGTATGAGGTAAGCCCCAGCCCCCTCTTAGATGGTATAGAGAGAGAATAGCCACTCCTGAACCAATATCAGCCTCGCCGAAGACAAAGTTTAAACCCGGAGAATATAAATCTACATCAGCTATGCCCAGGCTTTTGTCACCTGGCTCCGTCTTGAAGCTACGCAGGGTGGATAATAGTCGTGGCGCCAGATATTGCTTTCTTTCTGGGTCATAGGCATGGTCAAGGCTACTAATCTGAGCCTTAATTTCCACCGGGCAGTTAAAGGTCTGTTCAAGGTTTTGCTTTAGTATTTCCAGTATTTGGCTATTAATTTGAGCCAGAGGTCTAAGGATTATCCTTCGCCCCATCCCTTGTCCTCTTAAAACTTGAGCTTTAAAGTTACTATCTCAAATGGTTTCACTTCTAATCTAAATTTGTTTCCGTTAAATGGCAACTCCTCCTCTTCTCTCTCAAGCAAATCTACCAGAGTTAGTCTCTTAATTTCCCTGAATAGCTCAACCTCAGCCTGTGTAGTCTCTCCTTTTGTCTCAAAGAAGCGTAGAATCACCTCATTGGAGTCTTCAGCTTTCTTCAGAGCGGAGAGGATAAGGTTATTTGGCGAAAGTTTCAGAAAGGAGAATTCTGGAGGCAAATCCCCGTTGCTGTCAGCCTGGACGGCAATGGGCAAGTGGTGAAATTCCTGTGCCAGCTTATACATTTCAGCTTGCCGCCAATCCCCGCTATGTGGTTGTACCGCATATTCAAAGGTGTAAGATTTTAGCTCAAGAGCATCCTGGGTGGGGACTAAAGGTCCGGCTATGCCATCGGCAGAGAGTCCATATACACTCCTGAACAGGGTGATGTAGGCGGAGCCTTTTACTATCTCTACTGCTGGTAGTCCCTTATTCATAAAGGTTATGCCCCTTATCCCATCGCTTATATCGAACCAGCTCAGAAAATTAGGTATTCCGGAGGGTCTGGCTCCCTTCCCTCCGATAAAATACTCCGTTGGCTCAGAAATGACCCCAAATTGTGTCTCCCGGAAGTAGATTTTTCTGTCTATCCCGGTATCAAATTTAACCCTTAGCCTTATATTAGGGTATTTGTTATCTATTTTGGTAATAAATTCTATTCGCGGGATATCTTTAAAAATTATTACCTCTTTACAAATATCAATTGCTTTATATTTGTAAAGCATCGGTGGAAATCTCTCCTTTAGCCTATACGGCCAGGTGAGGCAGTAGTATTCATTTTCAAAAATTACTTTTACTCTTGAGCCTTCCTGTTCTATCCGAAAGCTTTTAGGCTTAAAGCTTCCATATTGGAAGCCTTCCCCTGATTCACTCTTTATCAGCTCAGGGGAGAACCGGCTACGATGATAATAAAGGTCGCCAACCTCATCTTCAATGATAAGTTCGTTCCCGCTTAGTAAAAGATTGCCAGCTTTATCAAAAACCTTGATGATTCCAGTTTTCTCATCCACTTCTAACCTATAGAAGGCTGTTTCTATGCTATTCCCGTCAACTTTTATCCTATCTACCGGCTCCTTTTGTGGTGGGGCGGAGTTATACACCTTGTAGCCTAAAGGTGGAACATCAGCGATAAAGCCTGTCTCATTACTGGCTTCAACCCAGTTCTTTGTCTGCCAAGGGAGAGGGTTAAAGACTACAATCCCTTTACCACTGGTGTTTATCTTTTTGGCTATATAGGTTAGGGATTCAGTCAGGATTTGGGTAAGCTTGGTTTCAAGAGTGGCTAGAATCTCCTTTACTTCTTCATAAATCTCATCCACACCGCAGCCAGTAATTACATCATGGAAGGCAATAAATAGAATCTTCTCCCAGGCCTCCTGAAGTTCATTAGCAGGGTATCTAGCGCCAAGAAGCCAGGCAATGGTGGCAAATTCCTCAGCAGTGGTAAGTAGCCCTTCGCACTTCCTGGAGCCTTGCACTATCCATATCCGACTGGAGCACACCTGGGGGAATACATCAACAAGCTCGTCGTCATATAACTCACCCTCAATTATTTCAAGCTTTTTTCTAGAGCTTTCCAGGGCTTGAAAGAATTCTCTTGGAGTGGCTATCTTCATCTCAATGCCGGGTTGGTTTTGGTTCCAATCCTTTACTGCCCGGATGATTTCAGGCTGGGGGGGCATGGAGCCGCTGCCACAGGGCATCAAGATATAAGGAGTAGAGGCAAATTTATTAAGCTCAATAAATGATGGCTTCCATTGGTCAATATCAAGCCCTGCCCGGTAGCCAAGAGGAAACCAGTGAGCCAGGATGGTTGTTCCATCCAATCCCTTCCACAGGAATTCACTCTCTATAATGTCAACCCGGGCACCCCGCCTAAAAGCAAGCCATCTGTATCCTGCTTTCTTATAGATTTGAGGAAGCTGAGCGTTCATACCAAAGCTATCAGCTGCCCAGGCTACAGGAACCTCAATACCAAATTTCTGTTGGCAATACCTCTTCCCAAACATTATATCCCTTATTAATACCTCACCAGTGGGTAGCATGGCATCAGGCATAGTATATTGCCCATCTACTATCTCAAGTTTACCTGCCTCTATCATTTTCTTAATACGTTGCCAAACGTCGGGGTTCCTTTTCTCTACTTCTTTGAGCAAAAAGGTTTGCTCTAGGCAGAACTTAAATTCTGAGGTTTCCATTAGCCTTAAGGCTTCCTCAAGAATTGCCTCATTTATCTTGAGATACTCCTCCTTGGTGAAAGCCCAGGCTATATCATAATGGGTGTGAGGAACAAGATAAATCGTCTGCATTTTTAACTCCTAGATTTGACTTCTAGCCAGTCAAATAACTCATTTAATATCTGGTGATAGTTGTCTCTGGTTACGGTTAGTAAATTTACCTGAGGCTGGCGTTTAATAGCATCTGCCCACGGGTTGGGGCTGAGCATGATGGTTCCCAGAACCTTTTTCCGGCTATCAATTATGTGTAGAACGGCTTCCCTGAAGTCAGACGAAAATAGCTCCATCTTGCCTATTTCGTCAATAACTACTAAGTCGCACTGCTGGGCTGCCTCATTGAGAGCAGAAACACCTACCCTGTCCAAATTATCAATGTCAACCCCGTACTTGCTTACCCTGTATTGACTGTGAATATCAATATGAGCCAGTATGGCACTGCGTCCATCCAGGGTAACCAGCCTGAAGCCCTGTCTTACCCCCTGACTTCGTATTTCCTCGGTATAAAACCCGCCAGCTCTAATCCCCATCCTAGCTATAGCCTGTTTAATGAGGCTGGTTTTCCCTGTCCCTGGTCTGCCAGTGAGCAGATAGACTTGCTTCATAGACTTTGTCTATTAAAGGCTTTTCTTCGCCAAGGCTCTCTCAGCACTTCTCTTTGCCTTTAGCTTCTTTCCTTTGCGCCGATGCTTAAGGGCGGCTACCTTTGTTCTCTTATTCATATTAGATAATATAACCTAAATTAGCTTTTTTTGCCACTCCTAGCTTTATAAGCGAAGACCTCGACAAACTTGGCTATAGACCGGTCATAGGTTTTCTCCACCTCCGGGGGAAATACACAGGCAGGAAGTTCGTCAAATTCCAGGTGGTAGGCGATGCAATCACAGCACTTGCCCTTTCTCGAACAGGGCTCATAGGTACAGGGACATTTGGCTTTATTGACCTCAATTTGACACTCCACCGGTAATCTCTCCTTCTCTCTTTCTGTTGAAGGATAACCTAGCACTAAGGGTGTTTAAGAGGGGCGTTAGCCCCTCTTTGTTAAACTCCCTCCCCCTCTCCTTTGAAGGAGAGGGGGATAAAGGGGGTGAGGATGATAAATAATTCTATCACATATAGCGTTTTCTTATCTTTGCTGACAGCTCAGCCAGTAGCTCCAGGGCTTGGGCGGCTGCCTCGCCGGTAGCTAGAGGTGCCAGCCCACAGCTAGGGGTAAGCAGTCCTTGCTCCACAAGCTGCCTGAAGCGGATGCCCTTTCTGGTAAAGGGTGCCATCGCTTCCTCCAGACGGTCTTTGAGGCTGGCTACTGTTTCCTTGGCCAGCGATTCTTCGTCATTAGGGATAATCCCCCAGGCAATAGCGCCCTTCCTGTCCAGAAAATTTTTAACCTCAGCGGGGTAGAGGCTGAGCGACTGAGCATAGTTGTAAGCGTCAAAGCTCAGAATATCAACGCTGGTGTCAAGCAAAACTGACCAGTCGGTATTACCGCAGCAGTGGACTCCTTTCAGTCCACTGATACCACCAAAGACCTCTTCCAGCAGGCTGATAACCTTTTCCTTGGACAGTGGCACCGAGATCGAACCGAAGGAAGCCATATACGGCTCATCAACAAAGATAATGGTATTTGGAGAGATTTTCCTTAGCTCTTTCTCCTGCCAGCTTGCCTTCAGCTTGAGCAGCTTGACTACGGCATCACCCAGGACATCATCATAGATTACAGCCTTTTGGCTGTCGTCAGTAACGCTTAGCCCCCAGGTAACTGGTCCGGTTATCTGTCCCTTAACGGCTATGGGCGACAGGTTGTTTAATGATAGAAAGCTGTGGAGTCCGGCGGCATACTCAGGGCTAACCGGGTATTTATCAATATCGTTCTCCAGGTAGGCAGCGTAGAGCTGCTCCAGCGGCTTAGCTAAGTCCCGGGAACGGTCTATATAGATGCTATTCTCCTTGACCACCACTCCGGGGAAGCCCTGACTGAACTGGATATACATATTTTCCAGGAAGGAGCGCTTAGGTAGCTGAGGCCAGGCCGGTATATCTTTAAGGTAGTGGGTAACCTGAGAGCACGCCGTCTGCGGGTCGGTTTGGGGCATGCTGCCAATAGCCGTCGGCAGGCAGCCAAATTGCGTATCGGGCATAGTGTCTTTAGCCATCTCCTTTGGTTAAATACTTACCTATTAGCAGGTCTAGCTTTTCCTTCTGCTCAGGGGGTATCAGCTCAGGTGCAGTGATAATAGTGGCTGCTAAGGCGGTAGCACAGCTACAGTGGCGTTTGTCAGGTATTCTGGTAACTGCCAGCTTGATAATTTTCTTGGCGGTATTAGCATTCTGGCGCAGTATGTTAAGGATAATATCTACAGTTACAGACTGCCCCTTTTCCCACCAGCTGTCGTAATCAGTAACGCAGGCAATTATAGCGTAGCAGATTTCTGCTTCCCGTGCCAGCTTAGCTTCGGGAAGTGCTGTCATACCGATAATGTCAGCTCCCCACGAGCGGTAGAGCCGTGATTCGGCTTTGGTGGAGAAGGCAGGACCTTCCATAGCTATATAGGTGCCACCCGGGTGGACAGTAGCGCCTGCATCCTGTGCCGCCTGATACACAATCTGGCTCAGCACCGGGCAGAAAGGCTCGGCAAAGGGAATATGGGCGGCGATGCCCTCACCAAAGAAGGTGTTAACTCGGTTCCGAGTGCGGTCAATGAGCTGGTCGGGGATAAGGAGGTCGCCGGGCTTAATTTCTTGTTTAAAGCTGCCAACCGAGTTAATGGTGATGAGCCACTCCACCCCCAGCGACTTCAAAGCGTAGATATTAGCCCTCACCGGGATTTCGGTAGGCAGTATGCGGTGCCCCTTGCCATGCCTGGGCAGAAAGGCAATCCCCACCCCTTCCAGATTACCAGTGGTAATAGCATCACTTGGCTTACCAAAGGGCGTATCTATATTAACCTCTTCTATATCAGTGAGCCCCTCGATATCATACAGCCCACTCCCGCCAATAACCCCTATTTTCGCCTGTGGCATTAGGAGACCTCCTTATGTTACATGGTTAAATTCAACCCTGAGTGGTATATCCTTATCTTGCTTATCTATTGTTTTTCAATTTACCACGCAAGAACAAGCGAAAAAAAGGCAATAACAGAAGCCACCCAATACCCTATTGCTTGAGCCTTATTTTGCTCTTTAGATGTTTGGTTATAATAGTCTATATAACGATTAAATTTATCAACAAAATCAGTGAAATTTATCCCAGCCATTACAATTTTAAACTCCACGCCTTGCTGTTTAGTTTGGCTTGTTATTTGAAAGTGTGATACGCTTTTACCCGCCATTTTCCAATGAAAATACCCTAGCGCAAGAAATATTAGAGTAAAAATACCCCAAATAAAAATTATAGATAGCCACATCATAGTTACCTCCTCATATTAGTCCCTTCAGCCTCTCCACATACGGCTCTCTTATTATACCATTCTCGGTGATGATGGCGGTTATATAGTAGTGGGGGGTAATATCAAAGGCGGGGTTTAAGGCGCTGGTGCCCTCAGGGGCGATACTTACCCCCTGAATGTGGGTTACTTCTTCCTGACTTCGCTGTTCAATGGGGATTTCATCTCCTGACACCAGAGACAGGTCAATGGTAGAGGTCGGGGCAGCCACATAGAAGGGGATGCCGTTCTCCATCGCCAGCACTGCCAGGCTGTAGGTACCAATCTTGTTGGCGGTATCACCGTTGGCGGCGATTCTATCAGCGCCGACAATAACGCAGTCAACCTCCCCCCGGCTCATAAAATAGCCAGCCATAGAGTCGGTAATGAGGCTAAACGGGATATTAGCCTTCTTCAGCTCCCAGGCGGTAAGGCGTGCCCCCTGAAGCAGGGGACGGGTCTCAGTAGCCAAGACCTTTATATTTTTGCCCTGCTCTTTTGCCTGCTTGATTACTCCCAGGGCAGTGCCGTAGCCAGCAGTGGCTAAAGCCCCGGTATTACAATGGGTCAGGATAGCGAAATTATCCTCAATTAACTCAGCGCCAAGCTGAGATAGCTTTCTGGTTGCCGCTTCTTCCTCAGCCTGTATTCTAACTGCCTCATCAACCAGCGCCGATTTAATCCGGTCTATATCTTCACCGGCCTGGGCTACCTGCCGCATCCGGTCAATAGCCCGAAACAGGTTCCTGGCAGTAGGTCTGGTGGCGGCAATGGTCTGGTTGACATAATGAAGCTTATCTAAGAACTCATCCTTGGATTCAGCCTTGATTTCCAGGGCACCGAGAGCAACCCCATAGGCTCCAGCTACCCCGATAGCTGGTGCCCCCCTGATTTTCATTTCCTTTATGGCTGAGGCCACATCTTGGTAGTCGGTAAGCTCCAGGTAAATCTCCTTGTGCGGAAGCCTGGTCTGGTCAAGTATTTTTATCCTGTTTTCAAGCCATTCTATCGGTAGATTATTTATCAACCTCACCCCCTTGGTCCCCCTCTCCTTTCAAGGAGAGGGGGAGGTATTGGTTTTGAAGGGGCAAAGCCCCTTCAAGCTTTCCTTATTTTGTTGACTCTACTTTCGTTTACCCAGCCTGGGGATAAACATGGGCACGCTTTTCTTGTATTTAAGGTATTGCTTGCCAAACTTCTTCTCCATCTCCTTTTCCTCAATAGTTTTAAGATAGAGGATATTGAGCATGAGAAATAGTGGGGTAAAGATACAAATCAATGAGATTGAGTTAAGCAGTATTCCCACACCGAATAGCATAATAATCCAGCCGAGGAGCATCGGATTTCTAACTTGGGAGTAGAGCCCGGTGGTCACCAGCTTTTTAGGTGGGTTGAGAGGGACCGGGGAGCCTCTTGCCTTGGCGAAGCTGAAAACTGTCCAGAGAGCCAGAATAGCTCCAACCAAGAGTACTGGCACAGATAAGAATATATTGGTTGGCGTTTGAAAGGGTAGAGGCACCGGTAGAAGTCTGTCCAGCCACAATGAGGCAAATATAAAGAGTATACTTAAGCCAAACCAGAAGATTATCCCTATTGGTGTCATTACAACCTTTAGCTTGTTTTTAGTCGTGGCTATCCGGTATATAAACTCAGCCCATTTATCAGATAAGCTCATGGTTCTCCTTTCAATGCTGCATAAGTAAAATGTAACCTAGCTTGGCTTAGCCGTCAAGGGGGTAACCATTAGTTGCCTTGACACACTTAATAAAATCAAGGTAAACTTTGTTGATTCTGCTAATATTTTCCACTTATCAAAAATCCAGACCAGTATGGAAAGGTGTAAATGGCTGACGGCTCATTGGGTATAGACGAGTTAAGGGCTAAAATTGGGGTGGAGTGGGAGTCCGGGGTATATGAGATTGAAAAGGGGATGATACGGCGTTTTGTTCAGGCTACAGGTGACACCAACCCCCTGTGGCAGGATGAGGAATATGCTAAGAAGAGTAAGTATAGGAGCACTATTGCCCCACCGACCTTTATATTAACCATAGGCTTTGAACAGCTTCAAGAGATGTTAGCCTCAAGCCTTCCCGGAGCTATACTTCATGGTAGCACTGAGCTTGAGTGCTATCAGCCGGTCAGGGCAGGGGATATAGTAACGGCAACTACTAAGATTACTAATATTCGTGAGCGGCAAGGCAAGATGGGCAAGACGGTGTTTGTAATACTTGACATAACATACAAGAACCAAAGACGACAGCCAGTAGCCAAGTGCCGCCAGATGGTTATTGTCTATTAGACTGAACGAACAGGGTATGCGCGGGTAATTCTATTACTAAGCAAGGAGGGTTAATCAGATGGGTGACAAGCTAAAGGATAGGGTAGCCATAGTTACCGGCTCGGGGCAGGGGATTGGCAAAGCCGTAGCTATAGCTCTGGCTAAGGAGGGTGCCAGAGTGGTGACTAATAACCGCCGACCAGGTACGTCTGGTGGTGATGCCGACACTATAGCCAGGGAGATTAAGGACATGGGTGGTCAGGCAGTAGCTTTCTTTGGCAGTGTCTCTGAGTTTGATGTAGCTCAGAAGTTAGTACAGACAGCAGTGGACAACTTTGGTAGGCTAGATATTCTGGTAAATAATGCTGGCGCTGATGCCCCTCGTATGGTCTGGAATATGGCGGAAGAAGACTGGGATAGGTGTGTAGATTCCTTTCTTAAGGGCTCTTTCAACTGCACTCGCCATGCCTGTGGTTTAATGAGAGAGCAGAGGTGGGGACGGATAATAAGTACTACCTCTACCGCCTGGCTGGGCACGGTGGGACACTGTAATTATGGGGCAGCTAAGGCTGGGATTGTAGGTCTAACCAGAGCTGTAGCCAGGGAGATGGGCAGGTATGGGGTAACCTGCAATGCCTATGCGCCGACAGCAGCAACACGGTTTACTGTTAGCGAAGATATAATAGCCGGTTTTAAGAAAAGGTATGAGGCAGGGCTAATGACCAAGGAGCGATATGATGAGTTAATTAATCCGCCAAGCCCGGAGACGCTAACTCCGTTGATAGTCTATTTGTGCACCGATGAGGCGGCTGATATAAATGGTCAGGTGTTTGATGTTACCGGGGGTAATATTGCTATTTACTCGGAGCCGGTGAAGCAGAAGTACATCCTTAAACAGGAAGGCTTGTGGACGGTGGAAGAGCTAATTGAGCAAGTGCCCAAGGTATTGCTGGAAGGATACCGGAATCCAGCACCGCCTCAGCCAGCTAAATAGGGAAGAGCTATTTTAAGTTTCGGTTTGCTGTTCTTGCCATTGCTTACGGTGTAATTCCATAAGTACGAAGCTATATCCATCTCTATTTAGATGGTCATAAGAGTTGAAACCGCATTTTTTGAAGCACCTCTGTGCCCTAGTGTTCCAATTCAGGGTCTTTAAGTAGATTCGCTTTAGTTTTGTCTCACGGAGAATATAGCTGACCAGGGTGGATACTGCGTCGGTACCATAACCCTTATCCCAGTAGTCACGGTTGCCAATCATGATACCCAGCTCAGCCTTGCCTTTGGTCTCATTAATGTCATAATATACGCAATTGCCAATGTGCTTGCCATCCAGAGTTTCTATGGCGAACCGACGTCTAGCTAGAGAAGGATAGCGCAGCTCGCTAGTGTAGTCTGATAGATACTGAGGGAAAGGGGCAGTTAACCGTGGCACAGCATCAAGCTGAGCCAGCTCAGGGTCTGTTTGCCAGGAGTAATCGTTCTGGGCATCAGCTAATCTTTTATCACGAAGCCTGACCTTGCTGCCAATAATTATGCCACCTCACTTCAAATTCGGAATAGAAGTGGGTTTCCCCCCACCTCTAGCTCATGTAGAGCTTGCTCTGCTGCCTCGCTGACTACCTCACTGGGATTATTCAGACACTGGAGTAAGCACTCCTTAGCTTCAGTACCACCTATCTTACCTAATGCCTGAATAGCTGCCAACTGGTCATCAACATCGGGGGCATTGATAAGCTCTATGAGATAGGGGGCTGCTTCTTCCTCCCCCAGCTCACCACATGCCCCGGCGGCTTCATAGCGCATCTCGGCATCACTACTAGCCAGCTCCTTTAGCAGCATGGGTAGCCAGAAATGGTTGCAGTTCCTACCCATAGCGTAAATAGAACTGATCCTAAGTCTAAAGTTTCGACTTTGATAGGCTTCCATAATGGCTTTCTTCACCTCAGTGAGGTTTAGCGGGGCAACCGCTTCCAGTGCCCGGCGTCTAACCCCTATTGGCCTGCTTTTGTCACCTACTACGGCGAGCAAGGCTTGCTGTAACTTAGCTGTGTAGCAGGAGCACAGCTTTTTAAGCTCGGCTAACATAGTAAACTTCCCCAGTGCTGTAGCCGCCGTCGCCTGAACCTTCTGCGAGCTATCCTGCTCCAGTAGATTGATTAGAGAGTTAATCAGAGACGCCTCC
>SDBU01004400.1_pt1 | contig 17280 bp, 19 predicted proteins | sample 2277071 | NCBI WGS metagenome assembly SDBU01 (sample SAMN10397929, study PRJNA504765) | marine sediment metagenome | isolation source: marine sediment core GS08_GC12, 126 cmbsf | place: Arctic Ocean: Gakkel Ridge, Loki's castle | collected 2008 | reverse complement strand
ATCGAGCCGAACGGCGACTACGACGACATTGAAGTTAACTATATCAACGTATTCAACAAGGATAGTTGGGAGATTCATCAGCAGAACCCAGACAAGCTAGAAGAATACAACGTAGTAGCTGCCGGACCATCGACGCTCGGCAAGATACCACTGATTACAATCTACGCGGACAAGACGGGATTCATGACAGCCAACCCGCCGATGGAAGATTTGGCGTGGCTCAACTTAGCACATTGGATAAGTTCGTCAGACCAGCGAAATATTCTAAAGTTTTCACGCTTCGGTCTTTTGTTTGGTAAGGGATTTCCCAAAGATCAGATAGACGCCAAAGAAGGTATTGTCGTAGGACCGCAGAGAATGGTTCTCACGTCATCGCTAGACGCAGATTTGAAGTATGTTGAGCCGACAGGCAAGGGTCTTGAAGCTGGTGAAAAAGATTTGGCGGACCTCGAAGATAAGATGCGCGTCCTGGGCAATCAGCCGATGGTCAAGAACGTCGCTGTCACAGCGACGACCGACCGAATCGACGAGAGTCGGACGGTGAGCCAACTTCAGGCGTGGGTCGTTGCAGCGGAACGCGGACTACTCCATGCGCTGCAACTCGCGTCAGAGTGGCGCAAGATTGATCCGCCCGAAACAATGCAAGTCGATATTTTCCACGACTTTGAAGCGACGGTCTTGGGTGGTGGCGACAAAGACTTGCTCCACAAGATGCGTGACAAGGGCCAAATCACACTTGAAACGCTGCTCCGTGAAGAACAACGACGTGGTGTATTCTCGGAAGACATGGACCCAGAAGAAGAGGCCAAAGCCGCTGCTGACGAAGACATCGCAAATCTCGAAGCCGCCGCCGCGTTAATCGACGACGAACCAATCGACGACGAACCCGACGACGATAGTCTTGATGATGATGATGAGTAAATAACCAATAAGCACAAGCAACCAAGCATCTGGCGATGTAATGCAAAGCGGAAATAAAATCCTGTTAGTTGACGCAGACTCAACAATTCCAAACATTGCGTTAATGAAACTGGCTGCGTATTACAAGCAAGTCGATATTGTTAAGTGCAATATTTCGTACTATCCGCACAAACGCAAAGACGCAATAGTTGACGCAGCAGGGTATGATAAGGTGTTTGTGTCAGCTATATTCTTCTCAACGCCGAGCCGCCTTAAAGTAGTTAATTGCAGCGACATAGAATACGGCGGGTCTGCGTACTCGATAATTAAAGAACTCCCCGCTGAAATCACAAAGCTGAGATCAGACTACTCTATCTACCCAGAAGCGGATACGTCTTATGGGTTTTTGACTCGCGGCTGTTTTCGTAACTGTGAGTTTTGTATTGTTAGGCAGAAAGAAGGGAACATAAGGCTTGATGAATCTATTAACGACATCGCACAACATAGTAAAGTAAAATTTTTAGATAACAATTTCCTATGCCATCCGCAGGCAGAGAAGATTTTACAAGAGCTAATTGATAGGAAGTTACAGTGTCAGTTTAATCAGGGGCTAGACATCAGGATACTGACGGAACGCAAGTCAGAGTTATTATCGAAGTTGCGGTGTAGCGAATATATTTTTGCATTTGATCAGCTATCAGATGAGGACTTGATAACAAGTAACACAAGTATATTTAGAAAATTCGTGACAGATAGTTGGCACGTTAAGTTCTTTGTCTATTGCCACCCAGATATGGACATTGTACAAGATGTTTTGCATAGAGTTAAATGGTGTAGGCGAAATCATGTGCTGCCTTACTTAATGAGAGACATTTCTTGCTGGGACTCGCCAGAGTCAAATTTCTATATTGATTTGGCGGCGTGGGTCAATCAACCCGAATTGTGGAGACTCATGCAGTTTGAAGAGTTCATGTTAAAACGTTGTCCCAGTAACGAGCTTCGGCAGCAGCGCAGTATCGCGACGTATAACGAAGGAAAGCAAGACGCAGACAAGTGGCAAAGACTGGTTGACGATAAGTCATTGCAGATTACAGCGCAGGCTCAAAACTTATCGCCCGACGACTTCAACGACCTAATCATCTAATGGCAAAGAAAACACTACAACGAATCACAGTCAACGAGCAGTTGTTGAACAGATACACTCGTCACTCGGTGTTTTTGCAGCAGCTTGAAAAGGGCGAAGCGTTGCGCATCGGACGTTTCATGAAGCAGAACGTCTTTCCAAGTATCTATCAAAAGTTAATAGCAGAGTTAAACAAAGTCAAAGACATTAAAACGATTGGTAGCGTACGACGAATCAAGCGGCTAAACCAAATGCTCGCGTCAGTGAAACAAACGGCAATCGCTGGATTTGTCAGGGCTGAAAAGCAAGCGATCAGCCGCCTTGTTGACGTATCACGATTTGAAGCACAGTGGAACGTTAACACAATCGAACGCACTGTGCCACTTGACATTAGCATGGTCATGCCGAGCAACGCTGTCTTGCGAACGCTTGTCACCACGAGAGCATTCGGCGGGCCAGACAACCAGCACAAACTTGACACCTGGTTCAAGGGCTTGTCAACGTCCGTCAGGAATAACGTCAACAAACAGCTCAGGGTTGGCATTGCAGCGGGCGAGAGCGTTCCTGCGTTGGGTAAACGCGTCCAGAAGGCGTTTAGCACCGGAACCAAGCAAGCACAGGCTATCGCACGAACAGCGACGTCAGCGGTCGTACACAACGCGAGAGAAGAAGTATTCAAGGCCAACAAGGCAATCGTCCCAAAGGTGCAGTACCAAGCGACGCTCGACGATCGAACTACAGTCGTATGCATAAACCTGGATGGCAAGATATTTGAAACCGGAACAGGCCCGCGACCGCCAGTACACTTCCAATGTCGTTCAACAGTCGTGCCAGTTACACCGTCGTGGCAAGAATTCGGCGTAAGTGACCCGCCGCCCGCCACACGAGCATCAATGAACGGCGCAGTACCCGCAAAAATCAATTATCGGGAATGGCTCAAACAGCAACCCAAGTCAACGCAAATCAAGGTTTTGGGCAAGAAAAAGGCAGAATTATATCGGTCAGGCCGCATCCGAATCGAGAAATTCTCGTCGCGAGACTTGAAGCCATTGACGCTCAAACAAATTTCTCGTCGCGAGGGCGTGTCAATTTCGCCAGCACCACCAACAACAGTAGCACCGAGTGTATTTCGCCCCGCAGGGACACTTGCTGATGCTAATAAGTTCGCGGCATTACGCGGCAATTCAGTGCTACCAACTAACGTCGCACAAGCAGTAGACACACAAGCCAGTGGTGCTGCATTTAGGTTTGGACCCTGGAGTGCTAACAAAGCCATATCTGAGTCAGAGTTTAGATCAAATTGGCGTAGAGTTTTTATGTCCCGCAAAGATTTTCAGGGTGTTAACTATGCGTCACCAGGAAATGCGTTGAGCAGCATCAAACCAGATAAATTGCTGATAGTTCAAAATGCTGTTAATTACAATGGCGAGAACAGAGTCTTTCGTCGCGTAATGCAGAGACACAGCGGCGGGAAGCAACAGGTTATTTTTAGACGCGCACCAAAAGGGCATACAGTAGCAGGCGAGCAAATAGGTGGGACAACCCACATTGTTGATTCACCATTTTTAGACCCAGGTAAATACAACGCGAATGATTTAGTACCCGCACCAGGTATGGCGACGTCTAGCTCATCTGGGGGTTTAGCAGCAACGTTGCGACATGAGTATGGGCACACATTGTATGACAGAACGAGCAGTACGTTCAAGCATCAGTGGACAACTGCAATGAATGGGCATACAGCAGACGAAATTAAAACAGGTATTACAAGTTTTGCAAGCAGCAACCCCAACGAAGCGTTCTCAGAATTATTCTCAATACGCACGTCTACTAAATGGGACGCAACTGTATTTCCTGAGTGGGTTAGCGACGTTACTAAGCTTATTGAGAAAGAGTTTGGCATCTAAACGACAACAACGTCATGCACGAAAAACTAAAGTTCGACGACGAAGGCAACCGCGTCAATTAACCAGTAACAATTAACCAGTAACAAGCAACAAACAGGCAGCGTGCCAACTGAACACAAACAACAAACGTAAATCAACCAGCGGAATTAAACGAGGAGACACACGATGGCGCTTAAGGCGATAATAGACTCAATTGAAAACGTAGCAGAGGACATCGTAGCACATTACAAAGAAAAAACAGTTGACGGAGTCAAGAAATTCTACCTCGATGTCACGGGAGTCGATGGTTTGGCGCTGGAAGACGTCACAGCACTCAAGACTACAGTCGCAACGTTGCGCAAAAGCGAAAAGACACTACGCAAGGAAGTTGAAACAGGCGAAAACACGCTCCGCAAACACGAAGCCAAGTTCGAAGGCATTGATCCTAAAGCAGCGAAAGACGCGCTCGATAAAATCGGCGACATTGAGAATTGGGACGGCGAAAAGAAAGTCGCAGAGGCTGTCAAGGTCGCAACAGACAAAGCTACAACGGATGCGCAGGCAAGAATCGACAAACTCGTCGCTGATCACAATGAGAAAGTCACAGGACTAGACACTAAGCTCAAGTCGTCGAAGGAGCAACTCAATACTGCGCTTGTCACAACGAAGATCATCGAAGCGATTAGCAAAGCTGAAGGCAACGTTGATCTTCTCATGCCACACGTCGAACGTCAGATGAAGATGGTTGAAGGTGACAACGGCAAGTTCGAGCCGCAGGTTGTTGATGCGAAAGACGAGCGACGGTACAAAGACATCGCAGCAGGAACCTATATGGACGCCAACGACTTGCTCGCAGAGATGAAGGACTCCGCAACGTACGCCGCGTGCTTCAAAGGCACTGGGTCGAGCGGCGCAGGTAAACGCGGCAACGAAAACAACAGCGACAAGAAGCCAGCATCTAAGAACAAAGACGTCAAACACATTAAGCACGACGACGCAGAAGCGGTCAGCGCGAATCTTGAAGGCATCGCCAACGGGTCAGTCGTCGTTGACATGCCCGCTGCCGGACCTACGATGATGATTCAGGACGCGTAAGCACAGACTGAATACTGTGTCAGAGTTGCAGGCGCAGTATAGAATATACAAACCCAGAAAAGCGCGCTGGCGTTTAGAATTATGTACAGAGCGGGATGCACTGTATGCAACGACGAACGCCAACGCAGCAAAGTATTGGCACTGAATACTGAGCGACGCGACGTCGCTTCTGGTAAGCCGAGAATCACAAACACGGGCAACAAGTGTCAGCGTCGGGACGACGCGAATGGACGGGATGTTCATCGTACATCATTGATCGATCAACAATATTATTTATAGGAGCCAATACGATGGCAAACACAAACACAGTTCTCATTCCGAAGATTCTGGCCCGCGCTTTGAGCGTGTTGCGAGAGCGGGTTATTATGCCCCGCCTGGTAAACGGCGACTACAGTGCTGATGCTGTTAAAAAGGGCACACAGATTGAAATCCCGGTCCCAGTCGCTGTCGCAGATCAGGACGTTGCGCCCAGCAATGTCTTAGCAGCGCCAACAGATGTGACGCCAACAAGTGTTATACTGCCCGTTGACCAGCATAGGCACAGCAAGCCCATCGGTCTCACCGATAAAGAGAAAACTGAGATCGAGTACAAAGACAATTTCCTCCCAGGCCAGATGGAAGAGTCGATCAAGGGTCTTGCGAACACGCTCAACGAGTATATTTGGGGCCAGTTCACTACAACTCTCAGCGGTATTTACGGGTTCATCTCGAATCCGAATAGTGGTATTGGTACGATTCTTGAACCGTTTGGCACAGGTGTTCTCGATACGTCTGGCGTAAGCGCAGCAACAGGCGCTAAGAGAGTCCTGAATCAGCAGCTCTGCCCGCGCGAAGATCGTCGAGGTGTTTTGAGTTTTAACGCTGAAGCTGCAATGATTGACCTGGGTCAGATCAGCGACGCGGATAAGATTGGTTCTAGTGACGTCAAGATTACCGGAGAAGTTGGCCGGAAGTTTGGCATAGATTGGTTTGCAGATGATCATGTTCCGACGCATACTGTAGGTACTACGTATCATGCAACAACCACGCTGTCACTGAAACAGACTGAAGCTGCTGGGTCTACAGCAATTGCCATTAAAGACTCAGACGACGATGGCAGCACAATAGTTGCTGGCGATATCCTTACAATAGCTGGTGATAGTCAGACTTATTGTGTCACGGGTGCAAGCGCACCATATACCATTGATAATGTAGGCGTTGAAGTAGATATCGTTCCTGCACTGCAAGTCGCTCAGTCAGGTGGCGCACAGTCGATCATAATTGCCAATTCACATACTGTCAACTTGGTCTTCCACAGAGATGCAATCGCTCTTGTAATGCGTGTTATGGAGATGGACATCGAAGGTCGTCAGACTTTCGTGGCAACTGATCCGGTTTCCGGCATCACCCTGCGGTTGATTGTCACTCCGCAGCACTATCAAACGACCTGGTCTTTTGATATTCTGTACGGGGCGATTCTTGTCAGACCCGAATTTGCTTGCAGAATTGCTGGCGCGATATAAACGCTAAGCAGTAAGCAGTAAGCAGTAAGCAGTAAGCAGTAGTAGTAGTAGCAGCAAGCAGCAGACAGCAATCGCAGTAATGGCGATATTACACCAATGCGACAGCATAGTTACGCGATAGCGTATTTATGCGAGTACAACTTTGATTAGGCATCGCCGCCAGGTGGGGCGTCTAAACGTCTCACCATCTCCTCGGCCAGCAGAGGGGCAACTCTCTGCTGGTTTATTTTATCACCCATAATTAATCCAAGCACAAAACAAACAAATCAAAAGGACGGGCAATGCCACAAGGAACATACAAAGTATTAGAAGCAATTGGAGTAACGTACCAAGCAGCAGCAGCAACGACGGGACTTGATGATGTTACGATGGAAATTTACGACGAGACAGGCGCAAAGGACATCGTGAATTTCGCAGATGTCCTAATGACAGAAATTGGCGCGACTGGTAGGTATAAAGGATCGTTTACGCCGGACGAAGAAGGCAAGTGGCGAGTAATGATTGACAGCGCAACGAAGCCGGGCAAGTTAGTTAAAGACTTTGACGTCACAGCGGCGAACATAAATTCTATTGGCGACGCGGTTGCGGCAGCAGATGGAAAGATTGATACAGTGGATGGAAAAGTTGACACAGCACAAGCATCAATTGACGCATTGAACGACGTGTCGTCAGCAGAAGTAAACGCAGCAGCAGATACTGCACTTACTGACTACGACGCACCAACAAAAGCAGAACTTGATATCACGGAGACAAATATCCGGGGTGCTGATAGTGATACCCTGAAAAGTATTTCAGATCAGATTGATGGGTTGCCGGGCGCTTCAGACGCACCGCCAATGATAGGATAATTTGCGGTACGTAATGCGAATTGAGCAAGTTACATACCGCAACGTGGGATGCAAACGCCTGTTCTATATTGCAAGTAGCGTGCAGGTTTCTACTGTTGTTGCAGATTGTTTTCCCGCAGCAGTACGAGCAAAAGATGTCGTAGCGTTCAAGAATTTAGAATTTGAAGTCTGGGACTTAGACTATGAATTCAAACGTTACGGCAAGTATTGTTTTGTGATATTTGAAGACGGACTGAAAACGATTATCTTGATTGTTACTATTATTTAGTTAGCGACACAAACAAAATAAACACAAACAAAAATAAACACAAACAAACAAACAAACAAAATAAACACAAACAAACAAAATAAACACAACTAAGTACAAGGAGAAACAAGATGCGATTAATTACAGTAGAGTTAGTACACCCAGACGGTAGAATTCTCAAAGTCAACGCGAATGAAGTCCCCGTCTGGAAGTCAAGAGGCTGGAGAATCGCTGATGACGTAGGCAAGACATCCGGCGGAGAACCACAAGTCAAACCCGCCGCTGAAGACAACAAGCCCGGAGATAATATGAACGACGTCATCATATAGCACACGCAACACGCAACACGCAACACACGACAAACGAAGCACAAACGCAACGAGCATCGGGGAGTAGAAAATGGCAGCAACATTCGTAGTAGAAGACGGCACCGGATTGTCCAATGCCAACTCTCTAATGTCCGTCGCGGACGCTGATCAAATCTTAGAGAATTACGACGATCCGTCGTCATGGTCAACAGCCACAGACGCAGTCAAAGAAAACTCGCTTCGCCAAGCGACGCGATACTTGAACTATAATTACATCTGGGACGGGGCGAAGACCGTATCAACTCAGGCACTCCAGTGGCCCCGCGTCCGAACGTATGACGAAGACGAGTTGCTGATTGCCAGCGACGAAATACCACAGCGAGTCCTCGAAGCCTGTGCGCATCTCGCTTTGCAAGACTTAACAGACACGTTGATTGACGATCAGCAAAACGAGTCACAAGTCAAGAAGACAAAGGACGTCATCGGGCCGATCACCGAAGAACGCGAATACGTCCACGGCGAGTCACCCGACAAAACATATACCGTCGTTGATTTGCTCGTCGCCCCGTTTGTCATCGGCGACGCCGACGGCTCCGAGCCGTTCACCGTTGAGGTCGAACGAGCTTAACACGCGCAACGCGAATAAGCACAAATAACAAAACATCTGGCGGTGTGATATGCAAAACGAAAATCAAGACAGTATATTTGTTGATGAGAATAAGACTGAGCATGTTTGCCCAGTTTGCAGTAAGGAGTTTCATAAGAAAATCCGTAAACAGTGTCAAGCAACTTATTGTAGCCAGAAATGTGCATACAAAGGCAGAAGTCTTGGATTTACAATGATGCGTCGTCCCAGACAAAATAAGATGCGTAAGCCCGCGAGGTTCCAGAAGATCGAACTTGTCTTATTTGTCACGATGTATTTAGTGCCGTGAGCAACAGCAGGAAGTACTGCTCAAGAGAATGTTTCGAAGCGTCACACAAGATAAGAATGCGCGACAGTGGGAATCCGGCGTTCATTGACGGTCGAAGCTTTAACAAGCGAAGTTATCGTGGGCCGGACTGGGACGAAATACGTTTAAGAATCTATAAGCGAGACAATTTTACTTGCCAGGATTGTGGCATTAAGTGCGAGAGCAAACGAGACGCTGTATTTCCGGGTAATGTTATACAGTGTCACCACATTGAGAAGTACAGCGTAGCTCAGAACAACTCCGATGAGAATTTAGTTACATTGTGTTTGGATTGTCATTCTGAAGCAGATAAATTTGCGAGCAATCGAAGTGCTAAATCCTAAAGAGATAAAACTAAACCGAATCTTGCACGGCAAGAATCAAGACGTTTTGAAAGATTTCCCTGATTCGTTCTTCGACTCAGTCATCACGGACCCACCATATGAGCTAAATTTTTGCGGGAAGTCGTGGGATAATACAGGCGTAGCGTATAACGTCGCAATGTGGCGCGAAGTCTTGCGGGTCGCGAAGCCCGGCGCAACGCTGTTTTGTTTCGGCGGGACACGAACGTATCACCGCGTAGCTTGCGCAATCGAAGACGCGGGTTGGCAGTTGAAAGACTCGCTGATGTGGATTTATGGCTGCTTGTCTTCAGACACCGAAATACTCACTGCTGATGGCTGGAAGAAGTACCACAAAGATATTTGTAACGATTCTGTATTATGCTATGATATAGCAGCAGACAAATTCAAATTCGACAAACCAAGCCAGAGTTTCAATTATGAAAACGAGCATACCGCTTTTAGAATTCAGTCACGCGACACAGATCAAATCGTCTCCAGAAATCATCGTTGCATTGTTGAACGTGATGGAGTTTGGGTATTCAAACGAGCAGAGATGTGTAAGAACCAAGAGGATATTCCCTTTTTGGAAAGTCTGCAAAGTTTGCCTGAAGCCGTTTATGACGTTCAACCACACACAAGCACGAAGGAATGTGACTTGTTCCAAGAATTGCGTAGCAAGTCTGCTTCGACAAGTGGCGCGCAAGAGGACGAAGCCAGTAAGCGAACATGGAGGAAAATCCAAAGCTACCTGCGAAACATGTGGCAAAGAATTCTACAGAAACACAAAGCAACTTGCCAGAGTTGGTCAGACTTTTTGATCAACGCAATGCAATGGCGTAGTTCGTGGCGAAGAATGGAAACAGTGGGCGCATACGGGTCGATGGGGTTGGACAGAAGAGTCACAACGAAGTGCCAATTTGAAAATGACAGGACCAAACAATCCTGCGTGGAAAGGCGGAGTGACGTACTTCAGAAAGAATGGCAACTATGGTCGATTTGCGATAAAGTATGCCAGGTGCCCAAAAGAGTTCTTAGGTATGTCTCGCAAGGACGGGTACGTAATGGAGCACAGACTGATAATCGCTCGACAGCTAGGCAGGTGTTTGATTCGACAAGAAGTGGTTCACCATATAGATCACAACCCGGAGAACAATGCGATAGGGAACTTGATGCTGTTCGAGAGCAATCAGAAACACAAGTTGTACGAAGCACAAGAGCGACAATAACTCCAATAGAATACAGAGGAAAAGTTTGGTGCGTTCAAGTTTCGACGGGCGCGTTTGTTGCACGTAGAAATGGTAAGATATTTATTACGGGCAACAGTGGTTTTCCGAAATCAATGGACATCAGCAAAGCGTTAGACAAAGAAGCAGGAGCAACGCGAGAAGTCGTTAAGATCAGAACCGACGGTAATAAGGGCGGGGGCGTAAAAACTTATGATGATGATGCGTATGTATGGGATAAGCCCTTTGCAGAAACACAACCCGCGACGGACATCGCAAAACAATGGCAAGGAATGGGAACAGCACTCAAGCCAGCGTTCGAGCCGATCATCTTAGCAATGAAGCCACTCGAAAAGGGATTAACCTACGCCCAAAACGCCCGAAAACACGGCGTCGCAGGTTTGAACATTGACGCCGGTCGTATCTCATCGCAACAGGGCGAGTATGATGTTCGCCACTATACTAAAGAGAGTTGCTTTATGTCTGATGGCTCAAAGAAGAAGAGCCAATTTCAGATCAAGCCGCAACCTTCTGGACGTTGGCCCGCAAACATAATCCTAAGTCACTCGCCGGACTGCGTTCATGTCGGCACGCAACAAATCGCCGGGTCATCGGGGGTTAATAAAGTCGGAGAAGCAGGGATTTCGACATTTTCTGATAAGCATAATGCAACAAAATGCGTTGGACGCTCTAAAGAAACACGACGAGGTTTAGGGGTTGAGACGATCGACGTTTACGCCTGCGTCTCCGATTGCCCGATCCGCATCATGGATACCCAAAGCGAAAAAATGGGTATACACTCTGCGGGGTATAGCACAAATGGCGTTCATTGTGGCAATAAAAAGTCACACGGTGGTAAACAAGGCGGAATTTATGGCGAGTATCAAGCGTACCCGGCACCACGTTTTGGGGACGCTGGTGGAGCGTCAAGATTCTTCTACACAGCCAAGGCAAGTCGAAGCGAACGCGAGTCGGGCTTAAAGGATTTCGTGCCTTGCGCACAATGCGGAGAGTTTGGCACCGAAAAACACAAGGCCAAAACCTCAACAGACCCGGACACAGGCGAGCAGACAAATCGGCCAGTCGGAAACTGCATTCGCAACAATCACCCAACGGTCAAACCCGTCGCAATCATGAAATATCTGTGCGAGCTTATCCGTATGCCTGCACGCACCGACGCCGACGGCAACCCAGACGCAAGTAAAGCTCAAGTAATACTCGATCCATTCTGCGGCAGCGGAACAACGCTACTCGCGGCGGACGAAGTTGGTCTCAAGTACATCGGAATTGACATGGGATTGGACAACGTGCTAATCGCGTCGTCCCGCAGTATCGACACACCGCCCGACGACGAGCAAACCGCGCCACTCGATTCAATTGACATTGCAGAAGCAGCACAAGACTTATCACTTGATGACTTCGATGACATAATAATCTAGCATAACGAACACAACAAGACACAACACAACAAGACACAACACAACAAGACACAACACAACAAGACACAATCAAACACAAGGACGCACATGAGCGACGAACTACCCAGCTTTCCAGAACTCAATGAGCTTAAAGACCACGACATTTTGATTATCGTAGTCGAAAAGCTGCGAACAATCGAGGACAACCAAAAGAATTTCTACAGACATTTCTGGGCGGTCGCTTTATTGTTTCTCGGGACAGGACTCACCGGCGTCATTAGTTTAATCGTCGCCCTCCCGTCGATCATCACGTCACTCTCTAATTAACTAAACCAAACATCTGGCGATGATACCAACAAACCAAATAATCTGCGGCAACAACGTCGATGTTCTCGCAACGTTTCCAGACGACTGCATTGACTTAACAGTCACGTCACCGCCTTACGATAATCTCAGAACGTACAAAGGATTTAACTTTGACTTCGAGGGCGTTGCGCAGCAGCTATATCGCGTGACAAAGCCGGGCGGTGTCGTAGTATGGGTCGTAGGCGACGCAACGATTAACGGATCAGAGACTGGGACTTCATTCAAGCAAGCTCTTCGGTTCATGGAAATCGGCTTTCGTCTCCATGATACTATGATTTGGAACAAGATAAGTTCTGTTCCGCTGACGCATAATAGGTATGAGCAAGGTTTTGAGTATATGTTCGTGTTCAGTATAGGCGTGCCAAAGACTTTTAACCCAATAAGGGTTGAATGTGGATCAGTTCGCTGGGTCAACCGATTGAATTCTAATAGGGAAGTTGGGTCTTCGGTTAGAAATAGGGTCGGGAGTACGAAAGTTGGTGATTCAAAGATAGATCGAAATGTATGGTCATTTTGCGGGTCCCACACGCGGTATAAGCACCCAGCAATATTCCCAGAAAAACTAGCCCAAGACCACATAATAAGCTGGAGCAACGAAGGCAACATTGTGCTAGACCCGTTCAACGGTGCGGGCACAACTTGTTTAGTTGCCAAGGACCGCAAACGAAAGTTTATCGGCATTGACTGCTCTGAAGAATACTGTGAAATAGCTCGCAAGCGTCTGAGTTATGACATAGACATTGCTAACGAAGCACAAAACTTATCACTCAGTGACTTCAACGACCTAATCATCTAGCACCATGTTATCCTGAGCTAATCAAAATGGCACTAACACCAACATCAGTAAACGCAATTTTAACGCGGAAGGGTATCGACGTGACAGTGCGGACGTTCCCCTCTTCGTCGTTCGACCCGGACACGAACAAAACAACGCAGGGCGCAGCGACGGACTACACGATTAAAGCAGCCGCGCCATATCGCAACCGCGAAGGGTTTAAGACCGACGAGCTTATAACGTCGGGCAAAGGTAAAACGATCTTCGCAAATCTTGATTTGCAGTTCACCACGCAGGCAGGTCTTGTCTTAATCATACGCGGCGACGAGTGGACGATAATATCAGTCACGCCCATCGGAGACAATACAGGTATCATTGCTTACGAATGCGAAATCGAAACCGGCAGTTGACCATGACTGACTCAAATTCTTATGCCACTAGATTCTTATGCCAACCAACTTAGCACAATTCAACGCAGAACTCACAGCGTCAGAGAAAAAGATAAACGGCGACTTCAAGAAGTTCCACCAGCAAGTCATCGCGGAGTTGTTCAAACGTATCGTCTTGCGGACGCCCGTTGACACAGGCCGGGCAAGGGGCAACTGGCAAATAGAACTTGGTGGCCCGGCGCAGGGCACACTAGAAGTAATTGACAAGTCGGGCGACGGGACGATCCTAAAAGAAATCGCAAAGCTCGGCGACATTCCACCGTTTTCTCTCGTCCACATATCAAATAATTTACAATATATTTCGTACTTAGAATACGACAAAAGAAGCCCACAAGCACCAGAAGGATTTTTAGAGATTAGCCTCACAGAAATGGTTATGTGGATTTCAGGTATTTAATGCACAGCTAACTCGACATGACCTAATCATTTAGGCGACGAACAATGGGATACGCAGAACTAGCCAACACAATAACGACAGCGTTCCAAGTCTTTGCTGACGCGAACAGCTACATCGTTCGATACGACAACGACCCACGGGACACGCCCGACGGGCAACCCTGGCTCGAAGTGTCGGTCGAGTTTGATTCTACCGCGTCACGAGAGTTCGGCCAGCGACGGGCGACTCTGAACGTATACCGAACAACCGGAATGCTCAGAGTCACAATTACAGATGATATTGGCAAAGGACTTTACCAGACACTCGCAATCGCGGACGTCATTGAAACGCAGCTCAGCAACACGAAAATCACAGACGTCTTGTTCAGAACGGCGAACGTCATAAAACGAGGCAGAACCAGTGACAACATAAGTAATAATCGCAGTGGCCGTCAGATCAACAGCAATCAAGCAGCCAACTCTGGCGGCGGCAACAAATATCAAGTAGACGTCACAATTCCGTTTCAATATGATTTTACAACTTAACTAAACACAACACATTCATCTGGCGATGTAATGGCAACAAGAAAGCTAAAAATCAAGTCAGCGGAGGATACTGACGCAGTCACCAAGAACACACTAGTCAACGGGGATTGCCTAAAAGTCATGCCACGTATCGCAGCCGGGTCAATCGACTTGATTCTTACTGACCCGCCTTACGGTACAACGGCTTGCAAGTGGGATTCTATTATACCGCTTGAGCCGATGTGGGATAACTTGAAGCGTCTTATCAAACCAAACGGCGCAATTGTCATGACCGCAAGCCAGCCGTTCACGAGTATTCTTGTAAGCTCAAACATAGATATGTTTAGGTATTGTTGGGTATGGGAAAAGGAACAGGGTTCTGGGTTTTTAAGTGCTAAAAAACTACCATTAAAGTCACATGAAGACATAGCTGTCTTTTATTGGGACGAAGCAGAAGTAAAAGGCAGGAGTACACTCTTTGTTAAGCTCAGGGAGTATTTTATAAGCGAGAAGATTAAAGCAGGGCTATGTTCTAGCGAGTTAGAAGAACTCCTCGGCAATGGGATGGCTGGGCACTATTTTACGGGTGGTGTTCAGTGGACGTTCCCCACCGAAGATAATTATGCGAGACTGCAAACTACCGGGTACTTTAGTACAGATTATTCAACTCTGCTTATGCAGTATAGGGAGATATCAAAGCTCTGTGGATTAAAGTACAGGCCCATAATGGAAAAAGGGAAAAGTTATACATGCAAGCAAGGGTCCGGGAGTGATATTTATGGAAATAATGATAACGCAGTCGTGACTGAGAATATTGGGGAGAGGTACCCTAAAACTGTCATAAAGATTAAGCGGGACAAGAATAAAGTACACCCAACCCAAAAACCAGTAGCACTAATGGAGTACTTAATAAAAACATACACAAACGAGGGCGACGTTATACTGGACTTCACGATGGGCAGCGGAACGACGGGCATCGCGTGCCAGAACTTAAATAGAAACTTCATTGGCATTGAACTCGACAAAGAGTATTTCAATATCGCTTGCAATCGAATTCATGACGACCCGGAACTAAACGCCGCAATGCTCGCTCAAGACGCACAAGACATAACGACCGACGACTTCAACGACCTGATTATCTAGTCAAACAACGAACAACCACCAAGACGAGCACCAAAAGAAAGGCAGCACAGCCACATGCCAGACAGATTTAATGAATACGGGGAACTAATTCTCACTGAATTGCGGGGTATCAAAACGTCGGTACAGAAAACGCAGTCATACATTGACGCAAACCAGCCGTCACTTGGTGGCGACGCTGTTGAAGTTTCTGCATCGTCCGGCGCAATAGGCGGTTTTGAGGTTGATATTCAACTCGATGGGTCGTCGGCGGGCGTATCAAGTGTAAGTGGGACGATGTTAGTAGATACAGAACTTATAAGTTCTGTGGCCAGTACGTCTAGTGCGACTGCTGTATTAAGTGTTGATACTGAACTTTTGGGCTCTGTTGCAGCAGTATCAAGTGCATCTGGTGACCTACTTGGCGCGCATCTTTTGCTTGAGGGCACGTCGGACGCAGTTTCAAGTGTATCAGGTGACATACGCGGCGCGCATATCTTGTTCGCAGGCACGTTAGCAGCAGTATCAAGCGCGACAGCAGACTTTGACATACAGCCAATCCTTGCAGGCACGGCAGCCGCAGCGTCAAGTGCAACAGCAGACTTTGATATACAACCGATTCTCGCAGGCAGCATAGCGGGCGTATCTGCCGCATCAGCGGTCATTGACGTGCAACCAGGTTTTGTAGGTAGTTCCGCAGCAATCACGAGCGCATCCGGTGACGTAGTGAGATCGCTTGCTGCTGTCGGGTCTGTTAGTGCAGTATCAATCGTAGGCCCGACCCAACTATTCATCAACGGCGAAGCATAACCCGCCCAATATTGTGAAGCACTACAACATTGATTAGCACTACAACATTGATTAGCACTACAACATTGATTAAACAGCAGGAATGAAAGAAAAGGAACCAGATAATGGGTGACGCTAATAGAGTACAAGTCAGTTACGTTGAAGAATCAAATTTCGGTGTAGCAGAGACAGGTTCGAATCTTCAGATTTTGCGGCTCAACAGCGAGTCGCTCGTCCATGACAAAGCCACGACGGTCAGCGAAGAGATGCGAGCCGATCGCCAAATTTCGGACATCCCCCAAATCGGTATAAGTACAAGTGGCGACATTGCATTTGAATTAAGCTATGGCACTTATGATGACTTTATCGAGGCGTCACTTTTATCCTCTGGTTGGTCAAGCGAAGTCAAGATAAGTGCTGCGAACACGATGAGCGCGGCGACGAGCGACAATTCGTTGAACGACTCAGCGAGTGGTTTTGGGAGTTTTACTGCGAATCAGTGGGTACTCATATCAGGGTTCACGACAGCGGCGAACAATGGGTTTAAGAAAATCTTCTCTGTGACATCGGCAAAGCTTATTTTTGTTAATGGCGCAATGTCAACTGAAGCAGCAGGCGATCCTGTCACCGTGCAAATGGGCAGTCAGATAACGAACGGAACGACGCTCGTCAGTTACAATATCGAGAAAGATTACCAAGACGCAAGTCCTGCTGCGCTTTCGTTGTTTCTCGGCCAGAGCATTAACACGCTGAACTTAGACATCCCGGTTGACGGCATTATCACGGGCACGTTCGGATTTATGGGCTCTGAAGAGACGTCACTGACTTCGTCTTCGGGTGATGGGTACAACGCAATTGGTACAACGGTCATCATGACTGGCGCGAACCATGTCCCCGACTTCATGGAGAACTATGAAGATCAGGGAATTATCAGCTTGTCATTGTCGCTGACTGACAACTTGCGTACCCGTAAGAATGTTGGAACACCGAGCGTCGTGAGTATGGGTACGGGTACAGTTGAGATTACTGGTACATTCT
>SDBU01004399.1_pt1 | contig 17281 bp, 13 predicted proteins | sample 2277071 | NCBI WGS metagenome assembly SDBU01 (sample SAMN10397929, study PRJNA504765) | marine sediment metagenome | isolation source: marine sediment core GS08_GC12, 126 cmbsf | place: Arctic Ocean: Gakkel Ridge, Loki's castle | collected 2008 | reverse complement strand
GGTCCGTCCTCAAGCCCAACAGGAATAGCCTCAGATTCCTGGACTCGCTGTACGGGGAGTTGCTGCCCAACTTCAGCAGCAAGCACTTCAACGTCGGCTGCGACGAGACGTGGGAACTGGGACAGGGCTGGAGCAAGAAACGGTGCGAGGAAAGGGGAGCTACCCGCGTGTACCTCGATTTCCTGCTGGGCATCCACCGCCTGGTGAAGAAGCACGGCCGGACCATGATGTTCTGGGGCGACATCATCCTCCACCAGCCGGAACTGATCAACGAGCTTCCGGAAGACATCATCGCGCTGGAATGGGGCTACCGCGCCAACCACGCCTTCAACAAGCGCTGCCGGCTCTTCAAGAACGCCGGCGCCACTTTCTACGTCTGTCCGGGAACGTCGAGTTGGAACTCGCTGACCGGCAGGACCAGCAACAGCCTGGGCAACCTGGCCAACGCCGCCAAGAACGGCCTCAAACACGGCGCGGTCGGCTACCTGATAACGGACTGGGGCGACGGGGGCCACCACCAGTACCTCCCCATCAGCTACCCGGGCTTCTGCGCCGGCGCCGCCTACTCCTGGTGCTTCAAGAGCAACAAGGAAGCGGACGTCGCGGCCGCCGTGGACGACCTGATCGTGCACGACGAAGCACGCAAGCTCGGCAAGCTCCTGCTGCGGCTGGGGAAGGTCCTCGAGTTCGTCCCCAAGAGGTTCTCGAACGGAACCATCTTCAATTACCTGCTGTTCAATGAGATCGGCACGGAGCAGTTCCTCAAAGGCGTCACCGTTTCGAGCCTGAAGAAGTGCCTGGTCAGGTTCGACGAGTTGGCGGACGGGTTGGCAGAAGTCCGGGTGCGCGCGCCGGACGGCGAACTGGTGAAGGCCGAACTGCACAACGCCATCGCCATGGCCCGACTCGGCGCCGAAAGGGGTCTGGCCGGACTGGACAAGGGGTACTACGACCGCACGGAGCTGCGGCAGAAGCTCCAGCACGTGATCTCGCAGCACGAGCAACTGTGGCTGGCGCGCAACCGGCCGGGCGGGCTCCACGAGAGTTCGGACAGGCTGCGCAAGCAACTGGAATAGCAACGGCCGTAGCCGGGGGCGGCTGCGCTACATTCGCATGTGGCATCCGCATGTAGCTCAGGCGCCCCTTGGCCTTCGAAGCTTCAGCGGAGGAGGCTCGCCTGAGACTGTAGCAAGCCCCGCAGGGGCGTCACAGAGATAGCCACGGGCGTGAGCCCGTGGACTCCAGTCCCCCATCGAGGTGAGCCCCCGCAGGGGGCGGCAGGCCAACCCGCTCGGTGGTACACTTCTGTCGCCCCCTGCGGGGGCTAAGATGGTTGCTGCTTCCTTGCACCACGGGCTGACGCCCGTGGCTATATCCTGCCGCCCTTTCAGGGCTTTCCGCTAATACTCAACAGCACATCAATTAGCAATATCAACACTGTTTGCGACCGTCCTCGGAGAGCATTCGCCGCAGCCGAGGGCGGCTGCGCTACATTCGCATGTAGCTCAGGCCTGCCCGTGTAGCTCAGGCACCCTCGCCTGAGACTGTGGCAAGCCCCGCAGGGGCGTCACAGAGATAGCCACGGGCGTGAGCCCGTGGACTCCAGTCTCCCATTGAGGCAAGCCCCCGCAGGGGGCGGCAGGCCGGCTCGCTCGGCCGCAGGCAAGCCACCGTCGCTCCTACCGGAGCTTTGGAGGCAGGCAGACGGCTGCGGTGCACGCCTTGACCGCAGACCGCGCGGCGGATAACATGGCGCACGACCGCTTGTCACACCACACGAGGAGCCCGGGTACCATGAAGCACGTGCATTACGACGAGGTCGAGATCGCGGATGTCAGTGAAGCCGGTGCCGAGGGCGTGAAGGTGCGCTGGCTGATCTCCGACGAGGACGGCGCACCGAACTTCTGCATGCGGCGCTTCGACATTGAACCGGGCGGGCATACGCCTCTGCACTCCCACCCCTGGGAGCATGAGGTCTACGTCCTTGAAGGCAAGGGAACGTTCCGCTGCGAAGGCGCCGCCCATCCGTACCGTGCCGGGGACGTCGTCTACGTGGCCCCGGGCGAGGAGCACACCTTCCGCGCCGACGGCAACACGCAAGCCGTCTTCCTCTGCATGATCCCCAAGGAAGGCAAGCCGTAGGGGCACGGCGTGCCGTGCCCAACGACGTCCGCTCAGTACCGCCCCGTGCGCAAGGGATACTGCCTCTCCACGTCGAACCAGCGCCGGATGAGTTCCTCCCGCATCTGGCCGAGCGCCGCCGCGTATTGCGGCTCGTTGACCACGTCGCGCAACTCGTGCGGATCCTGCTTCAGATCGAAAAGCAGCTCCCGGCCCGAACTGCACGTGCAGTACTTCAGGTCGTGGGTTCTGACGGTCTTCCATGAGCGCACAAGCGGCATCCGGTGCTCGATGAAGACCGAGCGCCTCTCCTCGTAATCGCCTCCTTCCAGCAAGGGCCTGAACGAGCGTCCCTGGAAGAAGGGCGGAACCTGAACGCCGCAGTAATCGAGGATCGTCGGCGCGAGGTCCACGGCCTCGATCAGCTCGGCGTGCACGCCCCCCTCCTCGACGCGCGCCGGATACGAGAAGATCAGGGGGACGTGGGCGCAACTGTCCAGACCCGGAGCCCCCTTGCCGGTCAGCCCATGGTCGCCGAGATGCTCGCCGTGGTCCGCGGTGAAGATCACGATCGTCCTGTCCCGGATGCCCGTCTCGTCCAGCGCGCTCAGTATCCTGCCCACCTGGTCGTCCACGTGGCTGATAATGGCGTAGTAGTAAGCCTTGACCTTGCGCCACTGGTCGTCTGAGAGCCCCAGCCGGTTCTCCCCTTCGTTCATGATCGGCACGGGCAAGACGGACTGGTCATACATGTCCACGAAACGTCCGGGCGGGTTGAGGGGCGAATGAGGCGCGTAGAAACCTGCGATGGCGAAGAACGGGCCGTCCTTGTGCCCGCGTATGTACCGGACGGTCTCCTCGGCCACAAAAGCAGTGTGAGTCAGATCCTCCGGCCCTTCGAAGATGTAGGGCTGGTGGGCGGCCCGCGCCTTGTCAATCGGCTCCCCCGTCCACGCCGGCGGCGTGCCGCACCGGCAGTTCTCCACCTGCGCCGGATCTTTCTGCCGAACCCACTTGATGTAGGCGTCTTCGTAGCAGCCGGGCTCGTCCGAAAGAATGAGCGTGTCGAACCCGTAGGAGGGATGCACCTCCCGGTGGTCGCGGTCGGAGTGATTCTTGAAGTGGAGCTTGCCGAGGTTGGCAGTGTGATAGCCGTAAAGCTTGAGGATGTTATGGATGGTCGGCACGTCCTCTCGCATCTCGATGCCGTTGGTGACCGAACCGATGGCCGAAGGATACTGCCCGCTGAGCATGCTGTGCCGGCTGGGCATGCAGACAGCGTCGTTGCAGAAGGCGTTCTCGAACAGCACGCCGCCCGCAGCCAGGGCGTCCAGGTTCGGGGTGATCACGTGCTCGTTACCGGCGGCGCGGATGGTGTCCCATCGCTGCTGGTCCGTGTAGAGCAGCAGCACGTTCGGCCGTTCCATAGTCTGATCCTCCTCCAACGCAGGGGTAGTCTTACGCTACTGCAGAGGCGACAGTTCCTCCCAGACGTCAACGAGGCGCATGTAGTTCCGAAACTCGCGCCCGCTCAAACGCGGCGACGGTCCCTCCGTCGGTCGCAACACGAAGCGCTCCTTGCCACCCTCGAACGCTGCCCGGGAGGCGGCCTCGACCTCATCCTCCGACCCGCGACACAGGATGCGGCATTCCACGTTGCCGCCGAGCGTGATCCGTCCTGCTGCGATCTCCTTCGCTTCGGCCATCGTCACGTCACCGTCAGGCGGGGGCTCGACCGGCTCGGTATAGTCAGCCCCCTGCTCGATCATGCGGGACAGGGCATGGCGAACGTGCCCGTGGCAGTGAAGGTGCACCACCGCGTCGCTGTTCTCGTGGACGCACTCGATGATGCGCCGGTCCTGCTCCTGCACCAGCCTATCATATATCTCGGGAGATGCCATGGGCGGAGTGACCCACTCACTGCCGCCCATCCAGACGTAGTCGAGGCCCGGCTCCGAGAGCAGGACTTCCACACAGTCCAGCACGCGCCGCGTGCATATCTCCGTCAGCTCCTCGAGCAGCTCGAGCCGCGTTGCGCACAGCTCCAGAAACCACTCGTATCGCATCATGCCCGACACGCAGACGACGGGCGAAGAGATGAACGATCCCAGGAGGCCACGCGTCGGGAACTCCTCGGGCAGATCGTCCAGGCGCGGCGGCCGCAGCTCATGTGGCAGCTCCCAGGGCACGGACGCAATCCGCTCGATATCACGGTGGTCCTCGACCGGATACTTGACCGTCCACCACGTGCGGGAGTCCGGATTCCACTCCATCACGGACGTGAGTTCGCCCAACGGCGTGTCAATGGTCCCGTGCGTCTGCCAATGGCCGTTCGGCAGGTCTTTGCGTTCCGTGCGTATACGCTGTGGGGGCGTCACCAGCATGCGGTTGACGTGTGAAGGAATCAGCACGCGGAAGTCCGTCACGTCCACTATGCGTTCCGCGACGTCTCGTTTCAGCGGGTCTTCGATCTGCGCCAGTCCCGCCCTCGAACCCAACTGAAAGCCGGGCAGCACAAGAGGCACGCGGTCGGTCGGCTTGCCCTTCAGTGTGCACAGAGTCCGTTCGCGGGGGTTCACCGAGATGCTCTCCGCCCCAAGAGTGTCGAGCGCGTTAGTATACCGGCGCCCGACGGCCCCGGCAAACCCGATGCGTCGCGAGGCATTTGCGATCTTAGCCTCTGGCAGGCAATTCTGGGCTCCCGCGCAAAGCGGAGCGTCCTTGGTCCGGCGCGGGGGCCGTCGTGGCAACAGCCTCCCGGCACATTACCTGTTTAGCCTCACGCTGAGTCGGCGGGCCACGGTAACCAGCCCCGCAGGGGCGGCACTCATATAGCCACGGGCGTGAGCCCGTGGACTTCAGTGTCCTATTGAGGTTAGCCCCCGCAGGGGGCGGCAGAACTCTACCACGGAACAAACTGCTCTGCCGCCCGCACGCGGCGGGCTTATACACAGGCCGGCAGGCCAGTACTTGCCGAGAGAGAAAGAACTCTGGGGTAAAATCGCGACCGGCCAATCACAGAAGCCTTCCTGGGTCCCTCAGACGACCCGAATCTGGGGTAGGAACATTCTACTGTCTCTGCCGAAGCAACACCTCCTCAACAGTTACGATCAAAGCAAATGGCTTGTCGCCGCCTTGCAGCCACCACGGGCCGGCCTATAATGACGGCACCCGGACCGAGAGGTCCCGTTCCCATCAGAGGAGAACCAGATGGCGCACCAAATGAACCGACGGGCGTTCCTCAGAATCGTCGGGACCGGGGCGGCCGCGGCCAGCTTGCCGTCCTTCGCCCTGGGCCGCACGCACGCCGAGGAGATGAACGTCCTTTTCATCGCCGTAGACGATCTGCGGCCCCAGTTGGGGTGCTACGGGCACGATCAGATGATCTCGCCCAACATGGACGCGCTGGCGCGGGAGGGCGTGGCCTTCCTGCATGCGTACTGCCAACAGGCCGTCTGCGCGCCCTCGCGCGCGAGCCTGCTGACCGGCTTGCGCCCGGACACGACGACGATCTACGACCTCCGCCACCCCGTGCGCCAGGTCATGCCCGACGTGCTGACTCTGCCGGAGCACTTCAAGAAGAACGCCTACACCAGCATCAGCCTGGGCAAGATCTACCACCACGGAAACGACGATCTCCAGGGCTGGAGCCAGAAGCCCTGGCATCCGCCGGGACCGGGCTACGTGCTGCCTGAGAACCAGGCCCTGAACAGCTATCGTAGGCGCATCTCCAGGGAGCGGACGTCCAATCTCCGCGGCGTGGCCACCGAGGCGGGCGACGTGCCGGACAACGGCTACCCGGATGGCAAGACGGCCGACAAGGCAATCGAGATGTTGCGCGGCTTCGACAACCAGCCGTTCTTTCTCGCCGTGGGATTCTACAAGCCTCATCTGCCATTCAACGCCCCGAAGAAATACTGGGACATGTACGATCCGGAGAGGATTGATCTGGCGGATAATCCCTTCAAGCCGAAGGACTGCCCCGACGTGGCCATGCACAACTGGGGCGAACTGCGCGCCTACCACGGCATACCGCAGAGCGGACCGCTGCCGGACGACCATTCTCGCCACATGATCCACGGCTACTACGCCTGCACCAGCTACGCCGACGCCCAGATCGGTCGCGTCGTGGACGAACTGGACCGCCTGGGCCTGCGCGAGAGCACCGTCATAGCGCTCTGGGGCGACCACGGATGGAACCTGGGCGAGCACGGCCTGTGGTGCAAACACTGCAATTTCGAGACGTCGGTCCACGTGCCCATGATCTTCTCCGCACCCGGCATGGCCGGCAACGGACGCACGTCGGACGCACTGGTCGAGTTCGTGGACATCTATCCCACCCTCAGCGAGCTGTGCGGGATCGACTTGCCCGACCACCTGGAAGGCAAGAGCCTGGTGCCGCTCCTGAACGACCCGGACAAGCCGTGGGACGAGGCGGCCTTCAGCCAGTACCCCCGCGGGCGCATCATGGGATACTCGATGCGGACCGATCGCTATCGCTACACCGAGTGGATCGAGAGGGACACCAGGAAAGTCCAGGCACGGGAGCTTTACGACCATCAAAACGACCCCGGCGAGAACGTGAGCCTGGCGATGCAAGCCGATTACCAGGGCCTCGTGAGCAAGTTCAGCCAACACCTGCGGAAGGAGATGGGTATCCCGGCCGCAGACTGAACCCTCAGACAGCATCAACGGAGAGAACGGATGAGGAGAAGGACATCAAGCCGCCGGTCGCTACTACCGATACTGCTCGTGCTCGGGGTGGGGGCCTGGCTCACGCGGCCAGGGACATGCGAGGAGGCACTCAAGAATGGCGACTTCTCCGGAGGGCAGGCGGGCTGGGAGCTTGCGGCCGCCCACGGCGCCCTGGCAGGCTTCACTGTTGACCCCACCCCCAGACTGCGCGACGGCAACTGCGCGAAGTTGACAGTAACGCGACCGACCTTCACCGGCTGGCAGATAGCCCTGCACTCGGAAGTCCACCTCGAGCGCGGCAAGCGCTATCGCGTGGCCTTCCACACCGTCGCGGAGAAGCAGGGCCACCTGGAACTGTGCGTGCGGGCCGTCAGACCGCCCTGCCGGGTCCTCCAGCTCGCCCGGGTCACTATGGACGAGACACCGCGGAGCTACAGCTTCCTGACCCCTCCCGTCCCCGAGGACGGCCCGATGCGCGTGGGGTTCTGGTTCGGCAACAGCCCGAAAGGCGCCTACTGGCTCGACGGGGTATCGGTCGAGGAACTGTCGGCAGAAGAGACCGCCAGGCTCGAGCGCGTCCCCAAAGGATTCGAGAACGGCGACTTCAACGCCGGCGTGACGGGTTGGGAACTCCGCACGCATCGCGGCGTCGTGGCTCAGCTCTCGGTTGACCCGACGCCCAGGTTCGCCGACGGCAACTGCGGGAAAGTAACCGTGACGAAGTCCACGGACACCAGTTGGCACATCCAACTGATGCAGATCTTCACAGTCGAGGAGGGGAAGCGCTACGCGGCCACATTCTCAGCGATGGCCGACAGGCCGGTTGCCATCCGGGTCAGCTATCAGGTCCCGCCCCCGGACAACGAGACCCTGAGCACAACAGAGGTCAACATCAGCACCGAGCCGGCAACCTACACGGTGACCTCGCCGAAGGCCAAACGGGACTCGGACATGAAGCTGGCATTCCATCTGAGCGGCGTGGGGGAGCACACCTTCTGGATAGACAAGGTTATCCTGGAGCAACTGCCCGAGCCGGGCCGGGCTCAATAGCTATCCCCGCTGTATACGAACGGCCAACCGGGTGGGAAAAGGATATTCATCACGGGCATGAGGGCAGGCGGCACGGCCGCTCCGCGACGAGCGCCCCGCCCGCTGGGGAAGGGATTCAGGCTGCCACGGGACAGGCGCTACGAAATGTCCGTCTACCCCTCGCCGGCGCGCTCGTCAGCGGCACTCAGTATCCGGTCAATGCCGGCGTCTGTCTCTGCAGGCAGCGGCGGGACCTGATGCGTGGCCAGTATCTCCACCACGCGCTCGCGCACCCGATCACCCATGGTCTTCGAGCCGGCGGACTGCCAGGCGCTGTACCTGTCCCGGTCCATCAGCTTCGGATACCAAAGCTCGCTGCGCATGTTTCTGGCCGTATGTTCGTGCGCAAGGAAGTTCCCGCCCGGACCGACCTCCTTGATGACGTCCAGCGCCAGCGTCTGCTCGTCCACGCGCACGCCGGACAGGAAGCGCTTGACCATGCCGATGATCTCGTCGCTGAGCACGACCATCTCGTGCGAACCGATGAGGGCCGACTCGAGGTACCCCACGTCATGAATCAGGTTCGCGCCGCTAAGGCCCGCCGCCATGATGCTGAGGGCGGCCTCAGCCGCCGCTTGCTCGTCAAGGGTCTTGCTGTCCGAGCAGCCGGCGGTGCTGAACATGGGTATGTGCAGCGAGTGCGCGATATCGGTGAGCGCCGCCGACAGCAGGTGCAGCTCGGGCGACCCGTACGTGAGGATGGTGGTGCGCATATCCATCGGCGAGATCACGCCGCCCATGATCAGGGGCGCGCCGCGCCGCTTGAGCTGTGACACGGCCATGCCCGCCAGGAACTCGGCGACGCACACTGCAAGCGCCCCGGCGAGCGTGACCGGCGCAGTGGCCCCGGCCATCGGGCAGGGGGTGTAGATGGCCGGTATCCGCCGCTCCGCTGCGAAGATCAGTTTCTCCATCGCCTCCTGGCCGTGCACCAGCGGCGTAATCGGCTCAAGATAGACGATGAAACCGGGATTCACCTCGAACGCGTCGCGTCCGCCTCGGACCAGGTAGTACATCTCCGCAATATCGGAAAGCCCCTCCCGCGACATGGCCGTCAGGACCAGCGGCTTGATCGTGTTGCGGAGCATGGCCGCGGCCTGGTGGCGGTCGTAACTGTGGATGGGCACGTCGCTGGTCAATCCCAGGGACATGTGGAAGTCCAGGTTCGGACAGGCGTCCACCACGCGCGCCGCATCCTCGGTGTCCTTCTTTGTGAACTTGCGGCGTTCGCCCGTATCCGCATCGATGATGAAGGGGCAATCCGAACCGGTGCCGTAGTAGATCCGGTGACTTTCCAGAACCATCTTTCGTTCCCCGTCCCGGTTCGCCAATACCACTCGCGGCGGCACGCTCGCCAGCATCTCCTTCACAAGGCCGGACGGGATGCGCGCGAGGTCGCCCTCGATCTTGGCGCCTGCCGCTTCCAGCATTTGCCGCGCCTCGGCTTCGCAAATTCGAGTGCCGGGGCTTTCCAGAAGCTCCAGAGCACCCAGGAAGATCTGCTCGATCTGATCGTCCGACAATGCCCGAAACTGCACGCTGCCATACTGCTTCAGGTTTACACGCATGGTTCAAACTCCTTCAGCCGGGATTCTCCGTTTCGGCGCGTCCACACGATGAGGACTCGTCCAAGCTCCCGACAATCATGCTCCGCGCGGTCGCGCCTGTCAAGCAGCCCCGCACCCGACAGGCAGGTATAGTGGTAGGCGCGATCCCCTTTCGTAGGGGCACGGCGTGCCGTGCCCTTGCTTAACAAGAGGGAGTCGTTGCGTCGTCTGGTATGATAAGCGCAAGCAGCAAGCGGCCTGCGGCAGGCTGGCAGGATACGAGGACACCCTTGCGGTGGGTACTCCGGGAGGTGCGCACATGATGGGAAAGTCGCCGGGAAGGTTATGCGTGTTGGTGGCTGTCGGGTTCGTGCTGGCCGGGTCCGTCTGTTCCGCGGCAGCGATGCAGACGCCGGTGGCGCTGGAGAACGGCCGCATCCAACAGGGGCCGTTCCTCTTGTTCGGGGACAACAAAGGCGGGCTGCACCTGCTGATGGGGTCCGACGTGCTGCTGCTGGGCATGGGGATGCGGTGCGGCAACGGCGGCTACTGGCCCTATGACGCGATGGCGAACGGGCAAGTGGAATTCGAGAAGGGCAAGCTGGCGTTCCGCGGGCAGGTGGCCCGTAAGCAGGTCTTCTACGAACACGAGGTCTCTATCACAGGCAACCGCATAAGGTTCCTGGTCAGCCGCAAGGGCAATTGGGGCCCGGACCACTGGGGCCGCTTCTCCATCTGGCTGCCATTGCATCGCTACAAGGGGGCACAGTTCCGCGCCGACGGCCAGACCATGGCGTATCCCGAGAAGTACTCGGCTGAGAGCGCGAACATTGCGTCCGGCGTTCGAAGGCTGGAGTCCCACGCAGGCGATCCCTCTGTGAACCTGGTGTTTGAGTGCTCCCAGGGCATCAGCGTCGTGGACCAACCCCGGTGGGGCGGGCGGACGTACGAGGTGAGCGTCGGCTTCCCTGCCGACGAAGCGGAGGGCCCCGTCGAGCTGTTCCTGACGCTGCCGCAGGTCCCGCAGATGGCCGCGACCGCGGTCCGCTATTCCCGCATCGGCTACCCGTCAGCGGGCGTGAAGTTCGTCGTGCTCGAGTGGCCGAAGCACATGTCGCGCCCCGAGGACCGGGTGCGGCTGGAGCGGCGCGACGGGACTGTAGTCAGGGAAGGCCGGTTCGGCCAGACCGCCAGCCCCGCCCACATGCAGTGCGACTTTGCGAGCTTCGATTTCTCCGAAGTGAAGGAGCCCGGTGACTATCGCGTAGTCTGGAGCGGGGGAGCCGTGGAGTTCCCCATCCGCCGGAGCGTCTTCGAGGATAAGCTCTGGGAACCGACGCTGGATTTCTTCCTGCCGTTCCAGATGTGCCACGCCGACGTGAATCTGGACGGCGCTGTGCCAGACCACCGCAGGTGCCACATGGACGACGCCATCCGCGTGCCCGCCAACTTCCCCGGCGTGGACGGCTTTCGGTCCTACGAATCCGAGGGCACGCCGTACGAGGCCGGCGACCACGTCCCCGCCGCCAAGGGCGGCTGGCACGATGCGGGTGACTGCGACCTGAACATCAACGCACAGGCGTTCGCGGTCTGGGTGATGTCGCTGGCCTACGAGGAGTTCGGCATCGAGCGCGACATGGCCACTCTGGACGCGGAAGGACAGACCTACACGTTCGGCAAGCCGGACGGCGTGCCCGACATCCTCCAGCAGATCGAGTGGGGCGCCTACTGGCTGCTCAGCATGCAGCAAGCGGACGGCCGGGTCTACCTGGGCGTGGTGGAACAGCCCGAGCGCCGCTCCCTGGGCGGGAAGACGTGGGACCAGGCTACGGATAACAAGCCGGGCACCGGGGACGAGCGCCACCTCTACGTGGACTACCACCCAGGGCTTGAATTGATGCACGCGACGAGCCTCAGCGCCGCCGGCCGCGCGCTACGCACCGCAAAGCCCGACCTCGCCCGGAAGTGCGTGGATGCGGCGGCCAGGTCCCTCGACTATTTCCGCACGCACAAGGAAGTCTACCGCAGGACGGGCTACTCCGACCCGAACAAAAAGGGACGCGATGGCGCACTTGCAGCCGCGCTTGCGGAACTCTACCTGACGACGCGCGACCCCTCTTACCTGAAGACGCTGGAAGAGATGGCGGACACCATCCGGAACCTGGACCTCCAGCCCCCCTACGTCTTCACCACCCGCTCCAACTCCTTCTGGTACGCCCCGCCCGTGCTGGCGCGCCTCTACCCCGTCCTGCCGGAGGGCCCGCTCAAGAGCGGCGTGCTCGAGGTTTGCCGCCGGTCGGCCACGATCCTGGCCGGCTGGGAAGCGCCCCGCCCCTGGCCGTTCCGCTACTGGCACTTCGGGAAGTGGGGCAACAACGCAGGGATCCTTGCCCGCGTGTTTGACGCCTACTGGCTGTCGAAAGTGGTGCCGGAGACCTTCGGCGCCCCCGATGCCGTGCGGTCGCTGCTCTGGATATTCGGGCTGCATCCGTTCAACGACCGCGTCTTCGTGTCGGGCATCGGGTACCCCGGACCGACGCACATTCACAGCGGCCAGATCCGCGGCATGTTCGGGCCCGACGGGGGGACCGTTCCGGGCGCCATAGTCCCGGGCATCAACGGGATATTCGGCTACGTGACGCCGAACGTGCTGTGTTACCGCGACGACGGAACCTTCTTGAACAACGAAGTGTGCGGCTACAAGGGGGTGCTCTACATATTCGCCGTTAACGCCCTGCAGGCATCGGGCTACTGAGGGACCGCCTCCCGTCGGCTTGCGCGGTGGCGGGCTACTGGTTGAACCTGCGTTCCCAGTCGTACTCCCTGGCCGTAACGATGTCTTCCATCCTCTGGATGCGGCGGTTGAGACGATCGAAGGTGCGTTTCAGCCGGTGCAGGGCCATCTGGCGGGAACTGGTGAGGGAATTGTAGAACTCCTCTTCGGCTTCCGTCTCAAACGGCAGCACCGGCTCCGGCTTCATCAGCAGCGCGGCGAGCAGGTACAGGCCCGTTATGGGCCAGAAACCGGTGAAGAGCCAGAGGCCCGCGGCGATCATCCGGGTCCAGAACACGGAGCGGTCGAAGTAGTCGGCGATCCCCTTACAGACGCCCAGTATCATGCCGTGGCGCATGCGATAGGGGCCGCTGCGCCGCCTGTCTGAGTAACGGGGTGTCATTCTGTGCCTTCCTTTCTCTCACGGTCTACCAGAAGGGTCTCCAACGCCTCTATGCGGTCCTCCATCTTCGCAAGCTGATGGTAGATCGCCTGGATCATCCGGGTTTCCTCCGCCACCTCGTCCTTGCTTCGCCGCGACGGACCCCCTCTGAGCACCTTCCAGAGCAGTATCAGGAGGAAACCGAGGATGGCAGCCAGAGGTATCAGGAAGACCATCACAATTGTCAGTGCAGCCACGCTCAATCCCATTACTCCTTCCTCCGCTCAGGCTACCGGGCCTCTCGGGTGCGTGGAGGCCGGCCCGCGCCTTCCAGCAGGATCGTCTCGAGGGCTTCGACCCGTTCTTCCAGACGCGAGAAGCCCTGGTATAGCTGCTGCATCGTCTCCATCTGTTCCGCGCTGTCCGCCTCGCCCTTTCGCACGTCGTCGCTCCTGCACACCCTCCACGCCAGCAGGACAATGCAAACGAGAATGGCGAAGACCATGACGGGTGCCAGAACGAACATGACCACCATCTCAAACCCCAAGCCGGGTAATGGACGAGCAAGAGCCAACTGGCCCCGTGCCTCCGGCATGAGCAGCACGCCCGCCATGATCAGGACCGTCGCCGCCGTCAGAAAAGCAAAGACCACTACCGCGAGCACGAGCACAATCTTCGTGAGGGATTTCAGCACCCTTCGCTCCCGAACTCCATGATCGCCCCCCGATTCCCGAAGCACCCCGAACGCCACAGGCGTCGCCGCCGCCGTGCTACTCGGAGGCGTTACCTGCAGCCTTACTGGCCAGACAGTCTTTCAACGTCCGCAGTTCTTCCTCGATCTCGTCGTCGCCTTCGAGCTGCTTGAACTCGTCTTCCAGCGTGGGCTTGCGTCCGAAGTTCACCAGGTCGGCTTCGGCCTCCATCCGCTCGATGCGGTTCTCGAACTGCTCGAACCGAATGAACGCGTCGGAGGTCTCAACGCGGCGGATTCCTCTTTCGGCACGCTTCTTACGCCGCGCATGAATGTGGCGCTGCACGAGCATGCGCTGCTTCTCCCGCGCGGTCTCCAGCTTGTCCTCAAGCTGCATTATATCATCCTGGTAATGCCCGACCAGTGCTTCACATTCGATCTGTTCGGCCTCGAGGCCATCGGCGCGCCCGCGGTAACGCCGCTTCTCCAGCAGGGCTTCCCGCGCCAGGTCGTCTCGGCCCTTCGACACGGCCAGTTCGGCCTTGCGGCCCCACTCGTCCGCCCGAGCCCCCGCCGCCTCAATGGTTCGCTGCACCTTCTTCTGGCTCGCCATGGCCCTCGCGCACGAGGCCTTGATCTCCACCAGGGTGTCCTCCATCTCCTGGATCATGAGCTTGACGAGCTTCTCGGGATCCTCCGCCTTGTCCAACATCGCGTTGATGTTGGAGCTTATGATGTCGCGCAGTCGGGTGAAGACGCCCATCTGACTCCCTCCTCTCCAACAGTTGGTCATGCCATTTCGCCTCTCCTTTTCGCAACAGGGATGCCAATGGCCGGGCAATCCCGCAAGTCCGTTTTGGCCCGAGGCTTAGCACTGCAAGGCCGGTTACGAGACCTTGCGCGGCGTGGCGGAATACGCTAATATATAGCTGTACTATCCACTTTCTGGTGAGACGAACCATGACGCCGTCACCAGCAGAACTCTCAGAACCCCCCGCCGGCCGCCCCACCGAGGCCCTGGGGCAGTCCGAGGCCTTCCTGGCGTTTCAGGAGCGGCTATCCCGCGTCGCCAAGGTTGACCGGCCGGTCCTCATCGTCGGCGAGCGCGGCACGGGCAAGGAGCTGGCCGCGCGCCGCCTCCACTACCTGTCGGACCGCTGGGAGCACCCGCTGGTGGCTCTCAACTGCGCTGCGCTGGCGCCGACGTTGATCGAGGCCGAGCTGTTCGGGCACGAAGCGGGCGCGTTCACGGGCGCCACAAAGCGTCGTGCAGGTCGCTTCGAGGCGGCCGACGAGGGAACTCTTTTCCTGGACGAGATCGCCAACATCCCGGCCGAAGCCCAGGAGAAGATCCTGCGCGTGGCCGAGTACGGGACCTTCGAGCGCGTCGGCAGCGCCCAGAGCATCCAGGTGGACGTGCGCATCGTCGGCGCGACCAACGCCGACCTGATGGCGTTGGTCGACAGTGGGCGGTTCCGACAGGATCTACTGGACCGGCTTTCTTTCGAGGTCCTCTTCCTGCCGCCACTGCGCGAGCGGCGAGGCGACGTGTCGCTGCTGGCCAACCACTTCGCCGCCCGAATGGCCTTCGAACTCGGGCGCGCGGAAGTCGCCCAACTCAGCGAAGATGCACTCGCGGCGCTGCAGGGCCACTCCTGGCCGGGCAACGTGCGAGAGCTGAAGAACGTGGTGGAGCGCGCCGTCTACCGTGCCGACTCGCCCGTGATAACGACGATCGAGTTCAACCCCTTCGGTGCTTCCTTGTCCGCCCCTGCGGCGGCAGCCGCCCGCAAGCCCGAAGGCCCGGGCCGGCACGAGGAGGCGATCCACACTGCCGACCTGATGAGAAGACCCCTGAAAGAAGCGGTGCGCGATCTCGAGATCGCTCTGCTCAAGCGCGCGCTGGAGGAGGCCAGGCACAACCAGAGACAGGCCGCCCGCATCCTGGGGCTGACCTACCACCAGTTCCGCGGCCTGTATCGGAAGCACCACGACGCCCTGTAGGGCCTCACCCTTCGGACGCCTGGAAGAACTCCTCGCCCGTATGCTCAGGTCCTAGCTTCTTGCGTTGGCCTTTGCCCGTGACGGGGTACTTCACGCCGTCCAGCCCGGCCACGACGTAGCGCTCGAACCAGCGCCAGAGCCGCGTGCGCAACTCCGTCACCACGGGCCGGCAGGACTCGTCGTCGGCCCGGTTCTCGCGCTCGCCGGGATCCTTGACCAGGTCGTAAAGCTCGTGCGGCCCGTAAGGGTACCTGTGCACGTACTTCCACTCCTGCGTGCGGATCATGCGCACCGGGCCGTACTCATCGTAGACCACGACCTCTTCGCGCGCCTCGTCGGTCTCTCCCTTCAGCACGGCCAGGAAGCTCGCGCCCGGCAGCGTCTCGTCCCGCACGGGCGGCAGCTCCAGGCAGTCCAGCAGCGTGGGCATGAAGTCGTACTGGCTCACCAGGGCGGGCGTGACGACGCCTTCCGGCAGCCGCCCCGGCTGGCTCGCGATGAAGGGCACCTTGACCGAGTTCTCGTACATGTTCAGCGGGAACGTGCCGTTGCCCTTTCCCCAGAAGCCGTGATGGCCGCACGAATAGCCGTTGTCGCTGGTGAAAACGATCAGCGTGTTCTCCCTGAGTCCCAGCTCGTCCAACTTTTCGAGCACCCGTCCCACGTTCAGGTCCATGGCCGTCACAGCGGCGAAGTAGCCCTTCAGCGACTCGCGGTTCCCCAGGTGGACGCGCATCGAGCTGATGGCGTTGGCATGGGCGGCTTCCTGCGGGCACGACTTGAACGGGCAGTCGTCGTAGGAGTCCACGATCTCGGGCGGGTGGCCGGTCCAGGGGGCGTGCGGGGCGTTGTAGTGCAGGCTCAAGTAGAACGGCCGCCCCCGGTTCTGCTCGATGAACTCGAGGGCGTCGTCGGTCAGCACGTCGCTCAGGTAGCCGGGCATCACCTCCATCTGGCCGTCGCGCACCATCTCTGCGTCGTTGTACTGGCTGCCGCCCCGCGGCAGGGCGAACCAGTGACTGAAGCTGTGCTGAGGCGTCATGCTGTCACCAAGGTGCCACTTCCCGCTCAGCCCGCACACGTAGCCGTTCTCCGCCAGGACATCGGTGTAGCAGGTGAGGCCTTCGAGGTACTTCGCCGCGTCCGGAGCCACGTTGCCTGCGCGTATCCAATCGTGGACGCCATGCTGGGACGGTATGCGGCCCGTCATCAGGCTGGCCCGGGCAGGAGAGCAGACCGGCGAGGTGCAGAAGAAGTTCTCGAACCTCACGCCGCGCGCGGCCAGCCGGTCAATGTTGGGTGTGCGCATCTCCGGGTTGCCGCAACAGCCGGCGGCCCACGGCCCCTGGTCATCCGTCAGTATGAAAACCACGTTCGGCCTGTTCGTTCCGGGCATCTTGCCACTCCTCCGGTGCCACAGGTCACTCAGCACAAGAACGCATTATACTGAGAGGGGCGACTTCTCGCAGCCGAAGGCGCCGATGCCGATGAAGGCCCGACCTCCCCGGCTCGCTTTACGTGGGAGTAAGCCATTTGCTTTGATCGTAACTGTTCAGGAGGTGTTGCTTTAGCAGAGACAGTGGAATGTTCTTACCCCAGATTCGGGTCGTCTGAGGCACCCAGGAGGGCTTCTGTGATTGGCCGGTCGCCATTTCACCCCAGAGTTGTTTCTCTCTCGGCAAGTACTGGCCTGCCGGCCTGTGTATAAGCCCGCCGCGTGCGGGCGGCATCTGCTTAGCCCCGCGCGTGAGCGCGGGGTGTCTAGAGGCAAGGAATATCCCAGCCCCCGCAGGGGGCGGCAGAGCAGTTTGTTCCGTGGTAGAGTTCTGCCGCCCCCTGCGGGGGCTAACCTAAATAGGACACTGAAGTCCACGGGCTCGCGCCCGTGGCTACATGACTGACGCCCCTGCGGGGCTAGTTACCGTCGCCCGCCCACTCAGCGTGAGGCTAAACAGGTAATGTGGCGGGAGGCGGTTGCT